>Ga0137368_10009067_pt1 | contig 10188 bp, 7 predicted proteins | sample SagtaG_13_FD_104917 | JGI IMG/M metagenome (GOLD analysis project Ga0137368, IMG submission 104917) | Vadose zone soil microbial communities from Sagehorn Ranch, Mendocino, California, USA - Sage1_L_100_16 metaG | ecosystem: Environmental > Terrestrial > Soil > Vadose zone | place: USA...
AAGAGCGCGTCATATTGTGTGTCCGGGCGCTCAGATGGTCGCAAGTAGACACCGTGGTAGACATAGCCAATCCGCACAGCGATCGGCTGACGCCCCTGTACGATGCGGCCATACGCATCCTTGCCATCCCAGGCAAATACCGTATGCTGATTGGGGCTAGCCGGGAAGTTTTGTGAAACCTGCCTCCCGGCCACGTCGATCTCCAGAGCAATTCGTGCGAGGCTGGCTGGCAGATGTGGACCGCTCAGTGAGATCTTCAAGGTATCGGCTACTCTAAATCCAGCCATACGATCACTTTGGTAGTGCAGGCTGAACGGCGTTCCGGTCAACCCGACGGCCTCACCTAAAACCTGGTTCTGACACTCGATGATCGAGCCACTCTGGATGCAGGAATCATCCAGCAGCTTTCTTTGCTCCGGCGGCGATTGGTTGGGCGACTGCGCGTCTGGAGGTGGACCAAACGGCCAATTGAAATCCCAGGGCGAAGTGAAATGAGCCACGGGTATGCGCCACAGGCCTTGATTGGGCCGATAGAGATGCGCCAAATACCGCCGTTCGGTATCTGTGATTCCGAGAGCTGCCAGGGCAGCAGCGCTGGCAGGATGGCCGTTGCCGTCGATATCCAGATCCGCCATATCGCTGGTGATGCTCAGGATCTTGACGACCTGCCCATCCGCAGAAGCGGCCCACTTATCCTGGTCGCGGTTATAGGAGCCAACCGGGACCGGGCTACCGACCGGGAAATCGAGGAAATTCTCAAGATAGAGAGGCAGGGGCCGGCTGAACGCGATCTCACTCGCGTCAGCGGCCACGGCCTCGTCGGCGTTGAATTCCGCCGCGTAGGTATAACCGGTAGCGGATGGCAGACGAGCCGGCATGCTTTCGGAACCGCCAGCACCGACGGTATATTCAGTTGCCCGCACATGGAGAACGTTCAAGGGTTGCTTTGTCCCATCTGAGAACGCCATCGTCGCAGTAACCCCCTGCGGGAAGAAGAGAGTCGCTTGCCGCACACCGTCGGCGTCTGAGATCACACTGCCGCGCGCAATCTGCATCGGCGTAGTCGCAGTCAGGTCAATGAGCGTCACCGCGGCATCGGGGGGAATCAGCCGGATCTCCTCCAGCCAGGCATAATCCTGCCAGGGCGTCTCGACCTGCCGTTGAGCGGACAGGTAACCTCCCTTTTGATAGACGACAGTAAGTCGCTCTCCGCCGTTAACAGCCAGGTCGAACATGCCGTCGGCGCGGCTCAGGGTCTGGCCAAACTCGGGGTGATTGAGGATAGTGATAGTAACACCTGGCAGTGGCGCTCCACTATGGGTCAGTACTCTCCCTCGCAACACCGCCACCCGTCGCGCCTGGATCGTGCCTGGTGCGACGCCAGTCTGAATAGGGTTGGTGCCGCTGTACAGAAACTCCGTGGCTGTGGCCAGGTTTGTGACCGTACTCAAGTCCAATGGCAGGGCCACATCAGCCGGGTTGGAGGGCAAGACTACATGATCTTCCTGTACAATTACTCGACCACGAAGTTGAGGCGCCGTAGCCAGGAAATAGGCATACTCGCCAACCGTGGTGAACAAATGAACGAATGTGCCACCAGGTAATAGGGTGGCTGAGAAGCTTTCGCTGCCTAGAGCAGTGTCCGGGACTTGTCCATTAACGCGACTCCCATCTTTCAAGATGAGAGGTAGGAAAACCTTGAAGAACCCGCTTGCTGAACCACTTTGCAGGGTGTGAGTCACGGTGGTCGTATTATGCCAGGTCACAGCGGTGCCTGCAGTGATGGTGAGAGTAGCTGGTTCGAAACCAGTCGGGGTTAGAGTAATAACCGCCGAGTTAGGGCTGCTTCTGACGGACGCAACCTGTCTTTGGGTCGACGGCAGCAGATGAGGGAGAAGTTTTTCGGCAGCAACGACAGGATGAGAGATCGGAACCTGGAATTTGGCCTGATCTACCGCGGCAATAGACAAGATCTGACTTGTCAGCAATACGATCAATGTCAAACAGCAGCGTATTCTCATCTCTGCCCCCATGCTCTCTATTTGTTGTTCGGCGTGGTCAACTCGATCTTGACATTACGGTAAAGGCCCCGATGGTGGCGTTATTGCTATGTTCCTTTAATAGTTTCTATCGCCTGGATATTTTGGCCCTGGAATGAGGGTTCCCGTAATGACATGACCTGCCAAGCCGCCAATGATCGCGCCGATTATAGGTCCCGCCTCGCTGCCAATCAATGAGGCGCCTATGGCGCCGCCGATAGCTGCCCCAACGGCTACCAAGAATAACCATACAATGCATCCCATTCTTACACCTCCAACGACTGAGAGATTATTGTCGCGCCAAGAGAGTAGCAAACCGGAGGCCAAATGTTAAGGCAAGAAATGTGGGGATACAGGGAAGATTGAGAGGGAAATGGGGGATAGAACAAGACTAATTTGGTCCTTTTAGTCACAGAGGTGTTCAGGTCTTGGCATCGGTCAGGAAGTATGGTAGAGTCTCCACGCGACCAAGCGCCTTCTTGAGAAACAATTCGGAGAAAGGATCATGTCGCTGCCAAATCCTTTCTTTCATCGCGGTCCAGTGCGTGATCACACCTACTTTTTTGGTCGCGAGCATGCGAGTAGCCAAGCCTTGTCGCTGCTTGCCAACGGCCAGAGTATCGCCCTTGTCGGGCAGCGGCGGATTGGCAAAACCTCACTGCTCTTCCACTTGGCTGATGCGCAGATCTTCACCCAGAACGGCCTTAGCGCCGCCGAACATCTCTTCGCTTATATTGACTGTGGCGGATTAGCGGGTCTTGATCAAGGCGGGTTGTACCGAATCCTATTGGAGGAGATTTATGACGCGCTCGCTGAGAGAGGATCTAACTCAAGCCGGCTAGAAGCCCTGGACGACGACCGGCCAATCACCTACCGGGTTTTCGATCGAGCCGTGCGCAGCCTAAGTCAACACGGTTGGAAGCTTATCCTTATTCTGGATGATTTCGAACATCTCAGCCATAACCAGCAAGTCGACCCGGACTTTTTCTCTGGCTTACGCGCCCTAGCCGCCAAATATCCCATCGCTTATCTGACTGCCTCTAAGTGGCCTCTTCTGGAGTTGACCTACGCCCACGCCAGCACTCTCAGTTCTCCTTTTTTCAACATCTTTGCCAGCATCCGACTAGGCCTCTTCTCTGAGGACGAGGCTCGTGCCCTGCTAACCACGCTGGCTGCTAGAGGTGGAGTATCTTTCCCTCCTGCCATGGTTGACTTTCTCCTTGATATAGCCGGTCCTCACCCGCTCTTTCTGCAGATCGCAGGTTTTCACGCTTTCGAATTACAACGCATCAAAGGAGCCACACTAACCAGTGCGGATTATGCTGAGCTGCGCGATATATTTCTCTCATCCGTAGAGGAGCACTTCAGCTACTACTGGCAGAATCTGTCCACCATAGAGCAGCGAATTCTGGTCACCCTCCAGACCTCCCGAGATAGCCAGCCGAATGTGGTGCGTCGCTTGGAGCAGGCATGCGTAATCGTTCGCCATGGTCAGCGTTATGACAGCCTCTCCTCAGCCTTCCGCGGCTTCGTGGCATCTCAACCCCTCCCAGGCCTGCTCCAAGCCGGCCCGATTACGATAGATGAGGGCCAGCATCAGATTCTGCTGCACGGCCAACCGATCAATCTGACCTCAACCCAGTACACACTCCTGGCCTATCTGGCCGAACGATCAGGGCAAGTAGTCGCTAATGATGTCTTGGAGAAAGTGGTCTGGGGCGATAAATATATCGAGGACCCAGAGCGGCTGAAGTCGGTCATCAAGGGGCTACGTCAGGCGCTTGGCTCAGAAGCAACTCGGGTGGAAAACGTGCGAGGAGTAGGCTACAAGCTCTTACCCTAATATCCCAGTGTATATTCTCCCAATTCTTCTCACGGTTCGCCTATTTTCAAAATGGTTCGTAAGGTTGTCCCTATTACGACCCTCGAGGAGGCAATGCAACGGGCGATCTTGCCCCACTTCGAGGCGCCTTGAGGAAACGCTTAACACTTATGCCAAACGCCATCAGCAAAGTGGGAACAGTCTAGTTTTGCAGGCGTGATTTTGCTCCTACACAGCCGAGGCCCTGATGGGCCGGCGCGCCGCGCCTCCCCTCGATCCACCCCGTGCGTCTGCGGCTTGCTCTTTTGCCATGCTGACCATCGCCTGACGGCGAGCGCTGCGCTTGTTCACCGAGGCAAAAGAAACGCTGCGCCTTGCCGCTCAGGGCTGCGCGCGGAACCACCTCGCCTGACGGCGATCGGCGCAAGCGCCTGGTGGTTCCGTGCTCGGCTTGCGGTGCGGTTGCTCCTCAGCCTGCGACGTGGGGAGGCGTGTCGTCGGGCGCGTGGCTCTCTCGAAGGGCAGAGTGATCTTCAAAGGTCGTGGTGTCCCAGAAGTCGTACCGATCTCCAAAGCGCCCTCGCACGCCGCGCCGGCCCCAGCCGCTTCCGCGTGGTACGTTTCGCCTTCCGCGCCGCCCCGCACTGCTTCATCGCCTGCCGGCGACGGCCTGCGGGCCGCCCTGCGGGTGAACCAGGCGGGGACGACGCTCTGGGCGAAACGGCATTGATGGCTTCGCGCTCATAGCGCCAGACGTGGATGGTAGCAAATGCTAGCAGAGGTAAGTAGATGCTAGCAGATGGATCGCTATGTGGCCGAAGTGGTGAGCAATTGCTAGCAGATGGAAACAGGGGATATGACCATGGCGTGAATTGCAGGTGCGCGCCGATGCACATCGCTGGCAGGTTAGCCGAGGTGCGGCGGCGACCGTACCGTATGCGGATCACGTCGGGCACCGCCTGTCATGGCGATGACGAAAAAGCCCACAGTAGCCTTGATCGAGCGGGCGGCTGACGGTAACGGCGCACTACTTTGGAAGCACTGTCTTTGAGCATCCACACATGACGGCCGGAGCAATCAGCGCGGACATCTGCATCGACAAGATCGCCGAATACAAAGAAGATCCTGGGGCAGGCCTGATGAGAATGATCGATTGCGCGCGGCGTGTGCGCGATTCATTTATCTGTCGGCCGCGACCCGACGCAGGTCAAGCAGGTTCTTGCGCTCCCCGACGTAGCGGTCGCAGTCGCCTTGTCACTGACCCGGCCAGGTGGATTTAGCAGCGCCGCAAGCTACAGGCATCTACGGACTGGAGACCGTGCTCGATGGCCCACTGCTCGTAGACGGTCATACGGATGGGCAAAGATTGGATGTGGCATGCGGGAAATGTACAATTGTTCACTCTATCCTGCTCGATTGTGTACTAGCAATCCAGCTCAACATATTCGGCTATCAAGATACATGGCTCAAGGTTGAACCATGACATTGATTCCGAAGCGACCGTTATGGACGTGTATGCCACCGTCATTGACCAATAATTCCAATTTACCACGTGACTCAGCCCTAAATACGAGCCGGGTGCCACACATATGCCACTTGCGCTCACTTGAGATCGGCTCTTCCGCATCTCCCGTGCTCAGGCAAACCCCTGACGTATCAGCTATACTACTGGGATGCGTACATTTGTTCCCGACCATCGAAGCGTGACCCTCTTTGCCGAACTCATCCCCGATGTGACCGTCACGGAGGTTGAGCGTACGCCTGTGGGCCTGGTTCTACCAGCATTTGTCCCGACGGCGAGTGCCACATGCCCGCATTGCGGTACTGTCTCGACCCGGGTACATAGCTATTACACACGTCGGCCGTATGACTTGCCCATCAGCGGTCAGCCTGCGCTTCTCTTGCTCCAGTTGCGTCGCTTTCGCTGCCTGGCTGCGACCTGTCCAGCCGCCACCTTCAGTGAGCGCCTGCCGACCCTTCTCGCCCCCGCCGCGCAGCGCACACTCCGTCTGAATGCGGCGCTCCGCGATCTCGCGCTGGCGTTTGGTGGCCAAGCAGGAGCCCGGCAGAGCGCGCGCACCGCAATGACGGCCAGCGGCGACACCCTGCTGCGGCGCGCCCATACGGCCGCCCTTCCCGCACCTGCCACGCCGCGCCTCCTGGGCATCGACGACTTTGCGTTTCACAAAGGCCAGGTCTACGGCACGATCCTGACCGATGGTGAGACCCATGCCGTCGTTGATCTGTTGCCGGACCGCACCGCTGAGACGGCCGCCGCCTGGCTGAAAGAGCACCCCGGAATTGAAGTTGTCACGCGGGACCGCGCCGGGGAATATGCCCGTGGGGTGCGTGCCGGAGCGCCGGAGGCCGTTCAGGTTGCTGACCGCTTCCACCTTATCAAGAACGCGGGCGAGGTCCTCGAACGCGTTGTTCAACGGCATCACCAAGGGTTAGGCAGCGCGGCCAAGGCCGTCGATCAGGAGCGGGTCGCGCGTGCGCTTCCCGGCAGCAGCCTATCAGTCGTGGCGCCTGAGCAGCATGCCGCTCCCAGTCCGCCCTCCCGACAGCTCCCGTACGCCCGTCAACGGCGGTTCGCGCAGTACCAGGACGTGATTGTTAAATGTCAATAGGATCTGCTACCCGTATCGCCTCACGAAAGAATCGGCTCTTCCGCATCTCCCGTGCTAACATCGCGACGGTTACACCTGGGCTAAGACCCGCTGGCGGAGCAACTTGAAGCTGGCGCGCCCATATGCCGTCCGCTTGATCATCTTGAGCCGATTCACGTGCCCCTCAGTGACACCGTTCGACCACTCGTGCTCTAATGCTGCCATCACAGCGTCTTGATCGCGCACAATGCCTTTAGCGAACTCCACCAGTTCCGGGAGACTGCTTGCCTTAGCGCTGGCGATCCAGAGCTCCAATGACTCTGCTTCTCGTTTCCGCACCAGCTGGAGAAAGACTAAGACAAGCTGCTGGGCAGCGAGCACCTCGGGACAGCTTCGCCCGAGGTGCTCGAGATAGAGGCGTTGTTCTGGCTTAAGCTCGGCTTCGGGTTTGAGTAACAGCCAGCGAGCCTGTCGCGGTGACAGTGGTCGGGTCGCAGGAGCAGGGGGAGCACGGCGTGGAGTCGGCTTGCTTGCTTGGTGTTTCGGCGGCGGGCCTGAACGGCCGCGCTCCGTGTGCCAGCGAACCGTCAGGCGACGGACCGTTTCGGAACCACCCCTGAAGCCCTGTGCCTGTATCTCGCGCCAGAGCTGTCGGCTATTGTGCTCCCCTGCTTGCCAGCGCTCACGCAGATACGGCTCGTACGGGGTAATGCGCATCCGTCGCGGTGCTGAGGGCGGCCGTTCGGGAAAGCTCCCTGCGCGGAGCCAGATTGCGACCGTCTGCCGTGTCAGCCCGACCCGTTGTGCGATCGCCTTCGGGCCGAGCCCTTCAGCAGCGAGCGCGATAACCTCCTGATATCGGGCAAGGCGGCGCTGCTGCGCTGGCGACTCTTGGACGGCTCTCTCTGTCGTGGGCTGTGGATGCGGAAGTGGCTGAGGGAGCGGCTGCATCTCGTCAGTGGCTGAGGCCATCTGTTGCGCGCGCTCCTGATCGACGGCCTTGGCCGCCAGACGTAATCCCTGGTGGTTGCGTTGCACCACCCGTTCGAGTACCTCGCCCGCATTCTTGGCCAGGTGGAAGCGATCGGCCACCTGCACTGCGTGCGGGGCTCCTGTGCTGATGCCACGAGCATAATCCGCGGAGCGGTCGCGGGTCACGATTTCCACGCCAGCATGCCCCTGGAGCCACGTTGCGGCGGTTGCGGCGGTTCGGTCAGGTAACAGGTCGACAACCTCGTGGCTCTCGCCGTCAGTGAGAATGGTGCCAAAGACCTGACCCTTTCGGAAGGAAAAGTCGTCGATGCCAAGGACGCGGGGCGTCGAACGAGCGGGAGGGACAGCCGAGTGAGCGCGCCGGAGAAGCGTGTCAGCACTCGCGGGCATGGCGCTCCGCACACTCTGGCGTGCGCCCGCTTCACCTCCGAAGGCGAGCGCGAGGTCGCGCAGTTCGGCATTGAGCCGAACCGTCCGCTGTGCGGCCACCGCAACGAGATTGGGCAGGCGCTCAGCGAACGTGACGGTTGAACACGCCGGATTGACGCAGCGAAAGCGGCGGGCATGGACGAGCAGACGAGTGGCTCGTCCACTGATGGGCAGGTCGTGCGGCTGTCGGATGTAATAGCTATGGATACGTGCGGACTCGGTCGAGCAGCGGGGGCAGGCGGCGGTGGTAGATGATGGCGTCACCGTGAGCAGCACGACCTCCGGCTCGACCTGAACATCCAGCACCGTCACGTCTGGTGCCAACGCTGCGAGCAATCCAGGGCCAGCAGTTGTGTTTGGAACAATTGTACGCATCGCCGTAGTATAACGGATGCGTCAGCAAGGTGCCAAAGCACGGGAGATGCGGAAGAGCCGATTATCCGCGAGGTCATGCGGCGGCAAAAGTGCTTGACTTTTAACAACGGCCCTTCACCAACTCCTTGCGCCAACGCATGTAGCCGTTAATTGGGGCCAAATTTAGGTAATACCAGCCGAGCCCTTCCAGCACCGCCTTCGCTCGCTCAACAGCGAGCGTTGCAAACTGCTCCGGTGTGATCGCGCCGAGATACCACCTGCCCGAACCAGTGAACGCCTCGACCTCGTAGAGATACCTGAGCCAGTGTTGGCCGCATTCCTGGCAGATCAGCACTGATACTTCAGCCAGGCGGCTGTCCAGCCCCAGCTCCTTGATAGTGATCAGACCTGTCGCGGGAGCGGCAAAGCAGGGGCAGGATTCGTGCAGCTCAGGCTGCGGTTTTTCAGAGTCATCAAGCTGCTCGCTCGCCACGGCAGCATCAAAGCGCTCGGCAAGCTCGACAAAGGCATCACCCCAACCGCTGCTCAGGCTCACCTCTTGAATCGGGCCAGTCGGCGCAAAAAGCACATGCAGCGTGAGGATGCTTGGAGCAATTCCGGATCGCAACTCGGAAAGAAGCGTATCAATCTCGCTCAGCGCATCATCGCGATCCTGCCACGACGACCAGGTGAAATCATTAGAGTGTGACCATAATCGATGGGCGGCATTACGCTGCCATCTGTAATACCTGGGCTTCCGGTAGTGCTGCTGTTGGTGCGGCAGCATACAATCGGTGATGTTGTTGCTGTCGATGAAACTGCCAATACGCCTCCCAATCGCCGTTGCTGCGCACGGCCCGCAGATCCAGGATCGCTTGTGCGCCCTCCTGTGTCCAGCGCATGCCGGCCTGCTCCATGCGGTCTTTGACCAGATGGCCGCAGGCACCTTCGACCACGCCCGTGCCAATCGGCCAGCCCTGCGCCAGGTAGCGGTCATACTGCATAGAGGCACGGTTGCGCACGTAATAGCCGATGGTTCGCTCTATGGCGGTGCGCTGCGTTTCCGTCCACGTCGTAGTGCTCGCCTCGGTCGTGAGCTCTTCGATCAGCGTGTCCACCTGCCCGCTCAACAGCAGATCGAGCTTGCTGGCTACCCACGGCGTGCGGAGTGGACTTATTTCCCCCAACAAGGCCGTGGCGGTGGCCCACAGGTATTCACTGGCGTGGATAATGTCCAAGATCAGGGTATGCTGGGGAAACGTCGTGAGCATCTGCTGCTGGAGACTCTCCGCTCCATCCGTCAATGCCACGCGGGCACGGATATGCGGTTCATCGCGCTGCACAGCGCGCTGCTGGAGCGTGAGCAGCGCGGCGGCTTTCCCATCCAAGGTCGCGCGCGTTTCCTTTTGCACGGGCACAGGTCGGGTGGGATGGTCGGCGCGCCGCTCTTCGTGCAGCAAGGCCGCTCGTACATCCTGCGCGCTGCGGACGTAGGGCGCGATGGTGTACAGGCAGGTGACGATGGCTTCCTTCTTCTTGGTACGTTTCTGCCCTTTGCCCAGCCGCAGTGGCGGATCGGTCAGCGGCGGCTGCACCAGCGGGATACCTTTGCCATCGGCCTGCACGACCAGGATGCTGCCCACTGCGAGCGGTGTGGCCGGGGCGGTTGCTGATAGAAGGCGCTCACATCAGCGGCGGCGGTTGCCACTATGGTTTCCAATGCCTGCACGCTCACGGTCAGTCCGAGGATTCGTTCCAGAGCAGTCTGGTTTTCGCGGTAGGCGGCATCAGTACTGCCATAACTGGCCCAATCGCACAGCAGGTCGGAATAGCAGTGGTCGGGCAAACTCAGGGCCGCGTCGAGCGGACAGCAGCCTTTGTGGCCGGCTGCCGTGAAATAGTGGCGTGCCAGGCGCAGCTTGCCGAAGACCGAGTAGTAACT
>Ga0137368_10009073_pt1 | contig 10184 bp, 9 predicted proteins | sample SagtaG_13_FD_104917 | JGI IMG/M metagenome (GOLD analysis project Ga0137368, IMG submission 104917) | Vadose zone soil microbial communities from Sagehorn Ranch, Mendocino, California, USA - Sage1_L_100_16 metaG | ecosystem: Environmental > Terrestrial > Soil > Vadose zone | place: USA...
ACCCATAGGCAAAATGAATTATTGCCACGGTCCGAAACAAAACCACGACGCTGGAGCCAGAAAGGTTCACGTCAAGACGCCTTTCGAAGCGCTGCAAGCGAATAAACCAGCGTCAAGCCGCCATACGTGGCCAGGAGTGCAATGTGCATCGCCGTCCGACCCGGACGACCGCGCCAATGACTGGCGCTGTAATAGGCCACTTGCAGCACAGAGCGAATCGCCCAGAAGATGCCAATCGCACCGGCGAGCCATAGGCAGGCCGGGTTTGTTGCCGCCGCCATCTCGCCGGCAAACCGCAAGGTCATCACCCCAAAAATGGCGAGCGTCACCGAAATGAACCACGCATGGACGTGAAAGACCTCGCGCATGAGCAGTGGCAGCCGCGCCAGGTCAGTTTGCCAGCGCAGGAGTTGTGGCAGGGCGAAATTCAGCGCGGCAATGGCGAGTTGCGCCACTGCGGCTAGTTGAAGACAGAGGGTCATCGTCATATCGGAAAACCTCCGGATCTGCCGGGGGACTCATTGCGCCCGACAGCCGAGACCATGAGCGGTGCCTTGGCGCGCCACTCGTGCGGAACATTTCGCATCAGCAAAGCGCTGTCCAATTCAACGGTGCCCCGAGGAAACCCGGCGAAGAAGCTCGACTCGGCCCGTTCGATGGTCAGTGGTTCGACATGCCATTCGCCGCTGCGCAGTTCCAAACCGTCGAACCGGTCGGTTCTGTCGCTCACCGAATAGCCCACTGCGCCGCGGCGAAAGAACTCGGAGGCCTCGCGCAGCGAACCGAAAGCAGACGTCGCTGGAAAGTCGGGCGCGCAGCGAGCCTGAAGCCGGACGTGTGCGCCATCGGCACGGTTGCTCATCTCGACGCAAAAACAGCCCGCGCGCTCGAGCACGCGAAATCGCGAGTAATGATGAATTCCGGGAAAGAGTCGTCCCCCGGCGAAAGCGTTGATCCTTGAGGACGTGTCGCGGCGCGGAATGTACACTCCTTCTTGCCCTCGGCCCTCCGCTTCCCATTTCACCGCGATGCGGTGGGCGGCGTTTTCAGATGAGATCCCGAAGCGCGCGGACAGGCCCAGGGGACGGATTTGTTTCAGCCGAATCAGGCAGATTCCCGCCATGCCCCAGCCGCGAATGAGCCTTGGTTGAAACGGGAACGGCAGAATTGCTTGCAGCGCCGCGGGTGCGACGCGGAAATTCACGAGGATACGCCGGTCGATCACACCGTGCATGGCGGGTGGATGGAAGTTCATTGCCAGATTCATGAGCGGCCCCCTCCCCACGCCGCCCACGCATAGACGACACTCAGGTAAACGAACACGACGTTGGTCGCGTGATACCCAAGGCGATAAAGCCAGTGGGTCAAATAGGGTCGGACATCGAACACGAACGCCGCCACGATCAAACGCAACGACCAGAACACCGCCAGAAAACCACAGACCCCGCGCGCCAGCGGTTCGCCGGCAGCCATCGCCGGCGCGTGGAAAAACGTGAGCGCCCCGAAACTCACCAGCGTCAGCCCGATAAACGTGAGATAAACCCAGAACAATCGGCGGATGAACGGCGGTAACGGCGCCAGGTGTCCGGGCAGCTGGACCGCCTTGGGCATCGTCGCGCCAGCCCACACCAGACCGAGATGAAGCGCGCCGGCGATTTGGAGGAGAGTGGTCAGTTTCATATTCTTTCAAAAGGCGCCGATGACACGAAGGAAGGGCAAAATAACCGTGTTGATAAAGGCAGGATGAAACAGCCAGAAGGCCGGAGCGGCGACGCAAACGACTGTGAACAACCAGCCGCTCAGACCATGGCCCAACCCCAGCCATCGACCCGGTTTCGAACGTTCACCCAGCAGGGCCAACCCTTGGCACAAAAAGTAGGCGGTCGGCAGACCGTAACCGCCGTTCGCCGGAAGCGAGATGACCGCTTCATGAACGAGGCCGGAAACCAGAAAGACACCCAACGTTGCCGTCTTCCCACCGACGACGCGCCGCAAAGGTTGGAAAGCATGATCGTGCGCGAGTCGATGAAACGCCGCATTCCAGCGTTTGCCCCAGAACGCGCCCAGTGACGTCGCTAGAATCGGCGCCCGCATGATCGATGGTGCATTGACCCCGGATCGCTGCCACATCAGTGCCAGCAAGTCGAAGGAACCAAAATGGAGCAGAAACGCCAACCCGACCAAGCCAACCCAGCCAGCGAGCAGTGGATATTCCTCTGGCACAAATCGGGCCATACCCCAGATCAGTCCGGCACCAAACAGTGTCTTGAGCGCCGCAAAATGCCAGACCCGTACATCGGACTTCTGCAACTCTGCGCTACGATGATTGTGGCTGCGCCGCGCCGGGAAATGCGCCCCGCATTGGAGAAACGCATCCGCATCCATTCCAGGCCACGCGAGCAGATAGGCCAGCGTACGGCGCAAGTCCGTCTTGCCCACCCGCGCCTGAGCCCTCCACCAGGTCAGCCATTTGCACCCAAGGAAGATCGCCAATGCAATCGCCCACATGAATCCCCACGCCGGCAATTCCGGTTTGAAAGCGAGGGCAATCCAGGGCAGCGCCGCCAACGGCAGCCAACCGGCCAGCGGGCTGGGGCGCGGGCAGGCGCCACTCGCGCAGCTTCTCCGCCCTGCAACCCACCGGTATCCGAATGCCATGGCCCGCTGCAACCCCGGCAGGCGGCTCACGACGAACAATGGCCATGCCCACCAGATTCGCCGGGCGAGCTGCGCAATGGCGTCCGCGCCCCCAAACACCTCACCCTTGTCGGTCACGAAGCGCATCTCCCTAAGCAGATCCTCGGCACCGATGCCGAGCGTGCCGGCAGTGCCGGGTGTTTGTAGCGGACGCAATTCCACGCGGCGTCGTCGCAACACTCCGCGAAATCGCCGTGCCAGACGAATGCAGAGCGAACAGCTCGCGTCGTAGAGGACCTGGCCTGCGCTCGGCAGGCCAGGTGGGTTCATGGGCGACGCGGATTCGGACGCCGTTCGAATCGAGCCGGTTCCTGATATCTCATTCGTATCTGTAATTACGGTATTCACTGAAATTTACGTTCAAACTAAATCAGCCGCCGAGGCCCAGGACCTTGAGCACCTTGTCACCGAGCCGGACGAATCGGATCACAGCCTGCGTCGGCCAGCGCCGCACCTGCAGATACCACGCGGTGGTCGTCTCGAAAAAATCGAGCAGCGCCCGCAACCGCTCCTCCGTGTATTCGTCCGTCTCCTTGTCCTTCTCGGCCTCCGTGATGCACTCGCGCAACAGCGCCAGCGTCGGGTCGATCTCGCGACGCTTCCGTTCATCCAGGACCATGCGGAACATCTCCCAGGGTTCTTTCATCGACTCGAAATGGTCCCGTTTGTCCCCCATGATGTGCACCAGCTTCACAATCCCCCATCCCTGCAGTTCCTTGAGACTGTTGCTGACATTTGATCGGGCGACGGCGAGCGCCGTCACCAGGTCGTCCGCGTTCAACGGCTGTCTGGAGATGAAGAGCAGCGCGTGGATCTGGGCCACCGTGCGGTTGATGCCCCAACGCGTGCCCATCTCCCCCCAGTGGAGGATGAACTTCTTTTGGACTGGCGAGAGATTGTTCATTACATTTATTTCTGTCCGTTCAGAAATTACAGCTAGATTGGGATACGGTCAAGTCGTTTTTCCGATCGAGCCCGGCCAATGCCGTCCATCCGGTTCCGTAGGAAGTGTTTACTCGCCGAACTCCAAATACCCAAACCTCTCCGGCGTGTGAGCCGTCGCCGTTGCGGTCGGGCTCCACGCGAGGAAAACGTGGTGGGCAATATCGTGCCGATATAGATTCAGCCGCCATCGACTGCCCTTGGCCGGATGTGTCGCCCCGAGCGACTTGAGGGGTATCCGCATTTCGACCGTATAGCTTTTCTCGCTCCGCTTCGCGACTGACTCGAAGCCGCTGTTCCAGTCCAACCCCTTCGTCGCCCCGCCCAGTTCGAGGTCGATCTTCTCGCCAGTGGGCGACACTTCGAACTCAAAGTAATGCTTCGCGTTGCCGGCCTCGGTGCCGATGAATGCCTCGACGACATCCCGGTCCCAGAGGCCGAACCGCTCCTGGTTCAAGTCGGGCGGAGCAAACGTCGTTAGCACCGTGAACGGACACTCATAGCCCAGATACAGATATTCGTCCGCCCACAAGGCCCGTACTATGGTGGAAAGCTCCGGCCAGGCCGAACCATCCTTGAGCTGGCATTCCAGACGGATGCCCTGGCCCAACTTCCACGGCGGCTCGTCAAGGATTCCATCGATTCTTGGCGCCACGGCAACTCGCGACGCAATCAATGCCGGCAGCGGCAGCGACCTCACCAGCAGTTTGCGCGCGTTGTCGAAGTAAATTTTGCGCAACACCGGCGCCGGCAAGCCGATGGCATCGATCTTCCAATCGCCCTGGATCGGTGTCATGTGCTCGAACTGCCGGTCGTTCGTCTCGAGCCAGCGCCACTGTTTCTCGAAGAACGCAACCGCGTCCTCATCCGTTGGCGCCGGACCACTGCCACCGGATCCGAGCGTCAGCCGGTCGTAAACCTGGAAGTCGGTCGCGAAGACGATGCGGTCCTGATGCTTGATAAAGAGGCGACGAACCCTCTCCGGATCGTGCCGGCCGATTTCCGGAATGCGCGCGGCGAGGTCCGCCCTCATGTTCGGGTACTTGTCGAGTGATTGCGCCACCCAATCAAGGTCCTCGGCGTTGTTGGCGAAGTGGACGCACACGAAGGTCGTCTTCGGGTGCCGCTCGATCACCCGATTCAACGCCGCCAGTAACTCCTCACGCGGCGGATACAAATCCGCGTCGCCGAACCACCAGGCGCGGTGGTCCTTCAGTTCTTGCCACCGCTCATTCGTGTCGTCGTACGGCAGCCAGAACGCCTTCGGGTCGGCGACGTGAATGGAGATTGGCATGCCTAATTCCCCGCAGCGCTTCCACACCGGGTCAAGTTTTGGATCGTCGATCTTGACCAACTTGCCCGCGCCGTCGCGCAGGTAGAGCCCGAGTCGTTTGTACTCCTTGAATCCCGCAGCGCCCAGACGATGGCCATCTTCAATCTGTTTGACCGCTCGTTCGGAGAAATCAGGCTCGTCCCAGCCTTTGTAATCCAGGTTCATATAATGGATGAACCGGCCCGGAAAAAGCCGGTCGGCAAGTTCCTTGTTCCGTTCGAACTCGGACGCCTTGCCCTCTTCGCGCCTGGTCGTCCCGCCGCTCAAGTTAACACCGAGCCCGATGCCCGCCCGGTCCATGATCCGCACCGCGCGAGCCAGGTGATCGGGCGAGCAATTGATGTGCTGATGCAGGTCAATGATGCGATGCTCCGCTCGCCATTGGGCGGCAGTTCTCTGAACGTCGGCCACGGCCTCTGAGCCGCCCGGCGCCGACCAACAGGAGAGAGAGAGTACGACCGCGGCGCAGGTAAGCCAGAGGGCCAGGGCGGGACGTGAACGGTTTTCGGAACGCGGCCACTCTGTCCGTACCGCCGCCAGTGGCGAAAACACCCCATGTGCCCGAAACAACTCGCTCGGTGAACGGGCTGAGGCCTGGTCTCTGTCGCGCCGGAGCGGTGTTTCAGCGCACCTCTGAAACGGGATGCCCACTCTTTGGTGCCCGGTTTTCCGCCGCACCTTAATGCGGGGACATTGACAAATTGAGCGACGTTTCATGGACAGCGCCAGTCAATGCCAAAGCGGGCATATCCTCAAGTCGTATCAATCCGATCCGGATCCGATCCGGGATCCGATCCGGGGTCAGTCAATAGTATTGACAAGTCACTCAGAGGCGTTTAGGCGTCCGAGCATGGCTCGACGACTGCGAGTCGAATTTCCCGGCGCGATTTATCACGTCATGAATCGCGGGGACCGGCAGGAAGACATCTTCCGCGATGAACAGGACCGAGCGCGATTTCTCGATACCCTCAGCGAGGCTTGCGCCAAGACGAATTGGCAGGTGCATGCATTTTGTCTGATGCGAAACCATTTCCATCTGGTCGTCGAAACGCCGCAGCCGAATCTGGTCGTCGGTATGAAGTGGTTCTTGGGCACTTACACCGGTCGGTTCAATCGACGACACAAGGTGTTTGGCCATTTGTTCAGCGGGCGTTATAAGTCGCTGGTGGTCGGGGGAGAGGGTGGTTACTTGCGCACGGTCTGCGATTACGTGCACTTGAACCCGGTGCGGGCCAATTTGCTGCGCCCGGAAGAAGCGTTGCGCGATTATCGCTGGAGCAGTTTTCCCGCCTATTTGCAGCCGCCCGCCAAACGTCCGGCGTGGCTGCGTGTGGACCGTTTGCTGGGCGAGCGAAGCATTCCCAAGGACAGCGCGGCGGCGCGCCGACAGTTTGAACGACAGATGGAAGCGCGTCGCGCGGAGGAAAGGGAGGGCGATTTCAACGCGATTCGGCGGGGTTGGTGTTACGGGGATGAGCAGTTTCGCAGAGAACTTCTAGGCCAGATGACGGAGAAGGTGGGAGCGTATCATTTCGGACCGGAAGTGCAGGAGTCGGCGGAGGAGAAGGCCCATCGAATCGTCGCACAGGAACTGCGCCTCCGGAAATGGAAAGAGTCTGATCTGGCTACCAAACGCAAAGGCGCGCCTGGCAAAGTGGAGATTGCGCGACGCTTGCGAGCTGAAACGACGATGACGTTGACCTGGATCGCTCAGCGGCTGCACATCGGCACGAAGACCCATCTGGCGCACTTGTTGTATTGGAAAGACCGAAGGCCCAAGCGTTAAACGAGCCGAGGCGTTGTCAATACTATTGACTGACCCCCATCGCTGGTGTGCGTGTGTCAGACTTCGAATGAGGCAGCCAGCGGCGGCAACTCGCGCCGGATTTCGTCCAACCGATAACCGAAGCCGGGACCGCGCAGCGAGCCCAGGTGAACCATCCCCTCTTGGCGGCGATAAATACCCGGATGCACGGCGGCCTCCGGTGCCGAGGCGTCGGGATAGAATTGCGAAGCGTTCGTCTCGACGCCCATGATCGTGCCGACGTGCGCGGCGAGGAGGAGATGCGGGATCTGGGCGAGCATCGGGTTGGTGAGGTCTTGCACCATGAGTTGCATTCCGTGCGCTCTCGCCCAGCACGCGCTCAGCAATGCACCGGTCTGCGTTTTGCAGGTCTTCAGGGCGACGCCGTTCCAGCCGAGGTCCCGGCCCAGCTTCACCAGACGCCAGTCGTGGGCGCTTTCGTCGAGAAACAGCGGCTTGCGCGAGGCAACACTGCGAACATCGATGCGGTGCTCTTCCAGTTCATATGGAAAGGGCTGTTCCACGTAGAGAATCATGTCGAAGACCGTCCGGTGATCGGCGCGCAACCGGTCCAGAACGTCGTTCACATAAGCCGGGTCGAGCACGGTGCAATTAAAATCCGCCGACAAACACTCGACACGATTGTCCAGGGCGATCCGTCCCACGTTGACAACGCGCTGGAGGTCCCAGTCGGCATTGTTGCCGCGTAGTTTGATCTTGAGACATTTCAGACCATCGCGTCGAATCCAGTCCGCCAGCAGCACGGGATAACCGTCGGTCGGTTCGTGGCCGGTCAACTCGTCCGGGTCCAGCAAATCCAGACCGCCGACCAGATGCCAGGCGGGGAGGCGCTCGACTCTCTTGGCGAGGAGGTAGTCCTGTACAAAGCGGCCACGAAACGAAGCGTTCGAGTCCGCGGCGGGTTCAAGGAAAGCCGCGAGGTCACGACGAACGAATTCCGGGCCGTAAGTTTCATAAACCGGTCGCTGAAGCAGATTGCCGTAAGCGTCGTGGATTGCCTGGTCAAAGACCGAGAAACAGATCAAGGCCGCCAACCACGGCATGGGTTCGAGCAATCGGTTTTCCAGGCGGGTGGGCGAGGCGGTTGACGGGTCTTTCGTACCACCCCTCGCGGATACGCTTGCGCCAATCTGCGGGAGTTTTTGGTTCAGTGTCTGCCAAAATGAAGAGAGAACCTGTTGCTGGAAGTCGTGGCCAATCTCGATGGGATGTCCGAAGCCGTCAAAGCGGACGACGGCCTCAGCGAGGCTGACGCAAAACTTTTTGAGCACCTCGAGTCGAGATTCATAAGGCAGCAAACTCGGCCAGACCCACTGAACACTCGAAGGCGTCTCGCCCCAGCCTTCGGCCGTGCGGCCAAGCCGGTCGGCGATCCGCACACACGCCCGAGCACAGGTCACCGCGGTGACCGTCTCGGTGCCGAACTTCAGCGGCAGGCGCATCTGGATCGGAATAAAGTAGAGGCGCGCGCCGACGATTCGAATGTCAGTTGGCTTTGGGTTCATTCGTGGTTCAGTTTCTTCAATAGCGCGACGGCCGCGGCGCTGAGGTTTCTTCCCGTCTCGGCTTTGAATGGCGGCAGGTCCAGGATTTTGGGCACAACGATCGCCGCATATTCATTCTTCTCGTACGCCGCCGGGTCAGTGACGTAACCGACGAAGTCATCGCAATAGCCGATCACCACGGTGGCGCCGAAGGGCGATTCGAGGCGAATCTTCAGCCCGTAATAGCTGTAGAGCTCCGCCGGATGGAAGAACAACCCAACCTCTCCAAGGCGCATCGCCGAAGTGGGCGCGGAATAGCTGGCCTTCTTCAGGTTCCATTTCGAGGCGCCTACAAACCAGTCTTTGGCAAACGCCGCGTCCACCCACTCGCCTGTGGCGCACTGCGCCGGATCTTTGCGATACCGCTCCAATTGGTCCTTCAAGAGTTCAATGTTCAGAGGCAATTCGGCCATTCTATTCGCCAGGCGAACCTCATCCACCTTCACAAATGACGAATGGTTTACAGCGTGGTGCAACGCCGCGTAAACGGCCTCCGAAACTTTGTCCGGGTCGCCCAGCGACGGGTCACCTGTGCCGGGATTCACGTCACCGGCATGGCCTTGGAGAAACGACGGTTCGAGGCCGTCCCGTTCCCTGAATTTATCGGTGACGAGGCCCGGCCAATCCGGGCCGGCCTGCTGGTCGCTGTAACAGACCGGGTGCGCCGAGAACTGGTACCAAATCAGGCTGCGCTTCGGTTTTTCGCGCAGAAAGTGGAGCGCATAAAGCGTCGTGTCGAGCCAGCGTTCGCTGTCGGCTGAATCGCTGTTGAACTCGGCATCCGTCTTCCAGGTCTTCGAAGTACGATTGAAGTTCCCTCCGACCACCCGGTCCTTGCCGAGGTAAAAGTCGGCCGGAGCAAGATCTTGCGCAGCCAGTCCGACAGCTCGAACGGCCCGGTCTTCCACCCAATCCGTATAGGGCTGCGACACCGCTCCCCATTGCCGGAAGAACCGAAGCGTCGGCATCGAATGGGTGTGGGTCGCGCAAACGCGGATTCTGGCCGCGGGAACTCCGGTGGTTCGGGAGGCCCGCTTCTGGACCCGCTGCGCGAATTCGCGGGAGAAGCCGCAGACATCCAGCGAAATTATCACCGCCGAAGTCCCTTTCGTCCGGAGGATCAAGGCGCGGGCAGATGGAACCCGCCGAATACCGGTGATTTTCCGCTCGTGTCCGGCCGGTTTGTGGAACCCGGCCAGCTCAATTCCCAACGGTGGTGTAATATCGACAAGGCCTTCGCCGGCTTCAAGCATATCGCGTGAATAATGGCACGCGGGGAGTCTTAGGCGGCAGCGTTCAAAACACCAGTCGAAGTTTCCCGAGCGCGTTCAAGAAAGTCGAGCGGCGGGAGAGGGGATGTCCACATCCGCGCGATGTCGCCCCGCAGACGCCTGCCACGCGGATGTGGGTATCTGCACTCCATTCTCAAACGCACCCGGGTACGATCTTCGCGCGCCACCCTGTGGCCTTGACTCAGCGTTTAGCCAAATCCACGCTATGCGCGTGATCCACGCCGCGCTCCCGATACTCTGCCTGACGCTGGCGGTTTTCGGCGCCTCGGACCTTGCCGGCTCTGGAGCCACCGGGCTGGTAGTGCGGCTCGGTGACCGGAGCGTGATTCTTCACTGGACCCAAACCGCCGGGCCGGGCGCACGCGCCTATCACATCTATCGTTCCATTGGCACCAATGGCACGCCGATCCGCATCACGCTTACGGCGCTGAAGCGCGAGAGCTATGTCGATCTCGCTGTCACCAACGGCCAGACGTATGTCTATCACATTCGCGCGGTAGTTGATCGCGACGCAGAAGGGGCCGCGTCCGAGCGGGTCACCGCGACGCCTG
>Ga0137368_10009103_pt1 | contig 10164 bp, 7 predicted proteins | sample SagtaG_13_FD_104917 | JGI IMG/M metagenome (GOLD analysis project Ga0137368, IMG submission 104917) | Vadose zone soil microbial communities from Sagehorn Ranch, Mendocino, California, USA - Sage1_L_100_16 metaG | ecosystem: Environmental > Terrestrial > Soil > Vadose zone | place: USA...
CGGCCGCGATCGCCGGCACCGACCGGCTGCGGCGGCTCGGTCCGCTGCGGGTCGTCTACGGCGCGCCGCTCGACCTCTCGGACCTCGACGGGGCGGAGACCAAGCGCGCCGCCGTCGAGGCGACCGACCGCCTGATGGCGCGGATCGAGGAGCTGCGGGAGTCCTTGTGAAGCCGTTGCTCGCCATCGACGGAGACTCGCTCGCGCACCGCGCCTACCACGCGCTGCCCAAGACGATCCGGCGGGCGAACGGGAAGCACCCGGCCGGGGCGATCGTCGGCTTCGCCAACATGCTGCTCCGGCTCTGGGAGGCGGAGTCTCCGCGAGCCGTGCTGGTCGGCTGGGACACGCTGGGCGCCCCCACCTACCGGAACGAGGCCTTCGAGGGCTACCAGGGCGGGCGCGAGTTCGACGACGACCTGGTCGAGCAGCTCGACCTTCTGCCGCAGCTCGTCGCCGCGCTCGGCTTCGCAAACGCCAAGGCCCCGGGCTACGAGGCGGACGACTTCCTCGCGGCGGCGGTGGCGAGCGAGGAGGTGCGGGGCGGCGAGACCCTGGTCGCCACCTCCGACCGGGACGCCTTCCAGCTCGCAAGTCCGCGCACGACGGTCCTCCAGCCGGTGCGTGGCGTCTCCGAGCTGGCCCGGGTCGGCCCCGCCGAGGTGCGCGAGCGCTACGGCGTCGATCCCGAGCAGGTGCCGGATTTCATCGCCCTGCGCGGCGATCCCTCCGACCGGCTCCCGGGCGCGTCGGGCGTCGGGCCGAAGAAGGCCGCCGACGTGCTCCGCGAGCACGGCACGCTGGAGGCCGCGCTGGCGGCCGGGCGGTTCTCGAAGGAGGCGGAGGAACTCCGGCTCTACCGGCGAATTGCGGCGCTGGACGCCTCTGCCCCGCTCCCTCCCCTCGAAGACCAGAACCCCACGTGGGCGGAGGCGTCCGCTTTCGTGCGCGGGTGGGGAATGGGCCAGCTCGCCGAGCGTTTGGCGAGGCTGTCATCCAACTAGTCAGCCATCCGGCGCTCGCGGAGCTGCATCCGACCGAGCCTCACGTCGAGACGCGGGAGCGGCTCCTCGCGCTGCTCGATACGTTCGGGATCGTCGAGGGGCGGCCCGCGAAGCGCGAGCAGATCGAGCTTTGCCACGAGCCCGCCTACCTCGAGCGGCTCGAGGCGCTCGACGCGCCGACGCTGCTCGATCCGGACACCGTCGCCTCGGAGACGAGCTGGGAGGCGGCCCTCCTCGCGGCGGGTTGCTCGCTCGCAGCGGTCGACCGCGGCGGCTTCGCGCTCGTCCGCCCGCCCGGGCACCATGCGCTGCCCGATCGGGCGATGGGCTTCTGCCTCCTGGACAACGTCGCGGTCGCAGCCAGATACGCGCAGAAGGAGCTCGGCGCAGGCCGGATCGCGATCGTCGACTGGGACGTCCATCACGGCAACGGCACGCAGCAAATCTTCTGGGAAGACGATTCGGTGCTGTTCGTCTCGATGCACCAGTGGCCGCTCTATCCCGGAAGCGGCGGGCCGGGTGAGGGCAACGAGACGACGGTGAACGTGCCGCTGCCGGCGGGCTCCGGCGACGAGGACTACCTGCGTGCCTTCAAGGAGACGGTGGCACCCGCCGTGAGCGGCTTCGACCCCGAGCTGGTGCTCGTCTCGGCCGGTTTCGACGCTCACGTGGACGACCCCCTCGCGGGCATGCGCGTCACCGCGAACGGCTTCCGGGAGCTCGCCCGGGCCACTTCCGCTCTCGCGCCCCGCCTCGCCGCCGTCCTCGAGGGCGGCTACGAACCGGGAACGCTGCCCGGGCTCGTGCAGGCCGCCTTGGAGGGATTCCAGGCATGACGAACGGGTCGGCCGTTACGCTCGCTCGCGACGCCGACCAGAGTAGGCTGCGCCGGCTTTGCCGGTGCGGCCGTCTCAGGCGCGGGCCGACGCGAGCGCGTCCAAGGCTTCTCGCCGGGACGACACGCCGAGCTTGCGCAGGAGGCTCTTCACGTGCGACCGCACGGTGTGCTCCGAGATGTAGAGCCGGGTGGCGATCTCGTCGGTCCCGAGGTGCTCGTCCAGGAGGAGCAGCACCTCGAGCTCGCGCGCAGTGAGTGATTTCGCGATTTCGTCTGGCACCACGCCGGGGCCGCCGCCTCCCCGGACTTGCTCGAGCAGGCGTCTGGCGACCTCGCCCGAGAGTGCGGCCTCGCCCTGCCCGACCCCCCGAAGGAACTGCGCGATCCGCTCGGGCGGCTCGCTCTTGAGCAGGTAGCCCGCCGCGCCGCCGCGGATCGCGGCAAGCAGGTTCTCCTCGGTACCGGAGGCGGTGAGGACGACGACCTCTGTCTCCGGAGCGACCTCGCGCAGTCGCGGGAGTGCCTCGAGGCCGCCAAGCCCCGGCATCGAGAGGTCGAGGAGCACGATCTGCGGGCGCAGGCGTCGTGTGAGCTCAACTGCCTCCTCGCCCTCGGCGGCCTCGCCCACGACGGAGAAGCCCTGCTGGCCGAGCAGCGCGGCAAGCGCGTCACGCGTGATCGGGTGGTCATCGACGATCAGGATCCGCACCGAAGCCTTATCGGCAACGCGCGGTCTGCCGACAAGGGTGTCGTGGGGTCGAACGACCGAGACCGATATCAGTCCTGGCTCTGGGGCGAGGTCCTCCTGATCGGCCTGCTCGGCGCAACGCTGGCGCTGTTCGTCGCGTATCCGAGCCTCCGCAGCACGTACGCGCTCCCGCAGGTGCGAATAGTGCTCGACACGGCGGTGATGCTGGCGGCGGCGATCGTGGCCGTGCTCGCCGGGATTCGCTTCTCGGTCGACGGGCGGCGGCTCGACCTGCTCCTGTGCGGCGGCTTCGGCGCGATTGCCGCGGGCACCCTCGCGTTCGCGATCGCGCCGGTTCTCGGAGGGCAGCCGCTGCACCGGACCGAGGCATGGGCCGGGGTCGGCGGGCGCCTCTTCGCGGCGATGCTGATCGCGGCGGCGCCGTTCTCGAAGCGGCGTGTCAGCGCGCGGGAGCGCGCGCTCGGCGAGATGCTGCTCGGGATCGCGATCGTGCTCGGGCTCGCCTGGGGAATCGCCCGAGAAGGCGGCGCTTCCCTGCCTCCGCTCGCCGACCACGCCGGAGCGCAGCAGCCGTTCCTCCTCATGGGCGCTCTCGCGGCCCAGGCGCTGCTCTCGCTGCTGGCCGCGATCGGCTTCGGCCTCCGTTTCCGCGCCCGCGGAAACGACCTCGACCGCTGGCTCTGCCTCGGCGCGACGCTTGCCCTCTTCGCCGAGCTCCATTTCGTCTTCACGCCGCTGCTCTCGAGCCGGTACGTCTCGCAGGGCGACTTCCTGCGCCTGCTCTCGTACGGGGTCCTGCTGGCCGGGGTCTGGCGTGCGATCCGGTTCGCGGAATTCGGACGCGCGGTCGCCGATGAGCGAGCCCGGGTCGCGCGCGAGATCCACGACGGGCTGGCCCAGTACCTGTTCGCTGTCTCCACCCACGCCGCCATGCTCGGGACCGGCAGGGCGAACGAGGCCACGGTCGGACAGCTCAGGGAGGCCGCCGCGGCAGCACAGCAGGAGGCGCATTTCGCCGTGCTCGCGCTCTCCTCCGCGGGCGGGTCGGCGCCGTTCGACGCGGCCCTGCGCCGATACGTCGACTTCCTTACTGCCGACGGAGCGCTCGAGGTCGATCTGGAGATCCAGGACGGAATCCGGCTCGCGCCGGACGAGCAAATCGAGGTCTTCCGGATCGTGCAGGAAGGGCTCGCCAACGCGCGCAAGCACGCCGAGGCGCGGCGGGCCGAGGTACGGATCGAGGAACGCGCCGGCGAGCGGTTTGTGACGGTCGCCGACGACGGCTCGGGGTTCGACGAGGGCGGAATCGCGACCGGCCAGGGCCTGAAGAACATGCGCGCCCGCGCCGCGTCGATCGGCGGGGGGTTCCGCCTGGTGTCGAGCCCCGGCCGTGGGACCGCGCTCGAGATCGTCCTTCGCGCTTAGTCGTTGAGATGCACGTCGGGCGTGTTTTCAACTAGTCCGACGGTCGGTAAAAAGCTCGATCATAATTAGTTCTAAATGTGAGTTGTAAATATTCGGACCTCATGTCGGCTTGTTCCGTTTGTGCTGGGCGTGAACTGGACACGGAAAGGAGATCGCGACATATGGGGGTGAATACTCGTGCAGCACCCGCTCGCCGTTTTCGCCGCCGCCGCCGTCTCCACAAGCCTGGCCCCGCTTCTCCAAACCGCATCCGCATCGATCGCAAGCGCCGACCTTGCGCCGCGCGCGGTCTGTCACGGCCAAGCGGCGCCGACGGCGTCGCTCACCGTGCAGGTTCGGGCGATGCGTTGCCTGATCAACTGGGCTCGACGCCACAACGGCAGATCGCTTCTGCGTGATCAGTCGCAGCTCGACCGGTCGGCCTCGATCCGCGGCAACGACATCCGCCGTTGCCAGGATTTCTCGCACACGGCCTGCGGCCAGCCCTTCGTGCTCGCCTTCTCGGTAGTTGGGTACTTCGTCGGCGCGTCCAGCGTCGGCGAAAACCTGGCCTGGGGGCAGGGGCGGCGTGGCACGGCGCGCGAGGCCATGGAAGGGTGGCTCCACTCGCCGGCACACCGAGAGATCCTCTTCACCGTCGGCTGGCGCGACTCGGGCGTGTCGCTCGTCAAGGCGCCATCGCTCTTCGGCCGACGGAACGTCTCTGTCTGGGTCGCGCAGTTCGGGCACCGAGATTCGACGCTCCATCCATGATGCTCGTCGTCTTCGTACCCGCGAAGACGCGCGCTCAGCTCGAGCTCATCCGCGCGGCAGCGTCGCGTTCGGCGTCGCCGCCCCCCAGCGAGTTATGCGCTGTGGGTCGCGGGTTCGGGTCGTAGCGACGCGAGCCGCGGACGATGACGTCGAGCCCGAACTCGAAGCGCTCGTCGGGACCACCTTCGAAGAGGTGGTCGAGCAGGGCGATGGTGTGGGGGAAGAGCGAGGGCGGCAGCGATTCCCAATACTCGCGGAGCATGGCCACAACCTGTTCTGGAGGCAGGTCCTCGCCCGTGGGCGAGGCGAGACCGAGGCTCTCCTCGAACGAGTACGCGCCGACGTAGAGGCCGAAGAGGTCGCCCACGAACGCTACGACGCGGTCAGGTAGGCCGGCCCCGCGAAGCAGCGCATGCATCCACTCGACGACCCGAAGCACGTTGGGGCCGACGGGAATGGCTCCGAGCGACACGCGGGCGATGTCGCGGTGACTCGTCAGTACACGGCGCATCTCGCGCCCCACCGTCTTCGCCTGCTCCTGCCTGTGCTCGGAATCGGGTGGCGGCAGCTCGATCTCCCCGATCTGGCGCGGCGCGCTCAACCTGGGCAGCGTCGCCCAGTCGATGCTCAGCATCGTCATCCAGAGCGTCATCGTGATCGCGCTCTCGCTGGCGGTCGGCGCCCACTTCCACAACGGCGTCGCCGGGGTGATCGTGCTCGTCGCCGTGGCCGGGCTGCTCGGGGCGGTCTTCGCCTCGCTCTCGAACGGCGTCGCCGTGCTGACACGGCAGCGCGAGACGCTGATCGGGATCGTCACCATGGTCACGCCGCCGCTGACCTTCCTCTCCTCCGCGCTCATGCAGCAGAGCCTGCTGCCGAGCTGGATCCGCTGGCCCGCGAAGTTCAACCCCGTCAACTGGGCGGCGCAGGCAGGCCGGTCAGCGGCCGCGCCGCACGCCGACTGGGGGCTGATCGCAACCCGAACCGGGTTCCTCGCCCTGCTCCTGCTCGCAAGCGCAGCGTTCGCGACCCGCGCCTTCAACGCCTACCAGCGCTCGATCTGATGCCTGTCCACCCGGAGAGAGCGGCTCCGCTGGGTCGCTTGACCAGGCGCCGGCGCAGGGTCGACGCGCCCGTCGGCGGCGTTCGGCTGCTGATTTCTTCGCTCCGCGCGGCCTTCCGGCTGGAGTCGTCCGGGCGAGCTTGTAAGAGTGCAGCCATGGCGAAGAAGAAGCGTCAGGCTCGCGTTCCGGCGACGAAGTCCGCTCCGGTGACTCCTTTGCCCGACCCTCGCTCGATGGAAAGCGCGCTTGCCGCGATCGGCAGGGGAGCCGCGCACTGCGCCTCCGACGAGGCGCTGTTCCAGGCGCAGGACCTAATGTACGAGGCGTTCGAAGCGCAGGGCGCGCGCCGCGTGGGGCTGGCGCATGAGGCGCTCGCGATCTCGCCCGATTGCGCCGACGCCTACCTGCTGCTCGCCGAGGAGACGGCCTCGAGCCCCGAGGAGGCGCGCGAGCTGCTCGAGCAGGGCGTCGCCGCCGGCGAGCGGGCGCTCGGTCCCGAGCCGTTCGAGGAGGACGTCGGCCACTTCTGGGGCATCCTCGAGACGCGTCCGTACATGCGCGCCCGTGCGGCGCTCGCCGAGACGCTCTGGGCGCTCGACCGGCGAGAGGAGGCAGTCGAGCACCACCGCGAGCTCCTGCGCCTGAACCCGAATGACAATCAAGGCATTCGGTACCGCCAGGCGGAATGGCTGCTCTGGCTCGAGCGCTACGAGGAGCTCGACGAGCTCTTCGCCGCCTACAGGGACGATGTTGCGGCTGCGTTCGCCTTCACGAGGGCGCTCGCCACCTTCCGCCGAGAAGGCGATTCGGCCGACGCGAGGCGGCTTCTCGAGGAGGCGCAGGAGGTGAATCCGCACGTGCCCGCGTATCTCTCGGGCCGCAGGAGGCTGCCGAAGCGACTTCCGGACTACGTCGGCTTCGGCGATGAGAGCGAAGCGGTCGACTACGCCTACGGCGCCGCGGCGTCGTGGGCGCTCGTGCCCGGCGCGCTCGCCTGGCTCGAGTCCTGACCCATCGGCGCCGCGGCGCCTCACGCAGCTGCGGGTCGGCAGCGACACACTTCGATTGCGTCCACCCCGCCGGCGACCAACGAGCGCAAACGCGTCACGCCGCACACGCTCCGGCACGTCTTCGCCTCGGAGCTCCTCCACGCCGGCGCCAACCTGCGCCAGATCCAGGAGCTGCTCGGCCACAAGCACCTCGACTCGACGCAGCGCTACACGCGCGTGAACGCGCACGAGCTCGGGGCGCGATCAAGCGGCTGCGCTGGGTCGGCGGCTGAATTTCGTGTGCGCATGCGTTCCGGCCGCCAACCTACGTGGGCGGAAACCTACGCCGTGGGTAGGTTCTCAGCCCGCCCTCACCCGGAAGATGTCGGCCGCAGTTAGAGCGAGCGCGTCGCGAGGCACGTTGGTGAGGCGCTCCCGGGCGCAGACGGCGTAGCGAGGTTGGAGACGAGGACCGAGAGGCCCGATTTCCCGAGCCCGCGGTCGATTTCGGCCCGGTACCGATCCACGATCCCGCCAGAAGGCGAGGAGGTTGTCGGCGATCCGGTAGTAGCTCGTGTGCGCGCGCCTCGGATCGGCCGTCTCACGGACGACCTTCTCGGCGATGCGTAACTGACTCAGTCGATCGAGCGTGCGGCTGGGATCAGTCTTCACCACCGTTGGATCTCGTTGAACTTCGTCCTGCCCGGCCGCGATCGGTACACGATTCGCTTCCGGCCCGGGGCACCGATCCGCTCGCTGCCCGCCGTGGAGGTCGTGCTCCTCCTCCGCAGCACCACGCGGGCGCTGACGGGCCCCGAGCTCGCCCGGGTCGTCCGGGCCGGCTCGCAGCCAACGGTGACGCAGCTCTGCGGCGTCTGGCCGAGGTCGGGCTCTCCGAGGTCTCGGTCGCCGACGTACGGCGCCTACGGCGCGAGCGCCCGCCCGTCGTCGAGGAGCTGCGGCGAAAGGCGATCACGCTCGCCGGCCCGGCTCCCGCCGAGCTTCTCAGGACAATGACATGACGCACTGCTCAGGCTGCGAGGTCGTCGTTCAGGCCGAGCTCGCTCCGTAACCGCGCCACGTCCGCGGCCGGCTCACCACGGCGGCGGGCCCGCTCGGCGCCGTTCTCGATCTGGCGGAGCAGGCGGACGACCTCCGCCCGGTCCGCACCGGCGACGGCTTCGCGCGGCGTGCGGCCGTCGAGGAGCTGATGGGGCTCGTCGAGCCACCTGCGCATCCGCTCGGTAACGAGATCACCGACCAGCCGCCGCTCCCCGGCATCGACTCGCGACGGCAGCAGCTTGCGGGGGCCCGCGCCGCGTGCTGCCAGCGCGGCCTCCACCGACGTCACGTCTCGGCTTCGGAGCTCGACGAGATTGCCGAAGTCGGCGGCGACGACCTCGATCGCCTGCGCGAGCCGTTGCTCGGACATCGCCTCGGCGTGGAGCTCGTCGCCTTCGAGTCGCAGCGTCGCGATCGGGATCGTGTCCAGCGCGTCGACCGGGCTCGACTCAAGGACGAGCGCGCCCGGGGGAAGCGGCGGGCGCTGCTTCACGAGGGTCGCGCGCGGGACGGTGATGTCGATCTCGACCGGATCGTCCGGCAGGAGAGCGCCGAGGCCGCGGATCGTCTCGGCGACAGCGGCGATCTCGTGCATCTCCCAGATGGCAGACGCGAAGGCGACCGGATCGCCCTCGAGCGTGAAGAAGCTGGGCTCGGCGCTCCGGCTCGGCGGTGTGAATCGCATCAGCGCGAGCGCGTGCCGGCGAAAGGTCGAGGCGAGCGCTTGCTCGTGGAGGTCGTCGAGCGGCGAGCCCGCGAGCCGCGCCAACTCGGCGCGGAGCTCGGGCTCCTCGCACGGCTCGAAGAACCGCGTCGGGCCCCACAGGCTGAGCGGCTCGCCCTCCATCACACGGGCGAGCAGGATGTCCCAGCGGACCGCCTCGCGCGAGACGTGTGGACTCCTCACCTCGATGCGCGTGCCGCTGGCAACCTCCTCCAGGGCCAGCGAGCGACCCGGCGCGACGGCGAGGACGCGGTAGAGGCCGAGCCGCGCGGTGGCGATCCGCGCCGCCGCGGCGCGCTCGGCGTGCGGCAGGTCCGGGCGCGCGGCGTAGCGCTCCGCCGGTGTCCCACCGCCCGCGAGCTCGCGGTCGTTGTGGAACCAGGTGGCAAAGATTTGGATATCGCCGTCGTCCATCACGCGCTCTGGACCGACGAACTCCTCGAGCGCAGCGGTTATCTCGGCGCCGAGCAGCTTCGACGACCAGTCCTGAAGGCGACGGCCGACCGCGTCGTCGAAGCGGGCCTCTCGCACGGCCCGCTCCTCATCCGCCAGACAGCAACGCTTGTACTTGCGCGCGCTGCCGCACGGGCACGGCGCATTCCGTGAGATCGACAGCCCGGCCATGCACGAGCACCGTAATCGTGGCGCCGGACGGGCCGCTGTCGACGGATGCGCTTATCCTCTCCGCGTGGCGATCGATGCCTCGAAGCTGCGCCACGGCCGCGTCCGCGGGCGCTACTTTCGCGAGAACTTCGCGCAGGCTGGGATCGACCTCTCGCAGATCATCCCCGAGCTGGTGACGAACGCCGATGCCGCGATCGACGCCGCCGGACGCGAGCGCGGCCGAATTCAACTCCGAATCGGGCCCGCAGACCCGGAGTTCCTACAGGCGTGGAAGACCGCCCTTCGTAGCCTCCGGTTGCCGGCGCTCCGAGGCTGGCGCTACGAGCTCGTCTGCTCCGACGACGGCGAAGGCGTCGACGCCGACACCGTCGACCAGCGCCTCGGCGCGCTCGGCGTTGTCCCCGAGCACGAGGGACAGCGCGGTCTCTTCGGTCGAGGCCTCCGTGACGTCTGGCTTGCCCAGGGCGGCGGGCGGATCCAGGGCGTGCGCGGCGAGCGGGCGGTCGAGTCCTGGTTCCTCCCTGCCGACGGCGACGAACCCTACGTCTACACGCACGTGCTCGACGGCCGCGCTACGCGGGCAATCCGCCGCGAGCTCGGGATTGCACACGAAGGGACGCGCGTGACGGTGCCGCTCGCCGACGGGCGGCTGCCGCCCAGCGCCCGTCTGCGCAGGCTGGTCGCCGATCTCGTGCAGCTGCGGCCGATTCTCGAGGACGAGAGCCGCGAGCTGCTGCTCGACCTCCTCAGCGAGCCGCTCCAGCTCGTCCGCTACACGCCTCCCGAGCCCGACCCGGAGCGGCCGGTGCTCTTCGACGACGAGATCGAGCTCCAGCGCGGCGTGACCGCGCGGGTCGTTGTCCGCCGCGCCGCCCAACCGATCCCTCTCAGCCCCGCGCGAGCTGCCCGCCGTGGCGGCCTCGTCGTCATGTCCGGACGGGCCGCGCACGAGACGACGCTCGCCGGTCTCGAA
>Ga0137368_10009112_pt1 | contig 10160 bp, 7 predicted proteins | sample SagtaG_13_FD_104917 | JGI IMG/M metagenome (GOLD analysis project Ga0137368, IMG submission 104917) | Vadose zone soil microbial communities from Sagehorn Ranch, Mendocino, California, USA - Sage1_L_100_16 metaG | ecosystem: Environmental > Terrestrial > Soil > Vadose zone | place: USA...
CCTGGGTCAGGTTGATGATGGCTTCGCGTTCCTTGCAGTTATCGCACAGCATCAGGGGATCGCATCGACCGGCTCACTACGGTGAGCTCGGTCGATGCGATCCCCTGATGCTGTGCGATAACTGCAAGGAACGCGAAGCCATCATCAACCTGACCCAGGTCGAGCACGACTCCAAAGTCACGCTCCACTTGTGCGAGCAGTGTGCCCAGCAAAAGGGCGTGGAAACCGGCGGCGCGATCTTGAAGACGCCGTTGGGAAATTTCCTCGGCGCTGTCGTGAAAGGCGGGGGGGCGACAGGGGCGCTCGTCCCCGCCTCGGCCGACGGCATGCGGTGCCCGGCCTGCGGCAGCACGCTACGGGATTTCCGCGACTCCGGCCGCCTCGGCTGCGACCAATGCTATGTGTCCTTCGACACACATCTGCGCGATCTGCTGCGGCGGCTGCACGGGTCGAGCCAACATGTGGGTGAGCGCTACGACCTGCCGGGTATGGGTGGTGAGGCGGGCGCCGGAAGCGACGCCGATCCGCGCAGCAGCTTGCTCGAGCTGAAGGCGCAGCTGCGCCGCGCGGTCGAGGGCGAGAACTTCGAGCTCGCGGCCGAGCTGCGGGATCGCATTCGGGTGCTGGAATAATGGATCTCTCACTTCTTCCTGACGGCGGGATGCGGTGGCTCGACGCTTCCGGGCCCAAGTCCACGATCGTCCTGTCCACCAGAATCCGCTTGGCGCGCAACGTCCGTGGCGTCCCCTTCAGCCAGCGGGCGAAGGATGCCGACCGGACGGCCGTGCTGGAGCGCGTCATCGAAGCGGCGGCGGCGTCCGATCACCTGTCTGCCGCGGTGGCATTCCACCTCGATCAGATGGAGCGGGCCGAGCGGCAGCTCCTGCACGAACGCCATCTCGTCAGTAAGGAGTTGGCCGGACTGGAACGGGAGTCACGACCGCGTCCGGGGGCGGCGCTGCTGGTCCAGGACCAGGTGGGTGTGATGGTAAATGAAGAGGACCATCTACGCTTGCATGGTATGTGGTCGGGGTTCGATTTGGAGGATGCGTACGCCGAGGTGGAAGCGGTCGACGCTGAGTTAGGCCGGCTCGTTCCCTTCGCCTTTCATCATGAATTTGGCTATCTTACGTCCTGTCCGACGAATGCGGGAACGGGACTCAGGGCCAGCGTCCTTATCCATTTGCCGGGTCTTGTTTTGACCAAGGAAATCAACAAAGTTCTGCAAGGACTGTCGCAGGTAGGACTAACCTTTCGGGGCTTGTACGGGGAAAACAGCGAGGTCGTAGGCAATTTCTTCCAGTTGTCCAACCAAACAACCTTAGGGAAGACAGAAGACGAACTGATCGATCACCTCGGGAAGATCGTGCGGCAGGTCGTCGAATACGAGGAACAGGCACGGGACGTGCTGTTGAGAACGGCACCCGAGGAAGTCGAAGACAAAACATGGCGCGCTTACGGCCTGCTGAAGCACGCGCGCCGGCTGTCGTTCGAAGAGACGATGAACTTGTTGAGCGGAGTGCGGTTGGGTGTCGGTCTGAAGTTGCTTCCAGGACCGGGAGTCTATACGCTCAACAAGTTGCTGATCTACACTCAGCCTGCCCACCTGGCGGCGATGGATGGCCGGTCAACCGGCGATCGCGAGCTGCCGACGGTGCGTGCGGCGTTCGTGCGACGCCTGCTCGAAGCGGAATCCAGTTGAACGGCGAAAGGTGCGTTCTACTTAGATGAACGGCTACAATTTCACGGATCGCGTTCGGAAAGTTCTGCAGATGGCGCGCGAAGAGGCGGCGCGTCTGCATCACGAGTACGTCGGGACCGAGCACATCCTGCTCGGTTTGATCCGCGAGGGGGAGGGCGTCGCCGCGGCGGTCCTGACCAATCTCAACGTCGACCTGGAAGAGATTCAGCAGAAGATCGAGGAGACGGTCAAGAAGGGCAAAGCGGCGGCGGCGGCCGGTCCCGACCTTCCATATACATCGCGCGCCAAGAAGGTGCTCGAGCTGGCGATGAGCGAGGCGCGGGAGCTCAATCACTCCTACGTGGGCACCGAGCATCTGCTGCTCGGGCTGCTGCGTGAGGAGAAGGGGATTGCCGCACAGGTCCTGACGGACGCAGGGGTGAACCTCGAGCAGGCGCGCGCCGAGACGCTGCGACTGCTCGGCAGCGAGATGCCCTCGACGCCGGCCGGCGGCGGGACGGGTGCCCAGCCGACGCCTCCCAAGAGCGAGAAAAAGTCCAAGACGCCCGCGCTCGACCACTTCTGCCGCGACCTCACGCAGCTCGCGGCGGAAGGGGCGCTCGATCCGACGATCGGGCGGCAGAAGGAAATCGAGCGCGTGATGGAGATCCTGTCACGCCGCAAGAAGAACAATCCGGTGCTGATCGGGGAGCCCGGCGTCGGCAAGACGGCGATCGTCGAGGGGTTGGCGCAGCTGATCGCGGGGGGGCAGTGCCCCGACGCGCTCAAGGATCACCGCGTTCTGTCGCTCGACATGGCCGCCGTCATCGCCGGTACGAAATACCGCGGCCAGTTCGAGGAGCGCCTCAAGGCGGTCATCAACGAGATCGCGCAGAACAAGAACATCATCCTGTTCATCGACGAGCTGCATACGCTCGTCGGCGCCGGGGCGGCGGAGGGCGCGGTGGACGCGTCCAACATGCTGAAGCCGGCGCTGGCGCGCGGCGAGCTGCAGTGCGTGGGCGCGTCGACGCTCAACGAGTACCGCAAATACATCGAGAAGGACGGCGCGCTGGAGCGCCGCTTCCAGACGGTGATCGTCGATCCGCCGACCGTCGACGAGACGATCGAGATCCTCAAAGGCCTGCGCAAGCGCTATGAGGACCACCACCGCGTCATCATTCCCGACGAAACGCTGATCGAGGCCGCGAAGCTGTCGGAGCGATACATCACCGACCGCTTCCTGCCCGACAAGGCGATCGACGTGATCGACGAAGCGGGCGCGCGCGCCAGGCTGGCGGCCCAGGTGCCCCCCCCCGAAGTCGCCGAGCTGAAGGACAAGCTCGAGAGCTTGAGCGGCGACAAGGAAGCCGCGGTGCGCGATCAGAACTTCGAGAAGGCGGCCTCGTTGCGCGACTCCGAGCGCGAGCTGCAGTCGGAGATCCGGCGCAAGCAGGAGGAGTGGGAGCGCGAGCGGCAGACCCGCCGGCCGACGATCAGCGAGGAAGGCGTCGCCTTCATCGTGTCGCGCTGGACCGGCATTCCCGTCACCCGCCTGCAGGAAGCGGAGACCGCGCGCCTGCTGCGGATGGAAGACGAGCTGCACGAGAGCGTCGTGGGCCAGAACGAAGCGATCCAGGTGATCTCGCGGGCCATCCGGCGCAGCCGGGCGGGCCTCAAGGATCCCAAGCGTCCGATCGGCTCGTTCATCTTCAGCGGTCCTACGGGAGTGGGCAAGACGGAGTTGGCGCGCGCGCTGGCGCGCTTCCTGTTCGCCGACGCGCAGGCGCTGATCCGCGTCGATATGTCGGAGTACATGGAGAAGTTTTCGGTGAGCCGGCTGATCGGCGCCCCGCCCGGATACGTCGGCTATGAAGACTCCGGCACGCTTACCAAGGCCGTGCGGCGCAAGCCGTACTCGGTGGTGCTGCTCGACGAAATCGAGAAGGCGCACCCCGACGTGTTCAACATCCTGCTGCAGGTGCTCGACGAAGGGCACCTCACGGATAACTACGGGCGCGTGATCGATTTCAAGAACACCGTCGTGATCATGACGTCGAACGTCGGTGCGCGCGACGTCGTGAAGGGCAAGACGCTCGGCTTTGGCAAGCAGGACGCGAAGAACGACTTCGAGCGCATGTCCGAGAAGGTCAAGGAAGAGGTCAACAAGGTCTTCAATCCGGAGTTCCTGAACCGGTTGGACGACGTGATCGTGTTCCACTCGCTGAACCGCGACCATATCGCGCTCATCGTGGCGATCCTGGCGCGCGACGTGCAGAAGCGCCTGGGCGAGGAAGAGCTGTCGCTGCGGCTCACGCAGGGCGCGACCGACTTCCTGGTCGATCACGGCTACGACGAGCACTTCGGCGCGCGGCCCCTCAAGCGCGCCATTCAGAAATACGTCGAGGACCCGCTCTCGGAGAAGATCCTCGTCGGCGATTTCGCCAAGGGTGACGAGATCGAGGTGGACGTCGCCCCCGACAAGGAACGCCTGGCATTCCGGGCACTCTCCGGCTCGAAGGCGTGATCCTCCGGCTCACTCTTCCATTCTTATTGAGTGTCGCCGCCGCCGCTCCGACCCTGTGCGCTGCACAGGCCGGGGTGGCCGGGGGTGCTGCACAGACACCCGCCCCGGACTCGATCGCAGTGGTGGGCCAGCGCCGCAATAGCCCCATCGGCGTCATTCAGATCAGCGGCCTCGTGCCGGGCCGTGCCCTCAACTATCGCGACGTCCAGCGGGCGATCCAGGCGCTCTACTCGAGCGGCCAGTTCGACGACGTCCGAATCACGCAGGCGCAGGCCGGCGGCAAGAACGTGCTCGTCATTCACGTGCACGAGCGGCCCATGCTGGTGAAGTGGGCGGTCCGCGGGGTGCAGCGCCTGTCGGAGCACAGCGTCCGCGACAAAGTCGCCATGTCCGAAGCCCGGCCCCTCGATCCGGCCGGCGTGGAGCGCGGCCGAGCGCGCATCGATTCGCTGTATCACGCCAAAGGCTATTACCTCGCCCGCACCAAGCCCCTCTATGTCTACGAGCGCGACTCGTCGGGCGTCCGCGTGATCTTCGACATCGACGAGGGAAACCGCGTCGCCATCGCGCAGGTGGATTTCCAGGGCAACACGCATTTCACGGACGAGCAACTCGCCGCGCAGATGGCCACGCAATCCGAAGGGTTCTGGTGGTATCACTCAGGCGAGTACAACGACGACAAGCTTTCCGACGACCTGCATCAGAAACTGCCGTCGTTCTACGGCAAGCAGGGGTTCGTGGACTTCCAGGTGCTCGACGACACGCTTGACGTGCAGGAGCGCGGCGGGAAGGCGACGCTGGTGGTGAAGGTCAGCGAGGGTGAGCCCTACCGCATCGGCACGTTCGAGATCGTGGGCAACCCGCGCTTCTCGACCGAAGAGCTGGAGACGTTCTATCCCTTCACCGGGGAGCAGCGCGGCGGCATCCTGGGTCTCGGCGGCAAGCACCGCACGGTCTACTTTGACGACCAGCGGTGGCAGGACGCGACGCGCAAGCTGCAGACGCTGTACTACAACAACGGCTACATCTACGTCAACGTGCGGCCCGACGTGCTGCGGCGCATCGGGCCCGACGGCAAGCCGGTCGTCGATCTTCGCTGGGTGATCACCGAAGGCCAGCCGGCGATCGTGAGCCACGTGGAGATCCGCGGCAACGACGTCACGCACGAGCGCGTGATCCGTGAGGCGATCGTCATGGTTCCGGGCGACGTGTTCCGCCAGGATGCCCTGATCGCCTCCTACCAGCGGGTGTCGAACCTCGGCTTCTTCAATCAGCCGATGCCGTTCCCCGACACCAAGCCGGCGAACGAGCAGGGGGACATCGACGTCGTCTTCCGCGTCTCGGAGAAGCGCACCGGCAACATCAACTTCGGGGCGTCGGTCGGGCAGGGCACGGGGGTCGGCGGGTTCCTCGGCCTCGACGAGCCGAACCTGTTCGGGCAGGGCAAGCGCGGCCGGTTCCAGTGGCAGTTCGGCAAGAACGTCAACGATTTCGACGTCTCGTTCACCGATCCTGCCGTCCGCGAATCGCGCATCTCCGCCACGATCGGGGTGCACAACACGCGCGTGCGGTACGTCGTGGGCAATTTCGGCCGGCTGCGACGCCGCGGCGCGAGCCTGCAGCTCGGCTTCCCGGTGTTCGGCGACAACTATACGCGGCTATTCCTGTCGTACGGCATCGACCAGCAGAGCTTCACGGGATCCGATCCGACGGCGTCGGCGGCGTTCCGCTGCAACGACTGCGTGCGCTCGACGATCGGCGCGTCCCTGATGCGGGATACGCGGATCGATCTGCCGTTCCCCACCGCGGGCACGATGGTCCAGCTCGGCCTGTCGCAGAGCGGCGGCCTGCTGGGCGGCTCCGGCAACTTCCAGCGTGCCGACCTGGAGGGGCACTTCTACGCGCCGATCGGCACGCTCGGGAGCTCGCCGTCGGCCAATGTGAAGTTCGTGCTCGGCCTCTCGACCCGGTCCGGATTCGTGTTCGGCAACTCGCCCTTCTTCGAGCAGCTGTTCACGCTGGGCGGCACGCAGTTCTTCATCCCCCTGCGCGGCTATGACGAAGGGTCGATCACGCCGTTCGGCTTCGATCCCAACGCGTCCGCGCAGATCAATCCCAATGCGTTCGGCAAGGCGTTCTTCTCGATGACCGGCGAGCTCGGGATGCGCGTGTCCCAGATGTTGTACCTCTCGACCTTCTTCGACGCCGGCAACGTCTGGTCCCGGCCCGCGCAGTGGGATCCCACGCGGCTGTTCCGGGGCGCCGGAGTCGGCGCGGCCGTCATTTCGCCGCTGGGACCACTCGGCATCGATTACGCCTACGGATTCGACCGGGTCGATACCTTCGGCCGGCCGGCGCCCGGCTGGAAGCTGCACTTCAAGCTCGGCAATTTCTTCTAAGCTCCACCACGTCCCACGTCCTACATCGGGAGTTCCAGCGTTATGCAGCGTCTCGTGCTCGTGTCGCTCGCCGCCGTCACCCTCGCGGCACCTACTGTCCTGGCCGGGCAGGGTGCTTCGTCCGCGACTGCGCCGGCCAGGATTGCGCTCATCAACTCCCAGGAAATCTTGCGCAACACGCCCGGCTACGTGGTTGCCGAATCGACGTACCGGAAAGAGTTGCAGGCGTCGCAGACCGAGTATCAGAAACTACAGGCGCAGCTCGACTCGGCGGTGCAGGTCTTCGATCAGCAGGCGCTCGTGCTGTCGCCCGCCGCAAAGCAGGCGAAGCAGAAGGACCTGCAGGCGATGCAGCAGCGCGTCGAGCAGCGCTCCACCGAGCTGCAGGAGCGCCTGCGGCAGCGTGAAGAGGACTTGTTGGGACCGCTCCGCACACGGATTACCTCGGTGATTCAAGGAATCCGCGCCGAGATGAACTACTCGGTGATTCTGGACATCGACGCCGGCGGCGGAATCGTCGCCGCGGCGGACCCCGCGCTGAACATCACGGCGCGGGTGCTGCAGCGCCTCCGGCAGGCGCAGTAACCGGGCGGCTCGCGCTCCTCCCCCGATGAATTCGGCGGGAACGCGGCCGCTCTCCGCGAGTGAAATCGCGGCCCTCACCGGCGGTCGCCTGGTGGGGCCGGGCACCGTAACGGTCGCTGGGATCGCGCCGCTCGAACGCGCTGGTCCCGGCGACCTTTCTTTTCTTGCCTCGCCCCGGTACGTCCCCTACTTTGAGCGCACCAGCGCGTCGGTCGTGCTCGTTGCGCCGGCGCTCGAAGCGGCGGCCGGCGGACCCGAGACGCGCATCGTCGTAGCCGAGCCGTACGCGGCGCTGCTGGTCGTGCTGCCCGTGCTGTATCCGCAGGCCGTCTGGGAAGCCGGCGTCCACTCCACGGCCGTCATCGGCCGGGGGACGATCTGGCAGGAACCGGTGGCCATCGGCCCCCACGCCAGTCTCGGCCGCGAGGTGCAGCTCGGGCGCAACGTGCGCATCGGCTCGGGCTGCGTGCTCGGCGACGGCGTCGCGGTCGGCGATGACACGCAGCTGTTTCCCGGCGTCACGCTGTATGCGGGTACCGCGCTCGGGAAGCGGGTGATCGTGCACGCGGGCGCGGTGCTGGGTAGCGACGGGTTCGGGTACGTCCCGGGGAAGGGGGGTGGCGAAGCCCACCGCAAGATTCCGCACGTGGGCCGCTGCCTCATCGGGGATGACATCGAGATCGGCGCGAACACGTGCATCGACCGCGGCAGCGTGGACGATACCGTGATCGGATCGGGCACAAAGATCGACAACCTGGTCCACATCGCGCACAACGTGCGGATCGGTGCGCGCTGCCTCATCATGGCGCAGGCCGGCATCGCGGGGAGCTGTCAGGTGGAGGACGACGTGATCATCGCCGGTCAGGTAGGGATCTCGGATCATCTCACCATCGGGCGCGGCGCGCGCCTCCTCGTCCAGTCGGGGCTGATCGGCGATGTGCCGCCGGGCGCAACGCTGCTCGGCTACCCGGCGCGCCCGCGGCGCGAATACCTGCGCGCCCAGGCGGCGATGTACCGCCTCGCGGAGATCGTGGACGAGCTCGAAGATCTCGTAAAGCCGGCGTCCAATAACCCAGACCACTAGACGTTCCGTCACGCGCCGCACGGCGCTGCGTGGGACCGGGCTCCACACCGGCGCCACCACGGAAGCGACGTTCCTGCCGGCACCCGCCGGGCAGGGCATCGTGTTTCGGCGCACCGACCTCGCCGGCAAGCCCGAGGTCCCCGCGCGGCTGACCGAAGTCGAGGCGGTCGAGCGGCGCACCGCGATCGGGCACGGCGCAGCGACGATTCACACCGTCGAGCATGTGCTCGCGGCCGTCGCGGCACACCTGATCGACGACCTGACGATCGAGCTCACGGGTCCCGAGCCGCCGATTCTCGACGGCAGCGTGCAGCCGTACTTCGATGCGCTGGCGCAGGCGGAGCCCGCGTCCGTGGGCGGCGAGCCGGCGGTGCTCACCGTCACGGCGCCGTTCACCGTCACCGAAAAGGATGCGGCCTATGTAGTCGCACCGGCCAAGACGTTCCGGCTGACGGTGTCGATCGAATGGGCGCATCCCTTGATCGGCCGGCAGACCGGCGCCTACGAGGTCACGCCGTCGAGCTTCGCGGCCGAGCTTGCACCCGCGCGGACGTTCGGCTTCACGCACGAGGTGGCCGAGCTGCAGGCGCGCGGGCTGATCAAGGGCGCGTCGGAAACGAATGCGATCGTGCTCGACGAGCGGGGCGTCGTGAATGGCGGCAAGTTGCGCTGGCCGGACGAATTCGTGCGGCACAAGGCGGCGGACATCGTGGGGGACCTGGCGCTGACGGGCGCCCGGATTCAGGCTCATGTGGTGGCGACGCGGCCCAGCCATGGCGGCAACATTGCGCTGGCGCGCGCGTTCGCTCGCGCAGGGAGGCGCACCGGAATGCCGGCGATGGACATCGCGAAAATCATGGACTATCTGCCCCACCGGTATCCGTTCTTGCTCGTCGATCGTATCGTCGAGGTCGAGGGAAACAAACGGATCGTGGGCATCAAGAACGTGACGATCAACGAGCCGTTCTTTCAGGGGCACTTCCCAGGTCACCCCATCATGCCGGGCGTGCTCATCATCGAAGCGATGGCGCAGGTCGGCGGCATGCTGTTGATGAGTCACTTCGAGGGTCAGGACACGGCAAACAAGGTCGTGTACTTCATGTCGCTCGACAACGTGAAGTTCCGCCGGCCGGTCGTGCCCGGTGACCAGATTCGCTTCGAGCTCGAGATGGTCCAGTTCCGCGGCAAGACGTGCAAAATGAAGGGAGCCGGGTTCGTGGATGGGCAGGTCGTCGCCGAGGCCGAAATGATGGCGATGGTGGTCGACAAGTGATCCACCGGACGGCGCTCATCGACCCGACCGCCGAGCTGGGCGCCGACGTCTCGGTCGGACCGTACTGCGTGATCGGTCCGCGGGTCACCGTAGCCGAGCGGTGCAGTATCGGCGCCCATGCCGTGCTCGAGCGCAACACACGCGTGGCCGAGGGCGTGAAAATCGGGTACGGGACGATCATCGGCAACGATCCGCAGGACCTGAAATACAAGGGCGAGGAGACATGGGTCGAGATCGGCAGCGGCACAATCATCCGGGAGTACTGCACGATCAACCGCGGCAGCACCGCGACCGGCAAGACGACCGTGGGTGCGCGCTGCTTCCTCATGACGTACGTGCACATTGCCCATGACTGCGTCATTGGCAACGATGTGATCATCGCCAACTCCGTGCAGATGGCGGGGCATGTCACTGTAGACGACCGCGCCATCATCAGCGGTCTCGTGCCGATCCATCAGTTCGTCAGGATCGGCACGTATTCGTTCGTGGGCGGCGGGTCGCGGGTCAATCAGGATGTGCCGCCGTACACCAAGGCAGCGGGCAACCCCGTGCATCTCTACGGCCTCAACTCCGTCGGTCTGCAGCGCGCCGGATTCTCGCCCGACCTGAAG
>Ga0137368_10009123_pt1 | contig 10155 bp, 5 predicted proteins | sample SagtaG_13_FD_104917 | JGI IMG/M metagenome (GOLD analysis project Ga0137368, IMG submission 104917) | Vadose zone soil microbial communities from Sagehorn Ranch, Mendocino, California, USA - Sage1_L_100_16 metaG | ecosystem: Environmental > Terrestrial > Soil > Vadose zone | place: USA...
CCTCGATGTCGCGCGGAACATTCGCGAAGCGCTCCCCGCCATCCAGCAGACGTTGCCGCTCGGCGTGAAGTTGCACAGCGCGTACGACGGGTCCATGTTCGTGACGCACTCGATCGACGACGCGCGCCTCACGCTGCTCATTGCGGCGATCCTGGTCGTGCTGATCATCTTCGTCTTCTTGCGGAACGTCCGGGCCACGATCATTCCCGGGCTCGCGATCCCGGCGTCCATCATCGCGACCTTCGCGATCATGTATTTCCTGGGCTTCTCGATCAACAACTTTACGCTGCTGGCGTTGACCATCGCGATCGGCATCGTGGTGGACGACGCGATCATCGTGCTCGAGAACGCCTTTCGGCACCAGGAAGAGCTCCACGAGCAGCCGGAAGAAGCCGCGGTGCGCGGAACCAACGAAATCGGGTTCGCGGTCATCGCAACCACGATCGCCCTGGTCGCGGTGTTTTCGCCGCTTGCGTTCCTGACGGGCACCGCGGGCCGGTTGTTGAGCGAGTTCGGCATCGCCGTGGCGGGCGCGGTCGTGATCTCGGGCTTCGTCGCCCTGACGCTCACGCCGATGCTCTGCGCCAAGATCCTCAAGATGCAGCACCAGCACGGCAAGGCCTTTCAGATGTTCGAGCGTGGCTTCAACGCGCTGTCGGAGCGCTACACCGACCTGCTGCGGCGCGCGGTCAATCATCGCGTCGCGGTGCTCCTCGGGACGCTGGTCGTCGTGGTGGTGTCGGTATTCCTGTTTCTCATCTTCCCGCCGACCCGCCTGCACAATGAGCTCATTCCGAGCGACGATCGTGGCTTCTTTCTGATCATCGTGCGCGGTCCCGAAGGCGCGTCGCTCCAATACACCGACGGGTACGTGCGGCGGGTCGAGCAAATCATCAGCAAGACGCCCGACGTGAACGGCTACTTCACGATCGTTGGAGGATTCGCGGGTGGGGTGAACAGCGCGTTCATCGGCGTCATCCTCAAGGACTGGGGTGAGCGGAACACCAGCGTCGACCAAATGGTCGGGGGACTGTTCCCGCAGCTCATGGGGATCTCCGGGGTCATGGCTTTTCCATACTCCCCCGGCGCGATCGGGTTTTCGCAGCCGATCCAGTACGTCGTGCAGAACCCGGATTTCGCGAAGCTGACCGAGATTATGGGCCCGTTCGTGGGTCGCGCGTCGCAGGTCAAAGGGCTCGTGAACGTGCAGACCGATCTCTTTGTGAACAAGCCGGAGCTGCGCGTCACGTTTGAGCGCGACCGCGCCGAGGATTTGGGCGTCCCGGTCCGCGACGTCGCCTCGGCGCTCCAGACATTCCTCGGCGGTCGCCGCGTCAGCACGTTCACGCGCAACGACAAGCTCTATTATGTGATGGTGCAGCTCGATCCCAAGGATCGCGCGACGCCCAGCGACATGCGGGGGATCTATTTGCGGGGCAAGGGCAGGCAGTTGGTGCAGCTCGACGCTCTAGCCAACGTGGAGGAAGGAGTCGGCGCGCGGCAGATCAACCACTTCAACCGCGTGCCCGCCTTCACCTTGTCGGCGTCGCTCATGCCGGGACTGGCCCAAGGCGAAGCGCTCGATTCACTCGATGCCGTGGCGCGACAGATGCTGCCGCCCGGCACGACGACCGCGCTCGCCGGAGAGTCGCGCGAGTACAAGGAGAGCGGGAGCGCCATCTACTTCGCCTTTGTGATCGCGCTGATCGTGGTGTTCATGGTCCTCGCATCGCAGTTCGAATCGCTGCTGCACCCCTGGACGGTGCTGCTGGCCGTCCCGCTCGCCGTCACCGGTGCGCTGGCGACGCTGAAGCTCGCGGCGATTCTCCATCGCTCGGGCGCCACGATGAATCTGTACAGCCAAATCGGGATGATTCTCTTGATCGGACTGGTCTGTAAGAACTCGATTCTGCTCGTCGAGTACACGAACCAGCTCAGGGAGAAAGGACTCGATACCATCGCGGCGGTGCTCGAGGCGGGCCGGATCCGGTTGCGGCCGATTCTCATGACGTCTGTCGCGACGATCATGGGCGCCGTGCCGGTAGCCTGGGGCGTCGGTGCCGGCTCGGCGTCGCGGAAGCCGCTGGGCTACGCGATCGTCGGTGGCGTCTTCTTCTCTACCGCGCTCACGCTGTTCGTCGTGCCGGTCGCGTACCTGGTGCTGCCGTCCCTGTTCCACTGGATCGGCAGCCTGCCCGGGCGGCTGTATCGCGCGGTCGTGCGTCGCCGGCAGCCCGTCACGGCGGAGGGCGACTGATGCTGGCGCTGCTACTCGCCTTGCAGGCAGCGGTGTCTCCAACACTCACCGACTCGTTGCCGCAGATCACGTTGAACGAAGCGCTCCAGCGCGCGGCGCAGCTCGATCCGAATTACGTGGCGGCGATCGGCCAGGTGGACAACGCGGTCTGGGCGCGGCGTAGCGCCTTCTCGGTGTTCGTGCTGCCGTCGATCACGCTCGCCACGACCGCGACGCGCAACAACCCGCCGTTCTTCAACTTTGGGACGCTGCGGCCCGAGAAATACGCGGTACAGGCGTCGATCACCGCGTCGTACGATCTCTTCACGGGCGGCCAGAAGTTCGCCGAGCTCTCACGGTCGGGGGCGGCGCTGGAGAGCGCACATGCCGGCGAGCTGAAGCAGCGCTTTGCCACCGCAGTGCTGACCGAATCGGATTACTACGCGGTCCTCGCCGCTTCCGAGCTCGATCGCGTCGCACGCGATCGCCTGCGCCGCGCCCGGGAGCAGCTCAGCGTGGCGCGCGCGCGTGTGTCGTCGGGTGCCGCCGTCTCGACCGATTCGCTGAATCTCAGGCTCGAGCTGACGCGCGCGCAGGTGGCGCAGCTCCAGCAGCAATCGGCACTGCGAGTCGCGCGGCTCGAGCTGGGGCGGCGGGTGGGTGCTGCGGGACCGGTCGACGCGGCACCGCTCGATTCCGTGGCCGCGCGCGAGCTGCCCATTTCGCTCGCGGACGCGATCAGTCAGGCCGCGACGCAGGGTCCCAGCTACCGGCAGGCCGCCGCCGATGAGCGGGCGGCCGCGGCGGCATACCGGTCCCGCCTCGGCGCGTACCTGCCGCACGCGACCATTTCGTGGACCGGCGTTGGCTTCGACAACAAATTCGTCCCCAGCGGAGCCAAGTTCACCCAGCTGTCGCTCGGCGTCTCGTTCCCGCTGTGGGACAACGCGCGCCGCGAGATCGCGCTGTCGCAGGCGCGGGCGAGTCGCGACGTGGCGCGCGCGATTCGACACGACATGGAGCGCGCGGTGCAACACGACGTCACGGCGGCGTACGATACCTATGTGACGACCCGTGCGACCGCCGAGCTTGCCACGCAGGGCCTCGTGGTCGCGCGCGAGAGTTTCCGCGTGCAGCAGACGCGCTACTCGAGCGGCGCCACGACGATTCTCGATCTGCTCGATGCGGAAGTGAACCTGTCCCAGGCCGAGGCCGACCTCGTCCAGGCCCGCTACGGCACGCGACTGGCGCTCGCCGGCCTGGAGAGCATCCTCGGCAAAAGACTCTTTACCGATAAGGGAACCCCGTGATGTCGTATCGCTCGCTTGCTTTGCTCATCGTGTTTGCGGCCGCGTGCAACAAGGCCAAGTCTGCTGCTCCGGGCGGCGGCGGTGGCATGCCGCCGATGCCGGTCGAGGTCGCCGCTGCGATCCGCGATACTGTCGTGGATGCCGTCCAGGCCACGGGACAGATCGAGGCCGTGCAGTCCGTCGAGTTGCGTCCGGAGGTCGAAGGCCGGATCGTGGACATCCTGGTTCGTGAGGGACAGAACGTCGAGGCGGGCACCGCACTCTTCAAGGTGGATGACACCGAGCTGAAGGCGCAGGTCGCGCGCGCGGAGGCCGACCGCGACCTGGCACAGCGGGCGCTCGAGCGGACCAAGCAGCTCATGGCGCAGAACGCATCGTCGCAGGCCGATCTGGAGCGCGCCGACGCCACCGCGCGGGGTGCCCAGGCGTCGTACGACCTGCTCAAGACCCGGCTCGATCGCACCCTCGTGCGGGCGCCGTTTGGCGGCGTCGTGGGCCGCCGGCTCGTGAGCATCGGGACGTACGTCAACTCGCAGACGCCGCTCATCTCGCTGCAGTCGGTGAATCCGCAACACGCCTCCTTCCAGGTGCCCGAGCGCTACGCCGACCGGCTGCGCCGCGGCCAGCTGGTGAGCTTCCAGGTCGCCGCGCTGCCCGGCAAGAACTTCTCGGGCGAAGTCGTGTTCGTGGATCCGGTCGTCGAGCTTCCGGCGCGCACGATTCTGATCAAGGCACGCGTCCCCAATCCCGAGCATCAGCTCCAGGCGGGGATGTTCATCGAGGCGCGCCTCGCCACCGATATCCGGCCCAACGCGATCGTCGTGCCGGAAGACGCGATCCTGCCACTCCAGGGCTCGACGTTCGTGTGGCTCGTGAAGGACGGCAAAGCCGATCGCCGCCAGGTGACGCTGGGCGTGCGGACGGCGGGCTGGGCCGAGATTCAGGGTGGCGGCATCGACGCCGGCGACCAGGTCGTCGTCGGTGGGTTGGAGCGGCTGTTCCCGGGTGCCGCGGTGATGCCGCAGGTCGTCGAGCGCCACCGTGGCGCACCGACGGGCGGCGAGTCTGCGGCTACGAAGAGCTAACGAACCGGGCGTTCCGGCAGCGGTTGAAGTGTAGTCTCGGTGTTGCGGAAGATCGACTGCGCGATCTGCTGCGCCCGGGCCGCGAGCGCGCTCTGTGACGCTTGCAGCTCTTGCGCCATCGTGTAGTAGGTCAGCGCATACAGCGAGAGAATCCCCTCGGACGGCTTGTCGACCCATCCCCGCGGTCGGTCTCGTGTGGCGGCGTCGGCGTGGTACACGTCGAACAACAACTGCGTCGTGCGCGGCACGTTGACGTAGCCCAGTGACTGCACCCCCTGGATGCTGTCCGACGGCACCAGCTCTTTTTGCCGCAGCACGCGCGCGAACCCATGCCCCTCGAGATGCGACGTAAAGCCGAACTGATCGGCGTACAGCCCCACCGTCCGTGAGAAATAGATCGGCCGCTTGCCAAGCTGATCCGTGATCACCTGCAACACGATGACGTCGGCGCGCTCGAGATAGGGACGCCCGAGCATCTGCGGATCGATGGTGACGCGGACCGTGTCGGCGCCCGTGCCGAGGCGTGCCGTGCGCTTGTCCTCGAGGACGTAGAACTGCTCGAGCGCGGCCAGCTGGGCGTCCGTGAGCTTCATGAGCCTGTCGGTGGGCATCGGCCACTGCCTGCCGCGATAGATCGCCGGCGCGTTAGCCGAGTCGAATTGCGCCAGCGGGCGCCGCTGCAGCTGGCGGACGTACCAGTCGGTGTTCGCGAGCGACAGGTTGACGATCGTGACGTCTTTGCGAATGCCTTCGACCTCCTGGGCGTACCACAGCGGGAATGTGTCGTTGTCGCCCGCCGTCACGAGCACGCCGTAGGGCTCGACCGACTGCAGCAAGTCGTAGGCGAAGTCGCGCGCCAGCGTCTCGCCCTTCCGGGAGGCCGTGAGGCGGTTGCCGGCGAGGGGAATCAGCGCCAGCGCCAGCAGCGGCGTGCCGTACAGCCAGCGCCGCGCTGGGTCCGGCTGGCGCTCCTGGAAGAACTCGCTCACCCATTCGATCCCCGCGGCGAGTCCCATCGCGACCCAGATGCCCCACAGCGCGAACGACACCATGAAGAAGTAGTCGCGCTGGCGCACCTCGTGCGCGGCGAGCGGCTGCTCAGGATGCAGCGAGTAGCCGTACTTGAAGTTCAGATAGAAGACGAGCATGAACGTGAACGTGAAAACGAGCACCGTCATCGCGAGGGCGGTGCGCTTGTCGGCGCGCCAGTGGCGCATCGCCCCGGCGCCACCGACGAACGCGAACAGGACCGCCAGCACGCGCTGCACGCGGTCCGACCAGTCGTGCGCGAACTGCCAGCTGAAATACTGCGCGTAGTTGACGAGCTGAGCCCAATAGAGGACCGCGGTATGCCCCGCGTTCTGGATCCCCGGCGCCTGCGTGGGATTGTCGAAGATCGACGGCTTGCCGTATTGCTGGCGCGTCAGCACGGCCCACAGCGCCTGCCAATTCGTCGGCTCGCCTTCGTTGATCGCCGGATAGAAGTGGGCGCGAATCGGGAGATAGGTGTAGACCGACACGCCGACGACGGCGACGAGCAGTGCCGCGACCGTGAACGAGACGTTGCCGGCGGTGATCGCGTACACCAACGCGGCGGCGAACAGCACGCCGGCCACGGCGATCGGCTCCCAACTCTCGAGTCCCAGCGTGAGCAGCAGCGCCCACACGCTCGTGAACACCAGGAACTGCGACCACTCGAGGCTGCGCTCGGCATCCGATGCGGGCCGCTGCTTCTTGAGCGGCGGATAGAGCAGGATGATCACCACCGGCCCGACCAGCACCCCCATCATGTGGTTCGTGGCGGTCAGGGCGAGCAGATAGATGATCAGCAGCAGGTGGTGATCGTGCGCTTCGCCGGCAGGCTGGTCGTCCCAGCGCACGATGAACCACAGAATCAGCGCGATGGAGAGCAGGCTGAGCGTGTAAACCTTCTCGTTGACGACCGACTGATTCCACACGGTGAACGCGGTGGCCGAGACGATCGCGCTGGCTAGCGCCGCCAGGCGCCGCGGCCACAGCGCCGGCACGAAGGAGCGTAGCCAGCGCTCGGCGACGAGGAACCAGCAGCCCGCCGAGATCGCGCTCGTCACGGCAGCGAACAAATTGATCCGCTGCGCGTAGCCCGCGGCGAGCGGCAGCAATCCGAACACGTGCGCCATGAGCACGAACAGCGGATTGCCTGGTGGATGCGGAATGCCGAGGGTGTAGGCTGCCCCGATGTATTCGGAGGTATCCCAGAACTGGGTCGTCGGCGCGAGCGTGGCGATGTACAGGATCAATGCGCCCAGGGACACACAGGCGGCCATCAAGTACGGCGGTTTAACGGCGTTTGACGGCGTGGTAACTGCGTGATCGACCTGGCGGGTCGCGGGTGTGGCGCGATTGGGATAAGTGGTCGTCATAGGCCCGTGTAATCTAGTGACGGAATTGCCGCATACCGGTCAGGATCATGGCCAGGTTGTGCTCATCCGCCGCCGCGATGACCTCGGCGTCTCTGACCGATCCCCCCGGCTGGATGATGGCGGTGACCCCGGCCGTGGCCGCCTCGTCCACGCCATCCCGGAAGGGGAAGAAGGCATCGCTCGCGAGGACCGCGCCCCGGGGGTCGTGGCCCTGCTGGCGCGCCTTGTGAGCGGCCAGAAACGACGAGTCGACCCGGCTCATCTGGCCGGCGCCGATGCCGATCGCCGCCTCGTCGCGGACGAGGACGATGGCGTTGGATTTGATAGACCCCACCGCCGCCCAGGCGAACCGCAGGTCGTTCCATTGCGCATCGGTGGGCCGGCGGGTGGTGGCGACCTGCCACTGGGACTCGTCGGCCACGGCGGCGTACCGGAACCGGTCCTGCACCAGGAATCCGCCCCGCACCCGCTTGTAGTCGAGGGCCTGATCGTCGCCGAACTTCGGGAGCTCGACCACCCGCAGATTCTTCTTCTCCTTGAACACCGCGAGCGCGTCGGCATCGACGCGCGGGGCGACTACGACCTCCACGAAAAGATCGCGCATCGCTTCGGCGGCAGCGCGGTCGACGACGGTATTGAACGCGATCACCGAACCGAATGCCGACGTACGATCGGTCGCGAGCGCGCGGCTGTAGGCATCGGCGGCGTTCCGGCCCAACGCAATGCCGCAGGGTGTCGTGTGTTTGATGATGACACAGGCGACGCGCGCCTCTTTACCCTGCCACGGCGCCACCGCCATCGCCGCGGCATCCACGTCCAACAGATTGTTGAACGACAGCTCCTTGCCGTGCAGCTGATGCATGTTGCGGATGCCGGGGGGGGGCTCGTCGGTCAGGTAGAGCGCGGCGCGCTGATGGGGATTCTCACCGTATCGCAAGGCCTGCTGCCGCTGCAGGACCACGCTCAACGTGGGCGGCAGGGACTCCTGCGAGCGTGTCAGGTAGCCGAGGATCGCCGCGTCGTAGGCCGCGGTGTGCGCGAAAACCTTAGTTGCAAGTGCACGTTTGAGGTCTTGTCCCCCCGGGCTCGCGCCCGGGGTCAGCCGACCTTCTTTCAGGGCTGTGATTACGACTGAGTAATCGTCTGGATCGACGATAACAATTACTGATGCGTGGTTTTTGGCCGCCGAGCGGAGCATCGAAGGCCCGCCGATGTCGATCTGCTCGATCGCCTGCGCGAAGGTGGTCTGCGGTTTGGCGACAGTCTCGCGGAAGGGATAGAGGTTCACCGCGACGAGATCGATCGGCGTGATGCCGTGCTGCTGCATCGCCGCGACGTCGTGCGGATTGTCCCGCCTCCCCAATAACCCGCCGTGCACCTTCGGGTGCAGCGTCTTCACGCGGCCGTCCATCATCTCCGGAAACCCCGTAACCTCCTCAATGCCGGTTACCGGGATCTGTTCACGCCTGAGAGCCTCCGCCGTTCCGCCGGTGGAGACGATCTCCCACTGGAGCTCGACGAGCTGACGGGCGAACTGGACGACTCCTCGCTTGTCCGAGACTGACAGCAAAGCCCTCATAGGGCGGTCAAGAAACAACGGCGGCGGTCAAACTGCAACTGCGGCGGTCGGGCGGTCATGTCCGTCGCATTTGCCGTTTGACCGTCCGACCGCCGCATTTGTCTCTTGACCGACCTCTCTCTTACCAGTCCTCAGCCACAGTCCGCACCAAGTCAGCCAGGCTCACCAAATCTTTCAAATCCACGATTTCCACCGGGGAATGCGAGTATCGAAGGGGCCACCCCAGTGGGACATCTACGACTCCATATGGCACAAACGTCGAGCCGTCGTTGCCGCCGTTGGTCGTGCCGATCTGCAGGGCGACGCCGCGCGCGCGCGCGAGCTCCGCCAAGGAGTCCACATAGGCGGGCGGCGTAATGGACGAGTTGTCGAGCGCGCGGGCAACGGCGCCGGCGCCGATCCGCGCGACGGCAAAATTCGACAGCTCGAGCGGCGAATCGGCCGACACGAACGTGTCGATGGCGTGCACGCGACGCGTCGATGTGCCGAGCTGGCGCGCGGCCGCCTCGGCGCCCTCGAGGCCGATCTCCTCGCGCGTGCTGAAGAGGAAGATCACGGGATGCTTGAGCTTGGACCGGTCGAGCCGGCGCAGGGCCAGGATCAGCGCGGCGCAGCCCATGCGGTCGTCGAACGAACGGCCGGTCGCGCGGGTGCCGGCGAGCCGCACGTACTGCTTGGGCATCGTGATTGTCTGACCCAGCTTCACGCCGAGCGACTCGGCGCCGGCGCGGCTCGTGGCGCCCACGCTGACGCGGAGCGGCGGCGGCGCGCGGCGCGTGAGCCCGGTGTCGCGCGGGAGGAAGATGCCGGGGATGTCGGCCCCACCCGTGTGGATGAGGGCGGGCTTCGCCTCGAACAGCGAAAGGATAAATCCACCGCGGTTGCGCAGCCCCAAGGTGCCGTCGGCGTTGATCGTGTCCACGCGGAAACCGATCTCATCCAGGTGCGCGACGATGACGACAGGCCCATCACCTTGGCCGGTGCGCACCCAGAGATTGCCCGCGGTGTCGGTCTCGGTGCGGACCCAATTCGGGAGCAAACGCTGCACCGTGGCTCTAACCGGCGCTTCCATGCCTGATACTCCATAACTCTCGACGAGCGCCGACAGCACGGTCTGAGCCTCGGAGATTCGGCTAGTGTCTTGGACCGCGAGGAGTGCCGCCAGTGCGAGGATCATTGGCCACCCATCCATTTCACCACGTCGGCCATCAACGCGTCCACATCTCTCAGCCCAACGGTCTCCACTGCCCAGTCAGGAAATTTCGACGGGACCGTGACCACACGGCTTTCCGCAAACGGCCCCTGCGTGTTCAGCACTGTCTTCAGTCCCGCGGTCTCGGCGTAGAGACTCTGCACCGTGAACGCGACGACGACGGTCCCGCGCACGCGCGGGCGGGACAGCGCGGCGGCGGCGAGTGCGGCGCACGCCGCGCGCCGGCCCGCACCGGGAGCCGCGAGCAGCGCACCGCGATCGCCGTAGCGATGCGGACGCTTGGTGAGGGACATCGGTGTGAGAATCGAGATGCCCAGCGCGAGCACCTCG
>Ga0137368_10009126_pt1 | contig 10152 bp, 8 predicted proteins | sample SagtaG_13_FD_104917 | JGI IMG/M metagenome (GOLD analysis project Ga0137368, IMG submission 104917) | Vadose zone soil microbial communities from Sagehorn Ranch, Mendocino, California, USA - Sage1_L_100_16 metaG | ecosystem: Environmental > Terrestrial > Soil > Vadose zone | place: USA...
ACCTTCAAGAGCTGGGGCGCCAAGCCTTCGGACACCAGGAGGGGAAGCTGGAACGCCTCCGTATTGCTCCGTGTCTCGCTCATCCGCCTGGTCGCCGAGGGAGGCACCACCTCGTCGACCTTGAGATGGCCCGCGTCGCCAAAATTGATAAGGAGCATGGAAAAATCACGGGCCAGCGGCACCACCCGGTCACGCGCGCCGAAGTAGAGGGGATAGAGTGACACGGAGCCGACATCGCCAAAGCTGAGCGTAATCGTGTACCGCCGGCCCCAGAACGTCTCCTCCAGCCAGCTCACGCGCCTCGTGGCGATGCCGCCTCTCAACGGTAGTTCGAGCCGGACGAGCCAGTCCAAGCTCGCCGACTCCGGTACCCAGGGGATGCGAATGAAGGTGGCGCCGCGTGCCCCCGCGGCCAGCCCACTCTCCCGACCAAACGTCACGAACGGCGCCTCGCCCAACTGGCGAAGGCCCGCGGCGGTTCCCATCTCGGTTCGAGCGCGCGCGGAGAGGCGCAGACTGCCATGCTCCTTGATCCTGAAGCCCAACGGTTCCACCTGGCGGACGAGGATGGGATCGGCCCCGGCGGCCCCGGCGGTTCCCGCCACCTCGGCTGGCCACAGGAGGTAGAGGTCCTGGGCGATGTCGGTGGCGCGACGCTGTGGAGGCAGCGCGAGGCTCCACGACACCGTCACGGTCAGCGGGGCAGGGACCCCACGCGTATTCTCCTTTCCCACGGACGCCGACACGAACAAGGGTCCGATGGCAAAGTCCGGCTGCGGATGCGAGGCGGTGAAGACCTGAGCGCATGCACCGGGGGGGAGCGCGCAGAGCAGCAGGACTGCGAGGAGTAGCATGACGACCTTTCCTGCCTGCGGCACCTCGTATATCTCCGGCAGCCGGTTCTTGGCCGCGACCATCACCGTGAACGTTCGTCGTCCTTGCGGGTGCACGGCGTGCGGGAGGTTGGCGGGGTCCATGGCGGGGCTATCGTAGCGGAAGGTTGAGGACGGGGCCAGGGATCCAGGCAGCGGCTCGAGACGATTCCTGCGCTACCTAGGCTCGCTCAATGCCAGCGCCCCCACTGGCCCTGAACCCGTTGAAGGACGTTCATCTTGTTCCCGTACTTGTCTACGTCGAGATGGTCGACCCAATGGCCTTCGAACGATCCGTATTACGCCACTCCATCGTGGTCCAGTGCTACCAACGCTGCTACCAGAACACGCCGTATCTGCAGTACCTAGGACGACATCCAGCTATTCAGGATCGCTTAGGTTTGTTCGGCTTAGGTTGTCTTGGGTCTCCTGAGTACGGGGTTCGGGGCAACTCTTAATCAGCGGGTCGGAGGTTCGAGTCCTTTGTTGGATGCCGTCGCTGCCAGTCTTGGGAAGCTAAGACCTCCGGCAAACTTCCCGTTGACGTGTCTAGCACACTTCTGACACAGGCCGACTCTTGGGTCTGAGAAACTCAGCAATTGCCCACTATCAAAGGATCTCTAGTCCTTTGGTCCAGATACCCGGGCCCTCTTCAGGTGCCCGCCCGGCTGACAAAAACAGCCCAGGCCGAAGCCCGTTTCGCAAACTCAGTCCCCCCCAAGGGATCGCCCCCCAAAGGTTGTCCCTAGGCTGACCGGCTTCGCGAGGCAGGCCGTGGGGGTTCAACTGTATGGACGCCCTCGACCATCGCCGTCGCGGCGCGGAGGCGAAGAGGAGGCCGGGATCAAGCTAGGAGCCCGGCCAGAATCCCCGTCAGGAATACCCCATCGAATGTTCCGATCGTGGCGACGACCGATCTCCGGCCGCTCATCGTCGATCGTTCGCATGTCTGGCGACTGCTGGACGAGGCCCCGGACCTCGTCAGGCGGATTCTCACGATCCTGTCACGTCGCGTGCGACGTTTCGAGCAGACGGTACAGGCGATACTCCGTGGCACGAATACGACCTGACGCTGGCCGGCGCAACGGCCGGCGTTCTCCGAACGGTTCGGCTCGGTCCAGGACGCCCGGGCTCACACTTCGAGGAGTTCCGGCAGGTCGGCACCGCGGACAAGAAAGCGGAAGGGACCGGACTCGGGCTGGCCCCTTCCCTGAAGTTCATCGAACTCACGGCGGCCGGATCTGGGTGAAGAGCCAGGTGGGGCAAGGCTCGACGTTCACGTTCACGCTTCCGGTGCGTCGTGAGGAATGAGCCGATCCCGCTACAGTAAACTCACGAACCCCGTGTCTCATTCTTGTTGACAGGTTCCGCGGAGGGTGGAGTGCCCGAGATCTCGATAGCGCGCGCGATCGGCTTGCACGCCGATCGTCATCCTGAGCGCCCGGCCCTCACCTGTGGCAGCGTATGGTTAGTGTGCCTTCATCCCATTTCATCGGGAGGGAGCCAACGACCGCAACTTTTCACACCTGTTCCCTCGACGTAGGCAGTCTTCCTCGCTGCCTCGATAAGCAAGCGAGGTGCCGGAGTGACTTCTCATGTCTACTCCACCACGGCAAGACAAGCGGCAGCACCCTCGTACTCGCGTGGCCTGGCCCATCGTCGTCAAGGTCGCGACGAGGCGATACTTATCGATGTCTGTGGACATCAGCACGCATGGTGCGAAAGTCAGAACCAACGCACGGTTGAAGACGGGGACCACGGTGCAGCTAGAGTTAGTTCCCCCCGAGGGGCCTCAGCTCCGCGTCGGGGCACTCGTGTGGCGAATTGATACCGATGGGTTGGCGCTTCTCTTCAGCCACGATATTCAGAACCGACTCATCCGCATGAGCTAGCTCCCGGCCGGGAGTTTTGTAGAAGATAGTTCGGCTCGACGGCGACACTAGATTTCGCCGAAAGGAGAAGGTGGAACCATGGGGCGACTCAACGGGCGATGGGCGGTGCGAGGGGCGGCAATGGCGGCTGCGCTGGCGTTGGTGGTGCCGGTGGCGACGAGGGCGACCCTCGCCAGCGACGCTGAGTTGGTGACGGAGGCCCGGAAGACGCTCGCGGTCTTCCAAAAGAACGACCCCAGCCTGGCGAAATTCGCGGCGCGCTCGGCCGGCTACGCCGTGTTTCCGACGATCACCAAGGGAGCGATCGGGGTCGGCGGCGCGCACGGGAGGGGAGTGCTGTTCGTGAAGGGCAAGGCCATGGGCAAGGCCAGCCTCACGCAGGTGACGATCGGGGCGCAGCTCGGCGGCCAGGAGTACTCAGAGGTGATCTTCTTCGAGACGCCGAGCGCGGTGGCGGACTTTGAGAAGGGCAATGCCGCCCTGTCGGCCGAGGCCGCCGCCGTCGCTCTCAAGTCGGGCGCCTCGGCCGACGCCAAGTACAAGGGGGGCGTGGCCGTGTTCACTGCAACCAAGGGCGGTCTCATGGCCGATGCCAGCGTCGGCGGCCAGAAGTTCGGCTACGAGCCGTTCGCGCACCCGCAGTAACTCAGCTGGGCCCTTCCGCGCCTCTCACACCCGGCGGGAAAGGGGTTTTGCCATCAGCGGCTGCCGTCTCGATTTGAGAAGGGCTCATGACCCGAAGATCGCTGGCTCAACTCCGGCCCCCGGTTTGAACCGACGACCAGTCACTAAGCCGCCGTGGAGAGGGCTGAGGCCGCAAGACTCGAATCATCGTGGCGGCCACGGTTCACCTACGTGGTTGTTGGTGATTCCCCACGGGACCGGCACACGTGCTGCTCCCTATCCCCGGAGGAGCGCAGCAGCCCGGCGTCACCGCATCCGTGGGCGCCGAAGAGCCACGGAGATCTGCTTACTGTTCCAGTAGCCGGTAGGGCGAGGTGTCACAAGCGCGTTCGGGCGATCTTCCGTCGGGTTCTGTGCCTACTGCGATTGTCTCGAAGCGCATCGTACGCCTAGGGGCGTGCGAGTCAAACCGAGACCTGACTTCCCGGGGCGGCCCCTGCTGCCCACCGCCAATGATTCCTATGCGCCCCATATCAGGGACGCTGGGCAGCCCTGAAGAACTCGTAGTTCAACATCCGTGCGACGAAGTCAGCAAACGGAGCGGTGAAGATATCGTTGTGGTCTGGAATGATCTTGCCGTCTACTGCCACGACCATGAGCGGTCCTGCGCTTGACTCTGCGCTCGTGAGAGCTGTCTTGTACAAAACCTTGCCCTGCGCGTTGCGATGGACGATCTCGTCGAACCGATAGAGCTCTTCCTTGTCGACGATGGTGCCTGGTCGATTCACGATGTCCAGTTCGTCGAAGCGCATGCTCGCACAGCGTTCATTGCCTTCCGCGTTTTCGTATCCGCCAGGGACTACCTCCTCCAGCGATAGTTTGTGCGTGACGGACGGTTCGTAAACTCCGATGGCTGTGGTTCGATCATCAGCCTTTAGCTTGTAGTCACCACGGACAATCGTGCCGATCAGCCGTGACCAGCGGAACTGCCGGCGTAGCACGGAATCGCTTCTCGACGTTGCGATCACGAAGCGCGGTACGGCTACGCTGGCATTCGTGCTCGATGCGACCATATCGGCGAGGGTTTTGTGGTCGTCAGCCGTCAGCGCGGGATTCACCATGACAGCAAGGTCGGCAATTGGAGGAATGTGAACTGAGTAGTCTTCGGATGCGAGGGCGTTCTGCATCAGCGGCCTAAGCGACCGATACAGGCTTCTTCCGCCAAGACTGTGGCCAATGACCATGAGCATGACGCGCCGGCGCTCGGCTTTGTTTCTGATCGCGCTAATTCTGCTGATCAGCTGCAGTAGCTCGCCACGTTCCGCCAGCCGATCGACCGCGGCTTCCCGGCCCCAGAACGTAGTAGCTTGTTGCCACGCGGAGTCTCTGTACACGACCCCCGGCCAGCCAGCATAGATCCCATATACGCGATGGGGTCGGCCGCTGCGTTGCTGGTAGCGCCCCTGCATCACGGCGGCTGCACGAAGAAACTCCTGGAAGCAGCCCACGTTTTTATCGTTTATTCCTGCGTCGTGATTCCATCCGTGAACGAACAGGACGATCAAGTTAAATCCCGGGCCTTGCTCGACGTCCGTCTTGATGTCTCCGAGGAGCGCTTTCTCCTGCGCCGGGTCGAGCAAGTACCCATCGTCATCAAACTCGACGAACCCCAACTTGAAGGCGTAAGGGACACCCTGGTATTCCTCGCTGACCGCGAGTGAATTTGCCCTGCCCGACTGCAAGGGCCGATGCTGTACCGGGACTGGCGACGGTTTCGATATCCCAACTAGTGGCGCAAGACTTTGAGTCATCGGCTCCTATGTAATTTCTGGGTTGTTCATGGAGAACGGCTTCGTTCGGGAACGCGGCCCGTACACAGCTTGGCCGACGTTCCTGAACCGTTCTCAATTGATGAGGCCGCGGCAGGCCCTGGGGGACGGAGTAAGGGCAGGAATCACCTTGACACTCGCTTTAGAGGCACCTAGGGTGCTCATGCTCGTTCCCCCGTCTAATCGACCGGCTTGCGGGGGCATTGGAGGCCTCCGGGTTCAAGGTTCCTTGAACAGTCTGTCTGCCGCTCGGGAAACAGTCGGCCGGTAAAAATCCGGATCCATCGCGCTCAGCCTCTGGAGGGTGAGGTATGACGTGTCCCCGTTGCCAACAGGAGAATCCGACCGAGGCGCACTTCTGTATGAAGTGCGGCACCGGTCTCAACCCAGTGTGTGCCAAGTGCAACGCCGAGCTACCGCCGGACGCGGCATTCTGTTTCGCATGCGGACAACCGTTGTCCGCTGCACCGGGTCGACCGCGCGTCACCTCTCCAGACACCTACACTCCGAAACACCTAGCTGAGAAGATCCTCGCCTCCAAGACTGCCCTCGAAGGAGAGCGCAAGCAGGTCACGGTCCTTTTCGCCGACCTCAAGGGTTCGATGGAGCTGATCGCCGAGCGGGATCCCGAGGAGGCGCGCAAGCTGCTCGACCCCGTGCTCGAGCGGTTGATGGAGGCCGTACACCGCTACGAGGGCACGGTCAATCAGGTCATGGGGGACGGCATCATGGCCCTCTTTGGCGCGCCGCTGGCTCACGAGGACCATGCCGTGCGCGCCTGCTACGCGGCGCTCCGGATGCAGGAGTCGGTGAAGCGCTACGCCGATGAGGTGCGCCACAGCCAGGGAGTCGCCATCCGAATCCGGGTGGGCCTAAATTCCGGCGAAGTGGTCGTGCGCGCGATCGGGAGCGACCTGCACATGGACTACAGCGCTGTGGGTCAGACGACGCATCTGGCGGGGCGCATGGAGCAGCTCGCCGATCCCGGCGCCATCCTGCTAACTGGCGAGACATTGCGGCTCGCCGAGGGCTATGTCGAGGTCAAACCCCTCGGTCCAGTCCCGGTGAAGGGCCTTGCGGAGGCCGTGGACGTCTACGAGCTGGTCGGGGCTGGAGCCGTCCGCTCGCGGCTTCATGCGGCTGCCGCGGGGGGTCTCAGCCGCTTCGTCGGCCGCGACACCGAACTCGCCCAGCTCCGCCAGGCTCTCGAGCGCGCCGGCGGCGGACACGGTCAGCTCGTGGCGGTCGTCGGCGAGCCCGGCGTGGGCAAGTCCCGCCTCTACTGGGAATTCTCTCATTCCCACCGCAGCGCGGACTGGCTCATCCTCGAGACCAGCTCCGTCTCCTACGGTAAGGCTACCGCCTACCTGCCCGTCATCGACCTGCTGAAGCGCTACTTCCAGATCGAGGCCCGCGATGACAGCCGGCGGATCCGCGAGAAGGCGACCGGCAAGCTTCTCGCCCTGGACCGCCAGCTCGAGCCCTGGCTGCCTGCTCTCTTGGCCCTCCTCGACGTTCCCGTCGACGATCCCCGGTGGGAACGGCTCGATCCCCCACAGCGCCGCCAGCGCATCCTCGATGGTGTCAAGCGGCTCCTCCTGCGCGAGAGCCAGGTCCAGCCCCTCCTCATCCTCGTCGAGGATCTGCACTGGATCGACTCCGAGACCCAGGCCTTGCTCGATGGGCTCACCGAGAGCCTGCCGAGCGCCCGCTTGCTCCTCCTGGTCAGCTATCGCCCCGAGTACCAGCACGGCTGGGCCGGTAAGACGTACTACCGGCAGCTTCGTATCGACCCGCTGCCGCCGGAGAGCGCCGCCGACCTCCTGGCCGGCCTGCTCGGCCGTCACCCGAGCCTCGAGCCACTCAAGCGTCTGCTGACCGAGCGGACCGAGGGCAACCCGCTCTTCCTCGAGGAGAGCGTCCGCACCCTCGTCGAGACCGGTGTGCTGATCGGCGCCCGTGGCGCCCATCTCCTGGCCAAGGACGTAACCGGCATCCTGGTCCCTGCCACCGTGCAGGCCCTCCTCGCCGCTCGCATCGATCGACTCGTCCCGGAGGACAAGCGCCTCCTTCAGGCCGCCGCAGCCATCGGCAAGGACGTGCCGCTTGCCCTCCTCCAAGCCGTCGCCGAACTTCCGAACGACTCGCTCACCCACGGGCTCGCCCGGCTGCAGGCTGCCGAGTTCCTTTACGAGACCCGGCTCTTCCCAGACCTCGAGTACACCTTCAAGCATGCCCTCACCCACGAGGTCGCCTATGGCGCCCTGCTCCAGGATCGCCGCCGCGCCCTACACGTCCGCATCGTCGAGGCCATGGAGCGGCTCTACCCTAACCGCCCTGCCGAGCAGCTCGAGCGGCTCGCCCACCACGCCTTCGCCGGCGAGGACTGGGCAAGGGCGGTTACCTATCTGCGCGAGGCAGGGGCCAGGGCCTCCTCACGGTCGCTCTATCGCGACGCGGTCGTGCGATTCGGCCAGGCGCTGGCAGTCCTCGCGAACCTTCCGGACTCCGCCCAGACGCAGCAGGACCAGATCGATTTGCACCTCGCGACGTGGACAGCGCTCTGGCCGCTCGGGGAGTTCGACCAGGTCTTGACGCACCTCAACGAGGCCGAGCGACTCGCGCAGAGCATCGGAGACGAGACCCGGCTCGGCTGGGTCTTCACGCATCTGAGCTATTGCAGCCTGATTGCCGGCACGGGGGGTGACGCTAGTCCCTACGCGGAGCGCGCGGTTCAGATCGCCGAGCGCCTAGATGACGCCGGGCTGAAGCTCGCCGCGACCTGTTGCCTGGCCGACAGCCTCATGTTCGCGGGTGACCACCAGCGATTGGATGCCCTCGTGAGCCAGGTCCTGCATGCGTCGGCGGGCGATCTGTGGAAGGAGCACTTTGGCATTACCGCGTACTACCCGGCCGCGATGCTCCGGGGTCGGTGGGCCTCGTCGCTCGCGCTCCGGGGTGAGTTCGACGCCGCGTTCGGACAAGGCGCCGAGGCGCTCCGGCTGGCCGAAGCGGTCGACCACCCTTTCACGCTCGCCGTCGTGTGCTGGGCGCTCAGCATCGCGTACGAGATCCGCGGACGGTTCGAGGACGCCATCCGTCTCGCCCAGCGTGGCCTTATGGTGTGCCGCGAGCGGCATGTCCCTTTCCTCGTGCCGTTCCTGCAGGGACGCCTCGCGGGCTCGATCGCGCTGTCCGGGGACATCGCCGAAGGACAGCGCCTCCTGCACGAAGCCCAAGAGGCAGCCCAGTCGATACATTCCGGGGCCGTGCTGCGCAGCCTTTTCCTCACTGCCGTCCAGATGGCGCTCCTGGCGGGGGAGGTCGATCGAGCCATCCCGATGGCGGCCGCGGCCCTGAATCACAGTCGCGAGTCCGGATTGAGGGACGTCGAGGCGGTCACGCTCCAGCTTCTCGCCGAGATCACCGCAGCCGGGCCCGACGCGACGAGCGCCGAAGGGTACTACGATGCCGCCATCGCCCTGGCCGGCGAGTTGGGCCTTCGCCCGCTCGTCGCCCACTGCCACCTCGGTCTCGGTAAGCTCTACCGGCGCACGGGCAAGCGCGAGCAAGCTCAGGAGCACCTCACCACCGCGACGACGATGTACCGCGAGATGGACATGCGATTCTGGCTGGAGCAGGCCGAGGCGGACCGGGACACCTAGGAGGCGGGTATGGATTTCGATCCACGCACCGATCGCGTACCCTTCAATGATCCCGACGAGGCAGAGCAGGCACGCGCTGACGCGACGGGGCCTTCCCACGATGCGCGGATCCGGCATCTGCAGCGAGTTCCGCTGTTCAGCGGGTTCAACGAGGACGAGCTTCGTCGGGTCGCCGAGCTCTCGAGGATCGCCGAGGCCCCGGCGGGAACGGTGGTCACGCAGATTGGAGAGCCCGGCGATTCCTTCTTCATCATCATCGATGGCGCGGTGGCGGTGCGAACGCCGGTCGGAGCGGGTAGCCAGCTACAGCCCGGTGACTTCTTTGGCGAAATGAGCCTGCTCGATGGAGAGCCCCGATCAGCGACGATCGTGGCGACGACCGATCTCCGGCTGCTCATCGTCGATCGTTCCCACTTCTGGCGCCTGCTGGACGAGGCCCCGGACCTCGTCAGGCGGATTCTCACGATCCTGTCACGTCGCGTGCGACGTCTCGAGCAGACGATACAGGCGATGCTCCGTGGCACGAATCCGACCTGACGCTGGCCGGCGCAACGGCCGGCGTTCTCCGAACGGTTCGGCTCGGTCCAGGACGTCCAGGCCCACACTTCGAAGAGTTCCGGCAGGTAGGGACGGCAGACAAGAAGGTCGAGGGCACCGACCTCGGGCTGGCGCTCTCTCGGAAGTTCATTGAGCTCCACGGCGGCCGGATCTGGCTCCAGAGCGAAGTGGGCAAGGGATCCACTTTCACCTTTACGCTGCCGCTGACGATGGACCAGCGAAAGGTGGACCACTCGTACCGAGAAGGAAGCTGACCCGACTGAATTCATTTGGAGGCCAGTCAAATCCTCAGTACTCCAAAATCCCTGATGAAAGACCGCTCACAAGCGCTCGCCGGCCTTCGTGGACGAGTTCCCCATGACCAGCACCGGCAAGACCCAGGACCGAGTGATCGGACGCGCCTCCGCGAAGACCCGGCTTGACGAGATGGCTCAACGGCTACGCCCCTCCTTCGAGGGCGGCGGCGTATGGAAGCAAGACTCCTGCGAAAACTCCAGCCGATAAGAGCTCAGTTGAAAAGCGGTGGCGGTCCAAGCGGTTTCCCCCCGGGGTCCCGGACTCCTACTCGACCTGATCCTGCTCGTCTGACCCACGCGGTCGCGGCTTCATATTCCATCACACGCGAGACATGCACACTTCATACCGTCACCGCACACTTCAACCAAGACCTAGCTCGGCCATGTGCACCAACCGTCTCTTCCGAGAGACCGGG
>Ga0137368_10009130_pt1 | contig 10151 bp, 7 predicted proteins | sample SagtaG_13_FD_104917 | JGI IMG/M metagenome (GOLD analysis project Ga0137368, IMG submission 104917) | Vadose zone soil microbial communities from Sagehorn Ranch, Mendocino, California, USA - Sage1_L_100_16 metaG | ecosystem: Environmental > Terrestrial > Soil > Vadose zone | place: USA...
GCCTCCTTTCGTGCCCGCGCTCGCCATGCGAATGTCACACCCCGGTCGCATGGCAAGCGACCGGCGGTGGTTTTCCCGCTGGCAAGGGATTGCGCATAAATAGACGGCTCCTGCCCATCTTCGTTGCTCATTCAGACAACGGGAGGCGGCCAAAATGAGTAGCACAACGTGACATCAAGTTGTACGTGGAAAGCCGCTTTCCGGGAACATCGTGATTCGAGATGCGACCGTGACTCGCAGCAAAGTCGCTGTACAAATCGGCTGAACCGGGCAATGTCCGCGCGGAAGCAGCCGAACTCGCCTCTTCCACCCGCGCCGAGGCGTCTGTCATTGCTCAAGGCTATGGCATTGCCTTGTCTAAAGGATTGCGCGTAGAGCTGCTCAGGCGATGCCGGCGTTCGGCCGCCCTCGGGATCACCCACTTCATCGTGCTTTTCCTTCGCTAGTGGTGGAGGGCAACCCACCATCAGGCCGACAAGGACGAGCGCCGACTCGGCTGCCTCCAGACTTCTGCAAAGCGCAAGCGCGGGGTGAAGCAGGATGCTGCAACTCAGGAGCCGCATTGAGCGGTTGTTCCGTGATCGCCTTGCCAGTGTGGCCCACAGAAGAAGAAGTTGATCGGCCGCTCCCAGCTTCTTCCCTGCAGGGGCGGCGATTTAGGGCCTGCACCCGTGCGCTTCGGATTCAGGTGGCCGAAGGTGACGTATTCCCCGCTTCCCCATGTGCCGGGGTAGCTGAAGGGCCGTCCCAGTCGACCGTTCTCACTCTTTACCACGGAGACGTTTCGGGGGTAGGCGTACCAGCCACCGCTTCCTTGTTCTGTGAGGTCGCGGACGTTCGAGGCATAGCTGAACGCGGTGACCGCGCCGCTGGGGAGGTTGCTGCAGCTGCCCCAGTCGGGCGGGCGGTTGCCACCTGATCGCGCGTAGTTCGCGTGCGAGCCTCTGGCGACCGCGATGATGGGGTGCGTCACCTCGTCGGTGGGCGAGAGCAGATGGTCGGAGATGATTATCCTGCCGTCGACGAGATGTCCCGGCGCCGCGGGTAGGTTCCTGTTCCAGTCCACAACCTGGCCTGCGCAGTGCTCGGAGAGAGCGAGGAAGAGCGGCCGGTCTTGCGCGAGACCGACGGCGACGAATTCCCAGTCACCCTGATGCTCCTGGGTTAGCTTCCCGATGACGGTTTCGGCCTGCCAGCGGTCATAGAGGTAGAAGATCCAGTACTGGATCAACGTGGTGAGGCGCGCCCCCCACGGGTTCCATCCGGCGAAGGCTTGAGGATCGGTCGCGCGGTGCACGACCCGGGCGTAGAGGCTGCCTTGCGGGAAGAACCCGTTTCGCTGTGTGGTCGTTTCCTCGGCGCAGCTGGGGCACCTGAGCGTGCCGCAGGCCTGGTGACTTCCGTCCGGGCAGACGGTTGGCAGGGTTGCCAGGCTCAGCTTGCCGCTCAAGCCGGAGATGCTTTGGGCGCCCGACTCGGTCGCCCCGGCGAGGAACGGACCGACGCTGCTTGGACCCCACTGCTCGTCGTGCTCGAGGTGGAGCAGGGGTGCGAACGTCCAGACAAGGCGAGCATCGGGGCCGCCACGCGTGTTGACGATCGTGGGTGATAGCGCGGCGCGGAGTGAGCCGAGCCGGTCGGCGCCCCCGGTCGTCTCGATCGTCGCGATCACGAGCGCTGCGAAGAGTCCCAGAGCTGCGAGAGAGGCCGCGGCCAGGCCCCACGCGCGCGCGCCCTGGTGGAAGGGGCCAGGAACGATGGGGGTCTGCACGCGTAGCGCCTCGGCCAGCAGCACTCCGACGAGGATGACCACGAGGCCGATTGACGCCCACCCGAGGTCGAGATGGATTGAGCGCAGGAACTCGCCGCTGGGAAAGACCCCTGCGACGACGAGCACCTGACCGATGAGAAGCGTCAGCGCTCCGGCGCTCGCGTACCGGTACGCGTTTGTCGCATACCCGAACAGCCGCAACGGAAGTGTGATCGCGAGCAAGAGCAGGGCGAGGTACTCGGCGAGACCGGATGCGCCAGCGAGGCTGTCCCAGGCGGCGAATTGCCCCGCGAAGCCGGCCAAGAAGAGGAACACCGCCCCGCCGAGGAGGCCGATCGCCGTCCACGGCAGTCCCGAATGTGCGAGAGAGCTGACCCTTGAGCCTTTGGCCAGGCCGCCGCGAATCCGCGGCGGCAGTGCAAGCAGCTGCGAGCGTTCATGCTCGAATTCGCCCTCGCCGCGGGCAAACAGCCAGATCAGCGCCGCGAGCGCTGCTCCGACCAGGACGGGAAGGATGTGCGACGCCTCGCGCGTGGCGAAGATTGCAATCACGAGGAAGGGCAGCGCGAGCGGCAATAGTGCTCGGCCAAGCGCGCCTGCGGTCGCTAGCAGTTGTCCGACGGCCGCCCACACGCTCTTGTGCAGGAGGCGAGCAGCCAGCACGGCGATCACAACCGCTGCGGCTGCTCCGGCGGCAACCCAGAGCAGGAATAGGAACATCAGGCAGCGGCGCGGGCGATCGGTGGTTGGGCCACGACTAAGGACGCCCGCTGGCGACGATCTGGTCGAGCGGGATGATCGGGCCTGTCGTCTCCAGCGCCTGCGCGGCGATGGTCAGGCTCGGGCTGAGGTGTGCATCGACCGCGGCGACTTCCCCCTCTCAAGCTCGAAGGGCCGCGAGTAGCCGCGAGTCACTCCTGGAGGGCCGCGTCCATCGTCTTCAGCGCCTGCGCCGTGATCGTCAGGGTCGGGTTGACGCCCAGCGCTCCCGGGATCGCAGATCCGTCGACGACGTACAGGCCCGGCAGGGTCGCCGTCGGATCGCTCGCGCTCGCATCGAACACGCGTCCGTTCGCATCGGCGACACCCTCGTCGCGACTCGCTCCGAGGCAGCAACCGCCGAGCGGATGGGGGATGACGAGCTTCTTCTCGGTGAAGCCGTCCCAGAACGGCATCGGCAGATACTTGCCGCCCATCGCTTTTGCAAGAGCCTTTTGGACTTGCTCCGCATCTTCGAAGACTCGCTGCTTGGAGACCGGCTCGTCCCAGCTCAGGTCGAGCTCGGCGGGTCGACCGAAGAGGCGAGCGAAGAGACTTCGCTTCAAGCGGAAGACGCCATTGGCTTCGTCCTGGCCGATCGTGTTGAAGAAGAAGATGTCCTCGACCATCTCGGCCTCGGTCGCGTAGCGGGCCGGGTCGGTCGTGTCCGGGACGAAGTCGGGCGACGGCCAGGGGAACTTCCCGGGCGGCTGCGGCTTGGCCGGCGAGGAGGGATCGCCGCCCGACTGTGCCATCGAGGTCTGCGCCCGCTTACGCATTCTGGTCGCGCGCGGCATGAAGTGCGGCAGTCGCGGGCTGCGCAGGTGCAGACGGCGACCCACATGCCAGAAGAGACGCATCCGGAGCTTGAACCACCACTTGCGCCACCAGCGCCCAGCCTCGAGGTAGAGCTCGAGGATGTGGAGGGCATAGCGGGCGAGCTCAGCCACCATCGCCGGCAGGCTCCCGTCCTCGACGGTGAGACGCGTCCCGTCCGGCAGCTCGACATCGAGGTGGCAGCTATTGATCGGCCCCTGCGTGCTGTGGATCTTCTGCTGCGTCCCGATGGCGAAGCCCCCGAAGTCGCCGTTGGTGGAGAAGCGGCGGCCGAGCTGCCCGCCGAGCGGCAGCGTCCCCGCCTCCGCGCAGCGCAGCAGGAGCTCGGTCGTCCCCAGCGTCCCGGCGCCAAGAAAGACCTTCGGCGCCTGCACCCGTACCTCGCGCCCGTCCGTCATCCGGTCGCGGTAGGCCACTTCGTAGCCACCGTCGACGCGGCTGACGAGGACGACCTCGGCCAGCTCGCGCAGCTGGATGAGATGCGCCGTCTGCGGGTTTGTCAGCAGCTTGCTCCAGAGGGTCTTGTTCAGGGTGTGCCGCGCCTGCGGAAGGCAGCCGAACAGGCAGCGTCCCTGGCGCTGGCAGTAGGTGTGTGCCTTGTCGGCTGCGCTCGGTGGGCCCTTGGTTCCGTCCGGCTTCGTCACCGGGCGGTAAGGGTCGTAGTCGATGACAGAGAGGTCGAGCGGCTGCCAATCGATGACCTTGTATCCGTCCTGCTCGAGCTCCTGCATGGCTGCTGCGCCGGCGTCTTTGAGCGCCAGACTCTTGTCGAGGTACAGGTACTCCTGGGCCTGGTCGAGGTTCGCCAGCCTCGGAATGACCTCAGGCGCCGGCGGGCTCTTGGTCACAATCTGGTTGGTCGGGCCGCGGAAACTCTCCATCCAGGTCTGGGCCTGGTCGTAATCGGCCTGGGTCAAGTTCAGGCCAATCCGCGCGAGCGCCTCTGCCCGCGGCTGGATCGTCACGTTCGAGTAGATCAACGAGCCACCCCCGACGCCGTTCGCGGTCGGGATGTGCGCTTGCTCGAAGCGCCGGTAGGAGTAGAGGCCGTCGGGGTTCCAGCGCGTGCGGATAGAGGCGATCAGATCGAAGAGACCGTGGAAGTGGTCAGGACGGGGCCAGAAGTTGAGCAGGTGATCGGTCTCCGTCCGGCCCTGCTGTCCCAGCTCCTCCTTCCGCGTTGTCTCCAGCCACTTGCGCATGGTCATCCCGCTCGGCGTTGAGGGTGGGCGCGCCAACCCGATCGGCGAAACCCACCAGGCGCCGCGCTCGATGACCAAGACTTTCTTGCCCGCCCCGACTAGCCGCGTCGCGGCGACCGTGCCTCCAAAGCCTGAGCCGATCACGATCGCGTCGAAATCCACTGCTCTCCCCTCAGCATCCGGAGCCTAACACCGATATGCGCGGAACAAGAGCCCGATCGCAGGGAGACCAGGCTCGCTCGGTCTTTGACGACCCAACCCCGCCGAGGCGCTGCCGGCGGAGCTCGCGAGTGCCGCCAACCCAGCTACTCGACCACAGTCTTGTCGGGCCCGCGGGCTGGTGTCTCTCGAAGACCTGCCGGTCGCGCTTCGCCTCGAACCCGGGAGCAATCGTGATCGCCGGCCCGATCGAGTGTCGAACTCGGGCACCCCACAAGGGAGGCATCACCCGCCTGCCGACGTTCGAAAGGGCTGAGGGCACCGTCTTCCAGCCGATCCCGAGTGCGGCAACGAGTACGCCGATCCCAGCGACGATTCTGCCGGTGCCCTGGAAGGCAAGGAGAACGGCGAAGCCGCCGATGAACAGGCCGAGGACAACGGTGGTCGGCACCAGCTGATGACCGGAGCCGACCGCTCTTCCTGAGTATCCCTTGGGCGGTGTCCAACGTAGTTCTCGATGCGCAGCATGTCCGCCCCTACTTCTCCTCCGATAGGAGCGCCCGCCAGAGCTTCGCCTGCCGCGCGATCTGCTCTCTCACCTTCTCAAGGTCGTGTTTAGGAGCTCGCGCCTGACACCACCTGCTCGGCCCAGGCCGCCCAGCCGTCGAGCGAGAAGTACACCGCTCTCGAGGAATGCGGCGGAAGGAGCCGGCGGCCTGCTTTCCGCTTTGCCCCTGAGTCGACGCTGGAATCTCCCCGGTCCTTCCTCAAGCCCACAGGGCTTGATCGCGCGACCCTAGCCCGGCGCCGCCTCACTAGTCAAGCCTCGACGGCGCAGGGCGGTCGGACGGAGCCTCTCTGAAGCCAAGGCTTGCTAGTGCGCGCTTCGAGGTTGTACGCCCGTCGCTCCAGGTGAGAGTTGTCACTCCCACAGCGAATGCGCGCGAAACAGCCGTGTCCGGGCCGACCCGCTGAGCCTGCGCATCGGCTCCCGTGTCAGTGTCCGCGCGGAAGCAGCGACTGTCATCGGCACGGTGCAGTCTTCGACAGACCCGGGGAAGCTCGAGCGAGAAGCTCTCCGTCGAGGCGACCGGACGGACCGCCGACCAGTCCGCAAAAGATCCGGACTTCGACCACAACCGGACTTCCTCTCCCCATTCCCTACCGCCCGGGTGAACCGCTCTGGGCCTCTCCGCACTCGCTGGAGTCGCGTTCCTAGCAATGGCCGATGGCGGCTACTTCCGAAGGCCTGGTCGCAGGGAGCGGCGCAAGAGCGGAATCGCCACCATCTACGCTCCCGACCGCGGTTGCAACCTCGTCGGCCAGACGCGCCTTGACACATCCGTCGACGAGGAGTAGCCTCCGGGCCGAGAAACAGGGGAGGGCTTCCCGAGAAACAGGGGAGGGCTTCGTGGCTTGGCACGACCTCAATGCTGCTGCGGCTTCGCGGCGGCGGCCTGTGCAGACCGCGCTTACCAGTTGGCCCACCCGCTCGATCGCCATCTTCGCGGCTGTCGGCGCTCTCGCCGCGCCGACCCTGGCCGCTCGTCCGACGATTAAGGTTAATCCGAACCCCGTGCAGCGCGGCACGTTCGTGCGCGTGCACGGCGTCGTCCCCGGCTGCCGCCGCGGCGATCTGGTCACCCTGATCTCACGGGCGTTCTCGCACCAGCACGAGTTTGCTGGCCTTCCGGCTGTCTTCGCCCGCGTCCGCCGTCACCACCGCTACTCGGTGAGATCCCGAATTCCGGCTCGGCGACGCCCCCGCCGCTATCGAGTTAGCGGCCGCTGCGGTGGCGGCAATCTTGGGGTCTCCGTGCGGCTCCGTGTCCTCGCGTAGCGTCGCGAGGCGGTATGGCCGGGTGACCGAGGATGCAAAACCACCCACACGCACGGGACGATCACGGGCAAATGAGCGAGCTCGTCCGTCCGTTCCAGCGCAAAGCCTGTACCGCCCAGAAAAGGAGCGCGAGCATGACTGAACAAGAGCCGATCACGCTTCCGGACATCCGCGAGTATGCAGGGCAGGTGGAGCGGAACAAACCTCCCACGCATGAGCGCGGGATGCACCCAGGCGGCGCCGAGACGGTGCGCGAGGACGAGTACCGGGGGCACCGGATCCTGATCCGGACGAGGTACAAGATCGAGGTCGACGGCCGCCCGCTCACAGGACACCTGGGAGTGACGAACGACGGTCGCGTCCACTACCACGCCGTCCCAAATCTCAGCTTTCCCTCCGCGGTCGCGATGGTGAGAAGGTTGATCGAAGCCTTCCCGGACGACTTCCCTGAACCCGCAGACGGGCACGAGCACCCGATGGAGTAAGCGATGGCGATCCGCAGGAACATCCTCACCAACGCCACGGCTCGCCAGAAGTACGTGCAGGGGGTGACGCTGTTGAAGGCAGAGGCGAGCGGCACGACCACAACGTCGCTTGGGATCCCGGGCCCGGGTAAGGCCCTCTCGACCTACGACCTCTTCATCGTCATGCACCACTGGGCGATGATGCAGTTCACACCGCAGACGCAAAGCGACCGCAACGCTGCCCACGCCGGCCCGGTGTTCTTGCCTTGGCATCGCTGGATGCTGATCCAGTTCGAGGCGCAGCTGCAGCGCGTCCTCAACGATCCGAACTTCGGTCTTCCCTACTGGCACTGGGCAGCAGACGGCGAGCGCCCGAAACCACAGCAACCGAACTCCGCCTTGTGGAACGCTAACTGCATGGGCGGGGACGGCGATCAGGCTGTGAACGGCGCCGTCGAGACGGGGCCCTTCTCGCTAGGCTCGGGCTGGCGGGTCGAGATGGCGGCAGATGTGAACGGCGTCCTCCGTTCAGTGCACCGCCCGCTCCGGCGCCAGTTCGACGTCGGAACAGGCCTCCCGACGAAGGCTCAGGTCGGACGGGCGCTGAGCCGGACGCGCTACGACCGTTCACCCTGGAACTCGACCGCACTCGGGTTCCGGAACCGCGTCGAGGGCTGGGCCCCGGCGGCGAGCGCACCCCACCTCCATAACCGGGTGCACGTCTTCGTAGGCGGGGACATGCTGCTCTCCTCCTCTCCCAACGATCCGGTCTTCTACCTAAACCACTGCAACGTCGACCGGATTTGGGCCGCCTGGCAGAAGCAGCGTCCCGCCGCGCCTTACCAGCCAGGGCAGAGCGCCCCTCAGAGCCTGTTCCGCCATCGGATCGACGATCCGATGTACTCCATCTTCGCCCCGGGGACGAACGGACCGCCGCTGAGACAGATGCTCGGTGTCAGCGCTCTCTATAGCTATGGCAGCCTTGCTGTCAGCTAGCAAGCGGCTCCCTCGCTCGAGAGCCTCAGCCTGCGGCTCACAAGCTGTCGCCGCTTCGCTTGCGAAGACGCGCCCGCCGCCGCAGACGTCGGGCAGCGCCCACCAGTGAATCAGGCGGGAATGACCAAGCCGCCTGATCTCACCCCGCCACCGCCTGAGGTGCAGACCCGGCTTCGGCAACTTAGCGATCTTCTTGACCACTCGATCCCCGCCAAGCAGCTCGACCACAACCTGCTGATCGCGACCTGGAACCTGCGCGCCTTCGGTGGCCTGACCGAGAAATGGGTGAGCGGCGCGGCTGACTCGCCGAAGCGCAATCTGGCCGACATCTGCTACATCGCGGCCGTCGCCTCGCGCTTCGACGCGATGGCGGTGCAGGAGGTGCGTGGCGATCTGCGCGCGCTCCGCTACCTGCTCAAGGCGCTCGGCCCGGACTGGGGCGTGATCATGACCGACGTCACGGAGAGCGCGGGCGGAAACGACGAGCGGCTCGCTTTCCTCTTCGACACCCGGCGGGTCAAGCCCTCCGGGCTCGCCGGCGAGTTCGCCGAGCCCTTCGATCCTGCGACCGGTGCCATCTCCAAGCAGGCGCTTGGCCGCCAGTTCGCCCGTACGCCGTATGCGGTCAGCTTCATCTCTGCTGGGCAGACTTTCATCCTCGTCACCCTGCACGCGATCTACGGCAAGGGCACGGCCGATCGGATCGCGGAGCTACGGGCGATCGCCCGCCGGCTTGCTGACTTCGCCGGGGAGGTCGCGAACTGGGGCCACAACCTGATCGCGCCCGGCGACTTCAACATCGACCGGGCTGGCGATCCGCTCTACGACGCCTTCACCTCGACTGATCACATTCTGTAATGCAGAGAGAGCATTGTCGTTCGGTCGCCTCCCCTGGCTGCGAGGCGATGCCGATTCGCGACTCGATGCCTGAACCGGGTCGGAGGTAAGTTCGCCATGGGCGAAGCCGCCACCCACGGCAGCGGTGCTCACGGGTCGCGGCGGAGCTTCTCTGCGCGTGCGCGCCGGGCGGCCTTCCTGCAGGCGCATGGCCACTCGCGGAAGGAGACCGCCACCATGATCGGGGTGGCACCGGAGACGATCTCGGTCTGGAAGCGCCACCCACAGTGGCAGGTCGAGCTCGACCGGTGGCGAGCGCTGGCCGAGGCGCCGCTGGAGAAGACGCAGCTGCGCCTGCAGCTGGAGGCGCTCGAGGCGACGATCGAGGCGCTCGCGCAGCTGCGGCTGATCATGGACAGCGCCACCAGACGGGTGCGGACGCCCACCGGCTTCAAGGAAGAGCCCGACTGGCCGACGCAACTGAAGGCCTGCCGGCTCGTGCTGACCACCGCCTTCGCGGCGATTCCCGACTTCCGCCCCGGGGCGAGCCGGGCGCCGCCCGACCGGCGTACGCTCCGGATCGCGCCCTGAGCGGCCCAGGCCCCGTCCCAGCAAGCCTCCCGCGCCGAAGACCGGCCACGTGCGGGCCAGCGCACGCAGGCTCCAACGACCGACCATCTCTCGACTCCTCCGCCGCTCGCGTTACAGAATGTGCCGTCTAGTCCTGCCCCGGTTTGGCGCAAACCGCTTCACAAAACGGTAAATTCCATAAATTACCCCGAAGAGGCATCGAGCGACGTGACGTGCGCGCCGGGCGGCCTGGTCACCTACGTGCGGCTCGGCACCTCGAATACCTCTAACGCCACTCCTACCCTCAGCGGCACCACCGCCGGGGCTGAGCTGCTGGTCAAGAACGCCAACGGCGCATCGGCGAACGCGTTCGGCCTGTATGCTCACCAGCGAATCGCCTGCCGTGCGAATGATCGCTCGGTTCTGTAGCGGTAACGATGCTCTCCCGGCGCCTTGCAGAAGCGACGGCGGAGCAAGTCCACGTACACGTAAGGGCTTAGGTAAGCGGCTGACCTTGCGCTCCATGCCATCGAGCGGCCCTCCGAGCAGTTCGACCCGATAGCTCACGAACTTGTCGCCTGCTCCCGTTCGAGCCGCGTTCGTAGGGGACGACACTGGGACACGTCCACCATCGGAACGCAAACCCTGAAAGGCGCGTCGTAGGTCACGATGTACTTCATAGCACCACGCCTGTAGTGAAGCTGCACCGCCCGGAA
>Ga0137368_10009140_pt1 | contig 10144 bp, 9 predicted proteins | sample SagtaG_13_FD_104917 | JGI IMG/M metagenome (GOLD analysis project Ga0137368, IMG submission 104917) | Vadose zone soil microbial communities from Sagehorn Ranch, Mendocino, California, USA - Sage1_L_100_16 metaG | ecosystem: Environmental > Terrestrial > Soil > Vadose zone | place: USA...
CAGATCAAGCTGCTCGATGAAGAAGATGCCGAGCTGTTGGGCGGCTCGGGCACGGTAAACTTTGCCGAGCCGCCTGCCGGTGTCACCGAGATCGAGGCAGCGGCCGTGCTGGTGTTCGACGTGCCGTTCCCCCGCCCCGGTCAGTATCGCTTCGAGATCACGGTGGACGGCGAGCGCAAGGCCACCGTACCGATCACGGTGTCGCAGATGCTGCCGTCAGCTGCCCCTCCCTCTTCCCCGAAGGCTCCCGGTTCCTAGCACACTCCCGCTCGGCGCCTACGTGCGGCTGCCGGTCCTGTTGCTTGCCGCCGTGCTGGCGCTGGGATTCGACCTCGGCGGCTATCCGCTGTTCGATCCCGACGAGGGACGCAACGCCGAGGTCGCGCGTGAGATGGCGGCGACGAACGACTACGTGCTGCCGCACTTCGACGGACTGCCATATCTCGACAAACCGATCTTCTATTTCGCATCGGCCGCCGCGGTGATGGAGGTGCTGGGACCCAGCGAGACGGCCGCCCGTCTGCCCGCGTATCTGTTCACGCTCGCGACGCTCATCGTTGTCGTGTGGTTTGTCAGGCGACGCTGGGGTACGGACGCGGGATGGCTGGCGGCACTGGCGCTCGCCACGATGCCGCTCGTGCTCGCATACGCACGCACGACGATCATGGACAGCGCGCTTGCGTTCTGCACCACGCTCGCCATCCTCGCGTTCTGGGATGAGCGTCCCGTGTTGGCATGGGCGGCGATCGGCCTCGGAGCGATTACCAAAGGTCCGGTCGCGATCCTGGTGCCGCTGATCACGCTGATCCCCTATTCGCTGATTACCGGCAGATCCGTCCGGCGGCTGTTCCCGCTCACGGGCCTCGTGGTGTTCGCGGTCGTCGCCCTTCCCTGGTTTCTCGCGGTGTCGCAGCGCGTCCCCGAATTCCCGCAGTACGTCTTTGTGCGGGAGACGTTCGAGCGCGTAACCACGCAGCGGTTCCACCGGACCGCGCCGTTCTGGTACTATCTGCCGATCATTCCGATCGCCGCATTCCCCTGGATCGTACCTGCGCTCGGACGCCTAAAGAACTGGCGCTGGGCCTGGCTTGCCCGGCGCGTGAACCCACTGGCCCAGGAGTCGATTCTCTTGGCATGCTGGGTTCTGGGCCCCTTACTGTTCTTCACGCTGAACCAGTCGAAACTCCCGCAGTACGTCTTGCCGCTGATGCCACCCTTCGCACTCGCGGCGGCGCGTGGGCTCAGCGCCGGAATCGGCGTCGGCAGGCGCACGTACGCGATGGTCGCGGCGACCTTCGGGATCGCGCTCGTTTCTCTGACCATCTGGTTGCCCGCGCCCATCAGCCTGACGCCGGCGGAACGGGCGGCGATTCCACCGACCGCGCTCGCGTTGGGCATCGCGTTGCTCATTTCCGCGGCGATGGTCTGGTATGGGGGACGCGAGGTGCATCCGCGTCCGGCGCTGGCGGTCATGGGGTACGCGCTGATCGTGATGGCGATGCCGATCGTGTCCAGCCGGTTGCTCGCGGCAGTCGGCGACGATCGCTCGGCGGCGACGCTGGCGCGCGTCATACAGAACGTAAGGCCGACGGTGGAGGGTGTGGAGGATGTCGAGGTTGTGGGAGTCTCGGCATTCCCAACCTCCCTGCCCTTCTATTTGAGACGGCCAATCCCCGTCGCGACGGCCACCGCACGCGAGCTGACGAGCAACTTCATCGTCGACTACCAGGAACGCTTCCGGCACGGCAGCACATCGCCGCTCAAGCCGGCCGAGTACTGGCGCGAACGCGTGCGGGACTGCCGCACGCCGACCGTATTCGTCACACGCGCCAACGACGCGCGCGTCCGCTCCCAACTCGAATCCCTGCTCCCGCTGCTCGCCGTCGAAGGCCAGTACGCGGCCTACGGACCATGTGCGGCATCTTCGGCGCGATAGCTCGCCGCGAGGCGCCGCTGCGCCATCCGGAGTCGCTCGCGAGGATGGCGGCTGCCCTGCGACACCGCGGTCCCGACGGCGAATGCATCGTCGGGCACGAGCGCGCGCGCATCGGTGCGCGCCGGCTGGCGATCATGGATCTCACTACCGGCGATCAGCCGTTCCAGAGTCCCGACGCGAAGATCTGGATGGTCTGCAACGGCGAGATCTACAATGCGCCTGCCCTACGCCGTGAAGCATCCGCGTGGCGTTATCCGTTTCGCTCGCATGGTGACATCGAGACGATCGTCCCTTTCTACGAACGGTTCGGCCCCGACGCAGTCGCCCGCCTCGAGGGCATGTTCGGCCTCGCGGTTTGGGATGAAACCCGGCGCCGTCTGGTGCTCGCGCGCGACCGCGCGGGCGAGAAGCCGCTCTTCTGGACTGAAGTGGATGGCGAGCTGCGATTCGCCTCCGAAATCCAGGCGCTGCTCGAGTTCCCCGACCAACCGCGACGCGTCAATCGCAAGGCCCTATCGCTGTATCACGCGCTAGGCTACGTGCCGGCCCCGTACACGATGTTCGACGGCATTCACAAGCTGCCACCCGCGTCTCTTCTGATCGCCGAAGGGGACCGGACCGAGATTCGCTCGTACTGGAGTCCCGCTGCAGCAGCCAGCCGTTCGTCTGCACTATCGGTCGAGAACCTGCGGGACACGGTGCTCCGTGCTGTGAAACGCGAGCTGATGTCCGACGTCCCGCTCGGCATCTTCACGAGCGGCGGACTCGATTCGTCGCTCCTCGTGGCCGCGGCGGCGCGCGCGATCCCCGGTGAGCGCATCCACACGTACGCGGTGCGGTTCACGGAGCCCGGCTATGACGAGAGCCCCTACGCCGAAGCCGTGACGCATGCGATCGCCTCCGTACATCACGTCGTCATCGCCGACGACGAATCCCTCGGCCGCGCGCTCGAGGTGGTGTCGCGAGGACTTGGCGAGCCCCTCGGTGACCCCGCCGTACTCCCGACCTGGTTGCTCGCCGAGGCGGCGCGCGAGCATGTGAAGGTCATTCTCTCCGGTGAAGGTGCCGACGAGCTGTTCGGCGGTTATCCGACCTACCTTGGCCACAAGTACGCGGAGCGATGGCAGCTCCTGCCGGGCCCGCTGCGGCGCACCGTGCGCTGGGCGGTGGATCGTTGGCCGGCGTCGACCGGCAAGATGACGCTGGAGTACATGCTCAAGCAGTTCCTGTCGGCCAGCGAGCGCCCGTGGCTGGAACGGCATCTCACGTGGCTGGGCGCGCTGACGATCGAAGAGGGCGTCATTGGCGAGCTGGCCTGCAAACTGGACCGCTTCCCGCACGATGATCCGCTGAATCGCGTGATGTGGTTCGATTTTCTCACGTATCTGCCCGACGATCTGCTGGTCAAGGTCGATCGCGCGACGATGCTGGCCTCGGTCGAAGCGCGGGCGCCTTTCCTCGATCGCGAGGTGATGGAGCTGGTGTTGCCCGGCCCCGCGCGTTTCAAGGTGCGTGGCCTCACGACCAAGGCGATATTAAAGGAAGCAGCGCGTGGGCTCGTGCCGGCCGCGGTGATCAATCGCCGGAAACGGGGTCTATCAGTGCCGGTGGCCCGCTGGCTGAACACGGGACTTGCTCCCCTGGCTGACCGGTTGCTCGACACGCCACTCCTGGCGGAGCACAGGACCGGTCGCCGTAACCTTGCCCGCAGGCTGTGGCCCCAGCTCATGCTCGCATTGTGGAGTGAACGGTGGGGGGTAGAGATCAAGTGAACAGAGCCGAAGCCCTTTCCCTCATGCAAGAGCACACGCAGTCCCCCTCGCTGCGGCAGCACATGCTCGCGGTGGAGGCCACGATGCGAGCCTATGCCGCCAAGTTCGGAGAAGATCCGGAGTCGTGGGGTCTCGTCGGCCTATTGCACGACTTCGACTACGAGAAATTCCCCAATCAGGAGCACTCACCCAGCGATGGCCATCCCGCGTGGGGCGTCAATCTGCTGCGCTCCAAAGGCGTCGCCGAGCCGCTGCTGCGCGCGGTGTTGGGACACGCGGCCTATTCCGGCGTGCCACGCGACACCCAGATGGCGAAAACGCTCTTCGCGGTCGACGAGCTGTGCGGGTTCCTCGTCGCGTGCGCGCTGGTGCGGCCTTCGAAGAGCTTCGCGGATCTCGAGGTATCGTCGGTCAAGAAAAAGCTCAAGGACAAGGCGTTTGCTCGCGGCGTGAACCGCGATGAGGTGCATCAGGGCGCCGAGGAGCTCGGCGTGCCGCTCGACGAGCACATCGCATTCTGCATTCAGGCGCTCCGTCCCGTGGAACCCTCGCTGGGCCTCGGCGGGGTCGGGGGGGGAGGGTGAATCCGTTTTCGCGCGCGTTGGATCGAGCGACGGGCGCACGGCCGATTCCCGGCAACATCGTCCGCCACATCGCGATCAGCAGCGACGCGCTCGACACGATGATCGAAATGATCGCGGGCGCGCAACGCACCGTCCATTTCGAGAACTACATCGTCCACGACGACCACGCCGGTAGGCGCTTCGCCACGGCGTGGGAGGAGCGGTCCCGCGCCGGTGTACGCGTGCGAGTGCTCTACGATGCTTTCGGCTCGCGCGGCACCAGCAGCGGGTTCTGGCGCGAGCTGCGGAGTCACGGTGTAGACGTTCGCCCGTTCCGGCCGATCTGGACGAGCGGGCCGATCGAAGCGTTCAGCCGCGATCACCGCAAACTCCTCGTCGTCGATGGCGAACGGGCGATGACCGGTGGTCTCTGCATCGGCGACGAATGGGCCGGTAATCCCCGGGACGGACAGCCCTGCTGGCGCGATACGATGGTGGTCGTATGTGGGCCGGCCGTCACCGCTCTCGAAGCGGCGTTCGGACGGATGTGGGCGCGCGCCGGCCGCCCGCTCCCCGAAGGCGAGACGTCGCCGACGCCCGATGAGTGCGGCCCCTCCGCCGTGCGCGTCGTGGAAGGCCTTCCGGGCCAGTCGCGTATCTATCGGGCGGTGCAGCTGCTCGCGGCGGCGGTGACGGAGCGGCTGTGGATCACCGACGCGTATCTCGTCGCACCGCCGCCGCTGTACGCGAGCTTCGTGGACGCGGCCCGCAGCGGCGTGGACGTCCGGATGCTGTTGCCCGGCACTTCGGACATCCCCATCGTCCGCATCTTCACGCGCAGCGGGTATCGCGAGCTGCTCCACGCCGGCGCCCGCATCTTCGAGTATCGCGGGCCGATGCTGCACGCCAAGACGTTCGTGGGCGATCACGAATGGGCGCGGGTGGGATCGAGCAACCTCAACGTCTCGAGCCTGCTGGGGAATTACGAGCTCGACCTCGTCGCCGAGCACGACGGGCTGATCGCCACACTCGCGACGCAGTTTCTGCACGACATGGCGCAGAGCCGCGAGATCGTTCTGGTGGCGCGCCGCCGGCTGCCCCTGCCACCGAAGCTCGTCGCTGCCGCGGCCGCGAATCCGTCCCACGCGGTCGTGCCCGCTGAACCCGCGGTTCCGCAGCACAAGCGCACGTTGCGCGAGCGCCGGGCGATCGCCGTCGTGGCGCTGATGCAGGTCGCCGGAGGCACACGCCGGACGCTGGCCGGAACGGCGGCGGTGGCTTGCCTCGTGATGGGCGTCATGCTCGTCCTCTTCCCCATCGTCACCAGCACCGTTCTCGCAGTGGGGGCGCTGGCGACATCCCTCTGGCTCGCGGGCATCGCCTTCACCCGGCGGCGGCGCCGCCGTGAGACCGATGCTCGCTGACCGGGAGGGGGGGGCTGGCGGGGCTGGCGGGGCTGGCGGGCCTGCGGGGGCTGGAGGCGTTGGGGGGGGCCCTCAACCTCCGACCGGCGCTGCGCGTATGGGAAGCAGCGAAGAGGACAAGGGCTTAGTTGCTAAGAGTTTAGCGGGTGATCGCGATGCATTCGGCGTACTCGTGGAGCGCTATGCACAGCAGGCGCGGCGGGTCGCCCGGGCGGTGTTGGGCGATCCGGACGACGCTGATGACGCCGCGCAGGACGGTTTTCTGTCTGCCCTGGTGAAGCTCGCGCAGTACGATACACGCCGCCCCTTCGGGCCCTGGTTGATGCGCATCGTCGCCAACGCGGCCACGGACCGGCGGCGGCGCCGCAATGTACGGCAGGCCGAGCCGCTCGATCCGTCGTTGGTGGGCGGAGGTCCGCGGCCTGACGCGGTGGCGATGCGCAGCGAGCTGGGTGCGCGTTTGCGAACCGCGCTCGGCGAGCTGTCGGAGCGGCGCCGAACCGCGGTCGTCTTGTTCGATGTCGAGGGGTACTCGCACGCCGAAATCGCTGGAATTCTGGGAATTCCGGAAGGAACGGTGCGATCGGAAGTGTTTCACGCGCGTCGCCGTCTACGCACGCTGCTGGCCGACTGGAAGGAGCAGGTACGATGAAAGACTCGCAGGCGTTTGATCATCGCCCGGATCCCGAGCTGGGCGCGGCGTTGCGCGCCGCGCTCGAGCCGAAGGACGATCAGAAGGTGTTCGTCGCTCGGGTCATGGCGCAGTACGAGAGCGCGTTGGACCGGGCTACGGTCCCGACGCTCGACGTGCTGGCGTCATGGTTCCGGCCGGGCATCGCTGCTGCCGCCGCCGCTCTGGTCGCTGGACTCCTGTTCGGGCGCGCCGTCCTGACGCCCGCCCCGGCCTCGATCGATGCCGCCATGGCACCGCTCGAAGGACCTGGCCTCGCGGCCCTGGTTACGGCGCAGGATCCACCGGACGCCAGCGTCGTGTTTTCGTCGCTCGTCGAGCAACGCTAAGCAAGAAAGAGAAAGAGGAACCATGCTGAATAGATCGAAACTCGCCGCCGTCGGCCTTTTGGCCGCTGTGTTTGTGGCGGGCGGACTTGCCGGATGGGGTGGCCGCGAAGCCGCGGAACGCGATGGGCGAGGCCCGCGGCGCGGTCCTGATGCGATGGTCGACTATTTGAGCCGGGAGCTGGACCTCAGTCCCGCGCAGCGCGATTCCGTGCGCGCGATCTTCGCGCGTCACCGCCCCGAGACCGATTCCCTGTGGGCGCGGGTCCGGCCGCGGTTCGATTCCATCAAGACGCGCATGCGTGCCGAGATCGACGCCCAGCTCTCGCCGGAGCAGCGGACTCGTCACCAGCAACTGATCGACCAGGCTGAGCATCACCGTAGGGAACGGGAAGACTCGACCAAAGGGAAGGCGGGTGGGCACTGATGCGCCGGGGCTTGGTGGTGGGGACTCTGCTTGGCTCGCTGCTCGCCGCGCCTGCCGCGGCGCAGCAGGTCGCCGTGACGCTGCAGGAGGCCGTGCAACGCGCGCTGCAAGTGCAGCCGGCGATGGTCCAGGCGCGCGGCGATCAGCGCAATGCCGGTGCCGCAATGCGGGCCAGCATCGGATCCTATCTGCCCACGGTGTCTACCAACGGCTCGTCGCAACGCAATGGTGGAACACGATTCAACTCGACGACCGGTCAGATTGTCACGGCGCCGGCGAGTACCTCATTCAATGGTGGCCTGTCGGCGAACATCGAGCTGTTCGATGGCTTCCGGCGTCTGGCGGATGTCCGCGCTTCACACGCGACGCAAAACGCGACAGAGGCTGGCTTCACGAATCAGCAGTTCCAGGTGACGCTCCAGACCAAGCAGGCGTTCTACAACGCGCTCGCCACGAGTGATCTCGTCGGCGTCGCCCAATCCCAGGTAACGCGGGCGCAGCAGCAGCTTCGGATCTCGATCGACAAGCTCCACGCCGGCTCGGCGACGCGCTCCGACTCGCTCCGCTCGCTCGTGGATTACGGCAACGCACGTATCGCGCTGCTCCAAGCGCAGGCGGACCTCGCGACGGCGCAGGCGAATCTGGGCCGACAAATTGGCGTCGACGGACCAGTGCGCGCGGTGCCGGACACCCTCCTGCCACCCCTCCCCGATACCAGCGCCCTGCGCCAATCGGTGATCGAGAACGCTCCGCAGGTGGAGCAGGCGGACGCGCAGGCCCGGGTGGCCCGAGCACAGGTGGGCGTGAGCCGTGCGCAGTACTGGCCGAGTCTGAGCGCGTCGGTCGGCAACTCGTACACGGGTTCCGTGGCACCGTGGACGTCGACCGACAACTACCTGAGCGGCTGGCGCGTGCTCTTCACCGCCAGCTGGACGCTGTTCAACGGATTCTCGCGCGAACGGAACGTCAGCTCGGCGGTGGTCGCCCGGGATGTGGCGCAAGCGAGGGCGGCCGACACACGTCGCCAGGTCAGCGCCCAGCTGACCCAGCAGCTCGCCGCGCTGACGACGGCGTACGAGAAAATCGATATCGCCGAGACCAACGTGGCCGCGGCCACTGAAGACCTCCGCGTCCAGAACGAGCGCTACCGCGTTGGCGCGGCAACGATTCTCGATCTTCTTACATCGCAGACCGCGCTGACGACAGCTGAGCAGAACCTGGTCCAGGTTCGATTCGACTACCTCATCGCCCGCGCGCAGGTCGAAGCGGTGCTGGGACGGACGCTATGACATCGACACAGGCCATGCTGTTCCGCACGGGCGACACGCCCACGCCCGACACTGTGATCCTGACGCATCACCTCACGCGCGAGTATCAGATGGGCGCGGAAGTCGTGCACGCGCTGCGCGGCGTGGATATCCAGATCAAGAAGAACGAGTTCGTCGCGTGCATGGGACCGTCGGGATCGGGCAAGTCGACGCTCATGAATCTGATCGGCTGTCTCGACACGCCGACCAGCGGCGAGTACTGGCTCAACGGTCAGAAGGTGAGCGATCTCAGCGACGACGAGCTGGCGCGGATCCGCAACAAGGAAATCGGATTCGTGTTCCAGACGTTCAACCTGCTGCCGCGCGCGGATGCGCTGCACAACGTCGAGCTGCCCCTCATTTACGCAGGCATGGGATCCAAGGAACGGCGCGCGCGCGCCGCCCGCTCCCTTCAACAGGTAGGGCTGGGCGACCGTATGGATCACCGGCCGAACGAGCTTTCCGGCGGGCAGCGCCAACGCGTCGCCATTGCACGCGCGTTGGTGAATTCGCCCAGCATCCTGCTCGCCGACGAGCCGACCGGAAACCTCGACTCGGCGACGGGTAACGAGATCATGGCGCTCTTCCAGGAGCTGCATGACTCAGGCCAAACCATCGTGCTGGTGACGCACGAACACGACATTGCGGCGCACGCGCGCCGCCAGATTCACCTGCTCGACGGCAAGATTGCGCGCGATGAGAGGACGGAAGGTCAGACGTGAACAAAAAACTTTTGGTAAGCGCCGCCGCCGCATTGCTCCTCGCCGGCCTGGCGGGTTGTTCCAAGAAGCAGACCACGCAGTCGTACGAGGCCGTTCCGGTGGAGCGCCGCAACCTGGTGGTATCGGCGTCGGCATCCGGGGCCATCGAGCCCGTGCTGACCGTCGACGTGAAGTCCAAGGCATCCGGCGAGATCATCGGGATGAACGTGCAGACGGGCGATGATGTGAAGGAAGATCAGCTGCTCGCGTCGATCGACCCGCGCATCCCGCGCAACAATCTGGCGCAGTCGCAGGCGAACCTGCAGGTCGCCCAGGCGCAGCTCAACAATGCCAAGGCGCAGCTGGCCCGGTCCGACACGCTGTTCAAGGCGCAGGCGATCACCCAGACCGAATACGACGGCGCCAAGCTGGACTACGCGAACGCCTACGCATCGGTGATCCGCGCGCAGTCGGACCTCGAGAACTCGCGCGACCGCATGAACGATACGAAGCTGCGGGCGCCGCTGGCGGGCACCATCATCGCCAAGAACGTCGAGCTCGGGACCGTCATTTCATCACCGACGACGGACGTGGGTGGCGGCACCGTGCTGTTCAGGATGGCGAACCTCGACACGGTCCAGATCCGCGCGCTCGTGGATGAAACGGACATCGGCAAGGTGTCGCCCGGTCTGCTCACGACGATCACGGTCGACGCATATCCCAATCGGCCGTTCGAGGGGAACGTCTTGAAGGTCGAGCCGCAAGCCACCGTCCAGCAGAATGTGACGATGTTCAACGTGCTCGTGCGGATTCCGAATCCGAATCATCTGCTCAAGCCCGGCATGAACACCGAGGTCGAGATCCACGTCGGCCGCCGCGACAGCGTGCTCGCGGTGCCGAACGCGGCGCTGCGGACGCAGCGCGACGTGGCGTCGGCGGCACAGGTGTTGGGCCTCGATCCCAACGACGTGCAGCAGCAGCTCGCGGCAGCCCGGCA
>Ga0137368_10009145_pt1 | contig 10138 bp, 8 predicted proteins | sample SagtaG_13_FD_104917 | JGI IMG/M metagenome (GOLD analysis project Ga0137368, IMG submission 104917) | Vadose zone soil microbial communities from Sagehorn Ranch, Mendocino, California, USA - Sage1_L_100_16 metaG | ecosystem: Environmental > Terrestrial > Soil > Vadose zone | place: USA...
AGCTTGTGGTCGGTGAAGTTCTTGTCGCGGTTGTTGACCGCCTTGAACTTGCTGCCGTCGATGGCCACGATCGCTTCGGCGAACAGATCGAGTCGGCGGCACAGCACGATGAATTCGCGACAGACGCTGCGGATCGCCTTGCCGTTGTCCTTGCGGAAGTCGGCGATGGTCTTGAAGTCCGGGGCCAAGCGCCCGGTCAGCCACATCAGCTCAACATTGCGCTGGGTCTCGCGTTCCAGGCGCCGGCTGGACTGGAGGCGGTTGAGATACCCGTAGACGTAGATCTTCAGCAGCACCGCCGGGTGGTAGGCGGGACGCCCGGTGTCCGCCGGCGCCACGCCCTCGAAGCCAAGAGCCGTCAGATCGAGTTCGTCAATGAAGACATCGATCACCCGCACCGGGTTGTCCTCGACGACAAAATCATCAAGACACTCGGGCAGCAACGTAACTTGGTTTCGGTCCTCGCCTTCGATGAATCGCTTCATGTTGCCGCCCCGAAGGAACCACTTCCTTCAATATAGGCAACTTTCGCGTTTTCACACAGCCTCGGGTCGCAAGCGGTCATGTTGATGCCTCGGCGGACGATTTGCGAAATTTGGGCGCACTGCCCCCTTACCCCCGTTGTTTGTCAACGTGCCGGGGCAGCACTGGCGATCGCTTATCCGGAGGCGAAGCGGCGAGCAACCAGGACGAAGGTGTCGCGGTAGGGAAAGGCGCTGGAGATGAAGAAGCGGATGCGTCGGGTGTTGCGCACGATGACCGCACCGACCTTGAGCAGCTTGCAGCGCAGGGTGCTCATCTGAGCGCGGGCCCACTCGGTACCGGCGAGGCCGATATTGCGCAGCCGCTCCATGAGCACGTAGGCGAGACTGGCCAGCAGCAGACGGAACTGATTGGGCCACCACAGATGGCAGCTGGTGCGATCGGCAAACAACCCCAACTGGCACTCTTTGATGCGATTCTCCATCTCGCCGCGCGCGCAGTAGATCCACTCGTAGGCGAGCTGTGGCGCTTCGGGCAACGAGGTCAGGATGAACCGTGGGTTGGCGCCTTGCGCGCTGTGCTCGGCCTTGGCGATCACCCGCCGAGCTCGCCCCCAGGAGCGCGCCTGATAGGCGAACTCGCCGAACACCCGCTGCGGCGTACCGTAGCGCTCGAAGCCCGCTTGCGCCTGCTCGCGCCACGTCGCCGCCAGCGCCAACAGTTTCGGGTTCTTCTGCAACCCGACGATGTAGTCGACGCTGTTGCGTTCGCACCACGACAGCAGGCGATTGCGACAGAACCCCGAATCGCCGCGAAACACCAGGCGCACGTTGGGCCACGCCTGGCGCAGCCGACGCGTGAGCAGCTTCATAATCGCCGCCGCATGCAGCGCCGCATCGTGTTTGGCCGAACGCAGGTACGCCACCAACAGCTGCTCGCCGCAAAACACGTACAGCGGCAAAAAGCAGTAGTTGTCGTAATAGCGACTGAAGTGCCGACCGACCTGTTCGCCATGCACCAGATCGTCGGTCGCGTCGAAGTCCAGAATCAATTCCTGCGGCGGCTCGGCAAACGAAGCGATGAACTGATCGACCAGCACGCGATGCACGTCGACCACCGCTTGGCGATTCGCTCGCGCTTCGAAACGGCACAGCGTCGGACTCGAAGCACCATAGTGCTCCGCCGCCGTCTTGCCCCGCTTGTCCAACGCCGTCTGCAACGCCGGATCCAACCGCAGCTGATCGTGGTCGTTCAAGTCTTCGTAGCCTTGGCACAACCCGAACACCCGCTGGCGCAGCAACTGCTCGGTCGTGTGCACAATCAGATCCGGATTGCGTGGATCGGGCAGTACCTGCGCTACCGATTTCAGCAGTCCCAACTTGCGTTCGACCTGCCGCAGCAGCAGCAAGCCCGCATCGGAGCTGACCTCGCCGCCGTCGAAACCAACGTCGATGCGCCGTCGGCCCAGCGCTCCAAACAGATCTCGTTCCCCGGTACAATTTGGCATCGGCGCAATCCCCTTCGCAAGTGGACGTCAAGCACCCACTTAACGAGGGACAACATGGTTGCGCCGACTTCATTTCTCAGCTTCCCGGTGAAATATTCGGGCTAGGAGCCTGTCGGGCTGACTTTCGCGTATGCGACGGAGGCGAGTTGGGCGCAGTTCAAGGCGCGAGCCCGAAGGCATACCAATAGTATGGCGAGGGCGAGCAACGCCGAAATGCGCCCAAGTCGCCCCGTCCCTTCGGGTTGCCGTCAAAAAAAAGCGCGGCTGCCGTGTTGCTCGGCTTGCGAATATGCTCGATATTCGCTGCGCCTCGCGCCTTGCATCCGCGCTTTTTGACCGGGCAACGCATACGCGAAAGTAAGCCCGATAGGCTCCTAGGCTGCGCGCGCGGTGAGCGGGACGGCGAGCACGATGCGATCGCGGCCGGCGCGCTTGGCCGCGTAGAGCGCCCGATCGGCGGCGGCGACCAGATCGGCAACGGTTTGGCCATCGGCCGGAAACACCGCGACGCCCGCCGAGAACGTGAGCCGCCCGAGCGGCTCGCCGTCCACATCGAGCTCGAGTGACGCGAGCCGTTGCGCGAGCGTGCCGAGTGCCGCGAGCGCGCCGTCGCCGTCGGTGTCGGGCAGCACGATGCAGAACTCCTCGCCGCCGTAGCGCGCGACGACGTCGGCGGGCCGAAGCGACGATCCGAACAGACGTCCCACATGCACGAGCACCGTGTCGCCCGCCGGATGACCGAAGCGGTCGTTCACGCGCTTGAAATGGTCGAGGTCGACGAGGGCGAGCGCGAGCGGCGCCTCGCGGCGCGCCGCGCCGCCGAGCAGGCCCGGCATCGTGCTGTCCAGATAGCGCCGATTGAAGAGCTGCGTCAGCGGATCGTGGACGGCCTCGGTTGCAAGCTGCGCCTGCAGTTGCTCGATTTCGCGCATGCGGGCGATCAGCTCGCGATTGAGCCGCTCGAGCTCGCGGTTCACCGCATCGGACTCCTGCCGCTGCCGCTCGGCGTGGTCGCGTTCGACGCGCGCATGCGTGAGCTCGTGCTGGACCTTCAGCAGGTAATAGCGTGCGCTCGCGCGGCTCGACAGCCGCTCGGTCTGCGCATCGAGCAGCCGCTGCTGATGTGCGTACGCCTCTTCGTAACGGCCAAGACCCGCGTAGCGTTGCGCGAGCTCCGCGTGCGCCTTGCACAGCGTCGGCAGATGATGCGCGGCGCGCGCAGCGCCGGCCGCATCTTCGAGCGCGGGCAGCGCACCGGCACTCGGATCGCGCGCGGCAGCGAGCGCCGCGCCGGCCCATCGCCAGTGCACTTCGTTGAAGCCGCCCGGATATTCGGCACGGATTGCGCGTGCCGTCTCGACGCAGCGCTCGGCGTCGTCGAAACGGCCGAACAGCGCGTAGGTCTCCGCTGCAATCGCGCAGTAGTGCGCCTGCGCGGCGCGACGCGCCGGCAGCGCGGGATCGGCGAACATCGCGTCGACCACCTCGAGCGCGGCGACGCGCTCGCCGACGCCGAGCAGCGCTTCGGCGAGATTCGAGCGCGCGAACAGCATCAGCTGCGGATTGTTGTAGCGGGGCAGCAGCTCGAGCGCGTCCTGCGCGAGCTCGCGCGCCGGCTCGAAGTCGCCGACGGTGACGAGCGCCGCGGCGAGATTCGACATCACGGTCGGGAACTGCGGCGACGGTGCGATCGTGCGCAGCGCCTCGAGCGCCTCGTACAGGTAGCGGATCGCCTCGTCGAGACGATCGGTGTAGAAGAATGTCGCGCCGAGCGCATTGACGACCCAGAAGCGGTCCTGCGGCGGCAGCAGCGACAGCGCCGCCGGGTAGAGCGGCAACAGCATCTCGCGCGCGGCGAGCGGCTGCTGCTCGATCAGCAGAATTCGCGCAATCCCGGTCTGCGCGAGGATCTCGCCGCGGCGATCACCGAGTCGCGCGAAGCGCGCGCTCGCATCGTGCAGCCAGCGTCGCGCTTCGACCGGATGCGGTGTGAAGAACAGCTGGTGGTACGCAATCGTGAGCTCGCCCCACGCGCGCGTCGTCTCGTCGGGCGGCGGATCGGCGGCGAGCACCTGCTGCGCATTCGCGTGCGCGGCGGCGGGATCGCCGAAGTGCGTGTCCCACAGGCGATGTTCAGCGTCGGTCATCGATTGAAGTGTGTAATCGGGCGAGCGAAGACGAAACGCGAAGTCTCGTCGATCGACCGCGATGCTACAATACAAGCAGGATTCGTGCTCGACGAACCGCCGGAGCGCATCGAGTGCCGCGGCTCACTGTCCGCTCGATTCCACCCCATCCCCAATGGTCGACTCCGCGCCTGCGAAGGATGTCGTCATCTGGGGCGTTACCGCCGCGGGCCGCGCGTTCCGCCCGAGCGATTGGGCCGAACGGCTTGCCGGCCTCACGTCGGCGTTCGGCTTCGAACACAAGCTCGCGTATTCGCCGCTCGTGCGGCCGATGACGATCGGCGGCGTGAAGGCCGTCGTGATCGGCGCAACGCTCGCCGAGCTCGAGCCGCGGCTCTACCAGTTCCTGCTGCAGTTTCGCGCGCGACAACGCGCTCGTCGTCACGCAGGTTCCCGGTGCGCTCGCGAGCGCACGCTCGCTCGAGGCTCCGCCGCTGCGTCCCGCGGCGCCGCAGGGCGAACCGCACGAGCCGGTGTGATGCGTTGCCGCAAGCCATCGCGAGCCGCACAGACGAAAAGAGCGCCGGCGGGCGCTCTTGTCGTACGGTGGCGCACGCTCGAAGCGTTACGGCAGCACCTTGATCGCCTGCGCAAGCCGCGACTTGGTGCGCGACGCAAGGTTCTTGTGCACGATCTTCTTGTCGGCGATGCGGTCGATCACCGATTGCGACGCGGTGAGCTGCGCGGCGGCTGCAGCCTTGTCGCCGGACGCAATCGCCTTTCTCACTTTCTTGACCGCGCTGCGCAACTCGGACTTGAGGCTCGCGTTGTGCTTGCGCGTCTTCTCCGCTTGGCGGGCGCGCTTGCGCGCTTGGGCGGTATTGGCCATCGGGTGTTCCCTTGCGTTTGAATGGGCTGCGGTGTTGGAGCCGCCAAAAAAGACCTAGCATAATAACAGCTTACCGAAAGCCGCGCAAGGCAACCGACGCGTTGCGCGCGATCCCGATGCTCAACGATACCGCCGTGCTTCCTGCCCGTTCGCTGCGGCGCGCGCCCGCCTGCCGATGAGCCTCCTTCGCTCGGTCACCACCGTGAGCGGCATGACGCTGCTGTCGCGGATCACAGGTCTTGCGCGCGAAAGCCTGAAAGCGACGGCGTTCGGCGCGGGGCTTTCGATGGACGCATTCGAAGCGGCGTTCCGGCTGCCGAACATCCTGCGCCGGCTCTTCGCCGAGGGCGCGTTCTCTCAGGCGTTCGTGCCGATCTTCGCCGAGTACCGGCGGCAGCGAGGCGAGGACGAGACGCGAGCGCTGGTCGGCCGCGTCGGCGCGCTGCTCGCTGTCACGCTGCTCGGGCTGACCGTCGTCGGTGTGCTCACCGCGCCGTGGCTCGTTTACGCGCTCGCGTCGGGCTTCGCGAAAACGCCGGGCAAGGTCGAGCTCACCGCGGACATGATCCGCATCGTGTTTCCGTATATCCTGTTCGTGTCGCTCGTCTCGCTCGCCGGCGGCGTGCTCAACGTCTACCGCGAGTTCGCGATACCGGCGGTGACGCCGGTGCTGCTCAACGTCTCGATCATCGGCGCGGCGCTGTGGCTCGCGCCGTATTTCGATCCGCCGATCAAGGCGCTCGCGTGGGGTGTGTTCATCGGCGGTGTCGCGCAGCTCGCCGTGCAGATACGACCGCTCGCGCGGCTTCACATGCTGGCGCGACCTCGATTCGACTGGCGCGATCCGGGCGTGCGCCGCGTGCTCGCGGCGATGGGTCCGGCCGTGATCGGCGTATCGGCCGCGCAGATCTCGGCGCTGATCAACACGCAGCTTGCCGCGTCGCTCGGCGACGGCCGGATCTCGTGGATCACGTATGCGGATCGGCTGATGGAATTCCCGAGCGCGCTGCTCGGCGTCGCGCTCGGCACCGTGCTGCTGCCCTCGCTCGCCAAGCACCACGCCGATGAGGATCCGGTCGAGTATTCGGCGCTGCTCGACTGGGGCGTGCGGCTCGCGTTCCTGCTCGCGCTGCCGGCGGCGGTCGCGTTGTGGGTGCTCGCCGTACCGCTGATCTCGACGCTGTACCAGTATGGCCGCTTCACCGTCGTCGATGTCATGGCCACGCGCGACGCGCTGCTCGGCTACAGCGTGGGGTTGCTCGGTCTGATCCTCGTCAAGATCCTCGCGCCCGGCTTCTACGCACGACAGATGATGCGAACGCCGGTGCGGATCGCGTTCGCGAGCGTCATCGTCGCGCAGACGATCGCGGTAATCCTGATGCAGCGGATCGGACATGCCGGGCTGACGCTCGCGATCTCGCTCGGCGCGTGTCTCAACGCGGCGCTGCTGTTTCACGCGCTTCGCCGCCGCGGCATCTACACGCCGCGTCCGGGCTGGCTCGTGTTCTTCGCCAAGGTCGTCATCGCGCTCGGCGTTCTCGCCGCGGTGCTGTTCGCGGTCGCGGGTCCGCCGTCGCTATGGCTCGCCGCTTCGCTGTGGATGAAGATCGGGCGCCTCGCGTGGGTGTGCGCCGCGGGCGCGGGCGCCTATTTCGTCGCGCTGTGGCTGCTCGGATTCCGGCTCGCCGACTTCAATCGTCCCGAGGCTTGACAGTCAGTTCTGCCCGCTCTTGCGATACGGACAGCGCGGCTTGACGCACTCGGCGTACAGATAGAGCGCGTGCTCGCGGATCTCGAAGCCGCGCTCCTTCGCGATCTTCATCTGCCGCTTCTCGATCTCCGAGTCGTAGAACTCCTCGACGCGGCCGCAGTTCATGCAGACCAGATGGTCGTGATGATGGCCCTCGTTCAACTCGAACACCGCCTTGCCCGACTCGAAGTGATGGCGCACGAGCAGACCCGCCTGCTCGAACTGCGTCAGCACGCGGTAGACGGTTGCGAGCCCGATATCGAGACCTTCGGAGACGAGCTGCTTGTAGACGTCCTCGGCCGTGAGGTGGCGCACCTTCGACGACTCGAACAGGTTGATGATCTTCAGGCGCGGCGCGGTCGCCTTGAGACCGGCTGACTTGAGGTCGTGCGTCATCGTTGGCCGCTCCGGATGGGACGTCGCGGCTATAATAGCCACTCGCCCTCCAAATTGCGAAGCCTCGTGCCATCACGCTTTCCCGAGTCGCGCGCCGGCATCGCGCGCATCGCTGCGCTGACACTCGCCGCGGCATTGGCCGCCGGCTGCTCGACGATCGACACGTATTTGCCGACCGCCCGCTCGTTCGGCGTCTACAAGCTCGACATCAACCAGGGCAATTACCTGTCGCAGGACATGGTGGACAAGCTGCGCGCCGGGCAGACGAAACAGCAGGTGCGCGTGATGCTCGGCACGCCGCTGGTCACGAGCACGTTCCGCGACAGCCGCTGGGATTACATCTACGAGTTCGCGCGCCAGGGCCGCGTCGTCGAGCACCGGACGTTCACCGTCTACTTCGTCGACGACAAGCTCGCGCGCTGGGAAGGCGACGAGATGCCGCAATCGGTGGCGGAGCTCAACCGCACGGCCGCGGAAAAGTCGATGGGACACCTGCCGTCCGCCGACGACAAGGGCATCCTCGGCTGGTTCCTCGACATCTTCCGCACGAAGTGACGCCGCCGCGATGGTGCGGATCGCGATCGCGGGAGCCGGCGGCCGAATGGGGCAGTCGCTGATCGAGTCGACGCTCGGCAGCACGGATCTTTCGCTCGCCGCCGCGCTCGACGTCGCGGGCGCTCCGATGATCGGCCGCGATGCCGGCGAGCGTTTCGGCCGCGCGACCGGCGTCCTTGTGGGCAGCGATGTCGATGCGGCGGTCGCGAGCGCGGACGTGCTGATCGATTTCACGCGACCCGAGGGCACGCTCGCGCATGTGGCCGCATGCGCGCGCCACGGTGTCGCCGCCGTGGTCGGGACGACGGGGCTGTCGGACGTGCACAAGGCGCAGCTCGCCGCCCATGCGCAAAAGATTCCCGTCGTGCTCGCGCCTAACATGAGCATGGGAATCAACGTGCTCGCGAAGCTCGTCGAGGCGGCCGCGCGCCAGCTCGGCGCCGGTTACGATATCGAGATTGTCGAGATGCATCACCGGCACAAGGTCGACGCGCCGTCGGGAACCGCGCTCGCGCTCGGCGAGGCCGCGGCGCGCGGCGCCGGACGCGCTCTGAAGGAGGCTGCGGTCTTCGCGCGCCAAGGCGTTACCGGTGAGCGTCCGGCGGGCGCGATCGGATTTGCGACCCTTCGCGGCGGCGACGTGGTGGGCGAGCACAGCGTGATCTTCGCCGGTGCGGGCGAGCGGCTCGAGCTCACGCACCGCGCCACGTCACGGCAGAACTTCGCCGCGGGCGCGTTGCGCGCGGCGCGCTACGTCGCGCGGCGGCGTGCGCGCGGCGAGCCCGGCCTCGCGGGCATGGAAGACGTGCTCGGGCTTCGATAAGCAACGCGAACGGCACGAACGCGACAAGGTTTTGTTCGCCATCTGCGGCAGGTGGGGTCGACGTCCAAGGCGATGAACAAACGTGGTGGCTGCCGTTGCCGGCGCTCGGTTTTGTCGGTATAATTCGCTGCTTCTACGAAGCGGGAACGGCCACTCGGGCGTTCCCGCTTCGCATGTCCGGACCCGCCTGTGCAACGGCCGCGCCAAGGCGCGACATGGGTCCGCGCCGGAAGCGGACGCACGAACCATGAGCGCCTGATGATGACCGCCTCCCGCCCGCTGCTGCCCTCGAACATTCCCGCGCTGCTCGCGCTCGCCGACGGCACGATCTTTCACGGCCGCTCGATCGGTGCGGCCGGCCATGCGGTCGGCGAAGTCGTGTTCAACACCGCGATGACGGGCTACCAGGAAATCCTGACGGACCCGTCGTACGCCGGCCAGATCGTCACGCTGACCTATCCGCACATCGGCAACGTCGGCGTCAACACGGACGACGTCGAGTCGCGCCGGCCTTATGCGGCCGGGCTGGTCATCCGCGATCTGCCCCGTGTCATGTCGAGCTTCCGTTCGCAGGGCGATCTCGGCGCTTATCTCGCGGCGAACGCAGTCGTCGGCATCGCCGATCTCGACACCCGCAAGCTCACGCGGCTTCTGCGCGAAAAGGGCGCGCAGAACGGCTGCGTGTACGCGAAAAGCGGCCCGGGCGTCATCACGGGTGCCGAGATCGCCGATGCGCTCGCGCGCGCAAAGGCAGCGCCGTCGATGGCCGGGCTCGATCTCGCCAAGGTCGTCTCGTGCGCGCAGCCGTACGAATGGCGCGGCGCGACCTGGGCGCTGGGCGATGGCTACGGCGCTGCGCCGGCCGCGCGCTTCCACGTCGTCGCGTACGACTACGGCGTCAAGCACAACATTCTGCGCATCCTCGTCGATCGCGGCTGTCGTCTGACGGTCGTTCCCGCGCAGACGTCCGCGGCCGCGGCGCTCGCGTTGCGCCCCGACGGCGTGTTCCTGTCGAACGGCCCCGGCGATCCGGAACCGTGCACCTACGCGATCGATGCGATCCGCACGATCGTCGAGACCGGCATTCCGACGTTCGGCATCTGCCTCGGCCACCAGCTGCTCGGGCTCGCGTCGGGCGCGCGCACGCTCAAGATGAAGTTCGGCCATCACGGCACGAATCATCCGGTGCTCGACAAGGACACGGGACAGGTGCTGATCACAAGCCAGAATCACGGCTTCGCCGTCGACCCGGCGTCGCTGCCTTCGAACGCCCGCGTCACGCACGTTTCGCTGTTCGACGGCAGCCTGCAGGGCATCGCGCGCACCGACCGGCCGGCGTTCAGCTTCCAGGGTCACCCCGAAGCGAGCCCGGGCCCGCATGACATCCGTTACCTGTTCGATCGCTTCGTGAAGCTGATGGAGCAGCGTCGTGCGGCGCCGGCAAAGGCAGCCTGATGCCCAAGCGCACCGACATTCAATCGATCCTGATCATCGGCGCCGGTCCGATCATCATCGGCCAGGCGTGCGAGTTCGATTATTCGGGCGCGCAGGCGTGCAAGGCGCTGCGCGAGGAGGGCTACAAGGTCATCCGAGTCAACTCCAATCCGGC
>Ga0137368_10009162_pt1 | contig 10129 bp, 7 predicted proteins | sample SagtaG_13_FD_104917 | JGI IMG/M metagenome (GOLD analysis project Ga0137368, IMG submission 104917) | Vadose zone soil microbial communities from Sagehorn Ranch, Mendocino, California, USA - Sage1_L_100_16 metaG | ecosystem: Environmental > Terrestrial > Soil > Vadose zone | place: USA...
ATCGTTCGCAGCAGGAGCGGCAGGAGTGGGCGGCCGTGGATGGCTGAAGGAAGGACTCTGTGGGGGTGATGCGCGCCGTGTACTCAGTTCCCAGGAATGGACGAAAGTAGGCGCCGCCGGAGGGGCAGTGGGCTTCGCCGGCTCAGGCGTCATTGAAGTCTCGCCGAACGCGAAGTCCTTTACCGTAGTGATTCCTGCTTCCCGCAGGAAATCATTGATTTTCAACGAGGTGTCATGGAGGGTTGGCTACATCGGGGGTCAGTACTATAACGATGGCGGGTATTTCGAGTTGTACAACAATTCTGACACTACGGTCTATCTCGACGGCGTGACCATTGGCTTCGGCTTCATCTGGGTGGAGGAGGGGTTGATTACATGTGCGCAGGGAGCATACATGCGCAACGACCCGGGCGGTATCTGGTCGATTGAAGACGAGATGTTTCCAGGAACGGGCCACGATTATCCCCTTCGCCCGGGACAGATAGTGACCGTCGCTCAGGACGCAATCGATCACAACGCCATTTCGCCGGGGATGCCGGACCTCACCAACGCTGATTTCGAATTCAGCGGCCCGGCGGATGTCGACAATCCGACCGTCCCCAACATGATCGATCGGAGTTATGAGAGCTTCAATCCCCACGGACTCCCGCATAACGCCAGCTCTCATACGGTTTTCCTCGCTCTCCCTGTGAGCCTCGACACTCTTCCCCGAGTGATTGATCCGTCTCCCGGTGCCAGGAGGTGGTGGAGATTTCCTGCGAGCTCGATCCTCGATGCTTTTTCGGAAAAGTGGGTAGGTCTTCGCGTCAACTACACGCCTTGTCCTGAAATGGTCAATCGCGCCTTCAGTCGTGGCTGGGGCTATTTCATCGGTGACGATGGAGTTGGAAGCGTCGACTTCAAGTATTCGCCAGCGCGAAAGGTCTTCAGTCGCACGAGTGATGGCCGCTCGATTCTTCAGCATACCCGCAGCAGCCCTGATGATTTTGTAAAAGGGTCGGTCACGCCGCTGAGACTTCAGTAACGGCTTTAGCGCCGATCGAGGGATAAGAGCTGAAACGTGTACCGGCGAACGGCCTTACGGCTATTCTTTTCCCGCGAGCGTTACTCCGACCCACACGGTTTTCCCCGTCCTCTGTCCAAGCGGCACCAGCGTACCCGCTGGAGCATTCGAACTCAAACGCTCGCCGCGCGCGGCAATCCAGACCGCCGAACCATGACCAGCGTCGTATCTCGCTACAAGCGAAAATGACTGCGCTCTCGATCCGGTTGTTTCGATGTCAAGTTCCGGCGCAATCAACTGACGATACACTGGCCCACGCGCGGTCAATGATGGAATAGTTCCACTCGCCGTGTAGACAGCAATCGCATAACCGCCCGAGATCAACAATCTCTGCGATAGGAACCGCCCGACCTCCACCTGCACACCCGGCGTTAAACCGTCGACGCTCGTTGTCGCCTTCGCAATCGAATCGTTCCTCTCACGATGCTCGGCAAGCAACGACACGTTCAACACACCGGTCCAATTGCGATTCGGCCGCATCCAGACCTCCGCAGTTCCGTCGAACGATCTCTCGTCCGCGTGAAATCCGCTGCGCGACGGAGAAACCTGCTCGGCGTCGCCGCTCAGCTTCGTGAATTTCCCCGTCGCGGTGAACAATGCGCGCTCGCCGCCCAGCGGAAACTGAATCGCTGCTCCTCCGCTCCCACCGGTTGTAGCCCACAGGTCCGTTGCGGGATTGTCCTGCTGCTGGCTCGTCGGTCGCTCGCGATAGTGCATTCCGTCCGCAAACAAAACCCATTTGCCGCGCGAGAGATTTCCCGCCGCATTCAGTCCGACGCTTCGCTTCTCCGTCGTCACCCTTCGCCCATAAACCACCTGAAAACCGAATACCGGAACCTCCTGATAACCCTGGAGCTGAGCTACTGCTCCCTCCTTGGCAAACTCAGTGAGCGCAACTGTTTCCTGGCCGCCAGCGAGCTGAGCGCGCGCTCCCACCTTAACGCGTCCATGGGCCAGCGAGCGCGAAACGCCAATCGTCGCAGCCGAGTTGACGGAGCGATTTCTTCGCGCGAGAGGAGCGGCGACTGTCGTGGTGTTGCGAGCTTCGTGGCCGGCAGCAATTCCGAAGCCCCAATTCCCCACACGCCACCCGCCTGCTCCTTCGAGTCGGGCACGCGTCCTCCTCAACGCGCTCGACGTCGTGTCGGTTATCACGAATGGACTCGAAGGATACGGTTCGTTCACATCGCTCATCGAGCTCGGATCGCGAACGTCCCGACTGAATGTCACGCTTCCTATTCCGGCTCCGTGCGCCGGCAATGACTGCCATCCCATTCCGGTGAATTGCGTGAGCGAAGAGCTCGCTGGATCGAGCGGGCGCTTGAGCGCGCCATCTTGCAACGCGCGCGTCACCGCCGCGTCGCCGCGACTGTCGATTACATCCCACGCCAGCGCCGCAGGATTACCGGCGGACCAGAAAAGTCCAACTGACGGCTCGGGCAGAAGCAGAAGCGGAGTCGCCGGCGAAGCACTCGGCAGATGCCGAGGCAGATCACCCTGTGACGCGAGAGGACTCCACGCTTCGAGCCATTCGGGATAATCTCTTCCAGGGACGAGTCCGAGCGATTGCGCATCCGACCTTACAGCAGTCGTTGCAGTGAATCCGAAGAGGAAGGCGACCGCGCGCAGCCGGCGCGTCAGCGCCACGCGAATAATCCCTCCACCGGCATCGTCACTTCGAGTCCGAATCTGTTCGACTGAAAGAACCGCGGTCGCGTGGAAAGCCCGCCGTAATGGCCAACTCTGTCGAAGGCATTGAAGGCGTAGAAGGACAGGCGACCATCGAGCGGAAGCGTCTTGCTGACCTCGAAGCTGAACAGCCAGTCCACCGCTCCCTTCTGAGGATCGCTCAGCACACCTCGGCGCGGAATGCGGATGTCGATGTACTGCGGTAGTCCCTTCTCAGCAGCCGCTACCGGAACGAGTGATCCGCCGCGAGTGATATAACCGACGAATGCCAGTGTGTCGGTTCCGCCGATGTTCTGCTGTATGTCGCGCAGCGTGTGTTGAATGGTTGCGGTGAGAACCAGCCCTGCGGACGGCTGATGGTGAATTATTCGCGTCGTGAGGAGAAACCTCTCACCGGTGCGAATGAGTCCATTGTAGTACGGCGCAATCTTCTGATTCTCGCTTATCTGAAACGTCGGAAAGCTCGTCGCGAAATCGATTCCTCCACGCTCCAGCCGGCTCTTCACCAGGGCACCCTGAAACGCGAGGCGGGTTCTCAGTGCCGGAATCTCGGGAAGTGTCGCGGTGACCTCGTAGCCGCTGCCCGTTTCGTTCGTGTTGTTCGTCGGTCTGTCGATCACAATCGGCACGGAGTCCACAAACGCGGCGGGCTCCACGAGCACTGGAGGCTTTCCGCTACCCGGCACCGTGTTTGTGAGAGCGAAGTGCTCGCGCAATATGAACGTCGGCTCGCGCGTGATTCCCACCGCTCCTTTGATACGATCCTTGAACGCGACGAAGCTCAGATCGGCGTTTGGGCCGAGCCGCATCTCGAACCCCGCCTCGGCCTTGTCGGCAGTGGAGTATCCGAAATCCGGATTTGTGGGATCGAAGATGGAAGTGGTAAGAACCGCGAGCCGCTCGGATGGAGCGTTCGCGAAAAAGTTTACGTTGATGACGTCGTAGTACTCAGGGGCTGGGTAGAGATCATCGAGCGATGGAAGCTTGGCGACTCGACCCGCTCCTCCACGAAGACGCAGCCATGGCTTCGGCGCGAGCTCCAGGTTCAGCCGCGGCTGGATTGAAGCGTCGCGTGCACCCGAGAACCACGTTCTTCCCTGGTGCAATATGTCCGCGCGTGCGCCGAACTGAACGTTGAGCAGCATGTTGCCGGGCAGGACGCGGGAGATTCTGTCGTCGATATACGCCGCGCTCGTCGCGAGCGGAGGCACGGCCGAAAAGCTCCTCGGCCGCGCGAAACCCTGCACTCCGTTGAAGCTCGCCTCTGGGGGAAACTCGATGTCGAACTGGTAGCCCTTACCCTTATTGGCTTCGCGCCTCAGCTCACCGCCGAATCGCACCTCGTGGGAGATGCCGAGAAAATTGCGGATTGCAATGAGCTCGGGACGCATATAGAAGAGTGACGGATCGCCATCCACATGAGCGCGCGCGTTGTACACTCCGCCCAAGTACCGGCCGACCGAGCGGCCGACAGTCGTACGATTGGTGACGGGCGTGGCGCCACGGCTGAGATTCTGCCGAGAGAACGCGCGTTGCTGGCCGAGCTCCAGTGCGCCGGTCAGCTCGATGCGTGATTGCGATCCGAGCCTCAGACGCATGCGCTCCGACAGGCGGCCGGATGCATCCTTTGTGCGCGATTCCTGGCCGGGAAGCGTCTCGATCTCGGGGTGGTTATCGACGAGCTGAAAGAAATCGGCGCGCGTGTCGAGGACTAGTCGGGCATTCTGCGCGAGCTCCGGCGAAAGGATGCTGAGATCGCCGCCGCCGAAGAGCGCGCGGTGCGCGATCTGCGCAGTGAATCGCGTCGCTTCATCGTTGCGCGTTCCCGATGGAGTTCGCGTTCGTGCGAAGTCGGTGCTGAGTGTGGTGCTCTGATGTTGCCCGAGTCGAGTGCCGCCAACGATACTCGCTTCACTGGTGCGCGCATCGAAGCGCAACGCAAACTCGGGTGGAACCGCGCCTGCGCGCGTGTCGACGATGATTGCTCCATTCGTGAGGTCGCCATAGCGTGCGGACGGAATTCCGCGGATGACCTCCACGCGCTCGATGGTGCTCGCCGGAATGCGGCGGAGGTCGATGCCACCGCCGGCGGATGAGCTGAAGGTGAGCTCCGATCTTCCACCGGGCCGCTGGAGATTGGCGTTGTTCGAAAGCGGAACTCCGTCCAGAACGATGAGAGTTCCGAATGCTGCAAGATTCTCCGCAGATCGGTCGCTGCTGTTGGGTGCGCCGGTAGAGATCGGTACGGAGCGAAGAGAGATCTGTTGAACGTTGTCGAGGCCCGGCGCCTGAACGACGACACCTGGAACTAGCTCCAGGATTCCGGCGAGGCTCGAGGCTGTCTGATTTCTGATGGCTTCCTGTTCGATGACCGTGGCTGTTCCAAGCTCTCCGCGTGCGCGGCTGTTGGGGTCGGCGGTAACACGTATGCCCCTCAGCTCGAGGGCATGGCGCGCCATCTCGATGTCACGCGCCACTGTGCCTGATGTCGGGATCGTGATGCTGATGCGCGTCGGTGAATAGCCGATGCGCTGCGCGCGGAGGACTTGTGGGCCGGCGGGCGCGGCGGCGATACGGAATTCGCCAGTCGAGTCTGTCCGTGCGCCGATCGTTGTGCCTTCGATTGTGACAGCGGCGCCCACGATCGAATTGTGTGTAGAAGCGTCAGTGACTCGGCCGGTAAGCGCGGCGGAGGGTCCGGCCGCCTCCTGCGCACGCATAGCGCATGGCATCGCGAGAAGGAACGCAACCAATACTGCGATCGTGAAACCACAGGCCGTTCGAGTGCCGCGATTCCAGTAAAGCGGAATTGCGATTGAAGCGTTCACGCTGCCCTCATTGGATATGGAGCGCCTCATGCGACTTGCAATCTGTTCTGCGGGAAAAGGTTTGTCACGCGAGCCGTGTTCTAGACCACGCATTGACCTATCGCGCCGCTATCACAGATAGTCGAAAAGAGACTGTTGCGCGATTCGATGCGCCGCCGTAGTCTGAATGGAGGTGCCGGCCTGATTCCGGCGATATTTTCTCGCGACGCCCCTGGAGACCTTCTCCAATGCGCAGGCGTCCAGCTCCGCCGCCGAGATTTTACCTCGATGATTGAGGATTTCTCGGATGAGTGCGACCTATCTTCTAAAACTGGTGCCTTGGGCGCTAGCCGCGATTTCCACTGGCTTGCTTGTTACCGTAACACGCAAGTATGAGAGGCTGAGCGAACAGATAGTCGAGCATCGCAGGAACGACATGCACTTGCGCCGAGGCGAGTATTTCCCAACTTTCGCCGGGACTGCAGTTGATGGCTCTCGACGAATTGTAGGGGAAAGCGCTCACCCGGGTGACCGGCAGGTGATTTTCCTTCTGACTTCGACCTGTCCCTATTGCAAGCGAACGCTGCCAACGTGGAAAACTCTTGCGGGTCGACTCGATTCAGCATCATACCCAAATGCGCGAGTTTTTGCACTCACTACCGATTCGGTTCAAATCGCAACCAGCTTCGCGAAGTCCCATGAGCTGGGATTTCCCGTAATACCGTTCACGCAACCGAAGCAGGCGCGGCTAGCTCACGCGTTCACGGTTCCACAAACGCTGGTCGTGAATCATGCAGGGCTTGTCCTTTTCTCGCGCATTGGAGTGATGGACACGCGGGTCGCCATGGACTCGGTTTTGGCGGTGATTGCGGCCCCGGACCCACTGCCTCGTCGATCGCAAACTGTATCAGCGCCCGAAAGCAATGGCGCTACGGACCGACGTTGAATCGGAAACAAGGAATTCCTATTTGTGAGTGACGGGCTCGCAGATTAAGAGTCACGGGAGGTCCGCGACTCAGTTGTACCCGTTGGAGAAGGAGGAAGTAGCAACGCAAGATGGGGATGGTTTCACGGATTGCCCTGATACTGGCGATTGTCGCCGGGATCGGGTTCGGCGCGCGGACGGCGTTCGCGGAGGAGACAGCGTTCACTTGTATCTTTGCTCCGCCGTCTCAGTTGGGGGCATGCAACACCACACCAGAGTGCAACACTCTCTGCGTTGGCACGTACGGCGGCGATGCCGGCGACTGCGTTAACGGGTGCTGCTTCTGCCAGTTCTGACGCAAATGGAACCGGGCTTCGGGTATACGATTCCACCGGAGCCCGGCGACGTTCGAAGACTTAATGACCACGGGATGAGATCAACGATGGGGTTTCAATCAATCGGTCTCGACTTTCGGCCCTCACGTACAATCTCGCAGTTTGCAGGCTTCGTATTGATCGCATCTGCTGCCTGCTCCAGCGGCGAGCGCACCGTCGTCGAACCTCCTCCGCCAACGACAGCTTCTCTGACGCTCACGATTCAGCCGGATCCAGAAGATGTCCAGGTGGCGCAGCAGTTGGGTTGGGGCAATGCAATTCCAGGTGCTGAGGTCAAGGTCACTCCGACCGATTCCAATTTGGGAACGACACAATCTTTCACGAGTAGTTCGTCTGGGGTCGTCTCGATTCCGGATGCGAAAGCGGGCGCCTATCTCGTGGAAGTCCAACGACTCTTCACGACTGCAGAGACAGCAAAGCTTGGCCAGTCACCGTCGTCCATGGGGTTTCTTGGGAGAGCCACAATCAATTCACCCGGTGGCACGGTTGCCCGAAGTGTTCCAGTTCCCGCAAGCAAACGTCGCTCACTCATCTTCAACGAAATCTCCTGGCGAGCCGGGAGCCCGGGCCTTGGTGAGTGTTGCTTCTACGACAATGGATTCCTCGAGGTTTACAACAACGCCGATACGACCATCTATCTGGATGGGATAAGCATAGGCGAGTCGTACAACCTTTTCTATGACTTTCCAGTGATCCCATGCAGCGCAAGTTATCCCTTGCTTGTGGATCCTTTAGGCGTGTGGGCGTTGCGGCATTATATGTTTCCGGGAAATGGAAGGGACTATCCCTTGAAGACCGGCGGCCTGGTGACGATCGCGCAGGACGCAATCGATCATCGCGAGCTCTTTCCGAGCGTCCAAGGTCTACCTGATTTACGCGGAGCCGATTTTGAGTTCATAGGTCCGGCCGACGTGGACAATCCCACAGTTCCAAACATGATCGATCGCAGCTATGACAGTGCTGACGACCATGGCCTGCCGCACATCGCCAGCGGAGGCACGTTCTTCCTGGCGCTGCCTCTCAGCCTCGATTCTCTTCCTCGGATGAAGGATCCCAGAAACGATCGACGTTGGTGGCGATTCCCAGCTTCGAGCATCCTGGACTTTTTTACGACTTACGTTCAGGGGCCCGATCCTTCAGGCCTTAAGTTTTGTTCCCCCTTGGCCGCTCCAAACTTCGACCGCGAGCCGGGGGCATTTTTTGGGTATGACGACCTTACTGAGTTCCGCTTCTCCGAGTCGCGGAAGCGAATCGGAACGACGGCAGACGGTGGAGCAATACTCCAGCACACTCACTCGAGTGCCGCGGATTTTACGAAGGGACTGATCTCACCCGGAAAGATGTGAGGACGTCGCGCCGTTTGACCGATGAGCGCTGGCTCATAACGCTGGTAATTGTAGCCTGTATTGCCTGCTCCGGCGGCGAGCGCACCGTTGTCGAGCCGCCGCCGCCGACTACTGCCCTGCTTACGCTTACGATTCATCCAGATCCAGAAGACGTCCAAGTCGCGCAGCAGCTGGGATGGGCGAACGGAATTCCGGGCGCTGAGGTCAAGGTCACTCCTACAGATTCGAATCTGGGAGTCGCTCAGTCTTTCACGAGCAATTCAGTTGGCGTCGTGTCGATTCCGGATGCGAAAGCAGGCGCCTATCTCGTAGAGGCTCAAAGACTCTTTACCGCCGCAGACGCAGCAAAGCTTGGTCAGACACCGTCGGCAACCGGTTTTGTCGGAAGGGCCGCAATCACTTCACCCGGCGGCACCGTGGCATTCAGCGTTCCTGTACCCGCAAGCAAACGCCGCTCACTCATTTTGAATGAGATCTCCTGGCGATCGGGAAGCCCGGGGCCGGGAGCATGTTGCTTCCGTGACAATTTTTTTCTAGAGATCTACAACAATTCTGACACGACCATCTATCTGGATGGGATCACCGTGGGCGAGTCATATAATCTTTTCTATGAATATCCGGTCATCCCGTGCAGCGCGAGCTATCCCTTCTTGGCAGATCCCTTGGGAGTCTGGTCGCTCTGGCATTACATGTTTCCCGGGAATGGACGGGACAACCCGTTGAAGCCCGGCGGATTGGTCACGATTGCCGAGGATGCTATCGATCATCGCGAGCTTTGGCCCACGGTTGAAGGGCTTCCTGATCTACGTGCAGCCGACTTCGAGTTCATCGGTTCGGCCGACGTCGACAACCCTACCGTTCCAAACATGGTCGATCGCAGTTATGAAGCTTTCTGGGGTCATGGGCTGTTACCCACTGCTAGCGGAGGAACGATTTTCCTAGCATTACCTATCAGCCTGGATTCGCTTCCCCGCATGAGGGATCCGAGAAATGAGCGGCGTTACTGGCGCTTTCCGGCTGCTAGCATTCTTGATTTTTTCACGATGGTGTTTGATGGCCCGGATCCATCAGCGCTAGGTTACAAGTTTTGTTCCCCGTTGGCTGCTCCGAATTTCGACCGCGAGCCCGGCGCATTTCTCCACAATGATGATCTCACCGATTTCCGATTCTCTGCATCTCGGAAGCGGATAGGAACAACCGCAGACGGTCGCGCAATCCTGCAGCACACCCATTCGAGTGCGGCCGATTTCACAAAAGGCCTGATCTCGCCAGGAAAGATGTAGCAAACGGCCTTACCACATTTGTTCTTCAGAACTTGAAGATCTTCCCCAGAGCTTTCCCGATCTTCTTTCCGAGCCGATCCACATTGTGGCCGATGTCCTGAGGCCAGCTCGTCTGATTGGGCCAGTCAGATGGATAGCTCTCCTCCGGCGGACCGTGCTCGATGCATAGCGTGTGCGGCTCAGTGCCCGGCTTGAAGTATTCGGTCTTGCGCGCCGGACACCATTCGTTGGCAACCCAGCCGGTCGTCGGGTCGATCGTAACTCCGACCATCCCCGGAGGGGGCTGCCATGCGTTCACCGGCGTCGGCTCCGTCCATCCCTGATTGTAAAAATCCGCCCACGCGGGCGCGGCCAGGCGACCGCCAGAAGCATCGTACCCAATCATGTGTCGCTCGTCGTAGCCGAACCAAAAGGCCGCAACAAGATTCGGTGTGTAGCCTACGAACCAGACGTCGGAGCCATCGTTGGTAGTCCCAGTTTTTCCAGCAATGAGCCCTTCGGCACCGTAATCGCGAATCGGACGACCCGTGCCGTAGTCCACCACAGCGCGCAGCATCGATGTCAGCTGATACGCGTCTCGCGGATCCATCACAGGGACCGGCGCCTCCACTTCGCTCGTCC
>Ga0137368_10009164_pt1 | contig 10127 bp, 10 predicted proteins | sample SagtaG_13_FD_104917 | JGI IMG/M metagenome (GOLD analysis project Ga0137368, IMG submission 104917) | Vadose zone soil microbial communities from Sagehorn Ranch, Mendocino, California, USA - Sage1_L_100_16 metaG | ecosystem: Environmental > Terrestrial > Soil > Vadose zone | place: USA...
ATTCACGAGCGCCGGCTCATCGACGATAGCTTGATTGATCTCTGTGATTTCGCCGCTCACTGGCGCATAAACGTCCGAGGCGGCCTTGACGGATTCGACGACCGCCGCCGCTGCACCCTTCTCAGGTTTCGCTCCAGGGGCCGGTAGTTCCACGAACACGAGATCCCCGAGCTGTCCCTGCGCGTAGTTAGTGATGCCAACAGTGGCGATATCGCCTTCGATACGAAGCCATTCGTGGTCTTCCGTGAATTTCAACATTGGTCTCCACCGTCCAATTTCAGTTGCGTTTGTAGCGGTGCGGCACGAAAGGCAGATCGCAGACTCGCAACGCAACGCGCTTGCCGCGCACCTCGCCGAAAATCCGCTCACCGGTCGTTGCAAAATTCCTGTCGACGTAACCCATCGCGATCGGCGCCTGCACAGTCGGCCCGAAGCCGCCGGATGTCACGGTGCCGATCGTGCTTGCGGAAACCCCGTCCGTGTAGAGTTTTGCGCCGGCGCGCACGGGCACGCGATCCTCGACCTTCAGTCCGACACGGCGGCGTGGGGCGCCCTCCGATATTTGCCGCAGAATGATCTCGGCGCCCGGGGATCCGCCCGCGCGCGATCCGCCGATGCGGCGGGCTCTCCCAATCGCCCATTCGAGCGAGGCCATCACCGGTGTCGTTGTCGGATCGAGATCAGACCCATAGAGACACAACCCTGCTTCCAGCCGTAGACTGTCGCGCGCGCCAAGTCCGATCGGCATCACCGAATTGTCTTTGCATAGCGCACGCGCCAAGGCCTCAGCGTGATCGGCCGCGATGCTGATCTCGAATCCGTCTTCGCCGGTATAGCCGGACCGCGAAACCTCGCAGTCTGCGCCAAGGATCGGCAACCGGCGCACGTCCATGAATCGCATCGTGGTAATCGCGTGCGCGAGGCGCGCCAGCGCCGTTTCCGCCAGCGGTCCCTGCAACCCAATCAGCGCACGATCCGGCACAGGATCGATCTTGCAGGTTTGCCCGAGATGTTGACGTAGGTGCGCCAAATCGGCGGTCTTGCAGGCGGCATTGACGACGAGCAGCAGATGATCGCCGCGATGGGCGATGATCAGGTCGTCCAGAATTCCGCCGGCTGGATTCGTGAATAGCGCATAGCGCTGCCGTCCCTCGCCAATACCGATGACGTCGATGGGGACCAGCGTTTCGAGCGCGCGAGCGGCATCGTCCAAACGGCCCGACATGGGCCGCACGGCGATCTGCCCCATATGCGAAATGTCGAACAGGCCGGCAGCAGCACGGGTGTGCAGATGCTCGGTCAGGATACCGGTGGGGTAGTGCACCGGCATTTCATGGCCGGCGAAAGCGACCAGCCGCGCGCCGCGTTCGACGTGAAATCTATGGAGCGGGGTGCGCAGCAAAGGCGCGGTTTGATGCGCTTCGCTCATGCGCGCCTCCGCCCCGCGGCCGGCACCGATCGAAAGGGAATGAAGGAGGAATCAAACCACATTGGAGCACCTCTTGGCGGCGATTGCGCCGCTGTGTCGGTGCCCCCTCTGTGTGTTTGCCTGAGAACGTTATCCCGTCGGCGGGCGCAACGCGCGCCTCTTTCCAGAGTGTGTCCACCATCGCGGTCCTTTTGCCTGAGAGTTTCCGGGGCGGTTGCTCCTTCGGCGTCGGAAGACCGATCTCTCCCGCGATGATTTTAGTATGCGCTAATTTTCGATTTGGTCCCGCTTTTCCGATTTGCGCTTTTCGTCATTCCGGTCGCACATTACATTACCTTGAGTCGCTCTGAAGTATCGTCAAAAGGGCGCGACGACGCAACAATTGAATGTGAGCTTATCGTCATGCGCTTGCCACGCGGCCTATCAAAAAGCCGAGATCGAGAAATGGTGGCCGATCGTCAAGGAAGCGAACATCAAGGCGGAATGACTCGGTTCCTTGCGCCATGCCTAAGCTCCAGCTGACCCTCGCCTGTGGCCGTTACGATCGCACCCAAGCGCTGATTGACGGAAGGGTGCAGCCCGAAGGCGTAGATCTGACATTCCTGCCGCTGCGCCCGGGCGAGACCTTCTGGCGCATGCTCAACCACGGCGAGTTTGATGCATCCGAAATGTCGCTCTCGTCCTATACGATTTTGCGCTCGGAAGGAGATGCGCGCTTCATCGCGATTCCGGTGTTTCCGTCGCGGGCCTTTCGCCACTCTGCGCTCTACGTGCGCTCGGACGCGACCATCGAGTCGCCTGAAGATCTAAAGGGCAAGCGCGTGGGCGTCGGCGACTACCAGATGACGGCGGCAGTTTGGGTCCGCGGCTTCCTGACCCACGAATACGGCGTCAAGCCGGAGGACATCGTGTGGATCGCTGGCAAGCCGATCCGTTCCATCATGCCGCCTGAGGGCGTCAGGGTGGAATCCATTCCCGCCGATAGGACGCTGGAGGCGATGCTCCAGCGCGGCGAAATCGACGCGCTCGTTTCCGTGATGATTCCCGGCGGCTTTGGCAGAACCGTTCGGCGGCTGTTCCGGGATGCGCGCCAGGTCGAAGTCGAGTACTACCGCAAGACACGCATCTTCCCGATCATGCATACGCTCGTGCTGAAAACCGATCTTTATAAAGAGAAACCCTGGCTCGCGGTAAGTTTCTATCATGCTTTTTGCAGGGCGCGCGACATCGCGTATCAGTCGATGTACGACACCGATGCGTTGACGATCAGCCTCCCCTGGATCATCGACGAGGTGGAAGGAACGCGCAGGCTGTTCGGGCCGCAGATCTGGGACTATTCAGTCGAAGGCAGCCTGCCGACGCTGAATGCTCTCATGGCCCACCTCGATGAGCAAAAGCTCTCGAAGCGCAGGATGAGCCTCGATGAACTGTTCGCACCCAATATCGGCCCCGGCCTCGCCGATTATCTCCGCGCAACCGGAGAAGGCTGAGCGGATGCAGGAAGGGCGCGTCCACCCTGCCTCTTATCAGTTCCATCTGATGGTCCCTTAAAGGAGTTGTCCGAAACGAAATGGCCAAAGGGGGCTATCGTGCAGCGACGGCCTGATCCGTGCGGCTAACGACTTGCCCAATGTGAACTATCTCACATCGACAACCGTCACGAGAGGCTACGGTTTGGGCCACCATGCGAAGCCTCTTTCTGATTGGCGCATTCGTGCTGGCATGCCTGCCGGTGCAGTCACATGCACAGGATGTACCGGTCGGCGCCCGCGTCGAACCCCACACCGATGTGTGGATCGTCTCGGATCGCGGTGGCGAGGTCGTCCAGTACTTGGTCGAATTTACCGCGCTGGCGCGCTCGCGCGCCCGCGTGATCATCGATGGGCCATGTGAGTCGGCATGCACATTGATTCTCGGGATTATCCCCTCTCCGCGCCTCTGCGTCACCGCGCGGGCGAGATTCGGATTCCATGCCGCTTGGAGCTTTGATGAGGATGGACGATCCATTGGCAGTCCGGGGGGCACGCAGTTCTTGATCAATACGTATCCAGAGCCGGTTCGCGCTTGGATCCTCAAGAATGGCGGTCTTTCCTCGCGTATGATATACCTTAGCGGCAACGGACTCGCCGCCATCAATCGCCAGTGCATGGAACCTATCACCAGACGTGCTCTTGCGACGAACGACGCCCAATGGCGACGTGACAGGTCTGCGTTGCTGCAGTAGCCATAGGATGCATCTGGCACTTGCGAAGCGCATCAGGCGCCGCAGCAAAGGCGGTGGGTTTCGCTGCACTCAACCCCGGCTTTCAGAGTAGAACCCGGCTTACCTCCATCCGGGCAGCGCGCTGATCTGCGCCATGTCCAAAACACTTGGAATCACCATGAAACTTCCGCGTCGATGTTTTTTGCATCTGGCCGCAGGTGCTGCCGCGGTTGCCGCCGTGTCGCGGGTTGCGCGGGCGCAACCCTATCCGACGCGGCCGGTGCGCATCGTTTCCGGCTTTCCGCCGGGCGGCGTCAATGACACGTACGCGCGCCTCATCGCTCAATGGTTGTCGGAGCGTCTTGGCCAACAGTTCATTGTCGAGAATCGGCCGGGCGCGGGTGGCACCATTGCCGCGGAGTCAGTCGTCAAAGCAGCGCCTGACGGCTATACGCTGCTCCTCACCACGTCCGCCGACGCATGGAACGTGACGCTTTACGAGAACCTCAAGTTTAACTTCGTTCGGGAGATTGCCGCCGTGGCCCCGATGGCGCGCGTCCCGGGAGTGTTGGTCGTGCATCCATCGCTGCCGGCAAAATCCGTTCCCGAACTGATCGCTGACGCCAAAAGCAATCCGGGGAAAATTTCCGTGGCATCGGCCGGTATCGGCAGCGCACCCCACATGTATTGGGAACTGTTCCGGAACCTGGCCGCGGTCGATATGCTGCATGTGCCCTATCGCGGCGGGGGACCGGCAGTCACGGACCTCCTCGGCGGGCAAGTGCAAGTGTACTTCGCCACCACCGCATCATCGATCGAACACGTCAAATCGGGGAAGCTGCGGGCCTTGGCGGTAACCACCGCAACGCGCGTCCCGGTCTTACCTGACATCCCGGCTTTGGCTGAATTCCTGCCGAGCTACGATGCGAGCATCTATGTGGGAATTGTCGCCCCTCGCACCACGCCTGCCGAAATCATCAGCAAGCTGAACCAGGAAATCAATCTTGCGCTTACAGATTCCAAGATTACGCGGCGAATTGCCGAACTCGGGGACGCCCCGCTTTCGCTCTCGAGTTCAGAATTCGCCAAGCTCGTCGCCGAGGAAACCGGGAAGTGGGGCAAGGTGATCCGAGAGGCCAACGTCAAGGCGCAGTAGCGCCATCGCTCGTGGGGAACGTGCCAATTGCAGAGTGGAGGAAGGCGCGTGTTCGACATGGCGCGGCGGGAATTCATCGCATTGCTCGGCGGCGGGCTTGCCGTGCCGGACAAGCTCATCGCGCTCGCCGATGAGGTGATCGAGTGAGACGAAAGACCGTCGGATGATTGAGCCTCTGCTAAACCCATCAAGGGCCCCGGTGAAGGGTTCCGCTGCGCTCAATCCATGCTGCGCCCTACGTGCGCCGGCGCTTGCGCTCTGGCTCTTGTTCACGCCGCCGGTTTGCGACGCCATCGATACGATCTTCAATACGCCCACGTGGCTCCGGCCGGCCAACATCGGCGGCTTCATTTCCCCCGCCCAGGCTCAGCGGGCCGCACTCGCGAAATCGCAATCGGATGCGCTCGATGCATACAACAACGCGCTAAGCCAATTTAAGGCGATCTTGCGGGAGCGTCGCGCACAGATCGAATCGAAACAACCGCTGCCGAACTTGCCGGGACAAGCGCTCTATCTTGCCCGCAACAACATGATGAGCGCGTATAAAGACCTCACCGACGCGCTTCCGTCCAAAATCGGAAGACCAAATAAATTCGGCATTCCTCCGGCGTATTTCGACGCCGACAACGAGCCGCTGCTCGAGGAGTATGCGAAGCTCTTCGAGATCATGCAGGCGCCGCCCGCCAATGCGCAGAACTCGGATACGCCATTCAATGACGTCGTCGCATTGGCAACCGCCATCGCGCGAGCCAGGGGCCTCGATGCGGCACATGCCGAAGTGGCGGGCCGCATCAGCTTGGGCATCTTCTTTGCCGAGACGAACGGCATCCAAAACATGGGGAATGCGCGCTCGAATAAATACAAGGGAAGTTTGCAAACCGGCGTTTCTGAAGATGACAACGGTCAAAAGAGGTGGGCCGCGATCAAAAGGTCGATCGCAGCCTTCGATCCGACTCTGATCGCCCGCGACGACAAAGAAGAGGCACGGGCGGCCAATTTAGATCATCGATACAATCACTGGACCGCCGTGCGAGACGGCCTCATGAATGCCCATGCCGACGTTTTCCCGCACATACCGGCCATCGTGAAAGCCTTGCCCAATCCGATCGATCAAATGCGGCTTTTCGAGCTGATCCAGATCATTCCCAGCCCGACCAAGTCCGCGCTCAATTCAGGCAACTTGTCCAACTATAAAATTTCCGACCCGACGATCATGGGATTTTTGCGCAATAACAGCATCTTCAGCTTTGGCCAGGCGGACAGGGCAAAGACATCCGCGACCTTCCGCGAAATTCTCAATGCGATGTGGCTCTTCGACAGCAAATTTGAACGAGCGCTGTCCAAATTCAATGAGATCAAGGCGCAGAAAAGAGGCTAACCCGCATTTCCCTGCGCGCATCCGGGCTATTGCTGCGGCTCGGCGCTATTGCTTCGCCGCGCGCCGGTCCGCGCGCGGCGTCCAGCGGATACCACGCGATCTTCCGACTCTCCGCGCGCGCTTCGGCGCGCGCTCGCGCGCCTCGTGCTCGATGCCGGCGACGAATGCGCGCAGCGCCGCCGCGGTCGGCTTGGGTTGTCGCGGCGGCCGCGTTGCCGCCGCCGACACGGGCAAGCGCGCGTCGATCTTCGCGAAGCGCCGATGGCGCTTGATGTCTCGGCGCCTGCCGACGATACGATAACAGAACGCAATGGCCGACTCGCCGCCCAGGAGCTCGCGCACCTCGAAGCTCGCAGCACTCTTTTGGTGCACATAGAGCCCGCGGCAATCGCCCTCGGGCGTGAGGAACACACGGTAGTCGCGCGTGATCACCTTGGCGAAGTCCGGATCGAGCTTGACCACCGCCCGCCCGCCCTTGAGCTTCGCCGTGCCGAAGTCCTCGAACCAATGCTCCGGGCTCTCCATGCAATGCAGCACGCGCTGCGATCCGTCGGGAAAGGCCACCATGGCGTTCTTCACGGCCGCCGTAAGCGTGCCGGTGACGACGGCGTTGCCCGCGAAGAAGCCGGCAAAGGAGTTTGGGTTCGCAGTCTGCCCGACCACGCCGGCGTTGCCGGTGGAGAAGCCGAAGACACCCATGAGCGCGTTCGAGGTGCCGATCACACCAGGCCGCTCGCCCGACGTGCCGACGACGCCGGCGGTGGTTGGGATATTCATGGGGACAGGCGGTCCCTGCGTGTTGGAGATGCCGGTCACGCCGCTGAGCGCGCCCGAGATGCTGTGGACGCCCGGCCCGAAGAACGACGCGGCGCGAACGGCGGTGCCGCTAAACGATAAGCCCTGCGCGCCGTCGCCGTCGCGCGCGAAGCCGATGAGGCCCGGCTGCGTGCTCGCCACGCCGAGAACGCCGGCGCGCAGCCCGGCCGGGACCGAAGGCGAATCCTCCACCTGGCCATAGACGCCCACCCGGTTAAGCGAGACGCCGGCCGCGCCGGTGAATTGGACGGAGCCGCCTTCGACCCCGGCGTGGAACGAATAGCTGTTCTGCTGGATCGGCCCCTCGGGGTCGGCCTCGCCGCCCGAGAATCCCAGCACGCCGGTCATGACGCCATACCCAACGACACCGAAGGCCTTGACCGGAACGTTGTCGTCATTGGAGTCGGCCAGAAAGCCGAATAGCCCAGGGCCCTCGGCCCTAAAGTCGTCGTCACTCGTGCTCACTGTCGCCTCCCGCGGCTTGTTGCGATGGCGCAACGCGCACGACCATAGCGCGCATGCGGGCTGCCGGCGAGCCAGGCGCGCGCCGCGAGTGGACAAGCAACTGCTGCGGCAACAACCGGTTCAGTGGTGTTCCGAGCCATGTTAGGCTGCGACATGAGATACAGCCCCGATCATCCCGTGACACTTCTGCGGCGGCGATTTCTGCATCTTGCCGCGGGCGCGGTTGCTCTGACGATTGTGTCACAGCTCGCCTCGGCACAGACCTATCCCTCGCGTCCCGTCAGCATGATCGTGCCTTACCCGCCCGGCGGGCCGACCGATACGCTGGGACGAATCTTTGCCGAGCGCATGCGCGTGTCGCTCGGCCAGCCGGTGATCGTCGAGAATATCGGCGGTGCCGCCGGCACGATTGGCACCGCGCGGGCCCTACGGGCAGTGCCTGACGGCTACACCATCAACTTCAGCAATGTCGCCTCGCACGTGTTCAGCAGCATCGTCTACAAGCTGCAGTACGACGTGTTGAAGGATTTGGAGCCGGTCGCGCTGCTGACGATCTCGCCGCTTTGGCTCGTCGCCAGCAACAACGTGCCCGCAAACAACGTGCGCGAGCTGATTGTCTGGCTCAAGGCCAATGCGGACAAGGCGACGTGGGGGATCGTCGGTCCAGGGAGCCCGGCGCATCTGTGCGGCGTGTATTTTCAGAACCAGACCGGCACACGCTTTCAATTCGTGCCCTATCGCGGGGCCGGCCCCGCGATACAGGATCTCGTCGCAGGGCAAATCGATTTGTCGTGCCTCGAGGCCTCGGCAAGCCGGCCGAACGTCGTTGGCGGCAAGATGAAGGCGTTCGCCCTATTGGCGAAGAGCCGTTGGATGGCGGCGCCCGACGTCCCGACCATCGATGAAGCAGGCGTGCCGGGCCTTTATCTGCCATTTTGGCACGGGCTGTGGGTGCCCAAAGGCACGCCGGGCGACGTGATCGCGACGCTCAATGCCGTCGCCGTCGAGGCGCTAGGCGACGCGGCCGTGCGGGCACGCCTCACCGGGCTCGGCGTTGAAGTTGCGCCGCGCGAGCAACAGACGCCGGAAGGTCTGCGCGCCTTTCACACGTCGGAAATCGACAAATGGCGGCCGATCATCGAGGCCGCCAACATCAAGCCGGAGTAGACGGCCGACGTGGACGCCGCGCCGCCGGTGAGGCCTCAAGTTCGAGACCGCGACGTTCGAATTGTAACGCTTTCTGCACGACATCGAGAAGTAGCCCGGATTGAGCGCAGTGAAATCCGGGTCAACAGCTTTCTCGATCGTGACGCAATCAAACGTTGGTGCCATCCGGCATGCGGACGAGTTCGTAACGCAGAATGCGCGAGCCGTTCGTCGCGTCCATCCGTCTCCCGCAGACTTGGCAGTCCGCCACATCCTTATCGTCGGAGACGGTTCTCTCGTGTGCAATAATTTCATAGAGGGCGCCGCAGTGGGGGCATTTAAATGTCTCAGCCATGCTGCGAATATATCCTCGCCACGTCTCGGCTTCTAGACTAGCGGCAGCACTGCTGTTTCGCCTCCGACACACCAACACCTAAGGCATCACCTCGCCGAGCAGGCCCGCACCGATGATGGGGTTGGTATGAATCGTCATAGGAACTCTCGAGGAATAGAGCGATCCCATTCGCGAGCACAGACTTCGTTCGCGCCTTCCCACGCGCGTAAACTTCCCTGCAAGAGGAAGAGATCGCGCGTGCAGGAGAGCCGCATCTGCGTCTCGATGCGGATTTGCCATGCATCCCGCGACATCGTCCACGTCCGTCGCAGTTCAGCCAGTGCGCTGAGCGGGTCGTCCTCCTCGACGTGAAACCGGGACTTGCTCTCCGTGCCCAATTCAAGGCCGATCCGGTCGATGCGCTCGATACGCATATCACCGCGATGAATTATCGTCGGCTTCTCAGGTGACGCCGACTCGGGATCAGGCAACAGCGACAGCAGCGCGTCTGTGGCCCCGGGCGGGCGTACCGGCAGACCGAGTGTGCCACCCGAAATGCGTAGCGTCGCCTTCTCGGGACTAGGCCAGATCATCGGCCAATAAGCCGTGGACAGGGCGAGCCTTATCCTGTGGCCGGCCGGGAACACCGAGCCTGCATCGTTGAGCTTGATACGCACCCGGTACTGCTGCCCCACCGCCAGCAGCGCAGGCCTTTCGTGTCCGTCGCGATGCGTGAGGTTGAGTACGCCATAGCTGACACGCAACGATTCACCGGACGGGTGCACATCGCATAACCGAACCACCAGGTTCGCAATCGGCCTGTCGCATGCGACGTCGAGCGTGACGATCGCCGCGCCGAGGATCTCGATCGGCGCATCGAGTGGCGGCGTCTCCAAAACCAGCGAGCGCGCGTCGTCTTCCCGTTGATCATCTGCTTGATCGTGTCCACGACCGAATGGAACCCAGCTTCCCGAACATTTACCAACGGTCTGCGGCGAGCACAGTGCACGAGCGGTGAATTGTGCCGCTTCGTTTCGCAGCCCCTCGTCAGTCAAGAACAGGCGCTGAGGTGTTATGCTCGGCGGCGGCCATGAAGGTTCAGCAACCCACCGGCCTGGCAACGCCTTGTGATGGGACGCAGGTTGCACGCTTTCGGTCATCCAAGCGCGCAGCATGGGCTCATCCGCTACGCCCGTATCG
>Ga0137368_10009165_pt1 | contig 10127 bp, 10 predicted proteins | sample SagtaG_13_FD_104917 | JGI IMG/M metagenome (GOLD analysis project Ga0137368, IMG submission 104917) | Vadose zone soil microbial communities from Sagehorn Ranch, Mendocino, California, USA - Sage1_L_100_16 metaG | ecosystem: Environmental > Terrestrial > Soil > Vadose zone | place: USA...
CCCGGACCGGTTGTGCGAAATTCACTGATGACTACATTTGTTGCTGAACCACTGGAGGGACTTGTAGCTGTTGGTGTATTTGTAGGAGTAATTGAGAGTGCGGCCGCGGTACTTGTTTGAGCAATCGAAGTACCTGTGGCATTCACAGCTGATGCAGTACTTGTCATTGCCACTGCTGTGGACGTAGAATTTACGGCGGAGGCAGTAGCTGTATTGGCTGCTGCCGCAGTGCTTGTAATATTGACAACTGACGCGGTAGCTGTAAGATTGACTGCCGCGGTGCCAGTGAGATTTGATGCTACCGTGCCTGTAAGATTCGCAGCCTCAGTAGCGGTTGCAGCTAAGGTGACAGGTGTGACAGAGTTTATTTGTTTTGGGGTGCCATTGATTGGATTTGGTGGTGTGGCGCTATCCAATCCATTTCCTGGTACACTGTTTATAAGCCAATTGGTATCGCTATCGGCGATTAAGTAATTAACCCGCTCCATGCTGGCAAAAGTTGGAGAACCCGTTCCATCTGGCCATGGTCCGCCATTGTTATTTGCAGTATCAATTAGATTATTGAATGAGTCGTGAAGTTGTAAGGATTCACCACTGTTAGAGAAGTTACTTCCACCATAGACATAATCGGCAGGAATATTATTAACTGCTGTATCAACACGCTCCAACAAAAAGTAGCCGTCTTTTGGGATTATTCCAGATGGAATCTTAATAGTAGCTGGGTTTCCATCTGCTGTAACTATTGTCCAATTTGTTAAATCAATGTCAGATGTGGTAGTGTTATATAGCTCAATCCACTCAGCTGATGCAGATGCAGCAGTCCCGCCCCAAGCTATTTCATTGATAACGACATCTAGTGGGTTCGCCGGCATTGGTGCAGCGTGCGCAGGGGTACTTACTACAGGCAACACGAGCCCGCCGCACAAAGCGGTGATCAGCAAGATGAAAAAAAGACCGCGCCAAAAGCCCTTTGAATGTTCCATAGAAAAATGCCGCAGGGACGATAGTCTGTATCCCTACGGCATTATAAACCACCCTGGTTGATTCCTAAATAGATTGCTTGCGCGGCTCGATCACAAGTTTGATAGCTGTCCGCACCTTGTCATCGATGGCCACATCTGCGAACTCAGGTACACAAGCAACGTCGATGCCATCGCTCTTGAGATATCCCGTCGCCAGCACCAGAGCCTTGACCGCCTGGTTGACTGCTCCCGCCCCGATTGCCTGCACCTCCGCTCGATTGTGTTCACGAATCACACCGGCGATCGCGCCGGCTACGGCAGATGTACGGGAGTTTGCCGAAACTTTGATTACATCCATGTCGAACCTCCCAGCTATTAGAGTTGTCGTTGTATAAATATTGTACAGGATTAATGATTTCGTTACAAGCCATTCTTTTAGCAGTTAATTAAGTAGGATATTAGAATAGTAATCGTAGTAGGGGATGTGGATGATGTGGATAAATCTCAAAAGACCATAGATGTGGGACGGCGATTCACGAGTCAGGCTGGATGTAGGGCTTATTCTCATTTATGGAATCTGCTTTCCTTGTGGAGAGATTCGGGAAGACTCATCCACAAGTTATCCACAGGAACATCTTCTTTCTCACTCAATCCACATCTTGGAGACTCCCAAAAGCACTGCCCATATTTGGGGGCATGGATTTATGGACACCTGCCGTCTCTTATCAAGTTCTCCACAGTGAACGCCACTTATCCACAGATTATCGCTGGTTATCCACAATTTTCGCCTTTAAAAAGCGGCTATGGGGGATTCCCCTGCCCCCTAAATGTAGGATATCTTTTGTCCGAATAATAATAAATCGGGCAAATATGGGTATTTAATCCACAAACAAGGGTTCAGGGTTACCGAGCACTGGAGAAGGACTACTCACGTAGAGATCGAGAAAAGCAGCGATTGTGGCGAATTGTTCGCGGATATCCCAGACAAACGGCAATCCGTTCCAATAGCAATTGCTTGCCTCCACACCTACTACATCCAATCCAAGCATATTACACAGGAACATGGCGCGCGGCAGATGGAATTTCTGGGTTACCAAAATGGCGCTTTCCACACCAAAGATGGCTTTGGCACGGTAACAGGTATCGTAGGTGCGCCTGCCCGCATAATCCAGAACAATGGCTTCATCCGGGACGCCTGCCAATAGCGCAAATTGCCGCATAGACTCCGGCTCATTGTAATTTTCAAAGCGGTTGTCGCCACTCATCAGGAGCTTTTCGACCTTTCCACTGAAATACAGGTCGGCTCCGGTTAATACCCGGTCACGTAGCATGGCCGTGGGTGTGCCATCGCGGCGCAACCCGGCTCCAAAGATGATGGCAACCCGCTCCGTAGGCGATTCGCTTTCCGGGTAGATACGGTTGGCTGCGTAGATCCCTGTGATAACACGCGGCAGAAGCACGGGCAGGAGAGCCATTGTTGCCAAGCGCAGGCTATTTCGCCTGACCCAGTTCAAAAAACGTTTTAACATGGCTGGGATTGTACTCCATGGATTTGTGCAGACAGAGTTTGAGATTGTTTTGGAATGCAACCTTGCGGAATTTTTAAGAACAAAATGAGAACAAAATGATAAAATAATTCTATCTATTTTTTATCTTTGCAAGCTGAATGTTTATTCAGAAAGGAACTCATCCATGTTATTCTCTGCCACAGAACAGGGGCAAGGGCTCGTCGAGTACGCGATCATTCTTGTACTCGTCGCCATCGTAGTGATTGCCGTCGTGCGTCTGCTTGGACCAAAGATCGGCAACACGTTTAGCTCAATTAACAGTTCTTTGTAATTCGCCTGGAAAATTGAGCAAAAGGACTTTCTCATTGAGAAAGTCCTTTTCTTATTAACAATCTTGTAAACGCTCCCCCTATTCTGGGGATTGAATTTTTGGCTAAAATGGATATACTGGGGAAAGTTGTTCTGAGGGAGGTCCTCAGGCACATAATCAATTAGAAAGGAATTTACTATGTTATTCGCACCCAAAGAAAAAGGTCAGGGCCTTGTCGAATACGCGATCATTCTTGCGCTTGTCGCTATTGTGGTGATTGCCGTTATGCGCTTGCTCGGACCGAAGATCGGCAATACCTTCAGTACCATCAGCAGCTCATTACCGTAATTTGTTCTTATGAGCATCAAAAAGCCCCGTCGAAAGACGGGGCTTTTTGATTTGCAGAGTACCGCACACTGTCTGGCATGCGTATCCAGACCAGAGGGTGGTAGAAATTACACATACCTCTCACGTAATACAGACGAAATATAGTCCATGCTTGCAACTACAATTGCGATCGCAAACATCTGGGCGCTGGCAGCCCGGTAGTTTAAGAGGTTGATATTCTGTTGGAGAAGGAAACCAATGCCGCCGCCGCCCACGAATCCAATAATTGTGGACATACGGACGTTGATATCCCAGCGATACATCGTATAAGAAATGTAAGGTGGGATGATCTGCGGGATGACAGCATAGACAATGGTTTGTAAACGATTTGCGCCTGTGGCCTGGATGGCTTCGAGCGGACCAGCCATAATACTTTCGACCTGTTCTGAATATAGTTTGGCGAGACTTACGATGGTATGCAGGCCGAGTGCCATCACTCCAGCAAAGGGACCAATGCCGACGGCGATCACGAATACGATCGCCATCACTAAGGCTTCGATGGAGCGGAGACCATTGAGGAACGTGCGCGTAATGTAATAAATAAACATGCCGATAGGCAACGTGGCTTTCGCTTTGGTAAAGATGCCAAGTGCCAGACCCAGAAGAGCACCAGTCAAGACTGGTCCCCACAGGGTGTACATTGGGTTGCCGATTTGATACAACCACTCCAGGAGTTGCCCAATCAGTCCAAAGACAGTAGCGCCCGCTAGCGTGGAAACAACAATGTTGAATATTTTTGCGCCGCTTAGTTGAAATTTCTCCGTGCTGCGTTGACCCAGACGGCCCATAAAACTGCTCAACACGCCACCTGCCGCTAACCCTCCCAATGTCGGTGTGATGACGCTGACGATATCGCCTGACTGGAAGAGGAAGTTGCCGAGAAATGCCAGAGGTCCAAGTGTCCTTATGCCCAAACGGCCAAGGTTCATCGCTAAGCTTGCCAATTGAAAAAGGCCATAAAAACTGACCAGGACACTTAAGAACAATACACCCAAGCGCGCAAGCTGTAAGGATGTGCTGGGTTTGGATGTTTCCTCCTGAGGCAAGGCCCAACGAAGTCCCAGCCAGGCAAGAATGGGAGCCAGAACGGTGGAGATCAAATTGATGGGGATATTTTCGGTAAAAGGAGCACTGAGTCCCTCCACCCAGCGGACAACAAAATAACCCAGCCCAATCCCAATCGGCCAGCCCAGGATGGAGAGCGCAATGCTCGCCAGCGGGCTTTTCACTGGTTTCATCAAGTTCCGCGCAGCAATGAAGCTAAGTGGAATCGCAAGGAAGGTGCCGAATGTAGTGGCAAGCAAAGCAAGGAAAACAGTTTCAATGATCTTTTCCCATGTATCATGTGCAGTCTTGGTGAGATGGGGAGTTCCAACATTCTGGCGGAGAGTCGCGCGAATATATTGTACATCTTCACTCGGCCTCTTGGGAAGAGTTATGTTAAAGACGAAGTGCCCTGTAGCATCCGTCTCAACATTATCCCGCCCAAGGGAGACCACGTTGGATGGATCATTCCCAGGGACAAAACGCAATGGCCCGGTTGTATTGGGTGCAAAGTTGAACCCTTCCACTTTTACGGTTTCACCAGGGTTTGCACAGGCAGGTGTGATCACAAGATAGGGACCGGTTTTATCAGGTTCTTCAAATACGGGAGCACCACCGGCAGGGCAGGTGACATATACCGGAGAGTTGATTACTTCTTCTTTCTGATCATAGGCGAGAATGTCAGGCTTTGCCAAGGCACGCATCACGCGAACAAGACTTTCCTGCCGGCGCTCGCTGCGCAGATCTTCCAAATCGACTTTGGTAATCTGAAAGCCGTAAGCATACATGAGCAAGCCGGCAAGGATAGCCAGTCCGAGTTGAGCGGATTTCCATGGAGAGGCTTTCTTTTTGGTATCTTTTTGATCGCTCATGGTTTCCCTCACCCAACCCGCTCCGCATCCCGGCCATAAATATCCTTGAATTTCTTATCGTCAATTTCCTTTGGCAAGCCTTCGAAAACCAGTTTTCCTGTATTGAGTGCAACGACACGATCTGCGTAACGATGCACCAGATCCAGGAAGTGCAGACTGCACAACACAGTGACGCCATCTTTGTCGTTGATATCTTCGAGATGTTTCATGATGCTGTGTGCGAGGACAGGGTCGAGGCTGGCAACCGGTTCATCGGCCAGGATCATTTCCGGGTCCTGCATGAGGGCGCGTGCAATTCCAACGCGCTGTTGCTGTCCGCCGCTCAACTCATCGGCACGCTGGTTTGCCTTCTCTGCGATGCCAACGCGCTCCAATTGCTGGATGGCTTTCTGAATATCCTCCTTTGGAAAACGATTCAATAAGCTCCAGGCTGGATTGATATACCCGAGCCGCCCAGCCAGCACGTTGGTGATCACTTTGGAACGATGGACGAGGTTGAAATGTTGAAAGACCATGCCGATCTTGCGCCGGATGCGGCGCATTTCCTCCGGAGAGGCTTTGGTGATATCCTCACCATTCCAAAGGATCTGTCCATCGGTTGGTTCAATAAGACGATTGATGCAACGTAATAATGTGGATTTCCCCGATCCGCTCAAGCCAATCACTGCCAGGAACTGGCCATCTGGCACATCAAAACTGACATTGTCCAACGCTTTTACGCCACCATCATAAATCTTGGTCAGGTTTTTGATTTGAAGCATAATTGAAGAGTCCTGAAGAGAGATTTTAGCGCACGTTCACGCCCTGTGCTAGGCTGAAGTTTAATGTGGCCCCTTGATATTTCTGACGTTCAATAAATAAAAGGAATAATTGCAATTTGGGGCAGGGAGATCGTTTCCCTGCCCCAAATACTTTCGAATCAGTCAGGCTTATGGTTCGATCTTGTACCCAGTGGCTTCGACCATCTTGCGGACCAGGTCATATTCGGCGTCGGTGGCGGGGGCAATACCGGACCAGCCATAAAAGTCGGCGCTACCAATTGAATTGGCCCAATCCTCAGTCTTGGAAAAAGCGACAAGGGCATCTTCGATCTGGGCGCGCACATCGGCGGGGAATTCAGGCCCAAAAGACAGGGTGTCATTTGGAATGGCCTGGGACACTGCCAGGATGCGGACCTTCTGGACCACATCCGGCGCCTCCGTGCGGATATTCGCGCGGGCATCCAAAATTCGCCAGCCGTCGCAAAGCAGTTGCTTGCCATCTGCACTGGGAGCACAATCCGGGATGACATCGGCAGGCACTTCGTACATGTCGGGGGTGACTTTCCCAGCCAGGAAGTCATCATAGCTGAATACCGGCTTGCCTTCGGGCGTCAGTGGCACGCTGTAGAAGGCGGTACCAAAATCCACTTCGCCGTTGTAGACCGCGGTGACGGTCTGGTTATGACCGCCGGTCTGGACCTGTTCACCGGGGGTGATCCCAGCGGCAGCTAACTCCACAGTTGGAACCATGTAACCGGAGGTCGATCCTTGATCGCCATATCCCCATTTTGCGCCCTCGAGATCAGCAAGTGTTTGATATTTGCTGTCACGTGCAACGATGTACTCGGCCCAATAAACCGGGTAACCGAAGCGAATGGCTTTGAAGGCCACATCCACGCCGCATTGCTGACTCGCGATTGCATAGCCTAAACCGGGGATGAACGCCATGGTATCGGTTGGAGAGGCACACATTTCTTCGATGGTGGCAGCATAGGAGGTTGGAACTGTGACTTCAAAGTTCAAGCCAGTGGCTTTGTTCAACGCGTCAGCCATGACCTGCCCACCTGTGGTGATGATATTGGCGTCCACAGATGGCACAAACAAGACTTTGATTGGATGCTCGGCTGAGCCAATATCCGATGCAGGTGCCTCCGTTGCCACGGGAGCTTCGGTCGGCGCTTCTGTTGCAGGAGCTTCAGTGGCTGGCACTTCTGTCGGCGCCTGAGTCGCAGGTTCGGTGGCTGCTGGGGTGGCGGGCGCACAGGCAGAAAGAACCAGAACAAGAACCGCCATCACAGCCAGAAACAGATGCAGTGACTTCTTCATAATCTTCTCCTCTTGAAAGATTGGGATTTGGTTGGGGGAATTTTCCCTAACACTCAGGATAATACAATGTATTCAATAATTAGACAAGTGACTTTTGATTAGAAAAAAACAGACCTTATCATTATTTTACAAGAGTCGTTAGATCGACCCCTGAGGCCTGCACATACGTACGAAACTCCTCATAGTAACCATCGTTGGCTGGCTCGAGGGCATCAATGTCATAAGCCGTTCTAAATGCAGCTTTGCCTGCCTCAGTTTGCATAATGGCAGGGATAAGACTTGTAAAGAGGTCGCGCATTGCCTGCGGCATGTTTGTGGAAAACGCCATTACATTATAGGGAATGATAGGGGGGATCTGCCAGACAACGATCACCTGTTCGATCAAATCTGGGAACGCATCTTCCAGGGAAGGAAATTTACGCGCGTCGATATAGGTCGCGCCGAAATCACAAATGCCGCTCGCATACAAGGACCGCACAACCGTTGGATGTCCCTCGACAAACGCGGGAGGTCGGGTAATGATCTGATTCTTGTTCAGGTAGCCCAGCGGAATCACATAACCGGATGGCGAGGTTTCATCACTCCAGCAGGGTTTTTTGCCTGCGAATTGCGCCAGCGCAACGGCAGCCTCATCCGTGTTCTCGCCTGAGGCTTCGTCAAAATAGGAAGTGAATCCGCCTTTACGTGTGGCGAGGAATTGCGCGCCATAAGTACCTTCGTCCTCTTTCAAGACCGCGTACGAGGCGCTCACCAAATCTCTTTGATAAGCAAGCTCATAGGCATAAGGGTCAAGCAATACAATATGGGCGTTGCCTTTTCCAAGCAAATCTACAAGTGTTGTATACGAATCTGGAACAATCGTAACAACGGTATAGCCGGTTCGTTCGGTAAATTGGGAGGCAATCAATTTGGCAGCATCGATTTGGGCCTGCGAATTGGTAGAAGGGGGCAAAGCGAGGATCAACGGATTTTCAGCCAAGCCAAGTTCTGCGGTAGGGAACGCTGCCTGGGTATCGGTTGGTGTAATCGCAAGAGGAGCAGGCTGCGTAGCGGTTGCCGTCGCCTGAGCCGGACTGGTCTGTGGCGAATTACAATTCGCAAGAATCAATGTAGTCATGAATATAAAGATTGTGATGAATGGGAAAGTTTTACGGTTCACGTGTGATTTATTGAGATTATAATACCTACATGAAAAACAATAGCTTGCTTTCCGTGTTGATTATTGGTGTGGTTTTGGTCGCTGCCTATTTTATTGTGCAAACTGTGCGCCAATCCGCACAAGCTGCGACCGCGCCATTCCAGCAGGTCAATCAGGCAAATCAGGCGTTACAGACTCAGGTTTCGAACTTGTTGCATCCCACTCCTACGATCATCCCCGACCCCGTCACCTATATTAACGAAGTCCGCGCGCTGGCACGCTTGGAGACGATTCAATACAGCGTCGAAAAAGTCATCACAGGCGAAACAGGGGGCGGCACATTCAAAGCTTTATTTGGTGACAAGATTTTATTTGTGGGTCATGGCACCGTGATTGCAGGGATCGATCTGGAAAAGCTTCAGCCGGAAGATATGCACTTCGAAAACGGTGTGCTGACTGTGAAGCTGCCACCCGCCGAAATTTTTATCGCTACCCTCGATAATGAAAAATCTTATGTCTACCAGCGAGATACAGGTCTACTTGCCAAACCAGATATCAATCTTGAAACGCTTGTGCGTCAGAGTGCTGAGGATGAGATTCGTAAAGCAGCGATCGAAGACGGAATTCTTGTACAGGCGCAGACCAATGCAGAGGCCTATCTCTTCAAGTTTTTTGCCGCACTGGGTTACCCCAACGCGATCTTTGTCACCGATCAGGGATAGTACGAGATGAGGAGTCCAACGTCTCCTGACGTTGGTTTGGAATTCCAACGACTGGAGTCCTTGACTCCAAAAATCATACGCGTTCTGTCCATGAAGGATGAGCGTATTTCTCTCTGACCAATTCTTCTGTTCTTCTGGATTCGAATTCAGACAATTCCCCTTTCTCAAAACATAGTCCTAGTTGCGCTTCAAAGGCGTGGATGAATGCCTGCGCGGCTGTTTCCCAACTCACCGCCCGCCCCAAGGCAGCTTCCACGGTCGTTGCCCGCGCCAGCAATCGTTTCGAGGCGTCTTCGCGCGCGGTCTCATTTTCGAAGACCAGCGCCTGACAGATGCGCGTGAGATCGCCGGTCAATGGCAGGGATCCGTGTTGGAGCACGCCTTCTTTTTTGCGCGCCTGCGCAGAGCCGATTAATTTTTTCCCACCCACAGTAATTTCATACGTGGATGGGACCTCAAAGCAAACAGGGTTGGGAATCGCCTGATCATTTGTTTTCCCCTCTTTCATTTCCACGAGTAGTTCCAAATTTTTTACCGCCAGCAGTAAGGCCTGCGCGATGCGGTTATAGCTTTCCAGCACGCCGCCTGCCAGCAAAGGCTCCTCGGCGCTTCCAATGACAGAGTAAGTTAACTCATCGGTATGCAGAATCGCGCGTCCCCCTGTAGCGCGGCGGACCACTTCCCAGCCGCGTGCGTGGAGGCGGGCGATGTCAACGTCAGCGAAGGGCTGGGCACGCCCAAGGGAGAGACAGGCTGGTTCCCAGGTATACAGCCTGAGGGTCGGCAAGGACTCGCCGCGTCCAATAGAGTCGAGGACCGCTTCGTCTACAGCCATGTTCCATGCGCCAGACGCAGGGTGAGTGATGAGAAGTCGCCATATGTTCATAAGGATATTGTACTCAATAATTCGACAACGCTTTCAGCGCCGTCCTCGGCGGCATGAGCTATAAGGGATCTTTTTAGATCGTATAAAAGAGCAAGGAAAAAACCATCAATTTGTTGTACAATCAATTTAGGGGAGCATCGATATGCCGCTAATTTAGACCGTTGCTTTTTATAGTACGCGGCAGTACCAATGATGAATCGCCAAATCATTA
>Ga0137368_10009170_pt1 | contig 10124 bp, 8 predicted proteins | sample SagtaG_13_FD_104917 | JGI IMG/M metagenome (GOLD analysis project Ga0137368, IMG submission 104917) | Vadose zone soil microbial communities from Sagehorn Ranch, Mendocino, California, USA - Sage1_L_100_16 metaG | ecosystem: Environmental > Terrestrial > Soil > Vadose zone | place: USA...
CACCCGCACCGGGAGCACGACCGGCACGCACACCGGTGTTGTCACCGCGCTGAACGTCACGGTGCACTACCAGGGCGGCGGCACGGTGCGTGGCCTGATCCAGACCACGGTCTGCGCCGAGCCCGGTGACAGCGGCGGCCCGCTGTACGACGGGACCTTCGCCCTCGGCCTGACCTCGGGTGGCAGCGGCAACTGCACCACCGGCGGAACGACGTTCTTCCAGCCGGTGATCCCGGCGCTGACCGCGTACAGCACGTACGGAGTGCAGATCTTCTGATCCACTGACGTTGCCCGACGGTTGTCGCCCCTGCTGGCCGGCACCGTCGGGCAACGCCGGCCAGCCCGAGGGTGTGTCTGACGAACCTTGAGCCGCTGCGCGCCGCCCGCGACGGCCAAGATCCATTGGACAGGTCCTACGCCGACTCCGGCTCGCGCAACCGCTGGCTGATCACCTGGGTGATGCCGTCGCCGCGCATGCTCGCCCCGTACAGCGCGTCGGCGATCTCCATCGTGCGCTTCTGGTGGGTGATCACGATGAGCTGGCTTGAGTCGCGGAGCTGCTCGACCAGGTTGAGCAGCCGGCCGAGGTTCACGTCGTCGAGCGCGGCCTCGACCTCGTCCAGCACGTAGAACGGCGAGGGGCGGGCGCGGAAGATCGCGACCAGCAGCGCCACCGCGGTCAGCGAGCGCTCGCCGCCGGACAGCAGGGACAGCCGCTTCACCTTCTTGCCGGGCGGGCGCGCCTCCACCTCGACCCCGGAGCCCAGCAGGTCCTCCGGGTCGGTCAGGAAGAGCCGGCCCTCGCCGCCGGGGAACAGCGTGCGGAACACGATCTCGAACTCGCGTGCGGTGTCCTCGAACGCCGAACGGAACACCTCGAGGATCCGGTCGTCCACGTCCTTGACCACGGTCAGCAGGTCGCGGCGGGTGGACTTCAGGTCTTCGAGCTGCTCGCCGAGGAACTTGTACCGCTCCTCCAGCGCGGCGAACTCCTCCAGCGCCAGCGGGTTCACCTTGCCTAGCAGCGCCAGGTCGCGTTCGGCGCGGTGCGCCCGCTTCTCCTGGGTACGGCGGTCGTACGGCCCGGGCTGCGGCGCGACCACCTCCTCGCCGCGCCCGCGGGCCGCCTCGTACTCGGCCAGCTCGTTGGCGGCCGGCGGCACGGGGGCGTCCGGCCCGTACTCGGCCAGCAGCGTCTCCACGTCGAGCGCGTACTCTTCGGCGACCCTGGTCTCGAGCTGCTCGATCCGCATTCGCTGCTCGGCGCGGGCCACCTCGTCGCGGTGCACCGCGTCGGTCAGCCGCTCCAGCTCGCCGGACAGCTCCCGGGTGCGGCCGCGCAGCGCCAGCAGCTCGCCCTCACGCACCACCCGGGCCTGCTGCGCCTCGTCCCGCTCGCCGGCCGCAAGCTCCAGCGAGGCGGCGATCCGGCCCAGCGCGTACTGCCCCACCTCGGCCACCGCCTGCGCGATCACCGCACCACGGGCCCGCCTCGCGCGCGCCTCCTCCTGCTTGCGGCGGGCGGCCCGCTCGGCCTCGGCGGCGCGCAGCAGCGAGTCGGCCCGGCCGCCCATGGCGCGGACCCGCTCCTCGCCGGTGCGCACCGCGAGCCGCGCCTCCATCTCGGCCTGCCGGGCGGCGGCGGCCGCGGCGGCCAGCGCGTCCCGTTCCGCGGTTGACGGCTCGGCGTCCACCGGCGTCGCCTCGGCCAGCTCCAGTCGCCGCTCCAGCCCGGACAGGCCCTCCAGGTCGCGGTCCCGCGCGTCGTCCGCCTCAGCCCGGGCCCGCTCCAGCCGCTCGGCCTCCGCGCTGGCGGACCGGACCGCGGCGCCGAGCTGGGCGAGCTGCTCGGCCACGGCGTTCATCCGGGCGTCGGACTCGTTCAGCCGGGCCAGCGCGGTCTCCACCGCGGACGTGCGGCGCTGCCGCTCGGCCCGCGCCTGCTCCAGATCGCCGGCCAGCCGCGCGCGCCGGGCGGTGGCCTCGTCCAGCTTCTGCTGCGCCTCGTCGACGGCGGCCTGCACCTCGATCACGCTCGGCGCGCTGGCGGAGCCGCCGATGGCCCAGTCCGCGCCGAGCAGGTCGCCGTCCGGGGTGACCGCCCGCACGCCGGGTTCGCCGCCGCCCGGCTCCCCGCCGCCGAGCAGGTCGCCATCCGGGGTGACCGCCCGCACGCCGGGTTCGCCGCCGCCCCGCTCCCCGCCGCCGAGCAGGTCGCCGCCGGGCTGTCCGCCGCCGGGCGACCGGGCGACCAGCGCTCGGCCGGCGGCCAGGTCGGGCACCACCGCGACCCGGTCCAGCGCGCGGTGCAGCGCGGGGCGGAGCTCCTCGGGGGCGTGCACCAGGTCCACAGCCCAGCGCGCGCCGGCCGGCAACGGCGGCCAGCCGGAACGGTCCACCGTGGGCGGCGTGCCCCCGACCAGCAGCCCGGCGCGGCCCCAGTCGTCCGCTTTGAGCAGTTCCATCGCCGCCGCCGCGCCGTCCACGTCCGAGACCGCGACCGCGTCAGCGATGCCGCCCAGCGCCGCCGCCAGCGCGGCCTCGTGCCCCGGCTCCACCGACAGCAGCGCGGCCACCGAGCCGAGCAGCCCCGGTACCCGGTGCGCGGCGGCCAGCAGCGCACCGGCGCCGTCCTTGCGGGTCAGCCCGATGGCCAGCGCCTCCCGCCGGGCGGCCCAGGTGGAACGCTCCCGGTCCGCCTCCCGCTCGGCGTCCACCAGCGCGCGGACCTGCGCGGACACCTCTTCGTAGGCGGAGACGGCCGCCTCGTGCCGACTGTCCAGGTCGAGCTCGCCGGCGTCCAACGCGCCCACCTGGGCCTGCAGCGCCTCGAACTCCCCGCGCGCCGTGGCCGCCCGCTCCCGGGCGTCCGCGATCTGGGTGGACAGCCGCTCGATCTCCTCGCCGGCCTTGGCCGCCCGGCTCCTGTGCGCGTTCACCTGGCCGATCAGCCTGGCCAGGCCCTCCCGCCGGTCGGCCACCGCCTTGACCGCGGCCACCAGCGCCTGCTCCGCCCCGGCCAGCCGCTCCTCGGTGGCCTGCCGGGTGGCCACCGCCTCGGCCAGCCGCTCCCGGTCGCCCTCCAGCGCCTCGGTGAGCTCCACCTCCTGCTCGCGGACCTCGGCGGCCTCCCGCTCCAGCGCCTCCGGGTCGCGGCCCGGCCGGGCATCCTCCGGCTCGGCGGACAGGTACCGGGCGCGCTCGGCGGCCAGCCGCGCCGTGCCGCGGAACCGCTCCTCCAGCGCGGACAGCCGGTACCACGTCTCCTGCGCGCGCGCCAGCCGGGGGGCGTCCGCGGCCATCACCTGCTCGAGCTCGGCCTCCCGCTCCTGGGCGGCGGCCAGCGCCTGCTCCACGGTGGCGCGCCGCTCCCGGATCGCGGTCTCGTCGGCGACCTCCTGCGCCAGCGCATCCCGGAGCCGGCCCAGGTCGTCGGCCAGCAGCCGCAGCCGGGAGTCGCGCAGCTCGGACTGGACGGCCGCGGCCCGCCGGGCCACCTCGGCCTGCCGGCCCAGCGGCTTGAGCTGGCGGCGCAGCTCACCGGCCAGGTCCTGGATGCGGGTCAGGTTGGCCTGCATCGCCTCCAGCTTCCGCAGCGCCTTCTCCTTGCGCTTGCGGTGCTTCAGGACGCCGGCCGCCTCCTCGATGAACGCCCGGCGGTCCTCCGGGCGGGCCTGCAGCACCGAGTCGAGCTGGCCCTGCCCGACGATGACGTGCATCTCGCGGCCGATGCCGGAGTCGGACAGCAGCTCCTGGATGTCCAGCAGGCGGCAGTGCTGGCCGTTGATCTCGTACTCGCTCTCGCCGGAGCGGAACAGCCGGCGTGCGATGGAGACCTCGGCGTACTCGATGGGCAGCGCCCCGTCGCCGTTGTCGATGGTGAGGATGACCTCGGCCCGGCCCAGCGGCGGCCGGCCGGCCGTTCCGGCGAAGATCACGTCGTCCATCTTGCCGCCGCGCAGCGCCTTGGCACCCTGCTCGCCGAGCACCCAGGCGATGGCGTCGACGACGTTGGACTTGCCCGAGCCGTTCGGGCCCACGACACATGTGATGCCCGGCTCGAAGCGGAGCTGGGTGGCGGACGCGAAGGACTTGAAGCCCTTCAGCGTGAGGCTCTTGAGGTGCACGGCTCTCCGGGCGGCTTCTGGTCAGGTGTGGTGGCCGCGTCGCCCTACGGTCGCCCGCAGGGCACGAGGGAAGGCCAGGGTGACCTTACCTGCCCGGTACGATGTGCGCCCCTCGGCGCGCCATCGACGCCACGAGCCGCTCATCCGCGCTGTCGTCGCCCGACCGGCGGATCGCCCGATCGGAAATCATTCCAATACCATGATCAGCGAGTAATGGCGAATGCACCGAACGTTCATGTTCGAGGGCAGCCGCTACACCGCTGGCCCGGTCGCCGGACGGCCGGGCCAGGTGCTGAAGCTGTGAAGATGCGAGAAGCCGGGCTCAGGCGAGCGCCGGCTCCTTCTCGGACAGGCGCCGAAGGCCGTCCTCAAGGTCTACCTCGTCGGTACGCCCAGAGCGGAGCTCAGCGAGCTCAGCTTCAAGATCCCGTACTCGGGAGCGAAGGAACGTCACCTCATCGAGGAGCCTGCGGTCGGGTCGCGGTGCAACATAACCGATCAGGGCCTTGGCCATCTGAAAGGCCTCCACGGGCAGGACGTGTGTGCGAAGCACGAACGCGGCGTGCGCGCACTCAGGGCGGAATGGGTTGAGGATCCCACCACAGAATGGCGGAGTCAACAAAGAGTGTAGCGGTCCCAGGGCTGGAGTGCTAATGGAGGGTGAAGTCGCGCGCGCCGCCCCGGGCCGCGGACCACTGCTCGACGACGTCGCGCACCCGACCCGGCGCACCCGGGCCGCGCAACCGGGCGAGCAGCTCCCGGCAGACCGGCTCGGAGCCCTCGGCGACGACCTGGACCCGCCCATCGTCGAGGTTCGCGGCGCTGCCGACCAGTCCGAGCTCGCGGGCCTGCGCCCGCGTCCACCAACGGAACCCCACGCCCTGCACGCGGCCGCTGATCCACGCCGTCAGCCGGACCGGCCGCCCGCCGTGGTCGTCGATCGCGGACGACGACTCGTCCCCGTACTCCACGGCGTCTCCTCCCGACCCACACACGCGGCCCCCGACCCTAGGCGACGCGCCGGACCGCCGCCGGGGTTTCCGCGGCGCCGCGCGGCCCAGGGCCGGGTGCGGTCCGGGTGCGGAGTCGGGGGCTGGTCGGGGGCGGTCGGGGGGCGGTCGCGGCGGGCCGAGGCGGGCCGAGGCGGGCCCGGAGGCCCGCCTCAGGGGGCGCGGGTGGGGATGGCGCCGGTGTCGGTGGACCGGGCCTCGGGGCCGCGGCGCGGCTGGTGCGGCCGTTCGGGGCGGGGCGGCGTCGGTATGGCCGGCTCCGTACCGCGGCGGGGCCGGTGCACCTGCTCGGAGTGGGCCGGCGGGGACCCGGCGGGCTCCGTACCGCGGCGGGGCCGGTGCACCTGCTCGGGGTGCGTCGGCGGGGGCACCGCGGGAACCGGGCCGCGGCGGAGCCGGTACGGCCGCTCCGGCTGTCCGGCAGCGGGCGCCTCCGACTGCCCGGCCGCGGGCGGCGGCGCGGCGGGAACCGGGCCGCGGCGGACCTGGTACGGGCGCTCCTCGGGCGGGTCCGCCGGGGTGCGCGAGGCGGGCACCGGACGCTCGCCGGGCTGGCGGTCCCGGCGTGGCGATCCGGTACGGCGGGGCCGGCGGGCGCGCGGCTCGCCGGGGGCAGGGGGCTGCGCCGGTTCGGTCCGGACCGGCTTCGGTGCGCGCCGCGGCCGGCCCCCGGGCACCGGCACGGCCGGGTCGCCGGGCGCCGGCGGCAGCAGCCGCAGCGTCTCGGCCAGCCGGTCGATGACCTCATCCAGGGTGGCGTACGCACCGTCCTGCACGCCGGTCGCGTACTCCCGCCCGCGTTCCCTCGCCTGCTCGGAGACGACCGGCCCGCGCCGCCGCCGCACCAGCCAGGCGGAGAGCTGCCGGACCACGGTGGAGGCATCCGCGGGGCGGGCCCGGCGCAGCCGTTCCCGTTCCTGCAGCGCCGCCGCGCGCCAGAGCGCCAGCGCGGCGAGGCAGCAGGCCAGTCCCGCGGCGATCCGGGCGTCGGCGAACAGAGCGAGCGGCGCGACGACGAGGAGCATCACGAACCCCGCGATGATCACGCCCGTTCACACCTTCCCCTCGGTCGCCGATCCGACCCGTGCACGATCTTGACAGTGCTCCCTGGCACAATGGCGCCCAACGCGACCAGCATGGTCCACCGCCGCCCGATCGCGTGGTGACACGCGAGGCTAGCGGTGACCGCCGGGTGCTGCGAATCGGACAGTCGGGCCCGATCGAGCAGAGACCGGACACGAGTGGATCTAGACTCTGCGCGTGCCGCCACGCCACGACGTCGTTTCCCGGTCCGACACCGGCGACCCGCTCGACCGGTTCCAGATCCCCGGACGGCCGGAGCCGCCGGCCGGCCGCGGCGGGAGGCTGCGGGCCGCCGCGACGGTGGTCGCGGTGGGTCTCGCCCTGCTGGTCGCGCCGAGGCTGATCGGCACGGGGGTGCGGCCGCGGCTGATCGGCGACGCCGCGCCGGCGGCCGTCGAGGTGCCGACGGTCGGTCGGCCCGGCGCCGGCGCACCGCCGGGAACCACCCGGGCGCCGCGCACCACTGCCGCGCCGGACAGCAGCCGACCGCCGGCCCGGCAGCCGGCCACCCCGCCAACCGGGTCGCGAGCCAGGTTGCCCGCCGGGTTGCCCGCCGGGCCCTCAGCCCCGCCGGCCACCGCCGCGTACGACCGGCAGATCCTGGCGCTGGTCAACTCCGCCCGCAGCGGCAACGGCTGCGGCGCGCTGGCGCTGGACTCCCGGCTGCAGGCGGCCGCCCGCGAGCACACCCGCGACATGGCCGGCAGCGGGCGGTTCAGCCACACCGGAACGGACGCCAGCACGCCGTTCCAGCGGGCCGCCGCGCACGGCTTCACCGGCGCGGTCGGGGAGAACATCGCCCGCGGGTACGAGACCCCGCGGGCGGTGATGAACGCCTGGATGGCGAGCCCCGGGCACCGCGCCAACATCCTCAACTGCGACTTCCGGCTGCTCGGCGTGGGCTACGTCGCCGGTGGCTCCTGGTGGACGGAGATCTTCGGCGGATAGGCCCGCAGTCCGGGTCACGCCCGGCGGCCACCGCCTCGGCCCGGATCGGGCTACCAACGGGCGCGGCGCGGCCGGGGCTGGCAGCGCGGGCAGGTGTAGCTGGACCGGTTCATGAACGGGTCGCGCCGGATCGGGGTGCCGCACCGCCGGCAGGGCTCGTCGCCGCGCCCGTACACCGCCAGCGACCGGTCGAACCACCCGCTCTCGCCGTTGACGTTCACGTACAGCGCGTCGAACGAGGTGCCGCCCGCGGCGAGCGCCTGCGCCAGCACCCCGCGGACCGCGCCGAGCAGGATGGCCAGCGCCGGCCGGGTCAGCGTCTCGGTCGGCCGGGCCCAGTGCAGCCGGGCCTGCCACAGCGCCTCGTCGGCGTAGATGTTGCCCACCCCGGAGATCAGGGACTGGTCCAGCAGCGCGCGTTTGATCGCGGTGCGCCTGCGCCGCGTCCGGTCAGCGAACGCCAGGTCGTCGAACTCGGGGTCCATCGGGTCCCGGGCGATGTGCCGGATCGGGGTGGGCAGGTCGGCGCCGCCCGGGTCCACCGACAGCCCGCCGAACGTGCGCTGGTCCACGAACCGCAGCTCGCGGCCGCCGTCGGTGAAGGTGAGCCGGACCCGCAGGTGCGCCTCGTCCGGCGCGCCCGGCGGCTGGACCAGTAGCTGGCCGCTCATCCCGAGGTGGCCGAGCAGCGCGTCGCCGGAGTCCAGCGGCAGCCACAGGTACTTGCCCCGGCGACGGGCCGCGGTGAGCGTCCGGCCGGCGAGCCGGGCGGCGAAGTCGTCGGCGCCGCGGGCGTGCCGGCGGACCGCGCGGGGATGCAGCACCCGCACGCCGGCCACGGTGCGGCCGGACACCCACCGGTCCAGCCCCTGGCGGACCACCTCGACCTCGGGCAGCTCCGGCACGCCGCCAGCCTAACGCCGGCCTCAGGAGGGGTTGACCCGCTCGCGCAGGGTCTTCCACGCGGTCTCGGCGGCCTGCTGCTCGGACTCCTTCTTGCTGCGGCCCTGGCCGGTGCCGAGGTCCTCCCCGGCCACCCGCACCATCGCGGTGAAGTGCTTCTCGTGGTCCGGGCCCTCCTCGGTCACCACGTACTCGGGGACGCCGAGGCCGTGCGCCGCGGTCAGCTCCTGCAGGCTGGTCTTCCAGTCCAGCCCGGCGCCGCGCTGGGCGGAGTCGGCCATCACCGGGTCGAACAGCCGGTGCACCACCTGGCGGGCCATGTCCAGGCCGTGCTCGATGTAGACCGCCCCCAGCAGGGCCTCCAGGGTGTCGGCCAGGATGCTGGCCTTGTCCCGGCCGCGGGTGACCTCCTCGCCCCGGCCCAGCCGCATGTGCGGGCCGAGGCCGCCGGGGCCGAGGGTGCGCGCCACGTCGGCCAGCGCCCGCATGTTGACCACCGAGGCGCGCAGCTTCGCGAGCTGGCCCTCCGGCAGGTCGGGGTGGGCGTGGAACAACGAGTCGGTGATCACCAGGCCGAGTACCGCGTCGCCGAGGAACTCCAGCCGTTCGTTGGTCGGCAGGCCGCCGTTCTCGTACGCGAACGACCGGTGGGTGAGCGCGCGACCGAGCAGGTCGGGGTCGAGGACGACCCCGAGAGCCTGCTCGAGCGGCCCGCCCTCCGGGGCCGAGCCCAGCCTGCTCACCGTGCCTCCTCGCTGACGCTCCCCGGCACGGCGAAGACCGGCACCAGGCCGGCAGGCACCGCGCCGGCAGGCACCAGGCCGGCAGGCACCACGCCGGCAGGCGACCTCGCAAGGTCGGTCACTCGGATCACCTCCGCGGCCACCGTCTCACGGCAGCACGGCACGCGGCGCCCCTGTCTGGACGCCGCGCCGATAGATCATCGTCGGTCGCCGTGCTAACGATCAGACCGCGAGGACGATCCGGCCGTCGTACTGGCCGCAGGTCGGGCACGCGGTGTGCGGCGGCTTCATCGCCCCACAGGCGCGGTTGCTGCACGGCGCGAGCGTGGGCGCGGTCGTCTTCCACTGGGAGCGGCGGTGGCGGGTGTTGCTCCGCGACTTCTTCCGCTTCGGAACGGCCACGTCTACTTCTCCTGACTGTCGGGTCGGTGCTCACCGAACCGCTCGGCGAGAGCGGCCCAGCGCGGGTCGGTCCGCTCGTGCGTGTGGTCCGGCGGCAGGTCATCCCAGCGCGCCCCGCAGGTCGCGCACAGGCCCCGGCAGTCGTCCCGGCACAGCGGTGACAGCGGCAGTCCGAGGACCACCGTATCGCGCACGGTCGGCTCGAGGTCGATCAGGTCGCCCTCGATCCGGCCGGCCTCCTCCTCGGAGGCGGTCTCGTCCGTGGCGCTGTTCGGGTAGGCGAACAGCTCCTGCAGGTCGAGCTCCACCTCGTCCCTGATCGGCCCCAGGCAGCGCGCGCACTCGCCGGTCACCGGAGCCGAGACGGTCCCGGAGACGAGTACGCCCTCCATGACCGCCTCGAGCCGGAGATCGAGCTCGAGCGGAGCACCCACCGGAACACCGATCAGCTCCAGGCCGAGGTCCGCCGGCGCGGGCACGATCCGCTCGATTCTGCGCATCGATCCGGGCCTACGGCCCAGCTCGCGGGTGTCGATCACGAGTGGGTCGCGTGGATTGAGGCGTCGCGTCTTGTGCTCGGGCATACAGAACCTGGCCTGTTGGTGAGGCCGGCGGACAAGGTTACCCGAGCCGCCGGGGATCCGTCGATTCGGCCGCCGCGTCGTCGGTGCTCCGTCTCCCCCGGCCCGCGCGGCCCGGTCATCAAGTGTAGGGACGCGCCAGCCCTGCGATGCTCACTCGGCCCGGTCCTTGGTGTGGGGTTGGCACCAGCCCTGCGATGCTCACTCGCTGTCGCCTCGGTGCTCATCTGCTCGGCTCCGCGCTCGCTCCGCTCCTCGGGCCCGCTCGGCCCAGCCCCTCCGGTGCTGGCTGGGGGGCCCTGCGATGCTCACTCGCTGTCGCCTCGC
>Ga0137368_10009174_pt1 | contig 10121 bp, 12 predicted proteins | sample SagtaG_13_FD_104917 | JGI IMG/M metagenome (GOLD analysis project Ga0137368, IMG submission 104917) | Vadose zone soil microbial communities from Sagehorn Ranch, Mendocino, California, USA - Sage1_L_100_16 metaG | ecosystem: Environmental > Terrestrial > Soil > Vadose zone | place: USA...
ATGGCATACCAACGCCAGCCGCCGGGTGCTGCGGCATCGGGGTAGATGGCAGATGCCAACTGATGGTGGCAACGGTCGCGCACGTGGCGAAGGCCGTCGAGATGTCGGTCCTGCGGCTCGACGAGCCGGAACCACGTGTCCCAAAGCGAGTGGGCCCAGTTCAGGGCCTCGAACAGCGGCGGGTAGACCTCACGAGGGCTGTCTGCTCCGATAGCCGCCTGCTCGCGAAAACGCTCGACAGCGTCCACGTACCCGCGAACAAGCCAGGAACCAGGTGTAGCGCCGAACATACGCACCTACCGCGCCGCCGATCGTTTGGACCCGTCCGGGCCCGTGATGAGTTTGGCAGGCGAGAAGAGCCTGCCAGAGGAAGAACTGTGCGACGAGAGGACCGAACCTCCATCATGCATGGATCGCCTGACCGCATCTCTCTGAGCCGAAGTTGGGGCCACCGCTCGCTGTTTGGACGCGCAAGGGCGGCGGTTCAACCGCTACAAGCTAATCGACCGCCAAGCCCTCCTAGCCTTCGCCAGGGAGGTCAGTTCGGTAGCTCTGTCGCTCTTCCAACAAACAGCGACAGCTACGCACGTCGACATAAGCAGAGCGAACTACTGCTTGCCACGACCGGCGCTCTCTGGGGCCCGTTGCGTCGGAGCGCGTCGCATGAGACCGGTGGCGGCCTACGCGCGTTCGATTAACTCAACTCTGTACTGATCAGGATCCTTGACGAACGCAAGCCGCGAGCCCCCCTCGCGCACGCGGTACGGCTCGCGCTCCGGCTCGATCCCCTGCTCCTTCAACCGCGCGAGCGTTCCGTCGAGGTCATCTACTCCGATGGCGATGTGGCCGTAGCCCGTGCCAACCTCGTACGCCCGCCCGTCGTGGTTGAACGTGAGCTCAAGGACGTTCTCCTGGTCGCCAATCGAGAAGAAGTAGTTCGTCGCCTCGCGTTCACCGTCGCGGACAATCTCGAAGTCTCTGCTGAACGTGAAGCCGAGAGCCTCGTAGAAGGTGCGGCTCTTCTCCGGGTCGGTGATGCGCACCATCGTGTGCAGGAAGTCGGCCATGCCGGCATCCTAGAGGGCCGGGCGCAAGTCGAACGCGGAGCGCTTACCTACTCCCGGCCCGGGCATCGACCGGGCAGCGTCGCCGTCTCCTTACGTCCTGGTGCGGTAGTGGAGGTGAACCATCCCGTTGCCGAAACGGCGTTCGCCCAGCAGTTCGAGCTTCAGGCGGACACTGTTGGAGAGGCACTGTTTGCCGCCTCCAACCACCACGGGCGCGAGGAACAGGTGGTACTCGTCGACCAACCCGGCCTTGATCGCCTGGGCAGCGAGGTCGGGACCGCCCACAGTGATGTCACGTCCCGCTGCCGCTTTCAGCTGCCGGACCGCTTCGGGGTCGAAGTCTCGCTCGATCCGCGTCCTAGCGCTGGTCACCGTCTCCAGCGTCTTGGAGTAAACGATCTTGTCGGCCGCCTGCCATATCTCCGCGAAGTCCTGAATGAAGGGCAGCTGATCAGCGAAGGTGTGCGCGGTCTCCCAGAAGACCATCACCTCGTACATCCGGCGCCCGTAGAGGTAGGTACCGACCGGCCGCTCGAGGTCGTTGACGAAGGTATGCACCTCCTCGTCCGGCTCAGCCCAGTCGAAGTTGCCATCCTCGTCCGCCACGTAGCCGTGAAGCGACGTAATCGCCGAGTAGATCAGCTTGGCCAGGGTGAGCCCTCTAGGCTGCTAGGGCTAGGTTCGCTGCCGTACGCCACGCATGGGGGTCGCGGACGAAGCAGATTCGCGCGCCTCCCTCACGACGCGGTAGGGCTCGCGCTCTGGCTCGATTCCCTGCTCCTTCAAACGCGCAAGCCTCGCGTCGATGTCGTCCACCGTCACCGCGATGTGCCCGTAGCCCGTCCCGATCTCGTAGGAGTCAACTCCAAAGTTGTACGTCAGCTCGAGCCGGTCGCCGTCTCCGGGCAAACCCATGAAGACGTTGATCGCCTCCTCGCGGATGGGCATCCGTCGCCGCTCCTCGAAGCCGAGTGCCTCGTAGAAAGCAACCGAGCGGTCGATGTCGGTGATGCGGTAGCAAATGTGGATGAGCTCCACGCTGCCCGGAGCCTAACTTCCACCCACCCCGATCGCGGCAAGGAACACGAGGACAACCGTCGTGACGGCCAGGAGTCCGTGCAATCCCACGACGGCAACCGGAAAGTGCTGCTCGGCGGGCATGACCGGCGGGCCGCCCGGGCCGGTGGCGGCCACCTGCGCGACTGTGGCCCGGCGCTGACGAAGCCAGATCGTGAACATCGTGAATCCGAGCACCGCGACGACGGCCAGAACTGCCAACGCGATCCATGCGAGAGCGTCGCTGTCGGTGACGAGGTAGATCACCCAGACCACGAGACCGCCACCCGCGAGCAAGAAGTGGCTGAGGATCAGCGGCGGCCTGATCCGGTTGCCCACATCACGTTGCTGCTGCATCCCGCCGCGTGAGAGCCAGACCGCGAGCAGCACGAATCCGCCGCCCGCCGTCACGATCCAAGAGATCAACGCCGCCCATTCCATAGCTCGCTCCTCCAGTCGTGTGGGGCCGCCCCGCCGGCGCCCTGTTCCCGCCGGTGACACTGGTGACACTTACGTCGTCGAGTCCGGTTCGGATCGCTCGAAGGTCAGGGGATCTCCCCCACCGGCGCTCGCCGGGGGATTCGCAGGGTCCCGGTACCGAGGGCGACGCCGGCAAGGATGAGCGCAAGGCCGCCGAGCGCGGACGCGGTGATCGCCTCGTCGAGGAACGCGGCGCCGTAACCGAGCGCCAGCGCGGGGACGAGATAGGTGACGAGAGCAGCGTACGACGCTCCGGCGCCCGTGATGAGGGCGAAGTAGAGCAGGTACGCCACCGAGAGACCGGCTGCGCCGAGTGCCAGCACGGACCCGATCGCCTTCCAGCTTGGCACGTGGTCGGGCAGCTGCGCTGCGCCGAGCGGCAGCATCGTTACGGTCGCGACGACGAGCGTGCCGAGTGACGTGACGATCGGCGGCGCTTTGGCAAGGCGCGTGCCGGCATAAAGCGCGGAGCCCGCATAGCAGAACGCCGTCAGGAGAACGGCAAGCGCCGAGAGCACGTCACCGCGAGGTTGCGCGCCGACGAGGAGAACGACCCCGAGAAAGCCAACCAGGACCCCGATCAGCCGGCCCCCGGTCACCCGATCCCCGTGGCTGAAGCCGAAGGCAAGGAGTGCGGTGAACAGCGGCATCGATGCCTGCAGCACGGCGGCGAGTCCCGAGTCGAGCCGCTTTTCACTCCACGTGAGGAACCAGAAGGGCACGCTCACGTTGAAGACGGCGAGCACGACGAGAGGCCAGGCGAACCGCCTGAGCTCGGCGAGCATGCGCTGCCAACCGACGACGTAGCGAACCGCCGGAAGCAGCGCCAGGGCTCCGATGAGCACGCGTCCGAACACCACCTCCGCCGGCGCCATCTCCTCCACCGCCACCTTGATGAACATGAAGGAGGATCCCCAGACCGCGGCCAGCGCGATCAGCATCACGAGGTGACGGCGGCTCACGTGACTGAAAACGTAGACGGGACCCATCTGGCTTCCCGGGTACACTCGGACCCTTGACGCAGGTCGCGCCGGAACAGCCGCTCCACCGCGCCCTGGGGCTGACCGACGAGGAGCTGGATCGGATCCGGGGGCTGCTCGGTCGCGACCCGAACGACTTCGAGCTCGCCGTCTTCTCCCTGCTCTGGTCGGAACACTGCGGCTACAAGCACTCGGCCCTCCTGCTCAGGCGGCTTCCCTCCCAGGGGAAACGCGTCCTGCAGGGCCCTGGTGAGAACGCGGGAGTGATCGACGTGGGCGACGGCCGGGCGGTGGCCTTCAAGGTCGAATCACACAACCATCCCTCGGCGGTCGAGCCCTTCCAGGGCGCCGCGACGGGCGTCGGCGGGATCCTGCGGGACATCGTCGCCATGGGAGCACGGCCGATTGCGCTCCTCGACGGCCTGCGCTTCGGCGATTCGGGCTGGCAGTTCCGGCGTGCCGTCGCCGGGATCGGCGCCTACGGAAATGCGGTCGGCGTACCGACGGTCGGGGGCGAGGCCGTCTTCGACGAGGCGTACCGGGACAACTGCCTCGTGAACGCCATGTGCGTCGGGCTCCTCCCGGCAGATCGCGTCACACGAGCCGGCGCCACTGCAACGGGCGCGCACGTCATCCTCTACGGGGCGACGACCGGCCGCGACGGGATCGGGGGCGCATCCGTGCTCGCAAGCGCCGAGCTGGGCGAGGACGACCCGGACAAGCGGCCGTCCGTGCAGATCGGCGACCCCTTCACCGGCAAGAAGCTGATCGACGCGTCCCTCGAGCTCGTCGAGGGCGGGCTCGTCGAGTCGCTGCAGGATTGCGGCGCTGCCGGGCTCGCCTCGGCGCTCGCCGAGATGGCACGGGACGGCGCGGGCATCGACGTCCACCTCGACCGGGTGCTGCTGCGCGAGGCCGAGATGGAGCGGTGGGAGATCATGATCTCGGAGTCGCAGGAACGGATGGTGGCGGTCGTCAGGCCGCAGATGCTCGAAGCGGTGAGGCGCGTCTGCGGCAAGTGGGAGCTCGCCTGCACGGCGATCGGCGATGTCACAGACACGGGCGAGCTGCGCGCGTTCTGCGACGGGGAGCTCGTGGGCGCGATTCCGGCCACGTTCCTGACCGACGAGTGCCCGCGCTACGAGGTTGCGCGGGAGCCCCATCCGCTCGAGTACGTCGAGCCCTCGCCGGAGAACGGCACCTCGAAGGCGTGGATCTACGAGCAGTACGACCAGCTGGTCGGGTCGCGCACCGTCCGCCGTCCCGGGCTCGACGCGGCAGTCCTGCGACTGCGGCCGTCGCTCCGCGGGATCGCCGTTTCGCTTCAAGGCCCTCCGCCGGGCGAGCGCGATCCCTTCCGGGCGGGAATCCTCGCTGTGCTGGGTGCGGCACGGAACGTCGCGTGCGCCGGCGGCGAGCCGCTCGCACTGACCGACTGCCTCAACTTCGGGAACCCGGAGAAGCCCGAGATCGCCTGGGAGCTCGAGCAGGCGATCGAGGGCATCGCGCAGGCGGCCGAGGCTCTCGGGATTCCCGTCGTCTCGGGAAACGTCTCGCTCTACAACGACACCGACCGCAGATCGATCCCGCCCACGCCGGTCGTCGGCTGCGTCGGGCTCGTCCCAGACGTGCGCTTCATCCCCGGCGCCTGGCGCGAGGGCGACGTCGTTCTCCTCGCGACGGCGCCGGGCGACCTCGATCTCGCGGCCGAGGCCGCACTCGTCCGCTACGTGTGGAAGGCTGCCCCTGTGCTGACGCTCGCACACGACGTGTCGGACGGCGGCATCGAGGCGGCGCTGCGAGAGGTCGCCGAGTACAGCGATCGCGAAGCGGAGGTCGACGTGCCGGACGACGCCCCGGGCGGTCAGGTGCTGCTCGCCTGTGCACGCGCCGACGTCGAGCGTCTGGGAAGAAAAGGTTTGCAGAGGATCGGCGTGGTGCGCTGATGTGTGGCCTCTTCGGGGTCCGCTCGCCCGAACGCGACGTCGCGCGGTTGACGTACTTCGGCCTCTTCGCGCTCCAGCACCGCGGGCAGGAGTCGGCGGGAATCGCCGTCTCGGACGGCGGGCGCCTGACGACGCTGCGCGACATGGGTCTTGTCACCCATGCATTCGAACACCAGAAGCTGCGGGGCCTGCACGGCGAGCTGGCGATCGGCCACACGCGCTACTCGACGACCGGCTCGTCGCAGTGGTGGAACGCGCAGCCGCTCGTCCAGCACGGCAGCGCACGGACGATCGCGCTCGGGCACAACGGCAACCTGACGAACGCCGCCGAGCTCCGCGCCGAGCTGGCGGAACAGGGCCATCGCCTCGCGACGACTGCGGACACCGAAGTGATCGCGGCGCTGATCGCCAACGATGCGGCTCCGCTGGCCGACGCGGTCGCCGCCGCGATGGCCAGGCTCGACGGCGCGTTCTCGGTGGTGGCACTGTCGGAGGGTAAGCTGATCGCCTTCCGCGACCCGCGCGGGATGCGCCCGCTCTGCCTCGGCCGGCTCGACGTGGACTGGGTCGTCGCCTCGGAGACCTGCGCGCTCGATCTCGTCGGCGCGGAGTTCGAGCGCGAGGTGCGACCCGGCGAGCTGATGGTCATCGAGGAGCGCGTCGAGGCACGCCAGGCGGTCCCGCAGGACAAGGGCGGCGCTCTCTGCATCTTCGAGCTCTTCTACCTCGCACGTCCCGACTCGCGCCTCTCCGGCGTGGAGGTGCACGGCGCGCGCGTCCGGATGGGCGAGCGCCTCGCCGAGGAGTCGCCCGTCGAGGCCGACCTCGTCCTTCCGATCCCGGACTCGGGTACACCGGCGGCGATTGGGTTCTCGCGCGCGACGAAGCTCCCCTTCAGTGAGGGACTGATCAAGAACCGCTACGTCGGCAGGACGTTCATCCAGCCCGACCAGGGGCTACGCGAGCAGGGGATCAAGCTGAAGTTCAACCCGCTCGCAGAGGTGGCCGGGAAACGCGTCGTCGTCGTCGACGACTCGATCATCCGCGGCAACACGACGCGCCAGATCGTCCAGATGCTGTTCGACGCAGGTGCCTCGGAAGTGCACGTGCGCATCTCGTCGCCGCCGGTGATCGGGCCATGCTTCTACGGAATCGACTTCGCCGATCCGGAGGAACTGATCGCGGCCAGGAAGACGGTCGAGGAGGTGCGGGAGCACCTCGGAGCGACAACTCTTGCCTATCTCTCACTCGAGGGACTACAGGCGTCGACACGACGGCCGGCGTCGCAATTCTGCCGCGCCTGCCTCACGCGGGACTACCCGACGGCAATCCCGCGCGAGGCGAAGAAGCTGCAGTTCGAAACGGTCTAGCGTTCGAGCACGCGGGACGCCTTGGCGATGCCGCGGGAGACCAGATACGCGAACGTGATCGCGGTGAACGCGGTCACGAATGCAGGCGCGTTCACGCTGTCGGCCGCGAGGGCGATGATCGCGACGAGGATGGTCGCGAGCACATAGACGACCAGCTCGGCGTTGCCCGGGGTCGGCATCAACGCCGCCAGGTTGAGGTTGACGTTGGGCCCCGGGCTCCCGTAGCCCCCTCCGGGCTGTTGGGGTGTGGTGGGCTGCTCAGGCGGGGTCGTCGACATCAGGCTCCTTTCTTCAGGCCGCAACGAGGCCTGGGACATGGACGATCTCGAGCTTCAAGCCGTCGGGATCGTAAAAGAAGACGGCGTAGTACCCGGGGAGATACGTGTACTCCTGCGGCTCGCTCTCGATCTCGACGTCCTGGGTCCGAACCCAGCCCGCGCGTTCGTCGACCTGCACACGCGAGTCGGCCTCGAACGCGAGGTGGTGGAGTCCGATCCGGTAGCGGTCATACGGGTCCGACTCCGACTGTGCCTCGCGCAGGCCGACTGACGTGCCGGGACCGCCGAGGTACCAGATCGTCTCGCCCCGCTCGCCCTCCACCTCGCTGACGCGGTGGTAGCCGAGCGGACCCAGCAACTCCGTGTAGAAGGGCAGGCTGCGCCCGATCGAGGAGACGACGAGATCGACGTGATGGACGCCCGTTGAGCGCACGGTCGGCGCTTCCGGGTTCAGCGCGGCGGGGCCATCTCCTCCGCACGGTCGCTCGCTGCGCTCACTCCCCTTCTCTTTGTGTTTGTACGCCAGTCGCGCGGCGCGCAGGTCACCGCGTGCGGCGTGGATTTGGGGAGGGGGAACCTCCCGGCCCCCGAGCCCCCTCCACGCGCGGGAACTCGCGCAGCGAGTTCCCGCGCCCGTAGCGCACCGCTCGCCTGACGGCCCTTGGATCAAGGCCGCGCTCCAGGAGCTGCTGGCGCAGCTCCCCTTCTCCGGCCATCCGCAGGAAGAGCCACGCCAGCGCGACGAGCGTGACGATCGACCCCTCGATCATCATCACCGCGCCCGCGATCCCCTGGTCCTCGAGCGGCGAGAGCCCCCACACCCGATTCTGGTGCTCGTAGACCGAGTAGAAGACGCTCCCGGACCAGAAGAAGACGTTCCCGAGCACGGTCTCGACCGCGCGGACGACGGCGATGTAGCCCAGCTTCGCGCCCGTCCCGAACCACTCGGGGGCGGGCAGGGTCTCCAGAACGGGAAGCCACATGATCGTTCCGCCTGTGAAGAAGGAGAAGTGCTCCAGCGCGTGCACCGCGTCGTGCCGGACGGCGGCGTCGTACAGATACGGCAGATGCCAGGCGTAGAGGTTGAGCGCCCAGAGCGGCAGCGCCACCAAAGGGTGAGCGAGGAAGCGCAACCGGTGGAGAACGCTGAGCGCCGGACGAAGGATCGGCCCGGTGAGCCCGGCGAGCAGCGCGAGAGGCGCGAGATCGCCGAGCAAGACGTGCTGGAGCATGTGGAACGAGAACATCTGCTCGCCGAGCGCGTGCGCCGGCGACACAAGGGCGACGAGCAGCGTCGCGATCCCGGTCGCGAACAGCGCGATTCTCCAGCGGGGCACAGCAGTCCCGCGTGCGCGCAGCCTCAGCACGCGTCGGGCATACAGCGCCGCGACGAGCAGTGTCGGCACGAGCTGGAGCGGATCGAACGTCCAGCTCGTGTCCGGTGCGAGGTGCGCGATCACGGAGATCACGGCACTAGTCTGCCTTGGTGCAACTCTTCCATTACCACCTGGTGACGAGCAAGGTGCGGGAGGTCGAAGCGCGCTACCTCGGCAAGCTCGGGTTCACCCTGGTCGCCCGGCACGGTCGGATCGGCGAGGACACGACCTCGTTCGAGTCCGGCTACGGCTGGGAGGATCTGGACCGGATGGGGTTCAAGCTGCGCCTGTCCGAGCTCGAGCGCGGAGCCGTGAACGTCGTCGTGCAACCGGGCCAGTGGGATCTCCCGCGCGTGGATCACCTCGGGTTTGCACTGGACGAGGACGACTTCGTCGCGACGCTCGCGCGCGCGGAGCTTCGCGATCTCCGCGTCCAGGAGCACGGCGGCAGGCGCACATTCGTCTCCACGAACGCGGGGTACCGCCTCGAGCTACACCCTCCGCGCGAGTGGCTCGACGATCTCCTCGCCAACTCCACGGAGCTCAAGCTGTCCGAGCTGCACCTGCGCGCGGACGATCCCGAGCTGAAGGCGTCGACGCTCGGGGAGCTGCTCGAAGCGCGGTACACCCGGGACACGGTCACGATCGGGGACACGCTCGTGCATTTCGTTCCCGACGGGCCACAGGGACGCCCACAGCTCCACGCGGAACTGTTCGTCTGAGCCGTCGCACGTAGCGACACTGTCCAAAACTGCGAATTGACGCGCCTGGTCCGCCGCTCGATTCTTCAGCGGTCCGAAGATCGAGAAAGGATGGTGCAAGTGGGATCGAGTCTTCAACGGCGGCGCGCGCTCGCAGCGACGTTCGTCGCCGCGTTCGCTCTGATACTCGTGCCGACGGCCGGCGCGGAGTCGCAGATCTACTGGTGGCAGCACAACATGGCACCGGGCGAGCAAGGGTTCAGCCGCACGACGGCGCACAATCACACCTACAACGAGCTCTACTTCGGCCCGAACGCGGGCTGGAGAAGCGAGGTGTGGGAAGTCACCCCGGCGGGATACAGGCACTTCGACAAGGTCTGCGTCGGCAACTGCTTCAACTCCCACCCGGGCTACTACTACGACTACCCGTACTGCGCAAACCGCGACGGCAGCACGCACTTCGTCAACGACTGCATGGACCGGTGGTGACGATGAGGCCTCGGAAGCTCTCACTCATCGTTCTGACCGTCGCCGGTTCCGGTGTCGCCGCGGCCGTGCTCTCGCAGGTCGGGCTCGGAGGCAGCGAGAAGGTGCAAATCGGAACAGGAAAGGTGTCGGCGCTTTCGCGTGCCACGCGCGCGTCCGACGCGCTTCCGTCCAGCGTTCTGTCCTATCCGTTCGCGGTTCACAACTTCGCGAGTCCGAACGGCGCGGGCGCCCGGCTCGTGAAGAGCGACGGATCGCTCAAGCTGTACGCCGTTCCGGGGAAGGCCGGAATGGTGTGCCTGATCGAGGTGGACGACCTTGCGCAGACTGCGGGCGGCGCCTGCGCCGATCGTCGCGTCCTGCTCACCGGCAGCATCTACA
>Ga0137368_10009180_pt1 | contig 10117 bp, 9 predicted proteins | sample SagtaG_13_FD_104917 | JGI IMG/M metagenome (GOLD analysis project Ga0137368, IMG submission 104917) | Vadose zone soil microbial communities from Sagehorn Ranch, Mendocino, California, USA - Sage1_L_100_16 metaG | ecosystem: Environmental > Terrestrial > Soil > Vadose zone | place: USA...
AGCCAAATTGGCTCCGTGGCTCTGTGACTCTGCGGCTTCGTCGCGCTAAAGCGCGAATCAGCCATGGAAACACAGAAGCACTGAAAAATGCCGCCACGGAAGCACGGAAGCTCGGAAAATTAATCGTTCGTGTGTTCCGGCAGCTACCGCATCACACAAGATTGAATAGTTCGTTTTTTCAGTTTGAACTATTCGTGTTTGGTTCGGCCGATCACGAAAAGTTGTTCCGTGTTCCGGTGCTTCCGTGGCTCTTCGTTCTGTGGTTCTGTGCTTCCGTGGCCTTACCTCCGCGGCTCGTTCGCGGATCGAGCCGGTCTCGGTGGGACGGTTCGCCTGCGATCACGCTTCTTCCGCCGGCTCGCCTTCCCTGCCAGCGGAACCGATTGAGAGATCTGCAAGTCCCGATCGCATCATCCACCAGAACACGACGACACCTGGGACGGCGACGATCGTCGTGAGCAGGTAGAAATTCACGTAGCCCATCGCCTCGATCAACGACCCCGCGGTGGTCCCCGTCAGGAACCGTCCCGCGATGCTCGCCAGCGCGGAGAGCAAGGCATATTGCGTGGCGGTGAACCGCAAATTGCAGAGCGCGGAGAGGTACGCCACAACCGTTACGCCGCCGATGCCGCTCGCGAAATTCTCAAAGCCAATCGCCGCAGCCATGCCCATGTTCGTATGTCCGGCGGCTGCCAGCGCGGCAAAGCCGAAGTTCGATACCGCCATCAGGATCAGGCTGATGAGCACCGACTTCTTCATGCCCAATCTGGCGTACAGGATCCCTCCGACAAACACACCGACCAGCAGAGCGGCAAATCCCACCGCGACGTCGTAGAAAGCAATTTCGTCGTTGCTAAACCCCAGATCGTCGAAAAGCAGCCGCAGGGTCAGATTCGCGAGCGTGTCGCCGATCTTATGAATGAAGATGAACAGCAGGACAACGAACGCGCCTTCGCGCCGCAGAAACTCCGTCAAGGGACTGAAATAGGCGATGACGGCCTGAACGATGCCGGGCCGGGCGCGCGGCTCTCGGTGCCGAGCCGGCTCGCCCATGACGAGGCCGACGAGCATCGCGGGCAGCGAGAAGAGCGCACATGCCACATACGCAGCGGTCCACCCGTAACGAGCGGCGACCATGAGAGCAAGCGCACCGGCGCTCGCAGCGCCGATGCGCCAGCCGTACTGCGACATCCCGGACCCGACGCCGAGCTGCCGCGGCTCGAGCAACTCGATTCTGTACGCGTCAATGATGATGTCGTAAGTCGCGCCCGCGACACCAACGAGAATAGCAGCGAGAGCGACCGTCGGCAGCGCCTGCTGCGGATCGACGCTGCCCAGGAAAACTACCGCGGCCATCACCAAGAAGCCGGTCACCCATAGCCATGATCGGCGTTGTCCGAAGCGACCCAGAATCGGGATTCGGACGTTATCGACAACGGGCGCCCAGATCCATTTGATGTTGTAGGCGAGAAATGTGAGCGCGAAGGCAGTGACCGCGCTCTTCTTGATGCCGTACTGCGAAAGGCGCGTGGTCAGCGTTGCCCCGATCATCGCAAACGCGAATCCCGAAGACACGCCGAGAAACAACGCCGCGAGCGGTGCAGCTTCGAGATACGGCCTGACGCCTTCGGGAAGGTAGGTCCGCCAGTCGCGCGCGGCCACCGTCGCGCGTCGGTAAACATCGTGTTTGAGCGCGTCGTGGTCCACACTCCATTTTAGCGGTCGGGAGTTCGGCTCTCGATACCGAGTCGGCCCATGAGCTTGGCCAACCCCTGCCGCGTCAACCCGAGCTCGCGTGCCGCCGCGCGCGTGCGTCCGCCTGCTCGAGCCAGTGCCGCACGCACATATCGCTCATCAAACTGCCGCCGCGCGTCGTCGAGCGTCGTTGCGCGTTCGAGTGCGGCCGCGCGCGCAATGTGTCGCGGCAGAACGGCTGCGGATATCATTCCGGCTGAAGGAGCAGAAACGAGAATTGACGCGAGTACGTTCTGCAACTCGCGCACGTTGCCGGGCCAATCGTATGTGGAGAGCGCGGCGATGGCCGCTGCGCTGAGGACGGCTTTACTGCCCGTCCTGCCTGCGAGCGATCGCCAGATGTGCGTCGCGAGAAGCGGCAGATCTTCGAGACGCGCGCGAAGCGGCGGGAGCGTGATGCGAATGACATCGAGCCGGTACCACAAATCCTTGCGAAAGCGGCCGGCCTCGACTTCGCCCGCGAGCGGACGATTGGTTGCGGCGACCAGGCGCACGTCGACGCGCCGAACGTTCGATTCGCCGAGACGTCGCACTTCCCCTTCCTGCAGCGTGCGCAGCAGCTTCGCTTGGACACGCGCGCCGAGTTCAGCGACTTCGTCGAGAAACAGCGTGCCGCCGTTCGCCGTCTCGAACACGCCGGGCCGATCGGCGTTTGCGCCTGTAAATGCGCCGCGGATGTGGCCGAAGAGCTCGGCTTCGACGAGATCGTCGACAAGGGCCGCGCAATTGAGCGCGCAGAACCGCTTGTCTCGCCGAACGCCGTGCGCATGAACGGCACGTGCGGCCAGTTCCTTCCCCGATCCGCTTTCTCCTTCAATGACAACGGGAAATGGAGACGCGGCCGCACGCAGAACGGACTCGCGCACTGCGGCCATCGCCGTGCTTTCGCCAAGGAGTTCCGGCAGCGCACTTGCGGTGGACACCTGCGCGTCGGTACGCGTGATTGCTAATCGGAGGCTCGGAGCGGCGGCGGCAGCTGCGATCCCCAGGAGCGTGTTGGCCTGGTGTGTCGCAACCGGAGTGCCTGCGCTCCAGCGGCACCACACGGCGCCGATCACCTCAGTTGCGTGACGCACAGGGCACGCAGATTCGACCGGCCCTTCATCGCGCGCGGCCGGAATGGCGACGCCGCTTTCGATCGATCGTGTCGCTAAATCGATGGGAGCGGTTTCGCACCCGACCCGGGCCAGAACGCGCGTGCCGTGCGGATCGCGCGCCACAAATGCGACGGTCGATGCCTGCAGCCGCTCCCGCAGATACGCGCCGACGCGAGAGAGTGCCACCTGCTCGTCCTCAACGTCCTGACAGATTTTCAAAACGCCCACGAAATCGTCCACCATCTCCCACCCCCTCGGCTCGCTTGGTTCGGCATTTGCTGACAGCTTGCTCGTTGTCTGAGCGCGGGCGCGATCCGTGAGGACCTGCAAGATGGCGGCGCGCTGCTGCTGTACCTCTGGAACATCGCTCGAGAGGCGTTCCAACAATCCGGCGGCTTCGAACGATTGCTCGCGTGCCGCGAGAACACGGGCGAGGTCGACCTCGCGCAGATCGCATTCTGCTCCGCCCGTGAACTGCTCGAGGATCAGCGCCCACCGTGCGCCTGCCTCGACCGATAGCGAAGGTGCCTCAGTCTTGGCGTCGCGGCCGAAGCGGCTAATCTCCTCGTGGACCAGCGGTGTGGCTGCACGAAGCGCAAGAAATGGTCTCTCGCGGTCGTCGGTCAAGGCGCGCACGACGACGTGCGGCTTTGTGTCGCGTTGGGCGAGGCGAAGAAGGGCGAGCAGCGCATCTCCTGAGAGACCAGGCGTTTCGGCAAACACCACCAGCGATCGATCGGCAAGCCAGGTGGGCCATTCACCAGAGCGTCTCGAGAATTGACCGAGAAGCTCCACGGCGATGGGTACCCAGCCGCGAAGCCGCGCCTCGCGCGCCAGCGCGCGCCGGAGGTACTCGCGGTCGCACGATCGACCGGCGGTGAGATCGAATGCGCGAGGCGCTCCTAACCGAGCGCACTCGAGCGTCTCGGTGAAGCTGGTAATCGCGTCATCGAGGACCGCGGGGCGGCGACGCGGCGTCCAGCGTTCCCAGATTTCGATGCGGCCCTTTCGTGCGGGCTCCACATCGATCAACGTGCGACCGTCGCGCGATCCAAAGAGGGCGACGACAGGTCGCCCGTCGACGCGGGTGCGTTCGAGATGCACGATGCTGCCGCTCGTCAGATCGAGCGTGCGAGATCGTGCCAGCAGATACCGATCGAAGCGCAGCATGCCCCCTGTAGTGCAAACGCATCGCCGCAGAAAGCACGCAATGAAATCGGCCGTCTGCGCGCGTCCGCGGTCCCGGAGTCCGCAGAAACTTCGTATAGAATGCGAGAGCGATGTTGAGGTTTTTGACTGCTGGCGAATCGCATGGCCCATCGCTCGTCGCGATTGTCGAGGGCGTGCCGGCAGGACTGGCGATTGATTTTGATCGCATCACGCAGGATTTGCGCCGTCGTCAAGGTGGATACGGTCGCGGGCGGCGTATGGCGATCGAATCGGATCGCGCGCGCATCGTCGGCGGCGTTAGACGAGGCCGCACCACAGGCGCCCCCGTTGCTCTCCTCATCGAGAACCGCGACTGGGCCAACTGGCAGCAGACCATGTACGCGGAAGCCGAGATGCCCGAAGGATCAACAGGCGCCCGGCGTCCACCGGTCGTTCGGCCGCGGCCCGGTCACGCGGATCTTGCCGGCGCGTTGAAGTTCGATCACGAGGATGTGCGCGACGTGCTCGAACGCGCGAGCGCGCGCGAAACAGCGGCGCGTGTCGCCGTGGGCGCCGTTGCGCGACAGTTGCTCGGCCGTCTGGACATCCACGTGGCCAGTCACGTGACCGCCGTAGGCGGGGTGGCGATGCCCGGCGAACCCCCGATTGCTTTCGAGAGGATTTGTGCGATTCCGGAGGATTCGCCGCTGCACTGCGCGTCTGGCGATATCGAAGCCAGAATGATCGCCGCCATCGACACCGCCCGTGAAGCGGGAGACACGCTGGGTGGAACGTTTGAAGTGGTGGCTCGGGGCGTACCTGCGGGACTGGGCTCGTACACACAGTGGGATCGCAAACTGGACGGCCGCCTTGCGCAGGCGTTGATGTCCATTCATGCGATCAAGGCGGTCGGCATCGGCGCCGGTGTGAGCGCGTCGGCTCGACCCGGGTCTCAGGTGCACGACGAGATCGTTGCGCAACCGGCACACGCCGACGAAAGCATCATCGTGCGGCCAACGAATCGTGCCGGAGGACTCGAAGGCGGCGTGACCAACGGCGAGGAACTTCGGATCACCGGCTACATGAAGCCGATCTCCACGCTGATGCGGCCGCTGCGATCCGTGAACCTCACGACACTCGAGGAAGCACCCGCCGCAATCGAGCGAAGCGACGTGTGTGCGGTTACCGCAGCGTCGGTTGTCGGTGAAGCGATGGTCTGCTTCGTCCTGGCTGATGCCGTGCTCGAGCGCTTTGGCGGCGATTCGGTGCAGCAGCTCGAGGCGCACTTTCGCGACACGACGAGCCGGGTCACCCGTCGACTCACGCGCGGCGCGGCGGCGCGCGCCTGAAGACCGCGGTGCTCAGGCCCATTCTTCGCTATGGCGCAACCGTTCTTCATCAGCCTGCCGAAGCGGTCGAGTCCATCAGTCCCGATATTCAGACGCTGATCGACGACATGGTCGAAACCATGTACGCCGCGCCGGGCATCGGTCTTGCGGCGCCGCAGGTTGGGACGGCGTTACGCGTCTTTGTCGTCGATCTGTCCCTCGGCCGCGACCCCTCCGCGCTCATTGCCTTCGTAAACCCGGTTTTCGTCGAGCGCGACGGCATGCAGCTCGAGGAAGAGGGGTGCTTGAGCGTTCCGGGCTTCAACGCCACCGTCGCACGTCCTCAGAAGGCCGTCGTGCGTGGGTTGAACCGCGAGGGCCGGGAGCAAACGATCGAGGGAGCCGGGCTGCTGGCGCGCGCCTTTCAGCACGAGATGGATCACCTGGACGGCACGTTGTTCGTCGATCGCCTGCGCGGCATCAAACGCGACCTCATCGTCCGCCGAATCCGGAAGCTGTCGCGCGCGGGCGAATGGTAAGCGAAGACCCGCGGCTGCGCCTTGCTTTCTTTGGCACGCCGTCGTTCGCGGTGCCGACGCTCGCGCGACTTCTCGATTCACGGCACGCGGTCGTAGGTGTTGTGACGCAGCCCGACAAACCGAGTGGCCGCGGACGGAGAATCACAGGAGGACCGGTCAAGGCGCTGGCCATCGAGAAGGGCATTCCGGTGCTGCAGCCGGACCGCTTGAAGCGCGACCTCTTCGAGGAAGACTTCCGCAAGCTGGCGGTGGATCTTGGAGTCGTGGCGGCGTACGGCAAGATTCTGCCGGAGTGGCTTCTCGAGATGCCAGCGCTCGGCATGGTGAACGTCCACGCCTCGCTGTTGCCCAAATACCGCGGAGCTGCGCCGGTGCATCGGGCTGTTCTCGCGGGCGAGACAGAGACCGGCGTCACGATTATGCGAGTGGTCAAGGCGCTGGATGCGGGACCCATGCTTGCACGAGTCGCGCGACCGATTGGACCGGACGAATCGAGCGACGTCATCGAGCGCGATCTTGCCGCCCTCGGCGCAGATCTCCTGATGAGCGTCATCGATGATTTGCCCAGTGGTCGCATCGCGGAAACACCGCAGAACGAAGCAGAGGCAACCTACGCGCCGCGGCTGACGAAGGAAGAGGGGTTGATCGAATGGAGTCGCCCCGCGCCAGATCTGCATAACCAGGTGCGCGGTTTGAAGCCATGGCCCAACGCCTACACTTTTCTGAAGGGGGCACGGCTCGTTCTGCATCAGGCGAAGCTTTCCGACCTCGACGCCAACGCGCAGCTTCCTGGAACCTGCATCGCCGCTGGGCCTGCAATCTCCGTCGCCTGCGGCGATGGCCGCGCCCTGGATCTTCTACAGGTGCAGCCGGAAGGACGACGTGTGATGGCAGCGCGCGATTTCCTCGCCGGATTCGGACGCCTCACCAATCAGCGATTCGGTTGATCGATGCTCGCTCCGGCACGCGTGGCCGCTTACCGGACCCTCCAACTCGTCGAGACTATGGATCTGAGCCACGCGCTCGCCGAAGCGCGCGACGTGTTGCCGCAGGCGCGCGATCGCGCGCTCGCGACCGAGCTCGTGCTCGGGACCCTCAGGTGGCGCGGCGCCCTCGACCATCAGATTCAGCGCGTCAGCGGCCGCACGCTGCACCGGCTGGACGATCCGGTTTTGCGGGTGCTGCGCCTGAGCGCATACCAATTGCTCTATCTCACGAAGGTGCCGTCTTCAGCGATCGTGAACGACGCGGTCGAGATCATCAAGACACGGGCGAGGCTGAAAAGCGCGGCGCCGTTTGTAAACGCTGTCCTGAGACGGCTCACCCGCGAGCGTGAATCGCTGACATGGCCGCAGCCTCCTCGCGTGCTTGAAACACCGAAGGACAGAAGCGACCTTGTCGAGTACCTCTCCGTTGTCCATTCCCATCCGGCGTGGCTGGTGGATCGGTGGCTCGATCGATACGGCGTGAACGCGACCGAGCACTGGCTGCGATTCAACAACGAAACGCCGACGCTGACGCTCGCGACGAATCGGCTGATGGGAAGCCGTGAGGAGCTTGCCGGTCGCCTCGAACGGGAAGGCATTCGCAGCGCGCCAACCGGCGTCGCGCCGCATGGGGTGCGCGTTCTCGACGGACATCCGCTCAGCTCTGAAGCGTTCCGCGACGGAGCATGCCTCGTGCAGGACGAGGCATCGCAGTTGATTCCCGAACTGGTGGCTGCACGCGAAGGGGCGCGCGTGCTCGACCTGTGCGCCGCTCCCGGCGGCAAGACCGTCGCTCTTGCTGCGCAGGTAGGTCCAGCCGGCCTCATCATCGCGAGCGACGTGCGATCGCACCGGATGGCAATCCTTGCGGCAACCCTCGAACGCTGTCGCGTGCACCGCAGCGCGCTCGTCCACATTGCCCCGACAGGCGCCCTGCCATTTCGCGCGGAAGCGTTTGACGCGGTGCTCGTCGATGCGCCGTGTTCAGGACTCGGGACGGTGCGACGAGATCCGGACATCAAGTGGAAGCGCGCGCCCGACGATCTCGCTGGATACGCGCGAGCGCAGGGTGATCTTCTTCGCTCGGTCGCGCCGGCGGTCGCCACCGGCGGACGTCTGGTTTACAGCACGTGTTCGAGTGAGCCTGAAGAAGATGAAAACGTGGTCGGCGCGTTCCTGGATGGGCATCGGGAGTTCACACTGCTGCCGATTGGCAGCCTGCATGTGTTGCCGTCAGCGATTCGAGCGCTGGCAACGCCCGAAGGCTGCATGCGGACACTGCCGCCGCGCGACGGCCTCGAAGCATTTTTCGGGGCGGTCTTGCAGCGGGCATTTTGAAGTACGATTGCTGATCGTTGATGCAGTTTGGAGGCAGAGTCTGGAGCGCTGGCAGGCTGCTCCTGATCACCGGCGCGCTGATCGCCACCTATTTCGTGTTTGCCGCCATCTCGATGCGCGTCGCTATTCGAGCTCGTGAGGTCTCCGTGCCCAATCTCGTTGGCCGGAATCTCGACGAGGCCTCGGCATCGGCCGCAGCGCAGGGATTAGCTCTCCGCATCGACCAAACGCGCAGGCCAGACGAGAAGGTGACCGCGGGCCATGTCATTGGACAAGATCCGCCCGCCGGCAGTACCGCGCGCCGGCAGCGCGGCATTCGCGTGTGGGTCAGCGCCGGGCCGCGCGCGATTGTCGCACCGCGGCTCGTGGGCGAGTCGGAACGGACCGCCGAGATTCGCCTCACGCAGGAGGGCGTCACGACGGCGTCGATCTCGGAGATTCGCGACGCAGATTATCCGCCTGGTGTCGTCGTCGCGCAGGATCCGCCGCCAGACACGCGGACGTCAGAGGTGCGGCTCCTCGTCAATCGCGGCGAGGACCGCGTGACGTATGTCATGCCGGACCTGATCGGAGTGAACGGCGAACGCGTTGCGGAGCTGCTCCGCACGCAGGGCTTTCGCGTGGCGATCGTGTCGCAGCAGTCATCGCCGGACTTTCCGCCCGGCATCGTGATTCGTCAAACACCAGCCGGCGGATATCAGGTGCATCCAGGCGATGCAATTTCCATCGAGGTGAGCCGGTGACGGTGCGGATCGCGCCGTCGATTCTGTCCGCTGATTTCGCCAACCTGGGCGCCGAGATTGCGGCCGCAGAGCGGGGCGGCGCCGATCTCATTCACGTCGACGTAATGGACGGCCACTTCGTGCCCAACCTGACAATCGGTCCGGCGGTGGTTCGCTCAATCAAGCGCGTCGCAACAGTGCCGCTCGATGTCCATTTGATGATTGAAGAGCCCGACCGATACATCGAGGACTTCCGCGACGCCGGCGCAGCGATGATTTCGGTCCACGTCGAAGTGCTGCCGCATCTTCACCGTACGATCGGCTATATCAAGGCACTCGGCGCAAAGGCGGGCGTTGTCCTGAACCCCTCAACACCTGTGGTCGCCATCGAAAACGTCGCCGCCGATGTCGATTACGTGCTCGTGATGTCGGTGAATCCCGGCTTCGGCGGGCAGGCCTTCATCCCGCGGAGCGTTCACAAGATCAGAGCTGTCCGTGCGCTGCTGGACGGCGCCGGCAACGACGCGCCCATCGAGGTGGACGGTGGGATCGATCTCAACACCGCGGGGCTGGTCGTGAATGCCGGCGCTGAGATTCTCGTCGCGGGCCACGCCATCTTCGGCGGTCACCAGCCTGACAGTGCGACGCGGACGCTGAAAGAGGCCGCCCTTGCAGCCGTTTCTCCGCGGGCGAGCCGGCCGTGTTGAAAAGCGTCACGGCTCTCGAGCCCGTGGCAGTTTTGCCACCGGCGGCCAGTCGCGCCTGATGATCGGGGGCCGCAGATCGACGTCGACGCTTCGCGTCCGATACGCCGAAACCGACAAGATGGGCGTTGTCTACTACGCACATTATCTCGTCTGGTTCGAAATCGGCCGAACGGATTGGCTGCGCGAGACGGGATGGAACTACCGCGAAATGGAAGCCGAGGGTCTCGCGCTTCCCGTTATCGAGTCTCACTGCGAATACAAGGGCGGCGCTCGATATGACGACGAAATCGAGATCGAGACGCGAGCGCGCCGGATGTCCCCACTCAGAATCGCATTCGACTACGAAGTGAAGCGACGGGGCGATCGCGCGACGCTGGCCTCCGGATACACCGTCCACGTCACGGTCGACGCCGCCGGTCGGCCGACCAGGCTTCCGGCACGCGTGAAGGACCTGTTCGCATGAAGGCGCTGGTGACCGGAGCCGCGGGTTTCATCG
>Ga0137368_10009181_pt1 | contig 10116 bp, 9 predicted proteins | sample SagtaG_13_FD_104917 | JGI IMG/M metagenome (GOLD analysis project Ga0137368, IMG submission 104917) | Vadose zone soil microbial communities from Sagehorn Ranch, Mendocino, California, USA - Sage1_L_100_16 metaG | ecosystem: Environmental > Terrestrial > Soil > Vadose zone | place: USA...
AGTGGGCGCAGCGGGTGCTGGCCGAGACCGCGGTGGCCTGGCTGGAGCGGCCGAACTCCAGCGAGCCCCGCGGCGTCCTGCTCGCCCCGCCGCAGAGCTGGCGGCCACCGCCCAGCTTCTTCCGGACGCTGGTCCGCGGCCTGGCCGCCGCCCCCTGGCTACGCCTGCAGACCGCCACCAGCCTGGCCGACCAGGTGCCGCAGGGGCCAGGCCGGAGCGAGCGGCAGCTCGCCACCGTCACCGCGGCCGACGCAGCCGCCGGGCTGCCGGCCAGCTACCTGCGCACGGTGGCCGAGGTCCGCTCCAAGCTGACCAGCTTCCGGCGCTCGGTCGGCCCCGACTACCGGCCGCCGTCCGGCGACTTCGACCGCGACCTGCTGATCGCCGAGTCGAGCGACTGGCGGCCGGCCGCCGCCAGAGCCAGGGGCCGCTCCTTCATCCGCGCGGTCGACCAGGGCATCCGCGGCGTCTACCGCCGGGTCGGGGTGCAGGCCACGCCGGTGACCCTCACCGCCAGGCGGGGGACCATCCCCGTCACCGTCGCCAACGACAGCGACCAGCGTCTCACCGTGGTCCTGCGGCTCACCTCGCCAAAGGTCGACCTGCCGGCGGTCAGCGAGCCGTTCGTGCTGGAGCCGCGCCGCCGCACCACCCAGCTGCTGCCGGTCAGCACCAGGGCCACCGGCACCTTCCCGATCCGGGTGGAGGTGCTCACCCCCGACGGCAAGCAGCCCGTCGCCGGCGGCGAGATCCGCCTGATCTCCACCGCCTTCAACCGGGTCGCCCTCGCGCTGACCGGCGGGGCGGCCGGGTTCCTGCTGCTGTGGTGGTGGCGCGGCAAGCGGCGCCGGGCGGCGGAATGAGCACGGCGGGCTCCCCGGTGAACGCGGCCGAGCCCAGCCTGGCCCGCTCGACCGCCGTGATGGCCACCGGGACGCTGCTGTCCCGGGTCACCGGGCTGCTCAGGGTGACCGTGCTGGTGGCCACCCTCGGGGTCGGCGAGAGCCGCCTGGCCGACGTCTACAACGTCGCCAACACCACCCCGAACATCATCTACGAGCTGGTCCTCGGGGGGATCCTGTCGTCGATCTTCGTGCCGGTCTTCGTCGAGGTGCGCAACACCCGGGGGGCGAGGCAAGCCTGGCACGTGGCCAGGGCGACCATGACGATCGCGATCGTCGGCCTGGGGCTGCTGGCCCTGATCGGCATCCTGGCGGCCCCCTGGATCATCAAGCTCTACATCCACTCGGGCACCCCGGCCGAGCGGGCCGAGGCGCAGGAGCTCGGCGGCCAGCTGCTGGCCATGTTCATGCCCCAGATCGTCTTCTACGGGGTCGGGGCGGTCATGACCGGGCTGCTCAACGCCAACCGGCGCTTCGGGGTGCCGATGTTCGCGCCGATCCTGAACAACCTGGTGGTGATCGCGGTCGGCCTGACCTTCCACTTCCTGGTCGGCCAGCAGGTGCCCCAGGTCGGCGAGGTCACCACCGGCCAGAAGCTGCTGCTCGGCCTCGGCACCACCGCCGGGGTGGCCGCCATGACGCTGGTGCAGTGGCCCTTCCTGCGGCGCATCGGCTTCCGCTTCCACTTCGTCTGGCACTGGCGCGACCAGGCCATCCGCAAGATGGCCACCCTGTCGGCCTACACCGTCGGCTACGTGGTCACCAACCAGGTCGGCTACCTGATCATCCCGGTCCTCGCCTACGGCGTGCAGGGCGGCTACACCGCCTACTCGACGGCGTTCATCTTCTTCCAGCTCCCGCACGGCGTGTTCGCGGTGTCGGTTATGACCGCCCTGCTGCCGCCGCTCAGCGAGTACGCCGTCGCCAAGGACTGGGATGCCTTCCGGGCCACCCTTTCGAGGGGGGTGCGGCTCACCGCCGCCGTGCTGCTGCCCGCCGCCATCGGGTACCTGGCCCTCGCCGGCCCGATCGTGCGGCTGCTGCTGGAGCACGGAGTGGTGACGGGGGCCAGCACCGAGCTGCTCACCCGCGTGCTCGTGGTGTTCGTGCTCGGGCTGGTGCCGTTCTCCACCTTCCAGCTCATCCTGCGCGCCTTCTACGCCCTGCAGGACACCCGCACGACCTTCATGATCAACCTGGTCGCCGTCGGCACCAACGTGGCCGCCAACCTGCTGCTGTTCGCGCTGCTGCCGGAGCGGTGGAAGATCCCCGGCCTGGCCCTTGGCCACGTCGCCCACTACACGGTCGGCTCGGCCCTCCTGCTGGCGTCACTGTCGCGGCGGATCGGTGGCCTCGACGGCCTCCGCATCCTGAAGGCGGTGGTCCGAATGCTGGTCGCCGGGCTGGTCATGGGCGTGGTCGCCGCCGTCGCCGGTGGCGCCGCCGGCGGGCTGGTCCCGCCGGGGTTCCTGCGCGACCTGATCACGGTGACGGTCGGGGTCGCCGCCGGCGTCGGCACCTACCTGTTGGCCGCCCGGCTGCTGCGGATCGAGGAGCTCGGCCTGCTCATGGCCGTGCTCCGGCGGCGGCGCCGGGGGTCGGGCCGGGCCTAGCGTTCGCAGGCGGAATTCCCGGCAGATCGCGGACGAGTCCGTCCCAACGGGCGAGAAATTTCCCGAAGGTGTTTGCAATCGCCCTGCCCGGATGAGAGCGTCCCCGGCGGCCGCAGACCCGACACGCGAAGGGACTTCCCCCTGCGACCTCTTCGGAGTGCTCTGGTCCTGCTCGTCGCCATCGGCGTGCTGGTCGCCGGCGAGGGCGAGCAGGCCGTCGCCGCCCGCCGCGAGACCCCTGCCCACAAGATCACCCGCCTGCGGGCCAAGGCGGTCCGCGTGCAGCACGCGATCGACCGTATGAACGACCGCGTCGAGGGTCTCATCGAGGACTACAACGAAGGGCGGGTGGCGCTGGCCCGGACGCGTGCCGAGCAGGCCGGGACGCAGCGGCGCATCCGGCGGGCCAAGCGCCGCCTGGCGGCGGCCAGGCGGCAGCTCGGCCAGCGGCTGTGGGCCATCTACACCGAAGGTCCGGCCACCGCCCTCAGTCAGCTCCTCGGCGCCCAGACCATGCACCAGGCCCTGACCACCGCCAAGTACCAGGAGCAGGTCGTCGGCGCGGACCGGGCGGCCATCGCGCGGGTCGAGCGGCTCAAGGCCGAGCTCACCGAGCTCGCCGGGAAGCTGGCCGCCCAGCGCGCCCGCCGCGAGCTCCTGCAGGCCCGGCTGGCCCGGCAGCGCCGCCAGATCGAGGGCCGCCTGGCGGACCAGAAGCGCTACCTCGCCCGGCTGACCAGGGAGGTCAAGCGGGCCATCGTGGCCGAGCGTCGCCGCCGCGAGGAGCTGCGCCGGCGCGCCCTGCTGCGCCGGCTGGCTGCCGAGCGGGCGGCGAGGGCCAGGGCGGCAGCAGCGGCCCGCGCCCGCAGCACCTGGCGTGGCGTCGCCAGGCGGGCGGGCGGCCCGTCGGGCGCCGCCGGCCGGGCGGTCGCCTTCGCCATGGCCCAGATCGGCAAGCCGTACGTGTGGGGTGCCGCCGGGCCCGGCAGCTACGACTGCTCCGGCCTGATGATGGCCGCCTACCGCAGCGCCGGCGTCTGGCTCCCAAGGGTCAGCCGAGCCCAGTGGTACGCCGGGCCGCACCTCACCCTCGGCGAGCTCGTCCCTGGGGACCTGGTGTTCTTCGCCTACGACACCTCCGACCCGGCCTCCATCCACCACGTCGGCATGTACATCGGCGGCGGCGCCATGGTCGAGGCGCCCTACAGCGGGGCGAGCGTGCGCACCGCCTCGATCGGGCGGGGCGATTACATCGGTGCGGTACGGCCGACCGGCTGAGGGTAGAAGGGCCGGAGAAGAGCCTGCCTGTTACACTTCCTGGGTCGCGATCCCCGGGGTCCAACGCCCCGCTCCTTGCATATGAGCATGTCGCAGGTCGGTTCCGGTCTGCCCCGGTTGCTCGCCGAGCGCTACGAGCTCGCCGAGCAGCTCGCCTCGGGCGGCATGACGAGCGTCTGGCGCGGGCACGACCGCGTGCTCGGCCGGGACGTGGTCGTCAAGGTGCTCCACCCGGAGCTGGCCGCCGACGAGGACTTCCGGGTCCGCTTCCACGAGGAGGCGGTCAACGCCGCCCGGCTCACCCATCCGAACATCGTCGCCCTCTACGACACCGGCGAGCAGGGCGGCGTCGCCTACATCGTGATGGAGCTGGTGCACGGCTCGACCCTGCGCGAGGCGCTCGCCAGGAACGGGCCGCTGCCTCCCGCCCAGGCGGCCTGGCTGGCGACCGAGGTCACCGCGGCGCTCGGCTATGCCCACCAGACCGGTGTCTGCCACGGCAGCCTCAAACCCGGCAACATCCTGCTGGCCGACGACGGCACCGTGAAGGTGGCCGACTTCTCGATCGCCAGAGCCGCCACCGACGACGACCCAGGCCGGACCGGCGAGATCCTCGGCGCCGACGGCTACCTGGCCCCGGAGGTCGTGCACGGCGGGGTGGCCGACGGCCGCGCCGACGTCTACGGGCTCGGCGCCTGCCTCTACGAGATGCTGACCGGACGCCCGCCCGCCGCGGACCCTGCCGCCACCGTCCCGCCAAGGGCGCTGCGCGCCGGCGTGCCGAGGGAGCTCGACACGGTCGTGCAGAAGGCGATGGCGGTCGACCCGAACGAACGCTTCCAGTCCCCGGAGGCGATGGCCTCCGCCCTGGCAAGGTCGGCCGCGACCGCCGGCGCGGTCCCGACCGGTGGTGGGCTGGTGGAACCGCTGGAGGCGCCGCCGAGGCCCGAGGGGCCGCCCGCCCGCGGTTTCCTGCGTCACGAGGGCCGCTGGCTCGGCTGGACGCTCGCCCTGGTCGTGCTGGTGGGGGTGCTGGCCGTGGCGCTCACCGTGGCCAGCGACACCATCGGCGACCTGTTCGGCGGCGACGGCTCCCCAGGGCCGGCCGACTCCACCGGGACCACCGCCGGCCAGACCGCGGTGCGGGTGGTGCAGGCGACCCCGTTCGACCCCCCTCCCGGGGACGGCCAGGAGAGCGACGACGAAGCGGCCAACGCGATCGACCGCGACCCGGCCACCGCCTGGAAGACCGAGGGGTACAACCAGCCGAACCTCGGCGGGCTGAAGCCGGGGGTCGGGCTGGTGCTTGACCTCGGCGGGCCGCAGCCGACCAGGCAGCTGACCGTCACGCTGTCCGCGCCAGGAGCCACCATGGCGGTGTACGGCTCCGGCGACCGCCCGCCGAGCCTCGACGGCTGGACGGAGCTGGCCGGGTCGCAGACGGCCACCGGCCAGCGGGTGAGCTTCGACCTGGGCGGGCAACCCCACCGCTACCTGCTGGTGTGGTTCACCAGCCTGCCAAGGGATGACGACGGCAAGTACCGCGGCGGGATCGCGGCCGTCACCCTGCGGTCGTGACCGAGCGCAGCGACGAGACGCTGCTCGCCGCCCACCTGCGCGGCGACCCGCGCGCCTTCGGCGAGCTGGTCGGCCGGCACGAGCGCAGGGTCTACGGCCTCTGCCTGCGCATCCTCGGCAGTCGCGAGGACGCCGAGGACGCCACCCAGGAGACCTTCCTGGCCGCCCTGCGCAAGGCGGCCAGCTTCCGGCAGGCGGCAGCCTTCTCGACCTGGCTGTACCGGATCGCGGTGAATGCGGCCACCGACCAGGCGAGGCGCCGGGCACGGGCGCGGCTGGCGCCGCTGGACCCGGAGGACGCCGCCGCCGCGGCCGCGCCCGGCGGCGACCACGGCGATGCGGTCGCCGCCGCGGTCGCCGTGCAGGCGGCCCTTGCCGAGGTGCCGGAGGAGTTCCGGGTGGCGGTGGTGCTCTGCGACCTGTACCGGGTGCCGTACGCCGAAGCCGCCCAGATCCTCGAGATCCCGGTCGGCACGGTGAAGAGCCGGGTGTTCCGCGGCCGGCTCGCCCTCGCCGAGCGGCTCGAGGGCGGCGGGGCGCGGGCCTCTGGGCCACCGACCCTCAAGGTGGTCGGCTCGGCGGGAACCGAGGAGCTGTCGCGAGCGTCCGAACCCAAGAAGGCAGACCGTCCCAGGCAGGAGTAGCGCAGCGTGCCAGAGCATCCCGACCGCGAGCAGCTGGCCGCCTTCCAGGCGGGCGACGGCGACCGCCGGCAGCGGGCGCGGGTCGAGGCGCACCTGGCCGGCTGCCGGCCCTGCGCCCAGGTGGTCGCCGCGGTCGAGCGTGCCAGGGGGCGGCTGACCCTGCTGGCAGAGCCGGAGCTGCCCGCCGGCCTCCACGACCGCCTGGTCGCCGCCGTGGACGCCGAGGCTGCCCGGCCGCTGCCCGGCCGCGCCAGGCGGGCGTGGTACCGGCGGCCGGCCGCCTGGGGCGCGGCCGCCGCCGCCGTGCTGCTGGTCGCCCTGGCCGTCCCCCTGCTGCAGCTGGACCGCGGCCGCGACCTCGCCACCGCCGGCGGCGGGCAGGCCGCCCAGGAGGCGGCGAGGCCCACGGCCGGCGGCCAGCTTCCGGTGATCGCGCTCGCCGGCGAACTGGACGCGGAGCGGCTGCGGGCGGCGCTGGACACCAACCCGGTCGCCAGGCTGGCGCTGGAACGCGCCAAGGCCGGCGGGGAGCCGGCGGCGGCGCAGGCCGACCAGGGCGCGACCCGGGCCGCTCCGGAGACGGCGCCGGGCACGGGCGGCGCCGGGGAAGCCGCGTCCCCGACGAGCGCGGCAGGCGCACAGGACGCCACCGCCGGCCAGCAGCAGGCCTGCCTGGCCGCCGCGGTGGCGCAGGCCGGCCACGCGCTGCTGCCGGCGTTCCTGGTGGAGGGGAGCTACCAGGGACGGCCGGCGACCGTGCTGGTCACGGCGACGCCCGGGTCGCCGTCCCAGGCGGAGTTCTGGGTGTTCCCGCGGGGCGACTGCTCCGGCCCGCCGTTGGCGTCCGGGCCGCTCCGCTGAGGCGGCGCGGCCAGCCGCCGGACGCCTACCAGATCCCGCTGGCCCGCGCGAACGCGATCCCGCCGGAGAGCGCGTAGAACAGCAGCAGCCGGGCGGTCAGCGGGTCGCCGCCGAACAGGGCCACCACGGCCGCCAGCCCCAGCACGGCGGCCGCGGCGGCCGCCAGCCCCAGCCGGGTGTGGGTCCTGCGCCGTGCCGCCCACCGCACCGCCGCGGCGACCAGGAAGCCGTGGGCGGCGCCGAGCAGCAGGCTCCCGAACGGCACCGCCGCCAGCAGCACCAGCAGCAGCAGCCCGGCCGCCGCCGCGGCCGCCAACCCGACCCCGAACGCCCTGGCCAGCACGGCCGTTTCCGGGTTTCCCTTGGCCCGGCCCGACTGCCTGGCGCAGCGCGGGCACTTCTGCCCCACCGCGGTGGCCACCATGCAACGCGTGCAGATCGGGTCGCCGCAGCTGGAGCAGGTCAGCCTGGTCTCGACCTTCGGGTGGTTGACGCAGGTCGGCGCGAGATTTGTCTGGTCTGCCGCCATCGTTGGTCCCTCCACCTGCCAGAGTACGAGATGCGCGCCCGCCAGGTGGGTCGGAACACGCGTGTGGGACAATCCGTTGACAGGTGTGGCGCCACACTCGGATGTCCCAGGAGGCATGCACAGACCGATGGCCACTTCCCGCAGCAGCGCTCCGGTGCTGATCGCCGGCTCCGGACCAGCCGGCCTGACGGCGGCGCTGTACACCGCCAGGGCGAACCTGCACCCGATCGTCATCGAGGGTGTCGAGGCCGGCGGCCAGCTGACGCTGACCACCGACGTGGAGAACTACCCGGGGTTCCCCGCCGGCATCCTCGGCCCGGAGCTGATCGGCAAGATGCGCGAGCAGGCGGGCCGCTTCGGGGCCGAGTTCGTCACCGCCGACGTCACCAAGGTCGACCTGGCCGGACCGCCGTTCCGCGTCTGGGTCCACGACCAGGAGTACAGCGGCAAGGCGCTGATCGTGGCCACCGGCGCGAAGGCCAAGATGCTCGGGCTTCCCGGCGAGCGCCAGTACCTCGGCCGCGGCGTGTCGACCTGCGCGACCTGCGACGGCTTCTTCTACCGCAACCGCGAGCTGGTGGTGGTCGGCGGCGGCGACTCCGCCCTCGAGGAGGCGACCTTCCTGACCCGGTTCGCGACCAAGGTGACGGTCGTGCACCGCCGCGACCGGCTGCGCGCCTCAAAGGTCATGCAGGACCGCGCGTTCGCCAACCCCAAGATCGAGTTCGCCTGGAACTCGGGGGTCGTCGAGGTGCTCGGCGAGCAGACCGTGACCGGGGTGCGGCTGCGCAACCTGGCCGACGGTTCCGAGTCGGTGCTGCCGGTCGCCGGCATCTTCGTGGCGATCGGGCACACCCCCAACACCGAGCTGTTCGGCGGCCAGCTCGAGCTCGACGACGCCGGCTACATCCTCACCCCCGGGGCACCGTCGACGGCGACCAGCGTGGACGGGGTGTTCGCCGCCGGCGACGTGGTCGACCACGTCTACCGGCAGGCGGTGACCGCGGCGGGCACCGGCTGCGCGGCCGCCATCGACGCCGAGCGCTGGCTGGAGGCACACGGGCACGACTCGGGGGCCACCACCGACAACTGGGAGTGACGGGAGGTCCTGGCGGGTAGCCGACCACCTTGGCGAGGAATACAGCGGGTGCGGCACGACGTTGTAGATCCGCCAGGGGGGATGACATGCAGAGGAGGTGGAGGTGCGCCGGGTTGAGGCAACACCGACCGCACCGAAGGTATGAGCAAAGGTGCAGCCGTGACTGACGCGACGTTCGACCGCGAGGTGTTGAAGTCGAGCACCCCGGTGCTGGTCGACTTCTGGGCGGAATGGTGTGGGCCCTGCAAGATGGTGTCCCCCGTTCTGGAGGAGATCGCCGACGAGCACAAGGGCAAGCTCACCATCGCCAAGCTCAACGTCGACGAGAACCCGGACGTGGCCATGCGCTACGGCGTCATGAGCATCCCGACGCTGGCCCTGTTCGTGGGCGGAGTCGAGAAGAAGCGGCTGATCGGCGCCATGCCGAAGCGCAACATCCTCTCGGAGATCGCCGAGTTCATCGCCTGAGACGCCAGCAACCAGGATCACGAGCACGAGCCCGGCCCTTGGGGGCCGGGCTCGTTGGTGTTCTGGCTCAGTCCTGTGGCCGGCTCGAGGGCACCGGCCGCAGCGCCGGCTGCTGGGCCGGCACCGGCACCCGCAGCGCCTCACGGGCCGCCTCGCGGGCGTCCTTCCACGTCAAGGCGGTGCGCAGGTCCATGCGCATGAGCGGATACCTGGGATGGTCGCGGACCACCTGGAAGCCGCTCGCCTCCAGGAAACCGGCCGGGATCCGGCAGTCGCGGCCGCGTGGCACCCGGTCGGCGAACGCCTCCACCGCCCGCACCTTCCGCCTGGTCAGGTCCCTTGCCATGGTCTGCAACAGGACCCGACCGATGCCCTGGCCTTCGAAGGCGGGGATCACCGCCAGGGTGGCGAGCAGGACGGCGTCCCGGCTCACCGGGCGGGCGGCCTGGTAGCCGACCTGTTCGAGGTAGCGGGTGGGCGCGTACAGCGAGTAGCCGGCCACCGCACCGTCGACCGACAGCACGTGGCCGGCCGGCCCCCACTCCAGCGCGACCGACGACAGCCAGGCCTCCTTCTGGAGGCCGGCGTCCTCCGACCCGCGCGGGCGCGCCTTGGCCCCCAGCTCCCAGAAGACGCAGCGGCGGCACGGCTCCGGCAGCAGGTCGACCGTCTCGGTCTCCAGCGGGACGAGCTTGCGGCCCACGGTCAGCGGGCCCCGAAGGGCAAGGATGGGCGGCGGTGGATCACCAGCAGCGCCCAGATCACACCGACCAGCGCGCCCACGAGGAAGCTCCCCCCAACGCGTCGGAGCAGTGGCAGCGAGGGACTCGGCAGCAACAAGATCTTCCCAGACCGGACAGCGGCACGATGCTAGCAGCCGGGCGGGCGCGGTCGCCAGGAAGCGCCGGGGTACCGGTCCGTGGCGCTGGCGTATGCTTACCGGCCATGCGTGCCGACGACCCCTTCCGCGACCGCTACGCGCGCGGGACCCGATCGATGACCGCCTCGGAGATCCGGGCGCTGTTCGCCGTCGCGGCGCGACCGGAGGTGGTCAGCCTGGCCGGCGGGATGCCGTTCACGGCCGCGCTCCCCTTCGACGTGGTCGGCGACGTGCTCGACGAGGTGCTCGCCGAGGAGGGCCCGG
>Ga0137368_10009185_pt1 | contig 10115 bp, 8 predicted proteins | sample SagtaG_13_FD_104917 | JGI IMG/M metagenome (GOLD analysis project Ga0137368, IMG submission 104917) | Vadose zone soil microbial communities from Sagehorn Ranch, Mendocino, California, USA - Sage1_L_100_16 metaG | ecosystem: Environmental > Terrestrial > Soil > Vadose zone | place: USA...
GAGGAAGAAGCGCTTGAAGAACAGGGAGAACGCGTCCTGGACATACATACCGTTGAACGCCGTCGCGGTCCGGCCGGAATCGACAAAGCTCGAGAAGCTGAACAGCAGCACCAGGCCCAGCGCGGCCGCGGCGGCGAAACCGAGGTGCCGCTTCACTTCCACTGGCGCCCACAAATCCAGCAACAGCACTCCCAGACCGAGGAGCACGACTGCTATTTCGAGAATGGTCAATGAGTAGTTCATGTCCGGTAAGCTCAAAGTTCAAAGCTCAAAGAAGCTCCCAGTCCCAAATCCAACCGCCGACGCTCCTATCCAGGTGACCGTTGGGAGCTTGGAGCCTGGAGCTTCTCTGGAGCTTTGAGCTTTGAATTTTGCATTTCTCATCTGAGCTTCTCATCTCGACTCGGCTTGCGCGACGCTCGCGTTGAGCCGCGCCGGGGCCTTCTGACCTTGTGCCATCTTCACGATGCCTTCCACGCTGGGCTTGATCTTCTCCGTCAGCAGGCCGGGAAAGCAGCCGAAGAGAAGTAAAATGGTCAGGAGCAGCGCGAACGGGAGCTTGCGCCAGGCATGCGGAGCGTCGGCCACTTCGCCGCACTGTTGGCCGAGCGGCCCGTGCAGCATGTTGCGGATGGCGCGGAGCATGTAAACGGCGGCGATGATTAGCGCGCCCCAGACAGCGAGGCCGGTCACCAGCGGAAAGGCCTTCCACGAACCGAAGAAGACCATGAATTCGCCGACAAAGTTCGCGAAACCTGGCAGGCCACAACCCGCGAGCATGGCCATGACCAGCGCGGTGCCAATGAAAGGCAGTCGTTGCAGCAACCCGCTCATCTGTGCCATGTGGAGGGACTTCGTCTGTTGATAGAGATATCCGCTCAAACCAAACGTCAGCGCGGCCAGCAGACCGTGGGCAATCATCAGCACGACTGCGCCGGTTACGCCGACCAGGCTCAGGCTGGCGATGCCGAGAAAAACGAAGCCCATGTGCGCCACGCTCGAATTGCCGATAAGTAGATTGAGGTCGCGCTGGCGGATGGCGACGAGGCCGCAATAAAGGATGTTGCCGAGGCAAAGCAGCGCCAGGATATGAAGCCACGACTTCGCGCCGTCCGGCATCAACGGAAGCGCGACTCGAATCAGGCCGTACAAGCCGAATTTCTTAAGCACCCCGGCGTGGAGCATCGCGGTCGCCGTTGGCGCAGAACCGTAGCCGAGCGGCGCCCAGGTGTGAAACGGCCAGAGCGAGACGAGGATGCCAAAGCCGAACAGCAGCAGCGGGAAGATGAAGTGCTGAGAGCTGACCGCCATCGCATTCGCCTTGAAATAGTTCGTAATCGCTTCGATGTCGAATGTGCGCTGGCCGGCGGGCAATTGCAGGTAAAGAGCGATGAGACCGATTAACGCGATGAGCGCACCGAGGCTGAGATAGAGCGTGATCTGAAAGGTCGCATAGTTCTTCTCGGGGCCGCGTCCCCAGACTCCGATCATGATGAAGGTCGGGACCAGCGCCAGTTCGTGGAAGAAGTAGAAGAAGAACAGGTCGAGCGACGCGAACGCGCCGAGGATGCCGCCCGTCATCGCGAGCAGCAGGAGGTAGAACTCCTTCTCGCGCTCTTTGATTTCCCAGGAGACGCACGCGGCCGCGAAGGCGACGATCGCGCCCATGAAGATCAGCCCGATGTTCACGCCGTCCACGCCGAGGCGGCATTCGATGCCGAGGGCTTTGGCGCCGAGCCAGGGGACGGTGGTGACAAATTGATAGGCGGTTTCGCCGGTGTGAAACCGCCCGAACAGAAAAAGGCCGAGCAGCGCGACGATCAGCGTCGTTGACAACGCCACGAGCCGCATGACGAAGCGGTAGTTGCGCGGGACGAAGGCCAGGCCGAGCGCAGCGAGCAGGGGGGAAAAGACAATCAAGGCTAACATGCTTATTCAGGTGCAATGACGGGCAGATTCGGAGCCAAGGCGACCCGAAATCCGACGCTTACCGAAGGGGCGCCCCGCCCAGGGCCGAATTCACTGTTAGCCGGCGAAATACACCGACCGCGATGAGCGGAACGACATCCGTACGCCTCGAAATGGAAGGTCCCGCCGCGAAGCGCGAACACGCTGCCCGGGATCGTGCCGAGCGGATTCGTGACGGCCCCGCCCGGATAGTCACCCAACCAATCCAGGCACCACTCACTTACGTTTCCATGCATGTCGTATAGCCCCCAGGGATTCGGCAGTTTGCCTCCGACGGAGTGAGCCCGGCCTTCGCTATTGGAGGCGAACCAAGCGTACGATGCGATCGCAAGGTAGTCAGGATCGTCGCCGAAGCTGAAGCGTGTGTTCGTTCCCGCCCGGCACGCGTATTCCCACTCCGCCTCCGTGGGCAACCGATAAGCGTAGCCGTGCGGCAGCGTGGCAGCTTCACGCTCGCGCTGAGTCAACAGGCGACAAAAGTTCATGGCTTCCTGCCACGTCACATTGGTGACTGGCAAATCGTTGCGCTTGTCCTCGAGTTGAAGTGCTACCCACATCGTCGGAAGCCTGCCTGCGGTGTCCTGGTATTGCCACGTCGTGACCTCGTACTTCCCGAGCCAGAATCCGTAGCTGATCGCCACGGAGGTTTCAGGGCCTTCGTAGCGCCCTCGCGACTTTTCATACGGAGAGCTTCCCATGAGAAACGTTCCAGGAGGAATCCACACCAGTTCCAATGGCGTCGCCTGAGAATTGTTCGTTTGCACAGGATGAACCAACTCCCCGTTTCCGGCGATGAGCGCTTGTCCTGGGTCGGTTTCATCCGGAGTAGAGCTTGGCAGACTCGATCCAACTCCGGCCTGAGCGGGGGTTAATTGGGCGCTCTCCGAAGAAGACTCGTCCCTTCCGATTTGTTCGTTCGCCACATGCGTGACCCTCGATACTTGTTTGGCAACGTCACGAACAGCGAAGCCGTCATCAATTGGGGAACGCCTCAACATGACGACGACGATCAGCAGGCCAACCAGGACGACCATCAACAATAGAACTCTCTCGGTTTTCGTCCGCTTCATTTTCCAATTACGAAATAAAGCACCACTGCCGCGCCGAGCACGAACAGAAAGGCATACGTCTGGAGGTTGCCGGTCTGGACCAATCGCAGCGCGCGGCCAACCAGTTCGGTCGTGCCGTGTGCGCCGCGAACGCACAGGCCGGCGATGATCCAGCGATCAAACCCGTCGGCGATTGCCGCGAACAGATCCTGCAGTTTGACCAACGTGGCTTCGTAAATCTCGTCGAAGTAGAACCGGTTCCGCATCGCCCGCGTGATGGCGCCGAGCTTGTCCGGGAGCGGATCGAACGTGGCGTTGCGATACAAGCCCCCGGCGAACGAAAAGCCGAAGAAAACGGCGCCAATACTCGCGAAAATGGCCAGCACCTGATGCGGCAGATGGGCGTCGGGAAGCTGTCGGGCATAGAGATGTTCGATGCCCCAGAAACCCGCCAGCACCGACGGCACCATCAGCGCCACCAAGGGCAGCGTCATGATCCTGGGGGATTCATGAGCGTGATCCACGGCCTGCGACTTGGTTGGTCCAAGAAACGCCACGAAAATAAGCCGGAACATATAGAACGTCGTTAGCCCCGCAACGAGGACGGCGACGCCGAACAGCGCCGGCTGGCCGTGTTGGGCGTTCAATGTCACCGCCAGGATTTCGTCCTTGCTGAAGAAGCCGCTGAACGGCGGCAGGCCGCACAGGGCGAGCGTTGCGAAGAGGAAGGTCCAATAGGTAACCGGCATCTTCTTTTTCAGGGCGCCCATTTTCCAAATGTCCTGCTCGTGGCGCAGTGCGTGGATGACCGAACCGGCCCCGAGGAACAGCAACGCTTTGAAGAAGGCGTGCGTCGTGAGGTGATACATGGCCTGCACCGGGCCGCCGGCGCCGACGGCCATCACCATGTAGCCGAGCTGCGAGAGGGTCGAGTAGGCGAGGATTCGTTTGATGTCGTTTTGTTGCACAGCGATCAGCGCGGCCAGCAGCGCGGTGAAGCCTCCGACCCACGCGATCACCGTCAAGGCCTGTGAGCCGGGCAGGTCGAGGAGAAAGAAAACGCGGCAGAGCATGTAAACACCGGCGGCCACCATGGTGGCCGCGTGAATGAGCGCGCTGACCGGCGTGGGGCCTTCCATCGCGTCGGGAAGCCAGACGTGGAGCGGAAACTGAGCCGACTTGCCGGCCGCGCCGCAAAAGATCAGCAGACCGGCGGCCGTTGCCAGCGTGCCGAGCGTCTCCGGATTTTTCTTCAGTTCATCCTGCAAGACGCTGAAGTTGAGCGAACCGAGCACCGACCAGACAAGCAGGATTCCGAGCAGGAACCCGAAATCGCCGAGGCGGTTGGTGAGGAAGGCCTTCTTGCTCGCATCGGCGGCGGACGGGCGCTGAAACCAGTGACCGATGAGCAGGTAGCTGGAGACGCCGACCAGTTCCCAGAAGACGAACAGCATCAAGAAATTGTTCGCCAGCACGATGCCGAGCATCGAGAAGGTGAAGAGGCTCAGACATGCGAAGTAGCGGGAGTAACCGGGGTCCTCCCGCATGTAGCCCTTTGAGTAGATGTGGATGGCGCCGCCGACGCCGGTGACGATGAGCAGCATGAGGAGGCTTAAGGGGTCGAGGCGCAGTCCGAAGTCCACCTGCAAATCGCCCACCTCCAGCCAGGTGACCAGCGATTCTTTCTTGAGTGGCTCCCAGCCGTTCGCCGCAATGAAGACACAACCCAGAAGGAAGCCAATCACGATGGCGCCGACGGAGAGGTTGGCGCTCCGTTCACGGTCCTTGCGTGTGAACAGCATGATTCCGACCGCCGAAAACAGCGGCAGGAACAAAACGAGCCAAGGTAAGGCTTCCAATTTCATGACGAATTGACCGCGAACCGAGGCAACGCGGCGCGGATCGTTACATCGTTACATCGTTGCATCGTTACATCGGGTTTGCCCGTGACCCGCTTGCAACCGTATCTGCTCACCGATAGGCGTCAGAGTTTCAGGGTCGCCAGGTCTTCCACGTGCGCGGTCTGGCGCTTGCGATAGAGCGCGACGATCAGTGCCAGGCCGACGGCGACTTCCGCTGCGGCCACGGTGATGATGAAGAAGACCATGATCTGGCCGTTGAGAGTGCCGTTGAAACGAGAGAAGGCAACGAGCGCGAGGTTGGCCGCGTTGAGCATGAGTTCCAGCGACATGTAAATGACCAGCAGGTTGCGCCGTATGACAACGCCGAGCAGGCCGAGGCAGAATAATAACGCACCGACGATCAGGTAATGTTCGAGGCCGACGTGCATGGGGAAAAGGGAGTACTGGAATAATGGAGTGTTGGCGTGTTGGAGTGATGTGCTCCGACTCCGGCGCGGCCCCGCTCCATCGCTCCACGATTCCGCGTCTGGAGAAGCCAACCGGTTGTAGTGAGCGATTGCGTCATTTCAGATCCTTTTTGCTCAACAAAATCACGCCCACCATGGCGACCAACAGCAGCACGGACAGGATTTCAAAGGGGAGCAGGTACTCGGTGAACAGCATCTGTCCGAGCGGTTTGGCCGTGCCTTCCACGGCCGGGACAGCCAGGCCGGCCCCGGGCTTGGTGGAAACGATGGCTTTCAGGAAAATGACGACCACAGCGCCGACGGAGACCACACCTGCCACGATCCCGAACCGGTTGATTCCACGCCGTTGCTCCTCCTTCAGGTCGAGGAGCATGATGACGAAAAGAAAGAGCACCATCACGGCACCGGCGTAAACCAGGATCTGGACCGCCGCCAGGAAGAAGGCGTGCAGCAACACAAAAAGCCCCGCCATCGAGACGATCGTGAGCACCAGAAACATCGCGCTGGTAACCGGATTGCGGCTGAACGGATTCGCCACCACGAGGAAGCCGCACACCAACGTGAGCGCGGCGAAAAGGTAGAACGAGAGGTCGTGCATGATCAAAAGCTCCAAGCTCCCCTGCACCAAACTCCAGAGAAATCCCAAGCACCGGGCTCCAAATAACCCCCGGCCGAGGGTCGTTGGGATTTGGGATTTGGAACTTCTCGGAAGATTTGACCCGGGATTAGGGAGCTTCGAGTTTGGGGTTTCATTCAGCCCTTCTGGACAGGAAACGTCTCCTGTTCAATTGCCTCCTCCTGTTTCTGCTGCCATTTCTTGATCCGGTCATTGTGGACGCCGCCGAGGGCAAGCAGCCTCTGCTTGTTGTAAATCATCTCTTCGCGGGTGGTGCCGGTGAGCGAATAGTCCTTCATCAGGAAGATCGCCTCCTCGGGACAGACCTCCTCGCAAAGCCCGCAGAAGATGCAGCGCAGCATGTTGATCTCGAATTCGAGCGGGATCTTCTCGGCGTTGGGACGGTCGGCGGCGGGGCCCTCCGGACCGGGCGGGGTGATCTTGATCGCCTTGGGCGGACAGACAAACTCGCAGAGCTGACAGGCGACGCATTTGGTGTTGCCGTCCTGATCGCGGACGAGATACGGCGCGCCGCGATAGCCCTCCGGCACAACCCATTTCTCTTCGGGATATTGCATGGTCACCGGCCCGCGGTTGAAGACGGTCTGGTAGAAATGGCGCCAGGTGACTTTCAACCCGCTCCAAATCGCGGGGAAGTAAAGCTTTTCCCACCACGTCAGTTGCGCTCGCTTAACAATCACGTGTTCTCAACTCCTCATCCACATCACCGCCGCCGTCACGACGATGTTGGCCAGGGCCACTGGCAGGCAGCGCCGCCAGCCCAGGTCCATCAGTTGGTCGTAACGGAAACGCGGCAACATCCAGCGCGCCCAGATGAACCACAGCATCATCAACAGCATCTTGCCCAGAAAAATACCGATCTGCAGCACCCCCTGCCACAACGTCGTCGCCGGCTGGTCCAGCCCCGCGATCGGCAGCGTCCAGCCGCCGAGGAACAGCGTCACCAACATGGCCGACGCGAGCGTCATGTTCGCGTATTCGGCCATGAAAAACATCGCAAATTTCATCGAACTGTATTCGGTGTTGTAGCCGCCGACCAGTTCCTGCTCGGATTCCGGCAAGTCGAACGGCATGCGGTTGGTTTCTGCGAATGCCGCCACCATGAACATCAGGAACGCGAGCAACGTCAGCGGACTTTGAAACGCCAGCCAGTTCGGCACCCAGGGCAGCCAGCTCAGCGTCCCGGCCTGGTACGCGATGACGTCGCTCAAATTCAAACTGCCCACGAGCATGAAGATCGGGACCACGGCCAGGCCCATGGAGATTTCATATGAGATCATCTGGGCGCTCGAACGAATGCCGCCGAGAAACGGGTACTTCGAGTTGGCCGCATAACCTGCGAGCACAATGCCGTAAACGCCTAACGACACGATGCCAAAGGTGTAGAGAATGCCGACGTTGAGGTCGGCAATGACCATACGGTTATTCGGATTGCCGAGGTTCGAGCCGAACGGGATGACCGCAATGTTCAGCAAGGCCGGAATCATAACGACCGCCGGCGCGAGCCAAAAGTAGGCGGTCCGGACGTGAGCCGGCGTGAAGTCCTCTTTGAGAAACGCCTTACCGGCATCCGCCGCGGGCTGGAACAGGCCGAAGGGACCGACCCGGTTCGGCCCGACGCGATCCTGGATGAACGCGCAGATGCGGCGTTCGAGCAGGACAACGTAGGCCACGATCCCCATCAATACGGCAAAGGCACCGAGCACCTTCACGGCGCTGAACACCAGGAACTGCTGGGCGTCAGTCAGGTGGAGTGAGGTGGAAATCATACCTGAACGCTTACGCCCACGTCGCCCAGCCCGGCCCAAGTGAGGCCGGCAAACGCGGGCACTTCCTTGGCCATCTGGTTGAACACCCCTTCGATGGTCCCCATTCCGTCCTGGCCGGTGACGTGGTCAACCAATTCGCGCAGGAACTCCCACTCGGGGCGGGCGTCGCCCCGCGGCTCGACGGCCTTCATGAACTTCTGCACGCGGCCCTTGACGTTCGTAAGCGTGCCCCGCTTTTCCGCGTGGGCGCACCCCGGCAACAGGTAATGCGCCGCCTCGGTGGTCTTGTTCGGCAGGATGTCACTGACAATCAGCGCGTCAAGCCTGCGGAGCAGGTCCGCGCTGAACCCGTGCTTCGTCACATCCTCTCCAAAAACAATGAGCGCCTGGATGCGGCCGCTCCGGATTCCTTCGGCAATCAACGGCAGATTGATGCCGATCTCGGTGAAGCAAATTCCAGTCAAGCGGGCGCCGTTCGCGTTGGGGTTTTTGTCCGCGTTGACGAGCAGTTTGTCGCCTTCGCCCAATCGCGGAACGGAGTCGCTGAGGGCGCCGAGTTTTGCTTTGAGCTTGCTTAGCAGCCAGAGTTCTTCGTTGGTCTGCCGCGCGGACGCGACAATCGCAACGGAGCCCGGGGTTGCTTTCTTGAGCCGGTCGGCAATCTCGTTCAACGCGGCGCTCCACGTCGTGGGGGCCAATCCGCGTTGCGCGCTCCGGGTTTGGCATTCGAGGAGCCGGTCCGCACGGCCGATCCATTTGTAATTCAGCCGGCCGGCGTCGCACATCCAGCAGGAATTGACGCCGTCGTTCTGACGCGGTTCGTAGCGATAAATCCGCTCCTCGCGGGAGCCGATGACGATATTGCAGCCGGTGCCGCAACTCGTGCAGAGGCTCTTGGTCTCTTTGAGGAACCAGACGCGCATCTGGAACCGAAAATCCTTCGATGTCAGCGCGCCCACCGGACAAAGGTCCACCGTGTTGAGGGTGTAATTGTTAGCGAACGGGCGGCCCGGATAATTGATCAGCGTGCTGTAGCTGCCGCGGTTTACGAAACCGAGCGCGTCGTCCCCGGCGATGTCCCGGGAGAAGCGCACGCAGCGCGAGCAAAGGATGCACCGCTCGTCGTCCAGCATGATGCGCGGACCGAGATCGACCGCCTTTGGCTTGTGTACCTTGGTCTCGACGAAGCGGCTTTCGGCCTGGCCGTATTCGACCGAATATTCCTGCAGTTTACACTCGCCGGCCTGATCGCAAATCGGGCAATCGAGCGGATGATTGATCAACAAGCCTTCGAGGACGCCCTCACGCATCTGCTTCGTGGCAGGCGAACTTGGATAAATCTCCATGCCGGGCGAAATCGACGTGGCGCAAGCAATGGCCCCACGCGGCAGAGACGGATCGTAGGGCAACACCTGCCGGGCGATTTTCGGCGTGCCGTCCTCGTTCAGTAACGGCTTGCGGTCCGGCCCCATCAGGGGCAGGCCGAATTCCACCAGACACATGCGGCAGTTGCCGGCGATGGGAAGTTTCGGGTGGTAGCAGTAATGGGGAATTTCCACACCCGCGTATTGGCACGCCTGGAGCATCGTCGTGGGCGCCGGATTGCCCTGCCAATCCGGCATCAGCTTCGGCACCTCGACCTCGCGCCCGTCCACCTTGATCCGGATTTTCTCGACCGGTGGCGCCGTCCTTTGTTCCCGTGTCGCTGTTGCGGACATCTTTTTGTTGACCCGTAGTAGTTCAGTGTTGCGGACTGGCCGCGATCTTCATTTCTGCCGTCGGGCCGGCGCCTTTCACGGCGCTCCGCGCTTCGTCCGTCGCGCCCCGGGCTTCAAATTCGTCTTTGAACTTGTTGACGAAGCTCAGCACCGGCCAGGCGCAGGCCTCGCCAAACGCGCAAATCGTCCGGCCCTGGATGTTCTGCGCGATGTGCAACAGGTAGTCGGCATCCTGCTTCCGGCCGCGGCCATGGGTGAGCCGATGCAGCGCCTTGGCCAGCCAGAGCGAACCCTCACGGCAGGGCGTGCATTGGCCGCAGCTTTCGTGGGCATAGAACTCGGCGATGTTGGAGAGCGCCTCGACGATGTCGGTTGAATCGTCCATCACGATGATCGCGCCCGAGCCGCTCATGCTCCCGGCCTGCTGGAGCGAATCGAAGTCGTAAGGCAAATCCAGCAGACCGACCTCGACGACGGCCATCTGTCCGTCCGACCCTTTGCGTTTCAGTTTGAATTTTTCGCCGGCCTTGAACACTTTCGCCGACGAACCCCCGGGAATGATCGCCTTGAGTTGGCGTGGCGGGCCGCCCGGATCGGGCTCGCGCAAGCCCCGGCCGAAGTTTTCGTGGAAGATGAGCTCGCCCA
>Ga0137368_10009191_pt1 | contig 10111 bp, 8 predicted proteins | sample SagtaG_13_FD_104917 | JGI IMG/M metagenome (GOLD analysis project Ga0137368, IMG submission 104917) | Vadose zone soil microbial communities from Sagehorn Ranch, Mendocino, California, USA - Sage1_L_100_16 metaG | ecosystem: Environmental > Terrestrial > Soil > Vadose zone | place: USA...
CGATTTTGCCGAAGCCAAGTCGCCGGAGCGGGGTGGCGGATCGCCTCCTGTCGGCTGGCCCTCGGCCATCATCTTCAGGAAATATTTGTCCCGGCGCCGAATGCGGCTACTTGGTGTTTCTCCTCGCCAACACAGCGCCGCCGATGATGCCCGCATCGTCGCTGAGTTTGGACGCCACAATCTCAATCCCTTTGGTCGTGCCGGGCATCGCATAGTCCATGGCGGTCTCGACGATGATGGCGAGCATGTCGTCCTCCAACTGTTCCATCAAGCCGCCCCCAATAACGACCACCTCCGGGTTGAACACGTTAATCAGATTAGCGACCGCAATGCCGGTGTACTCGGCCGCCTCCTCGATCACATGCTCGACAAACTTGTCCCCACGCTTCATGGCCTTGCGCAAATCGCCGCTGCGCAAGTCCTCCAGATCCGGCCCGAGCATGTCGGTGAGCACGGTCTTTTGGCCGTCCTTCACCGCCGTTTGAATCTTGCGGAAGATGGCCGTGCGGCTGGCCAGCGCTTCGAAACAGCCTTTGTTGCCGCACCCGCATTTGGGCCCGCCCACTTCGAGGACCATGTGCCCGATCTCGCCGGCGGTGCGGTTGAAGCCGGAATAGAGCTCGCCATTCAAAATCAACCCGCCGCCGATGCCAGTCCCAAGAAAGAGGCCGACCACCTGCTTCGGCTTGCCCTTCAACTCGACCTCATGAATGCCGAGCGTCGCGACGTTGCAATCGTTTTCGAGGAAGACCGGGATATCGAGCTGCTTCTCCAGTTCCTTTTTCAGCGGCACGTCTTCCCAGCCAAGATTAGGCGCGAAGATGACGCGGCCGTTCTCGGGATTTACCGCGCCCGGGGCGCCGACGCCAATACCCTTAACCTGCTTGAGATCCAGATCGCACTCATCGACGGCGTCCTTCACGGCCCGCACGATCCGCTCGATCACTTCGTCCGCGCCGCGCTGCGCCTTGGTGCTGACCCGCGCCCGGCCGATGCACTCAGTCAGGGGATCGAACACACCGGCCAGGATCTTGGTGCCGCCAAGATCAACACCGATCATTACTTCTCTTTTGTCGGTCGCGTCGGGCATCAGATTCGGGCCGCCTTCAGAGTGCGCGATACAGGCAGCGTAATGCGATTCTTAGACCACAAACGCGCGCCGACGGTCAACTGGTTAAATCGTTTCCGTTTTCCGACCGCTGAACTTTGAACTTGGCACCCTGCTGCGCGTCGGGAGTCCCGCGCCCGGCTTAGAGCGCCGCTTCCAGAATCGCCTTCATGTCTTCCATTGTAAGTGGAATCGGATTCGACTTCATGCTGCTGGCTCGGGCCGCGTGGTCGATCAGCAAGGCAAAGTCGCTTGACGAGATCCCGTAGGCGCTCAGACGGGGGATCTTCAAGTCGGCGCACAGCTCGTGCACCCAGCCGATGCCGTCGCTCGCCGTGGCCTTGGCGCTCGCGCAGAGGAGGCGACCGACCTCGTCGAAGCGGCGCAGCGATTCGCTCTCCGGGGCACGCGCGCGGAGCACGCGGGCATTCGCCTCCATCACGTGCGGGAGCAGCGCGGCGCAGACCGCGCCGTGTGGCGCCGGGAACATTCCGCCGATCGACGCGGCAAATCCGTGCACTGCACCCAAACCGGCGTTGGCCAGCGCCAGACCGCCGAACAGGCTCGCGACCGCCATGTCTTCGCGGGCGAATCGGTATCGTTCCCCGGCCCCGTCGGCGAGCAGGGGATCGTCAGCAGCTCGCTGTGACTGTTCGAATGCCAGCCGCAATGAGCGAGCCGCGTGCCGAAGTCCTTGCGTGCAGATCGCGTCGGTCAATGGATTGGCGCGACAGGAAACGTAAGGCTCCACCAGTTGGGTGAGGGCATCGAGACCGGTACTCGCGGTGATGGCCGGCGGGAGACGGTACGTTAGTTCGGGATCGACCACCGCGACTTTCGCCAACAGGAGCGGGCTGCGAAAACTCGCTTTCACGCGGTGCTGCGGTGAGGCAAGCACCGCGTTGCGCGTGACTTCGGCCCCCGTCCCAGCGGTGGTGGGGACCGCGATGAACGGCGCCGACGGTTGTGCCAGCGCTTGGCCCCGGCCGATAACTTCCAGGTAGTCGAGCGCGTCGCCGTCGTTGCGCATCAACGCGGCGATGGCTTTGCCGCCGTCGATGGCGCTGCCGCCGCCGAAGGCGACCACCAGGTCGCACGCTTCGAGGCGCGCCAGGCGAACCCCGCTTTGAACCTGCTCGATGGTCGGTTCACCCGGGAGGGTGAATATCCATCGCGCGATACCTTGTTCTCCGAGCAGGCGGTTCAGCTCGCGGGAGCGGTCGGCCGAGCGGCCCGTTACGATCAGGGCGCGGCGGCCAAACCCCCTTGCGATCGGCCCGATCTCCCGGAGTTTGCCGGCGCCGAAAATGATTCGTGTGGCGGTGGCGAATTCAAAGTGCATGGCTCAACTCTGCCCTGGACGCGGTGCCGATACGCGATGGGCTTGAAGGTATTGGGATACCTGCGGGCCGCTCCGGCTGCGCCGCGTCTGAAATGTCCAAATGAAGCGGCCCGACTCGCAATGCGCGCCGGTTTCAGCCACGATATCACCACCGCGTGTCGTCCGGGAACAGATTTGTGAATTGGAAGCTCGTTCGCGGTTCGGCCATCATCGCAGCCACCGCGTCGCGCCAGGCCGCGTAATGAGCGGTTGCCTTGTGCCGGGCCGGAGCCTCTGCATCGCGATAGACCTCGACGAGCACAAACCGCGTCGGATCACCGGCCTGCTGCACGAGGTCGAAGCGGGCAATGCCGGGTTCGTTGACGCTCTGGCGAGCATTTTCGACGGTCGCCCGTTGGAAGGCTTCGACGCATTCGGGCTTCACGTGGACATGGACGTGGACGATCAGCATGGCGGCGGATGGAGTAATGGAGAGCTGGAGTTTTGGAGTATTGCAATTCGTGCTTCCCGGTCGGTTGAACACGCCAGAGCTCCGTTCATGAAATTGCTGTCAGGTTCAATGCGCGGCCATTCCATGGCGAGACACCGAACGGTTCTCCCTCTCCCCAAGGGAGAGGGAGGGGGTGAGGGGAAACTGACCGTCATATTGCACTCAGCCCTTTTGACTCGTCAGCCGCCGGCGTCACGGGTCGGCAGTAATCCGGCAGCTTTCCAGCCCAGGTGTCGTTCTTGCGCATCGTCCGCGCTACTGCAGTGTGTTTAGACGGCTGCATCGCGAAATCGTTCGGCACTCGTGAGTGCGGGCATCGCCTTCCCCCTCACCCTAACCCTCTCCTTTGGGGAGAGGGAACAGCTTTCGGACACTACCTGATTTGACGATGACCCCTCGCCAAATAGCCCGCTCCGATTGCTCGAAAACCGTCGCACGGTTCTCTCTCTCCGCAAGGGAGAGACAACTTCACTTCACGGCTCCGGCTTCGACGGAGTTCGCTGGCTCGGCGGACGCCGCAGCCTTCGACTCCCCAATACACCACAGGTGTTTGTACGTGCGCAGGAAGAACTCGCCATCCGACGGGACCAGGGAGGCATTGGTCATCTCGTTGCCGATCGAGTTGACCGACATCACTTCGAATTTCGGGCTGGCCTTGAACACCACGACGTCGCCGGACTGGTTCACCGCGTAGATCCGGTCACCGACGAGCAACGTTGACGACCAGGACTCACCCTTCGGTCCCTGCTTGGGCAGGCGTTCCTCCCAAAGCTGTTGGCCGGTCTTCCAATCGATACACTCGACGAAGCCCTCCATGTTGACGAGATAAACGCGGCCATCGACAACGACACCCGAGCCGCAGCGGTTCTTCTTCGCGCGTTCTTCGCGCCAGATGCGGGCGCCGCTGACGTCGCCGCGCCCGCCGGGTTTGACGCCGAAAGCACTGCCGAAGAAACCTCCCATCGTCACCACGAGCCCCTCGGCATAAACGGGCGACGAGTAGATCAGCGGATTCAAGCCGTCGCAGGACCAAAGCTGCTTGCCGGTGCCGGGATCGAACGCCGCCAGAAGACCTGGAAAGCTCATGATCAGCTCCGCGCCGCCGCCGGTTTTGATGACGACCGGCGTGCTCCAGGTGCCTACGTAACCGGGTTCGCGTCCTTTGAATCCGTCCGTTCGTTGCTCCGTTTTGGCGGGGGGTTCATCGAATCGCCAAATGGTCTTGCCGGTTTTCTTTTCCAGGGCGACCAGGTGCGCGCCGGGACCGGGGCCGTGATAAAGAAAGCACCGATTCCCGTCGAGCACGGGCGAAGAGCCATAACCCCACTCGTGTTGCTGCCGGCCCAGATCCCGATGCCACAGCTCCTTGCCCGCGAGGTCATAGCCGTAAACTCCCGCGGAGCCGAACGACGTGATGACATATTGGCCGTCGGTGGCCGGGGAAGCCGCGCAATACGGGTTGTCCGGATGGGTTTGTTCCTTCTCCTTCCAGGTCGTCCCCGACTGCCACACCAAACTGCCATCGGCGCGATTGAAGCACATCAGCGTCCGGCGCCCTTCGCTCTCGATGGCTTGCGTGACGAAGACGCGCTTACCCCAAACGACCGGCGTGGAATTGCCGCGGTCCGGCAATGGCACTTTCCAGCGGATGTTTTTGGCGTCGCTCCATTCGACCGGCAGGTTCTTTTCGCGGGTCACGCCGTCGGCGTTGGGTCCGCGCCAGGCGGGCCAGTCATCAGCCCGGGCCGTTATGACCGTAGTGCAAGTAAGCAAAGAGATCAGCGGAGGGACGATTTTCATGGCGCCCTTTTACCAGAGACAAAAACAATGTGCAGGATTTTCTTTCACCTTGCCCGCCAGGCAGGCCTGTGGAAGGTTTCCCGTGATTATGAAAGTTTCCTCCCCTTCCGGCGTTGCGGCGCTTGGGATATTTCTCATCACGATGACCGGGCAGGCGCAATCAGCCCGGCAGTTGACTCGGCGGATCGTTCCGCCTCCGCCGAACCAAACTCCGGCCAGGCCAACTCCGCCGCCGGCGCCCGCCCGCCCGCCCGCGGTGGTTCCTCCGCAACCGCCGGCCGCCGCGCCGGCGCCGGTCGATCCCGAGAAGGAGAAGGCCAAGAAGGAAGAAGTGCTTAAGAAGACGATCGAGTTTCAGAAGAAGCGGGCCGCCGAAGGCTCGCCGTCGGCCCAATACGACCTCGGCATGCGCTATCTGACGGGCGACGGACTGGAGAGGAACGAGGAGCTCGCGCGGAAGTGGCTCGAGGAATCGGCCAAGAACGATTACCTGCGGGCGAAGGCCAAGCTCGAAGAGCTGGACCGGAAAAAAAAGAAGTGACCGATTTACGGCGCCGACGGTTTTGCCTTGGATGAGCGGCCTATGTTAGCCACGCTGATCATTCCGTCGTCCGAAGGAGTATCGCAAAGTTATCCGCTTCGGCTGGAATTCCATGGCGGCAACCCGGTGCTCTTCTCCTCTCATGGCCACACCATCAATGGCTCCTATTTCCAACTTCTGCGGGACAGGATGGGAGCCCTCATTGAAACGGATGACGTGTCCGTCGTCGCCGGAATCCTCGGTATTCCGGCCACCGAACCAGGGCTGGTCCGGAAGTGACCCGAAGCCGCCGGGAAAGGATTTCCAAGCTTATGAACGATCGAGCAAACCGGTTGGGATTAGGCACGCCGTCGCGTGGGACGCCACGGGAGGGCACGCGGCCTGCAACCGAGGGCACCCGGCGCTGCAGATTCCTGACGCTCGGTCTGGTTCAGCGGTTGTCCGGCGGGAAACAAGCGGCCGGCACCGGCATCCTCATCCTGGCGCTGCAGGGGCTGGCGCAGGCCGACGACAAGGTCTATTCCGGTCCTCAACCCGGCGAGAAAACCACGCCGTTCCAGGTTCTCGAGTTGCGCGGCGAAAGCGCGGGCAAGGAACGCAATCTCATCGCCGAACACAAAGGAGCACCCACATCGTTAATTTTCGTGCATGGCGTCGAGCGTTCGATGGCGCCGCTGATCGCGGTGCTGGACGAATACGGTCTGCAGCGCAAGGAGGTGTTGAAGACGGAGTTCGTTTTTCTCTCCGCCGACCGTTTGAGCGGCCAGCAGCGGCTTCCCCGGGTGGCGCAATCGTTGCGCCTTCAGTCTCCGGCGAGTCTCTCGGTGGATGGCGCGGAGGGTCCGGGCAATTACGGCCTGAACAAGGAATGTTTGCTGACTGTGATTGTGGCCCGGGAGAACAAGGTGGCCGCCAACTTCGCCCTGGTGCAGCCGGGCATCGCGGACGCCACGAAAATCATTGCTGCCATCGCCAAGGTGATCAATGACACGAACCCACCCGCGGCTGAATCATTGCGCGAGCTTCGCGGGCTTGGATATGCGAGAATGGAACCGAACAAACCGATGGACCGGCAGCGCGAAGTGGCAAAACGACCCAAGGACAGCCTGCCCGGTGCGGCGCCGACCGACGAGAAGCTCATCAGCCTTCTGCGTCGGTTCATCCAAAAGTCCAATGACGACGCCAGCGTGGACAAGGTTCTCGCCGAAGTCCAGGAATACATCCGCGGCAATGAAGGACTGACCCAACAGGCTGTCGCTGGCTGGACGCGCGTGCTGCACCTGAAGTATGGAACCGAATATGCCCAGAAGGCCGGGCAGACCTGGCTCGAGAAGCTGAGGAAATGAGACCCATCGGCTCATTTCTCTGAGCCGTTGAGTCACTACCATGAAGCCCTCTGACAGCCTCGCTCCGCGAGGCAGGAGCGCGGCGAACTGGAGTTCAGCGCGCCAGTCGTTCGGTGCATCGCCCCCAGGCGCGCCGAGAATGGCGTGGCACCTCTCGATGGCGATTCTGTTTTTCGTCAACGGATCCGCAGTGGCGCAGGAGTTATCGCCGGAGTTTTCATTTTCCACGCGCATCCTGCCGGTTCTGACCAAAGCCGGCTGCAACACGGGTGCGTGCCATGGCGCGGCTACGGGACAGGGCGGATTCAAACTGAGCCTGCTCGGATACGATCCGGACCACGATCACGAGGCCATCACACGGGAACTCGGCGGCCGACGGGTCGATCTCGGCGCTCCCGAGCAGAGCCTGCTGCTCCGCAAACCGACGCGGCAACTCGAACACGAAGGCGGCCGCCGCATCCCCCGCGGTTCGGATGCCTACCAGGTGCGCCTCGAGTGGCTTGCCGCCGGCGCGCCATACGGAGCGCGCGATCTGCGGGTGACCCGGATCGATGTCACGCCTACGGGGCTGTTATTGAAACCCGGCAAATCCCAAGCACTCAAAGCTACTGCCCGCCTTTCGAACGGGACGGTCGAGGACGTGACGCCATTGGCCCTTTACACGACGAACGACGACGGAATTGCGGAGGTTGACCGGGAGGGAGTTGTCACCATTCGAAATCGCGGGATGACCGCGATCAGGGTGCGCTATCTCGGTCAGGTGGCAGCCGTGCGGGTCGGCGCCCCTTATCAGGATGGCCGCCTGGCGACCGTCTCGTTCCCGGCGCAGAACTTTATCGACGAGTTGGTCCTGAATGAATTGAAACGCCTGCGGATTCCGCCGTCGCCGTTGTGCGATGACGCCACGTTTCTTCGACGCGTTCATCTGGATGTTGTCGGTCGCCTGCCGACACGAGAGGAGATCACAAGTTTTATTGCCCGGACTGCTGCGGCCGGCGAACGCCGACAGGTCATCGATCAATTGCTCGCCAGCGCGGACTTTGTTGATTTCTGGACGTTGAAGCTCGCTGATTTGCTGGTCCTCAACTCGAAGAAGATGGGAGACGACGGCGTCCGGGCCTATCATGACTGGTTGCGGCAACAAATCGCCGATGAGGTCCCGTTGGACCGTGTTGTGCGCGAGCTGCTCACGGCGCAGGGCGATCCGGCGCGCGTGGGTCCGGCCAACTTTCACCGCTTGACGACCGACCCGCGTGACATGGGCGAATTTGTCAGCCGCGCCCTGCTCGGCACGCGCGTTGCCTGTGCGCGTTGTCACAACCATCCGTTCGACCGCTGGACCATGGATGACTACTATCGCTTCGCCGCTTACTTCGCCCGCACCGGCTTCGAAAATCAGCAGGTGGTTCAGCGCCCCTTCGGCGAAGTGCAGCATCCCAAGACCGGAAAAGACGTGCCGCCCCGACCACTGGGAGCAACCGAAGGAACCTCGGATCGCGCCGGGGACCGGCGTGTGGCCCTGGCCGATTGGCTGACGGCACCAGACAATCCGCTGTTTGCACGCGCCATCGTCAACCGCGTCTGGAAGGAACTCTTGGGTCGCGGCCTGGTGGAGCCGGTGGACGATCTTCGCCCGACTAATCCACCATCGAATCCGGCGCTGCTGGACGCGCTCGCGGGCGAATTCGTCCGACAGCGCTACGACTTGCGCAAGCTGGTCCGCGTCATCGTGTCGTCGCGCACCTATCAGCTCTCGTCGCAGGCGAATAACATCAACCGTCTGGACGAGTGCTTCTTTTCCCATGCGTATCTCAAACCACTTGCCGCGCAGGTTCTGGCCGACGCCATCGCCCAGGCCACGGGCGTGCCGGACGAATTCGGGGGCGTTGCGCCGGGCACGCGCGCGGTGGAGTTGATCGATCCGCAAGTGTCGTCCTACACGTTGGACGTTTTCGGACGATGCCCGCGGACGACGAGCTGCGAAAACCCGGCGCAATTTGGTGGCGGATTGTCCCAGGCGTTGCACCTGGTAAATGGACCGGCGGTGAACGCGAAGAGCGAAGAGGCGGTGAATCGGCTGCTGGCTCCGGCGCGGTCGAATCAGGAGGTGATTCAGGAACTCTACCTTCGCACCGTATGTCGGCTGCCGAAGGCCCGGGAAGTGATTCAATGGGAGCGCGTTTTATCGACGGCAGGTTCGAAGCGGGAGGCTTTGGAAGACTTGCTCTGGGCGCTGCTCAACAGCCGTGAATTTGCATTCAACCATTAAACGAATAGACTGTTGCTGATGAATCTGCGGGATAGACCACCGTGCGGTGTCGTGTATCACTGAGTCTCCTTCGTAACTATGGCGTCTCCATCCCGGCCAACCTCCCTGCGATGCGACGGCATCTCGCGCCGCGACTTTCTTCATCTGGGCGCGCTTTCATCTCTTGGACTCAGCCTGGCCGATCTGTTTCGGTTCCAGGCGGCGGCCGGCACTCCGCGGGCGAATCGGTAGGGATCGTGTATCCTGAGCTGGCTCGACGGCGGACCCAGCCACCTGGAAACGTTCGATCCAAAACCGGAGGCCCCCATCGAGGTGCGTGGGGAGTTCAATCCGATTGCGACCAGCGTCGATGGCATTCAGATTTGCGAGCACTTGCCGCGCACGGCGAAGGTGATGCGGGAAGTTGCGCTGATCCGCTCGTTGACCCACGAGCTGGGCAACCACGACACGGGCAGTCACTACCTGCTCACCGGGCATCGACCCACGCCCGTGGTGCAATACCCGAGTCTGGGGAGCATCCTCGCCAAAGAGACCGGGGTCACTCGCGCGCTTCCGCCCTACATCGCGATTCCTGAATCCGTGCCCGCCGCCGGCTCGGGCTACCTGCCCGGAGCGTTCTCGCCCTTCGCCGTTGGCGGCGATCCATCCCGAAGGGACTACAAGGTCCGTGACCTCGAACCGCCCGAAAGCGTCCGCTTTGAGCGGGTCAACCGCCGGCGAACCATGCAACAGGCCCTCGACGATTTCGCCCGGAACATTGAACACGGGCCGGCCACGGCGAGCCGGGACGCATTTTACGAACAGGCCTATCGGCTGTTGACCTCTCCGGAAGCCAAGGGCGCGTTTGACTTGAGCCAGGAGCCCCAGAAAGCGCGCGAGCGCTATGGCGGGCGACGGCTTGGGACGGGTTGCCTTCTGGCGCGGCGGTTGGTCGAAGCCGGGGCGCGTTTCGTCACGGTCGTGGACAACGGCTGGGACATGCATCAACAGATCTTCAAAGCCATGCCCGATGCCTTTTTTGCGGGTAGCGGCAAGTTGCCGGCACTCGACCTGGCGTATGCATCGTTGATTACCGACCTCAAAGAGCGCGGACTGCTCGAAACGACCCTCGTGGTCATGATGGGCGAGTTTGGCCGCACACCGAAAATCAACGCCGCCGCCGGCCGCGATCACTGGCCCCGGGCCGGCTTTGTGTTGTTCGCCGGCGCCGGCGTC
>Ga0137368_10009192_pt1 | contig 10111 bp, 7 predicted proteins | sample SagtaG_13_FD_104917 | JGI IMG/M metagenome (GOLD analysis project Ga0137368, IMG submission 104917) | Vadose zone soil microbial communities from Sagehorn Ranch, Mendocino, California, USA - Sage1_L_100_16 metaG | ecosystem: Environmental > Terrestrial > Soil > Vadose zone | place: USA...
CCAGTGGACCAGGAGCCGGTAATCATCGGAATCGGGTTCGAGTCGTTTGCCACCGCCGTGGGGCAACGTGGCTGTGCCTTTCAATAACAACAGACTGTTCTCCGGCGCCGCGGGGAAGAGGCGGCGCCCGCGGGCTTCCTTGACGAGATGCTCGTAATCTTCTCCCGGCTCGAAGCCGAGTAAAGAGAGCCGAAAACCGTTTTGGCCGCTCGCCTTGCCATGGCAACCCCCGGCATTGCATCCGGCCTTGGTGAAGATGGGAACAATCTGGTTCGCAAAATTGATGGGTTTGATTGCGTCGAATTGCTCGACGGTGACCGGCAGCGTGGCGGTCAGGCCCTCCGGCCCATTCGCCGTGATCGTGGCGTCGCCGTTGGCCAGCGGAATGATGGTCCCGTTCTTGTCGATCTTCACGACATCCGTGGGCGCGACTGAATAGCTGACTTTATGCGTGAAATCGGAGAGCCAGTCGTTTTCGAGTGTCGCAGTGACGAGCACCTGCCGCCGGTCATCTTTGCCATGGAGGATGAGCGGTTTCCCGGCGGCCGGTTCGGTATCGCTTTCAAGCTGGATGCGCAGGCGGGTTGGCTTGCGGGAGGAGATGGTCGCGTCTTTGGCTAATACAGTGCTCCAAGAGATGGAAGAGGCGACCACGAGCAGGAGGAACCAGCTAGCGCTCCGCGACACGGACTCGCTGCATTGTGAATCGTCGCTGCCGCGCTGACGCGGCGGCTGGCTTCCTGACATGCAAAACTGCCGCCGCTTCACTGCGGCGGCCGCGGCTCTCGAAAGCGTCTTGATCATGTCAATTCCTTCATCGGCTCGCATCCACCGTCCACCAGGTACTGCGGGCGACCGGACAGATCCGTCACCGTGGTCTTGCTGACGTCGATGCCGAGGTTGTGGTAGAGCGTCGCAAACACGTCGCCGAATTTGACCGGCCGTTCCGTCGGTTCACCCCCGAGCCGGTCCGTGGCGCCGATGACCTGTCCGGTCTTCATGGCGCCTCCCGCCAGCAACGCGCACGAAACCCGCGGCCAATGATCGCGTCCGGCGTCCTTGTTAATCGTCGGGCTGCGGCCAAACTCGCCCCAGACGACGACGGAAACCTCTTTGTCCAGGCCCCGGTCATGAAGATCCTGGACCAGCGCGGTCACGCCTTGATCGAGCAGGGGAAGGTCCGCCTTGCAGTTCTTGTGATTGTTGCCGTGATAATCCCAGAAGCCGAAGGCAACCGTGACGACCCGGGCGCCGGCTTCAACCAGGCGACGGGCGACGAGGAATTGCTCCGTCAACATCGGCGCGGCATCGCCATGTGGCTTTGGATCGCCTTTGCCGTAGCGCTCGAGGAGCCGCTGGTTTTCGCGTTGAAAATCGAGCGCTTCGAGCAGCCGGCTGGAGGTCAGCACGCCGAAGGCCTGCTCATTGAATTGATCGAGGCCCTCCATCAGACCGCTGGCATCCACGTCGCGCCGGAATTTATCAAAGCCGTCCAGCAGCGCGCGACGGTCCCCCAGTCGTTCCAGCGTGACACCGTTGAGGACCAGGTCCTGTTTGCCATCGCTCTCCGGCTGGAAGGAGCGGTGGCCGGCGCCGAGGAATCCCGGGCTGGCGTCGTTGTACGGCCGATGCTGCATCTTCGGCTCGAGACCAATGAACGGCGGAACGGCACGGTCGCGCGGGCCGAGGAGTTTGGAGACCACCGCGCCGAACGATGGCCAGCCACCCGGCGGCTGCGTTCGTTTCGACCGCCCGGTCATGCAATGAAACTCGGACTGGTCGTCCACGGCGTCGGAAATCGAGCGGATAACTGCAAACTTGTCCATCATCGCGGCCATGCGCGGCAGATGTTCGCAGATCTGAAGGCCGGGAACCTGGGTCGGGATGGGCCGGAACTCGCCGCGGATTTCCAGCGGCGCGTCCATCTTGAGGTCGAACATGTCCTGGTGCGGCGGCCCACCCGGGAGGTAAATCATGATGACGGCCTTGTGGGAATTGCGGACGCCCGACCTGGCTTCCGCCTGCAACAGTTGAGGCAGAGCCAGGCCGCCCAGGCCGAGCGCGCCGATTTTCAGAAAGTTGCGACGAGAAATGCCGTCACAGAATCGCGCCGGATTGCCGTAAATCGTCAGCATGCACGTCAGACGAGTTCATTCATCGGTTGCAGGCCGTTATCGACGAGGTATTGCGGCCGGCCAGCGAGGTCGTTGACGGTGACTTTCGACACGTCGATCCCGAGGTTGTGGTAGAGCGTCGCGAAGACTTCGCCGAACTGCACCGGTCGCTCGTTGGCTTCACCGCCGAGCCGCTCGGTCCCGCCGATGACCTGGCCGGTTTTCATTCCGCCGCAGGCGAGCAACGCGCACGAAACCCGCGGCCAATGGTCGCGACCGCCGTCTTTGTTGATCGTCGGTGTGCGCCCGAACTCGCCCCAAACGACAACCGAAACGTCCTTTTGGAGTCCGCGCTGGTGCAGGTCCTGGATGAGCGCGCTGAGGCCTTGATCGAGCAGCGGCAGATCCTGTCGCAACGCGCCGAAATTGTCCCCGTGATGGTCCCAGCGGCTGAAGGCGAGCGTGACACAGCGGGCGCCGGCTTCGACCAGGCGACGCGCGATCAGCATGTGCTCCATGAGCTTTGGACCTCCGTCGTCCCGGTTCTTCGGATCGCCCGTGCCGTACCGCTCGCGGACTTTCTTGCTTTCCTTCTCGACATCAAGCGCGTCGAGCAGCTTGCTTGAGGTGAGGATGCCAAAGGCCTGTTCGTTGAATGCGTCCAGCCCTTGCATCATCCCGCTGGCATCGACGTCGCGACGGAATTTGTCAAAGCTGTTAAGCAAGGCCTTGCGATCGGCCAGCCGGTCGAGGCTCATTCCATTCAGCACCATGTCCTCTTTGCCCGCCCCTTTGTTGGGTTGGAACGGCGCGTGTGCAACGCCCAGGAATCCGGGGGCGCCGTTATCGGCCCACTCCATGTGACCCATCTTCGGGGCGAGCCCGACGAACGGCGGAATGGACCGGTCCACTGGCCCGAAGACCTTGGACACGACCGAGCCGAGGCAGGGCCAGCCACCAGGCGGTTGGTTACGGGCCAGCCGACCGGTGAGGCACTGGACCGCATCGTGGCGATCCTCGGCGCCGACCATCGAACGGATGATGGCGTATTTGTCGGCGCACTTCGCCAGCAAGGGCAGGTGTTCGCAGATTTGGATTCCGGGAACATTGGTCGGTATCGGTCGAAACTCGCCGCGGATCTCCGACGGCGCATCCATCTTCAGATCGAAGATATCCTGATGCGACGGACCGCCCGGCAGGAAGATCATGATCACGGCTTTGTGAGAGCGGCGGATACCCGATTGGGTCTCCGCCTGAAGCAACTGTGACAGGGTCAGTCCGCCCAATCCGAGCGCGCCAATCTTGAGAAAATTCCGGCGGGACACTCCGTCGCAGAACCGTTGTGGGGATCCATAAATCGTCAACATAAACACTTCGGAGATTTACCTGTGCGCCTTTTCGACATGAGTATTGAACGCTAGCAACTTTCGTTGTCCGCGCCTGAGTTGTCAAGCTTCCAGGTGGATCAAAGTGCCTGTCTGCCAGTGTGATCCCCGATTCCAGCGCTCGCCGGACTTTCACTTGCCAACCTGACTGATCGGATGGCCACTGGCGCACTCGGCTCGCGGCCGAGTCCAACGATCCCGCCATTGGTAATCTGCGGGGCGCGAGAGGGCTGCAGTTCGTTGGAACCGTCGAAGCCGTCGAAGCGTGGCCGAATGCTATATGGGTGACACAGTTCCAACGAGTTGGGAAGATCTGCGCTAAACAGGAGCGGGCGCCGCACGCTTCTGAGACGAAAACTCGGTTCCACGGCCGGCGGATGCCCGCCTGCTACGGTTCATGGGCCGGATGCGCCCACGGAAGTGGGTGCAGGCTCTCTCTACATGAACCTGCGCGGCCGAGATGACCTCGTCGCGGCTCGATTCCGTGCCGCGTCGCATTTTCTTGATAGAACTGTCCCCCGCCGCCCGTATCCACTCCGTGGATGAAAACGCGATCTCCAAAGGGGAATCAAAAGACGGGCCTGAACCGTCTGGATCGAATCATCTTGCATGTCCGGTGCCTTTGCCGGGACCACAAATACCTCTGGCACCTGGCCGGAGTCTGGCGTGAGGTCACATTGCACTGAGCCGTCGGCGGACGGCACTCTGCGGGCGGCCCGCCCGCGACACGCCCGATTAACCATCGGCGTTTGAGGTTTCAGAATGGAATCACCTGGCTGGGCGTTTCCCAACGTCTTTGGAAGAACTCAAGAATAAACAGCCTCTGCTGTTGAATGCGCATCGCGAGATCGACAAACTTTTCGAGTGCTTCCAGACCCGATTCACACGCAGTGGACGCCGGCGGCAAGAGTTCCACCCGCTTGTCTACGATTAGATTTCTGGCATTCATATTACTCAACCGCATTAAAACGCAGAACTCGGAAATTGGGAATACGACTTTGGGAGTAGTCAGTTTTACTGAACGCCTGGCGGCTCAAAAAACGCCGGCCCTCCCGAAAAGGGGTGTCTGTTCAGCCTGCCGATTCGGACGTGGTGGCAACCAGCTTGACGCGCCCGATAGCCACCGCCCAGCCGGTAGGCGCACATATCCACTCCGGAGCGTTGCCCGACTGGCCGCGCCGAACGGCTTTCTTTCCGCTTCCAATTCACCTGAGAAAACTGGCCCCCCAAATATCGGTTGAATTACGCAGATTCCTCAATAAGCTGCCGGGTCTCTAAAACGTATGAGCGGGAACCATCCGAGCGGGCCGCGGACGGGTTCTGGCAACAGGCAGAGTGGGCTAGGCGGCGCGTCTGTTCGGAAAATCCTGAACGAAGGATACTGCGTGAAGGTTCTTTACCTATTCAATTCAGAACGTCATAAGTCTGCAGCGCCGGGTCCGGGGACCCGGCCTACATGGACTTGTTGGCCGCGTGCCCTCACGAGGCCTCAGTTGTGACATCGGGAATATATAATGGCTTAAGCGGGAGTTATTCGGCGATCAGCAGGCAGGCCTCCAAATCACCGAAATTGGCATTCCCGATCCAAGCGTTGACAGCACGATAGACCGACGAATGTTGGCAGTTCAAGTTGTCCCCACGAGTCGGTCGCTGGGATTTGCGTTATAATTTCAGTGTCGGTCGGCAGCGGCTGCTTACTCTGTGGTGACCTAACCGGCCCCGTGACACGCAATGGAAATAACCGGTAACAAAATCAAGCGCCTAGAGGATCTTGCCCACGTCCTGGCTACGTTGCAGAAGGACGGAAAGAAGATCGTGCATTGCCACGGCGTCTTTGACCTCCTGCACATCGGTCACATCAGGCACCTTGAGGCAGCAAGGGCGCTTGGCGATGTCCTGGTGGTAACGATTACCGCGGACCGATTTGTCAATAAAGGTCCGCATCGACCGGCCTTTCCGGAGCGGCTCCGGGCCGAAGCCATCGCTTCACTCGCGTGTGTGGCTTATGTGGCCATCAACGAACGGCCCACGGCAGTGGAAACAATTCAACTACTCAAGCCGAACCTGTATGTGAAAGGACTGGTTCGCGACGGAGGCAAACGGGACCATACCGATGCAATCCAAAAAGAGGAAGAAGCTGTCAAGTCTGTGGGCGGCCAACTGGTGTTGACCGACGAGGAAACCTACAGCGCTTCGACACTGATCAACCGGTTCATGGACGTTTTTACTCCCGAGACCAAGGCGTTTTTGGAGCAGTTTCGCGAGCGGCACACGCCTGAGGAAATTGTCGGCTACCTGCAGGCGATTCGAAAACTGAAGGTCCTCATCATCGGCGAGACCATCATCGACGAATATCAATTCTGTTCGGTGATGGGCAAATCCGGCAAGGAACCGGTTTTGGCTGCGCTGCATCAACGCACTGAACAATACGCCGGCGGCGTCCTCGCCATCGCCAATCACGTCGCCAATTTCTGCGAAGAAGTCGGGCTGGTCAGCGCCATCGGGGAAATCAATTCGAGTGAGGATTTCATCTCGTCCAAACTCAACCGGAATGTGACGACTCGCTTCGTTCGCCTACCCGCGGTTCCGACGATCGTCAAGCGCCGGTTCCTGGAAGAGTACCTGGCGGCCAAGCTGTTCGAAGTTTACGTGATGCGAAATGACGCCCTCCCGCCCGAACAAGAGACGCAATTTTGTCGGGCGCTCGAAGAAGTTTTACCAGAATATGATGTCGTGATCGTGGCGGATTACGGACACGGCCTGATGACGGAAAGGGCGATCCGGCTCATCTGCGAGAAGTCGAGGTTCCTGGCGGTGAACACACAGACCAATGCAGGCAACAAGGGCTTCAACACGATTTCCAAGTATCCACGAGCCGACTACGTCTCGATCGGCGAGCCGGAAGTGCGACTGGACGCTCGGAAGCTGAGCGCGGACATTGAGGAACTGACCGCGGACTTGGCGGGGAAGGTCGGGAGCAAGAGCTTCCTGGTGACGAGGGGAAGCAGCGGCTGTCTGATTCGCGACCGAGAGCAAGGGTTCTTCCGGGTGCCGGCCTTCTCGATCCGGGTGGTTGACCGGGTGGGCGCGGGTGACGCGGTGTTGGGGATCACAGCGCCGTGTGTCGCGCTCGGCGTGCCTCCGCTGGTGGTTTGTTTTATTGCAAACGTGGTTGGCGCGGAAGCATGCATGATCCTGGGGAATCGCAGTTTTATTGAACCGTCTAGCCTTTTCCGGCATATCACTTCGCTGATGAAATGAAATCCTTGGGTACGGGGCGACGCAACTGCCTCGCATTGCCTACGGTACCGACACTCGCTTGAGTTTCGCCGGAAAAAAGCGGTTGAATTTAATCCGTCGCCCAATAAGCTGCCCAACCTTTGAATAAACAACTCTATGAGCAGCAGTAATCCGAATGGGTTTGGGTCAATTCTGGTCACGGGCGGAGCGGGGTATGTCGGAAGCTCATTGGTCCCGGAGCTCCTCCAGCACGGGTACCTGGTTAAGGTCGTCGATCTCTTCTGGTACGGGCGCGACGTGTTCGGGCAGGCGAACCAACACTCAAACCTTCATTTGATTGAACTCGACATTCGCGACACTGCGCGGCTCAAGCTGGAGTTGAAAGGAATTGACGCTGTCATACATTTGGCGTGCATCTCGAACGATCCGAGTTTCGAGCTCGACCCCGCGCTGGGCAAATCGATCAATTACGACGCTTTCGCAGGACTTCTCCGCGGCGCGATTGACCAGGGCGTGAAGCGCTTTATCTACGCCAGTTCGTCCAGTATCTACGGGGTCAAGGAGGAACCTGACGTTCGCGAGGAGTCCGAACCGCGTCCGCTGACTGATTACTCCCGGTTCAAGCTCGATTGCGAAAGAGATTTGCTCACGCACCCGGACGCGAAGGGAATGCAGCGCGTGATTGTTCGCCCGTCCACGGTCTGCGGCTACGCGCCTCGCCTGCGGCTCGACCTGACGGTGAACATCCTGACGATTCACGCGCTGGTCAATCACAGAATCCGCATCTTTGGCGGCAAACAGCTTCGCCCCAATCTGCACATCAAGGACATGGTCCGCTCGTACCTGACTCTCCTCGAAGCGCCGGGTGCGAGCGTGGAGGGAGAGGCCTTCAACGTGGGTTTTCAGAACCGTTCGGTCGAAGATATTGCGAAGCTGGTGCGGGCGACACTGGAGGATGGCACGATCGAACTGGAGTATGTTCCCTCGGACGATCTCCGGTCGTATCACGTGAACTCGGACAAGATCAAAAGTGTGCTTGGTTTTGAAACGCGTTACACGATCGAAGATGCGATTCGAGACATCGCCGACGCGTACGGCCGCGGTTGGATCCACGATCCGCTGAAGAATCCGCTGTATTCGAACATCAGGCGGATGCAGCAGCTAAGGATCAAATGAACGGTGCCGGCGACGGACAGGACCGCTCCCCACCATGGTGATTGGTGTCGATTTTGACAACACCATCGTGTGTTACGACGAACTGTTTCAGCGCATCGCCGTCGAGCGCGGACTGGTCCCAGCCGGGCTTCCGGCGCGCAAAGCCGACGTGCGTGATTGTCTGCGCGGCCGTGGACAGGAGGCCGCGTGGACCGAACTGCAGGGGTACGTCTATGGCCCGAGGATGGTTGAGGCGCCCGCTTTTCCTGGTGCCATTGAGTTTTTCGCGCGGGCGTTTCGAGCCGGCATTCCGGCGTACGTTATCAGCCACAAAACCCGGAATCCGGTGATTGGGCCCGCCCATGATCTGCATCAGGCGGCCCGCGACTGGTTGGCGGCGCAAGGATTCTTCGATCCCGCAAAAGCGGGGCTCTCACAGGATCAGGTTTTCTTTGGCGCAACGCGCGCGGAAAAAATTGGGCTTATCAGTGAGCTTGGCTGTACCCACTTTATTGACGACCTGGAAGAAACCTTCCTCGAGGGCTCGTTCCCGCGAAGTGTGAGAAAAATATTGTTTGCTCAGCGGGCACCTTCGCCCGCGATCTCGGACGTGCAAGTGATGAGCGACTGGCGTCAGATTCAGGAGTATGTCTTTGCCGTCCCAAACTGACCTCGAAAGGGAGACGATTCGCTCGGCTGCCGCGGAGTTGCTGCAGCGCGATGTCGTCGGGCTGGAACGCATCGGTGGCGGGAGAAACAGCCAGGTGTTTCGCGTGGAAGACACGCACTCCCAGCGGTTCGCATTGAAGGCGTACTACCGACATGGGAGTGATACGCGGGACCGACTGGGAACTGAATTCTCCGCGATTTCCTTTTTGTGGGGACGGGGTCTTCGGCAAGTGCCAAGACCGATCGCGGTGGACGCCAAACGGGGCTGCGCGATTTATGAGTTCATCGAGGGCGGTCGGGTGGCGGACGAGAAAGTGAACCGGGCTGACCTCGATGCGGCCATAGCCTTGATTCGCAGTCTGACGAAGCTTCGAGGACACTCCACAAGCTTGAATTTCCGTCCTGCTTCCGAGGCTTGTTTCTCAGTTCAGGCGATTGTGGAACATCTCGGACAACGCCGCGAGCGGTTGACCGGAGCTCAAGGGGTGGCGTCCGCGCTGACGGCTTTGAAATCCTTTCTGGCGGACAAGTTCGCGCCTGCCTTCGAGAATTTCGTGCGCTGGAGCCGGTCGCACCTACGGAGAGCCGGGATCGACTACGAACAAGAACTCTCCATGGCGGAGCGGACTCTCAGCCCGTCCGACTTTGGCTTCCATAACGCCCTGCGCCAGGCCGACGGGCGGATTGTCTTTCTGGATTTTGAATACTTTGGTTGGGACGATCCGGCGAAGCTGATAGCCGACTTTTTGCTTCACCCTGCGATGGACCTCCCAGCGGACCTCAAGCGGTATTTCGCCACCAACGCGGTGCAGTGTTTTCCTGAGAACCACGGTTTGGCGCGTCGGGTCGAAGCGGTCTTTCCGCTCTTTGGACTGAAATGGTGCCTCATTTTCCTGAACGAGTTTCTCCCGGACGATCTACGGCGCCGGCAGTTCGCGCATCGGGCGGAGCTTGACCAGGGTGAGTTGCAAATGAAACAATTACAGAAAGCTCAGCGAATGTTGAGCGGCCTACAGAGCAAATATGAGCATTTCCCTTATTTCGACTAAGGCGCCGCCAGTTAATACTACACTGCTGGATCCCCGCTCCAAGGAGCTTCGCTGCAAAATCGTGCGCATGGTCGAGGCCGGAGGACGCGGACACGTCGGTTCAGCTTTCTCGCTGGTGGAAATGTTGCGAGTCCTCTACGACGAGGTTTTGCGCTACGACCCGGCCAATCCGCGCTGGCCGGAGCGCGATCGGTGCATATTGAGCAAGGGGCACGGTTGCCTCGCGCTGTACGTCTTGCTGGCCGAAAAGGGATTCTTCCCGGAATCCGAATTGTGGAAATTTTGCAAGAGCGACGGCATCCTGGGCGGTCATCCCGAATTTGGAAAAGTCCCGGGCGTGGAAGCGTCCACAGGGAGTCTCGGACACGGGCTGTCGTTTGGAGTGGGTTTCGCGCTCCATGCCCGGCACGAGCGGGCTGGCCATCGGATTTTCGTAATCTGCAGTGATGGCGAATCCAATGAAGGGTCGCTTTGGGAGGCGGTGCTGTGCGCAGCCAAG
>Ga0137368_10009195_pt1 | contig 10110 bp, 10 predicted proteins | sample SagtaG_13_FD_104917 | JGI IMG/M metagenome (GOLD analysis project Ga0137368, IMG submission 104917) | Vadose zone soil microbial communities from Sagehorn Ranch, Mendocino, California, USA - Sage1_L_100_16 metaG | ecosystem: Environmental > Terrestrial > Soil > Vadose zone | place: USA...
ATGATGCCCAGCTCGTGCTGGTAGTCACCGATGCGGAACTCGACGTAGCCCGGCCCGCGCCCGGCGGCCTCGCTGCTGAAGTACGGTTCGACGCCCAGCAGGTCGGTGTACCAGCGGGCCGCCGCCGGCAGGTCGTCGGCCCACAGGTTCATGGTGCTGATGCCACGCAGCACGGTGACTTCCTTCCTCGTCCGGATCGCGAAGTAGGCCCGAGCGGGAGCGGGGGGCCGCGACCTACCCCGCGCAGACGTCCCTACTGTTCGGGCTGGGCCAGGTGGGCCTTGGCGTCCTCGTAGGTGGCGTCGCCGGCCGACTCCGCAGGCCCGTAGACGAGGTTCAGCACACCCGTCTTGAAGGTCTCCGACGAGATCAGCGTCAGCGGGATCGGGGTCTCGCCCTCGTCGAACAGCCGCATGCCCTTGCGAATCGCGATCGGGTGCACCAGCAGGTGCAGCTCGTCCAGCAGCCCCGCGGCCAGCAACTGGCGGACGACGGAGACCGAGCCGCTCAGGCCGATGGTCGCCTCGCCCGGCTCGTTCTTCAAGGCGGCGACGGCCTCGACGAGGTCGCCCGTCAGCTGCTCGGAGTTCCGCCAGGTGAACTCCAGCCGCTGGTTCGACACGACGATCTTCCGCACGTCACCGAGCGCCTTGGCCATGCCGGCGTCCTCCCCGCCGGCCGCTTCCCGCTCAGGCCACGCCCCGGCGAAGCTGTCGTAGGTCTTGCGACCGAACAGCACGATGTCGGAAGCGCCGAGGGTTGCGTTGACGGCGGCACCCATCTCGTCGTTGAAGTACGGGAAGTGCCAATCCGCCGGGTCCTCGACGACGCCGTCGAGCGAGATGAACAGGCCCGCGATGATCTTCCTCAAGCTGCCCCTCCACAGAAGTGGTCGGTGAACCCTGCTTCGCCCTCGAACTCGACGCTCGGCGGGCCGCCGAGCGTTCGCATCGACAATAGTGTCAGTGAAGCGTCCGCGATGCCTGTCCGACCCCAGGTGGAGCCCACCTGGGGGCGGGGCGGTCGCGTCAGCGGGGCCAGCCATTGTGCGTTGCCGTCGTGCAGGTGGTCATGACTCGGGTCAGGACCAGCGGCCGAGGAATTCCTTCGATCGTTCGAGAACGAGCCTGGCCGCCGACTCGTCGTAGTCGGCGAGCGTTGCGTCGGTGAACAGGTGGGCCGAGCCGGGGTAGAGGTAGAGCTCGGCGTCGCCGGCGTCCTTCACGAGCTGTTGGACGACGTCGAGTTCGGCCCATTGATCGTGTTCGCTCACGTGGACCTGCAAGGCGACCTGGTCGGGCCAGGCCGCTCCGAAGCGAGTCCTTCGTGGTAGAGGAGGGCTCCGAGGGCGCCCGGTCGGGTCTGGGCGAGCTTCTGCGCGGGGAGGACGCCGAGGGAGAACCCGGCGTAGACGATCGAGGCTGGGAGGTCGGCGGCGGCTGCCACGCCGCGGTCGATGATCTCGTCCATGCCGATCTGCTCGGCGTGCGCCACGCCGTCCTCGAGGACGGAGAAGGTCGCCCCCTCGTAGAGGTCGGGGACGGTGACCCGGTGTCCCGCAGCTCGGAGCTCGTCGCCGAACGCCTGGACGCCTCGGGTGAGGCCCTGGGCGTGGTGAAACAGGATCACTTCACTCATGGTGCTCCTCGGGTGCGGCTTCGGGCAGGGTGGGCCGGGCGGCGGGAGAGAGCACCCCGGCGGCAACCCGGAGACGGTGTCACCGGCGCGGGTTCGACAGCCGTTCCGGCTGGCGCGGCCCGGTCACGGTCATTATGCTCGGCGGCGGTGACAGAGACCGACCTCCGGCTGGACGACGGGCGCACGCTGCACGCTTACGACACCGCGGCGGATGGTGCCGACGCCCGCCTGGCTGTGTTCTGGCAGCACGGCACGCCGAACACCGGCGCGCCGCCCGAACCCCTGTTCCCGGCAGCCGCCCAGCTCGGCGTCCGCTGGGTGTCGCATGACCGGCCCGGATACGGCGGATCGACTCCCAACCCGGGCCGGACCGTGGCCGCGGCGGCCGCCGAGGTCGCCAGCATCGCCGACGCCTTGGGCATCCAGCAGTTCGCGGTCATGGGCCATTCCGGTGGGGGCGCCTACGCCCTGGCGTGCGGCGCGCTGCTGCCAGCGCGGGTCCTGGGCGTGGTCTGTGTGTCCGGGCTGGCCCCGTTCGGCGCCGAGGGGCTCGACTGGTTCGCGGGCATGGCGGCCGCCGGCGCGGCGGAGCTCCGCGCCGCCGCTGCCGGCCGCGCGGCCTTGGAGGAGTACCTGGCGTCCAGCGAGTTCGACCCGGAACAGTTCACCCCGGCCGACCACGCCGCGCTCGCGGGCCCGTGGTCGTGGCTTGGCGCCGTCGCCGGGCAGGCCCTCGAAGGCGGCGTGGGCGGGATGGTGGACGACGAGCTGGCCTACGTCGCCCCATGGGGGTTCGACTCTGGGCAGCTCGGCCAGCCGGTCCTGTTCGTGCACGGTGGCCAGGACCGGATGGTGCCCAGCTCGCACGGCGAGTGGCTGGCGCGCCACACCCGCTCGGCGGAACTGTGGCTGCGCCCGGACGACGGGCACGTCTCGGTCCTCAGCGCCGGCGCGGCAGCCCTGGCCTGGCTCCGGGACCACGCCGAGCAGGGCTGAGCTGTGCCAGGACGAGGAGCTGGACGCCTACCCTCATTCGGGCGAGTACGTTCGGCCGCGACGCCCGCGGCAGCGGGGCTCAGGACGGCGAGCGTGGGGTGACCAGGCCGGTCTCGTAGGCGAGCATCACCAGCTGCGCCCGGTCGCGGGCGCCCAGCTTGGTCAGCACCCGGCTCACGTGGGTCTTGGAGGTGGCCGGGCTGACCACCAGCTGCTCGGCGATCTCGGCGTTGGACAGGCCCCTGGCCACCAGGACGAGCACCTCTCGCTCCCGCTCGGTGAGCGCCCCCAGCGCGTCCGGGGTGGCCAGGGCGGGTTCGGGCCGGTGGGCGAACTCCTCGATCAGCCGCCTGGTGACGCGGGGGGCGAGCAGGGCGTCCCCCGCGGCGACGACCCGGATCGCGGCCAGCAGGTCGGCCGGCGGGGTGTCCTTGAGCAGGAACCCGCTCGCCCCGGCCCGCAGCGCCTGGTAGACGTACTCGTCGAGGTGGAAGGTGGTCAGCATCAGGATGCGGACCCCGGCGGCCGCATCCAGCGCGGTGATCCGCCGCGTCGCCTCCAGCCCGTCCATCGTCGGCATGCGGATGTCCATCAGCACCACGTCGGGCCGCTCCCGGCGGGCCAGCTCGACGGCCTCGACGCCGTCGCCGGCCTCACCGACGACCTGGAGGTCGGCCGCGGAGTCGACCAGCACCCGGAAGCCGGCCCTGACCAGAGCCTGGTCGTCGGCGACCACCACCCGGATCGTCATCGCTGGTCCGCCTCGAAGGGAAGCCGGGCGGCGACCCGGAAGCCTCCGCCCGGCCGCGGGCCGACCTCCAGGTCACCGCCGAACAGCGCCACCCGCTCGCGCATCCCGACCAGACCGTGGCCAGCTCCTGTGCGCCCGTCGCCGGCCGGCGCCGCGACGCCCCGGCCGTCATCGGTGACCTCGACGGTGACCTCCCGATCGCCGTAGCAGACCGTCACCTGGGCCTGCGCCGGGCCGGCGTGCTTGACCACGTTGGTCAGGGCCTCCTGGACGATCCGGTAGGCGCACAGGTCGACCCCGAGCGGCACCCGCGGCCGCGCCCCTTCCACGCCCAGCTTCACCTCGAGCCCCGCCTGGACCACCTGGCCGAGCAGGGCGTCCAGGTCGGCCAGGCCGGGCGCCGGAGCGAGGCTGCCCTGGGGTTCGTCGTCCTGGCGCAGCACGCCCAGCAGGCGCCGCAGCTCCTCCAGGGCGGTCCGGCTGGTCGCCTCGATGGCGACCAGTGCCTTGCGGGCCTCTCCGGGCTGGCTGTCGGCGACGTGGGCGCCGACGCCGGACTGCACCGCGATCACGCTCATGCTGTGCGCGACCACGTCGTGCAGCTCGCGCGCGATGCGCAGGCGCTCCTCGGCCACCGCGCGGCGAGCCAGCTCCCCGCGGGCCTGCTCCAGCTCGGCGGTCCGAGCCTCGAGCTGGGCGGCGTAGACGCGGCGGTCACCGACGAACCGGCCCAGCAGCCAGGCCGCCGCCACGACCAGCGCGTCGCCGACCCAGGTGCTCACCTCGGTCCTGGCCGAGGTGAGCTGGACGGCGGCAAGGGCAAGCTCGACGGCGGACAGGCCGGCCAGCGACTCGCGCCGCCCGCGGTACGCCGCCACGGTGTAGACCGGCACCAGGACCGCCGGGCCGAGCAGGAACGGCGGAAGGCCGACGACCGCGAACGCCAGCCCGCTGGCCACGCTCGTCGCCAGCACCGCCAGGGGCAACCGCCGCCGCGCCGCCAGCGGCAGGGTGTGCAGCAGGGCGAGCACGTACCCCACGGCGACGACCTCACGCGGCAGGGCCGGCTGGGCGCCGCCCACGAGCTCGGCGAACAAGGCCGTGCTCAAGCCGGCGGCCGCCGCCGCCAGCGCGCTGTCGAACAGCCACGGTCTCGCCCGTGGCCATCGCGAACGCCGGGCACGCTCCTGCATGCCGTGACGGTATCGCCGGCGGGCGCCGGGCACATCTACCTGGAGGGCGAACAGCTCCGTACTCCACCAGGAGTACGGCCGGTCCCGGCGACGCCGCTGAGCGGTCGTAGCGGTCGGGCCGCTCATCTCACGAGGCGGACGGCGGGTGAGAGACTCGGCCGGGCTGTCGGGTTGCGGCCGTTTGCAGCGGGTAGGCGGACGAGATGGCAAGACTGGCAGCGGGCCGCATCATCGCCAACCGCTACGCGCTCAAGACCTCGCTCGGGCGGGGTGGGACGGGCGTGGTGTGGGATGCCTACGACCTGCTCCTCGGCCGGGAGGTGGCGGTCAAGGAGGTCGTGCCCCCGCCGACCTTGCCCGACACCGAGCGGCGCTCCGCCCAGGCCAGGGTCCTGCGGGAGGCGCGGGCGGCTGCCCGGCTCAACCATCCGGGCGCGGTCACCATCTACGACGTCCTCCAGGACCGGGGCGGCACCTTCATCGTGATGGAGCTGGTTCGCGCCCCCACACTGGCCGAGCTGGTCCAGGCCGAGGGCCCGCTGCCGGCCGAGCGCGTGGCCGAGATCGGCGCGCAGGTCGCCAGCACGCTGGCGGCCGCCCACCGCGCCGGCATCGTCCACCGCGACGTCACGCCCGGCAACGTGATGGTGCCCGAGGCCGGCACCGCCAGGCTGACCGACTTCGGCATCGCCTCCCTCCAGGCGACCCGCGGCTCACCTCGACCGGGCTGGTCATCGGCTCGCCGGCGTACATGGCGCCCGAGCAGGCCAAGGGAGAGCCGAGCGGCCCCGCGACCGACTTCTGGGGGCTCGGGGCGACGATGTACTACGCGGTCGAGGGCGAAGCGCCCTTCGACCAGGGCACCCCGGTCGCGACCGCGGCCGCCGTGGTCAACGAGGAGCCCCGTCCGATGCGGCGGGCCGGCCCGCTGGCCCCGCTGCTCACGGCGCTGCTGGCCAAGAACCCCGCCGCCCGGCCACCCGCCACGGCGCTGTGGGTCGTCAGCCGGCTGCTGTCGCCGGCGCCGGTCCAGGGGCCATCCCACACCGCCCTCCCGCCGGTGACGACTGTCCCTCGTCGCGGCGGGGGGCGGCTGCTAAGCGTGCTCGCCCTGCTGCTGATGGGCGGCCTGCTGGTCGCCTGGCTGGCCAACGGCATCGGCGCCGAGCAGGGCCAGGATCGCGCCGCCCCGGCCACGACCCAGCGCGGCACCGGCGCGACCGGGACGACCGCGCAGGCGGTGGCCACCACCGAGGAGCCTGCGACCACGCACGAGCCCACGACCGCGACCACCGCCGCTCTCCAGGACGGGCTCCCGGCCGGATGGCGGGCCTTCACCAATAGGGCCGGCAACAACCGCGTCGGCGTCCCGCCGGGGTTCCAAGCGCGCACCAGGACCAGCTACCACGCCACCGTCGTCGAGGAGCGGCACGATCCCGGGCGGGTGTTCACCGTGCGGTCGACGACCCCGGCGAACCCGCTGCCGCAGGCCTCCCGAGGCTACCGCGCGTGGGCGCGGCGGAACGTGGATGCCTTCCGGGAGCTCCGGTACGCGGAGGACCAAACCTATGCGGGCCGCGACGGAGCGGTCGTGTTCGAGTACGAGACGGTCAGGAACGGCCGGCGGGTCCACGTCAGCCACATCAACCTCGAGGGCAGGACCTGGGGCTACAACGTCGAGTTCGTCGCGCCGGCCGACCAGTGGGAAGGCTCCAAGGGCCTGGCTCGCCAGTTCGAGCAGGCGTTCACCCCTCTCGGCTAGGCGGTCGGCTATGCTCGTCCCGAACGCTCTTCGTCCGAGTGACCTGCTGGCCGTCTGATGGCTGACCAACCTGTTCCGGTGACCACCCGGCTGACCCTGCTGTCGCGGGTGGCGTACCGCGGCCAGGAGATCGCCGGCGCCCGGCTGCGCGGCCTCCTCGCGCTGCTTGCCGGCGATCTGCGCACGGGCTGCAGCAGCACCCGGCTGATGGAAGGGCTCTGGCCGGACGAGCAGCCCGAGAACCCGGCCAAGGCGCTGCAGGTCCTCGTCTCCCGTGCCCGGGCACAGCTGGGCTCCGAGCTGATCATCAGCACCCCCACCGGCTACCGCCTGTCGCTGCGCGAGGACCAGGTCGACACCTCTGCTGTCCTGCTCAGCGCGTCGGCGAGCGCACGGCACTCCCGCGCCGGCGACGAGGCGGCGGCGCTGGCGCACGCCGAGGCGGGCCTCGCGCTGTGGGAGGGGACCGCGGGCGGCGACACCGCGTTCGACGACCCGGTGTCCGCGCTGCGCGCGGAACGGGCAGCGACGTACCGGGCGCTGCTGCGCGCCCGCGCGCTGGCGCTGTCCAGGCTGGGCCGCCATGCCGAGGCGGCCGAGGCGCTCACCGATCTGGTGGCCGAGCGCCCGCGGGACGAGGAGGTCCTGCTGGAGCTGCTGCGCTGCGAGGCGGCGACGGTGGGGCCGTCCGCGGCGCTGGCCAGGTACGAGGCGTACCGCCGCTCGCTGCGCGACGAGCTCGGCGCCGACCCCGGTCCCGCGCTCCAGGCCGTGCACCAGCAGTTACTGCAGGGTACCTCGCCGATGGTCCGGCACGGCGTGCCGTACGAGCCCAACCCGCTGCTCGGCCGCGACGACGACATCGCCGCGGTGGCGAACCTGCTGCGCACGTCGCGCGTCACGTCGATCGTCGGTGCCGGCGGCCTGGGCAAGACCCGGCTCGCGCAGGTCGTGAGCCGCCGGGCGGAGCAGCGGACCGTGCACCTCGTCGCGCTCGCCGGTGTCACCACCGACGACGACGTCGCCAGCGAGGTCGCCTCGGCCCTCGGCGCCGGTGAGCCCCGGCGCCCTCCCGCCAGCCAGCACGCCATCCCGACCGCCGTCCTCACCGGCATCGCGGGCGCGCTCGGTCCCGGCCCCACGTTGCTGGTGCTGGACAACTGCGAGCACGTCATCCGGAGCGCCGCCGAGCTGGTGCGCGCCCTGGTGTCGATGACGCAGGACCTGCGCGTGCTCACCACCAGCCGCGCGCCGTTGGGCATCTCGTCGGAATCGGTGTACCTGCTGCCGGAGCTGGACCTGCCGACGACCGTTGAGCTGTTCGAGCAGCGCGCGAGGGCGGCCCGCCCTGGTGCGGACCTGCCCGCGGGTGCGGTGGAGGAGGTGTGCCGCCACCTGGACGGGTTACCGCTCGCGGCGGAGTTGGCGGCGGCGCGGGTCCGGGTGATGTCGGTCGCCGAGATCGCCCGTCGCCTGGAGGACCGTTTCGCCTTGCTGCGTGGCGGCGCGCGCGACGCGCCGGAGCGGCACCAGACCCTGCAGGCCGTGGTCGACTGGAGCTGGAACCTCCTCGGGCCGGCGGGGCAGGCGGCGATGCGGGCGTTGTCGGTCTTCCCGGGCGGGTTCACCGCCGACGCCGCGCGGCACGTGCTCCGCGACGGTGACGCCCTGGACGCCTCGCAGGTCCTGGAGCATCTCGTCGACCAGTCGTTGCTCCAGGTGGCGGACGTCCCGACGGGAACGCGGTTCCGGATGCTGGAGACGGTGCGCGAGTTCAGCACGGCGCGTCGGGAGGTGGCCGGGGAGACCGAGCAGGCGGTCGGCGGCTTCCTGGCGTGGGCACGCGACTTCGGGGTGGCGCACCATCATTCGCCGTTCGGGGCCGACCCCTACTCGGCAGTTGAGCGGATCCGGGCCGAGCAGGACAACCTCGTGCAGGCGCTCCGCTACGCGCTCGCCGGGTCCGACGGCGGCACCGTCGCGGCGACGTCGGCCGTGCTCGTGGGCCTGTGGACCATCGAGTCCAACTACCCGCGCATGGCGACGCTTACCGAGGAGACCGCCCGCGTGCTGTCGCACTTCCGGCCCGAGCCCGACCTCGTCGAGGTCACCCGGACGACCTTGGCGCTGTGCACCATGTACACGTTCCTCGTCCTGGGGCCCCGCGCGGTGCGCTCGCTGGTCGCCTTGCGCCGGCTGCCGCCGGCCCCGCCGGACACCCTGGTCCGAGCTGTCGCGATCGTGCTCGACGCCGCGGCCGAGGACCGTTCGGCCCTGTACGAGCTGGGCGACAGCGACGAGCCGCTGGTGGCCGGCGCCGCCAACGGCATCGTCAGCTACCTCTGGGAGGACCAGGGCGACCTGGAAGGCGCGCTGAAGGCCGCCAGGCGGTCGCTCGACGTGTTCGAGAGCCGGAAGGTTTCCTACCTGCAAGCGGCCCTCCACAGCCGGATCAGCGAGCTGTGCCTGCAGGTCGAGCGGGGTGACGAGGCGCGGCGCCACCTGATGGCGGTCCTGCCGGTGCTGGAGAAGCTCGGGGCATCGTCGGACCTGGTCGGGGCCCAGTGGTGGATGGTGCTCGCCAACCTGCAGCTCGGCGACGTCGACGAGGCGGAGCACTGGTTGGAGCAGACGGCGCCGCCCCGGGCGGACGAGCCGGTCGGCACGCTCACCTACGGCCTCGGCGTGCGAGCCGAGATCCTGCTCGCGCGAGGTGAGGTCGAGGCCGGCCTGCGCCTGTGGCGTCGAGCTGTCGACCTGCTGACCAACGCCGAGGAGCCGATCTTCGGCATCGACCTGGATCCTGGCCGCGAGCCGTGGACCTTGGAGGCCGAGGCCGTCGCCGTGGTCGCCCACGCGCAGCACGGCGGCCTCGACCTCGTCGAGGAGATGACTGCCGAGCTGCCGCACCGGCTGTCGACGATGCTCACCAACCCCGTCGCCAATCCGCCGCCGTACGTCATGGAGCTGCCGATCTGCGGTGGGCTCCTGCTGGCGCTGGCAATGGCGGACCTCGACCGCGGAGCCCGCGCCGGCGACGAGCGGGCCACGAGGTCGGGGGCGCGGATGGTCGCGTTGGCGGAGCGCTTCGGTTTCCTGCGGAACTTCCAGCCGACGATGTCCGCCGCCCGCGCCCGCCACGCGGCCGAGCAAGCCGACCGGTCGGCGTACGACGACGCGGTGTCGTCGTACGCCGACCTGGGTCGCGAGGACCTGCGGGCCGCCGCCCTGGCGGCGCTGCGTGCGCGCGAGCGGACCTGACGGCGGACTACCGGATGGGGTCGCGGTTGTACAGCCTCCTCGCCCAGAGGTAACTGACCAGGGTGATGCCGGCGCACCAGGCGACGGCGATGACCGCGCTGTTGCCGATCGGGGTTCCGGTCAGCAGCCCCCGCACGGTCTCGATGACGGGCGTGAACGGCTGGTACTCGGCGAACCAGCGCAGCCCGACCGGCATGGACTCGGTGGGGACGAAGCCGCTGCCGAGGAACGGCAGGAACACCAGGGGCGTTGGCAGGTTGCTGGCCGCCTCGACGGTCTTGGTCACCAAGCCGAACGCGACACACAGCCAGGTGAGCGCCAGGGTGATCAGCGCCAGGACAGCGACGGTCGCGACCCACTCGACCGGACTGGCATCGGGCCGGAACCCGATCAGCAGCGCGACGCCGGTGACGACCGCCAGGGTGAGCATCGTCTGGATCATGCTGCCGAGGACGTGGCCGGTCAGCACCGAGGGACGGAAGATCGCCATGGTGCGGAAGCGGGCGACG
>Ga0137368_10009197_pt1 | contig 10109 bp, 7 predicted proteins | sample SagtaG_13_FD_104917 | JGI IMG/M metagenome (GOLD analysis project Ga0137368, IMG submission 104917) | Vadose zone soil microbial communities from Sagehorn Ranch, Mendocino, California, USA - Sage1_L_100_16 metaG | ecosystem: Environmental > Terrestrial > Soil > Vadose zone | place: USA...
ACAAGAAGTACGGTGCGTACTCGTTGGAGGGTACGGACTTCGCCAGGGCGAGGGCCATCCAGCTCCCAGCTGCTCGCTCCGAGAAGTCGGCGGAAGCCGAAATCATGGACTGGGCCGACGACATCGCCTATGCAGTCCACGACGTGGAGGACTTCTACCGTGCCGGCTTCGTCCCCCTCGACAGGCTGATGGATGAGGACGCCGACGAGTTGGAGCTGTTCATCAGCGGGACCTTCGACAGGTGGAAGCTCGAGAAGTTTCGTCCTGTCCGCAAGCACACGGATGCCCAACTCCGGGAGGCGTTCACGAACCTCATGGAGCAGCTCCGCAACACGCAGCGCATCGCCGAGCCGTACACCGGCACTCGCGAACAACGAGCTCGACTCCGGAGCCTTACTTCGCTGCTGATCTCTGGCTACGTGCAGGCCATCCGTCTCCGAAAGCCCGACAAGGCGAACTCGCGCACAGTCGCGATAAAGCCCGAGGCCGAGCGCGAGATCACGATGCTCAAGCAACTCACCTGGTATTACGTCATTCACCGGCCCTCGCTAGCTGCTCAACAACGCGGCCAGGAACGCGTGGTGCATGACCTGTTCAACATCTTCTACGAGGCGACCGAGTCGCTGGCCAGCCGCGACTTGCTCCCCATCGGCGCGCGGCAGTTCCTCGAAGACGCGCTCAAGAGGACACCGGGTCGCCGGCGGCGAGGCCGGAGGGCCCGCCGGCAGAACGTGAAGTCAATTCGTGCGCGTGTGGCCGCAGACGTAGTGTGCAGCCTCAGTGAACAGCAGGCGATCGCGTTGCACCAGCGGTTGACGGGCGTTGACCCTGGGTCTGTGCTGTACGGGATCTTTCCTTAGGTCACGGTGAGTTTTGACGCGTGCTCCCGTGCCCAGCTCTCAGGCGCGCGGACGCGGGCGTACTCGCCCGCGTCGGTGCGCGGTGCCCCGTGCCTTGCGCCGCGCACAGTTCCCGCCGGAGCCGCAGCGGAGGCGGGCCTGTACATAACGCCGGTGCTATGTAAACCCCGAAGGGGCGAGCCCGGGGGGCGTGCTCCTCCCGCCCGCCCCGGTCGGCGGCGCCTTACTCGGCGCGGCCGATTCCCGTCCCCCGGGGCCGCGCTGCGCGCGGCGCTCTCTGCGACCAGCGAGGCAGCGGCGGTGTTCGCCACGGTAAAGCGCGGCGCGGGGCATGCTCCTCCCGTTGCACGCCCCGTGATCGCGCGGATATCGGTCGAGGTGGTTACGCCGCCGCTGCTGATCGTCGCGGGCCTTTCCCGGAACGCTCGGGCGGCGAACTCCCGCCTGCAAGGCCCGCGACGCCGGAAGGGGCCGCCCGGTACTCTCCTCCTCGAGGAGGGACGATCGTGAAGAAAACGGTCTCGTCCAGGAAGGGGAAGTCGAAGCCGAAGCCCAAGAAGAAGCCGATCATGCGACATGACCGGGAAGGCGCCAGAGCGAGGACGAAGCGCAAGCCGACGATGCGCCACGGCCGGGAAGGGTAACTATGGCCGAGCGGAAGGCTTACGGTTCGTGGCTCGTTCTCGACCGTTTGGGCAGCGGCGGCCAAGGTGAGGTTTTTCGGGTCCTCAACACGAGAAAGGTGCCTCTCGACCAGGCCGCAGTACAGCTCGCTCGAGCATGCTTCGAACTCCGTCAGGGGAATACCAGGGGCGCAGACATTTCCAGTTGGTCGGCTGTGGTTCGAGGGGCATTAGATGCGTTCGACGCCGCAAAAGACCCGGCCAATATGGGTGCCCTGAAGGTGCTTGCCCCCGTCGCAGGAGGAGATAGCCACGAGAAGGCAATCGCTCGGTTCCTGAATGAGCTCCGGGCATATTCCGCCGTCGACCACCCAAACGTCTTGAGCCTCATGGACTCGAACGACGTCGAGCACTGGTGCGTTACCAAGTATTTCCCGGCTCGCGAGCTGACATGTCATCAGGAGTCCTTCGCCGGCAAAGCGGAAGCCGCCCTGATGGCATTTCGCGGTCTCGTGAGTGGCGTGGCCGCGCTGCACAACAAGGGCATCGTGCATCGCGATATCAAGCCCGACAACATTTTCGTAGATTCAGCAGGACAGCTGGTTTTAGGCGACGCGGGTCTCGCGTTCTATCTGGAGGAAAACTCAGATCGCCTGACCGAGACTCTTGAGAACGCCGGAAGTCGAGACTGGATGGCTTCCTGGCTGATGGGCCAGCGTAGCGTTATCGAGCCGACTGCAGACATCTTCTCCCTCGGTAAGGTGCTGTGGTGGATGCTCTCAGGCCAGCCCAAGCTGCGGCTCTGGTATCACCGCGAAGAGGACGAGTCCAACCTGGAAAAGCTGTTCCCGGGTGACGACCGCATGCAGCGCATTAACCGACTGCTCGACTGCATCGTTGTGCAGCACGAGGCAAAAATGACGATTAGAACGGCGCGAGATCTCTTGGCGCGGGTCGACGACGAGCTCAAAGCGGTGCGGGATGGAGTTCAGATACTGAAGGACGGCGTCACGCGACATTGTCACGTGTGCGGTGTCGGCACTTACACCAAAGTGAGCCCTGACACGGCGGGCCTCGTCAACTACATGACTACTAAGCCTTTTCTGTGTGGCCACTGCGGTCATGTGCAGTTCTTTAGATTTGTCTCCGGGCCGCCCCCGGCTTGGCAGTCATAGCCGGCTATCCCTTCCGGCGTCCCTGTCCTTGCTGATCCCGGCGCGCGTCGCGCGCCGGGCAAGGCCCGCGCCGCATCAGCATTCCGGCTCGACCCACGACCGATATCCGCACGTCAAGGCGCGTGCAGCGGGGAGCACGCGCCGCGCCGGCTTCAGCCCGGCGGACACCGCCGCTGCCTCCCCGGTTGCCGAGAGCGCCGCGCGGAGTGGCTTCGGGGTTCGGGGCTTGCCCGCACCGAGTACGGCGCCGGCGACCGGGCGGCCGCGGGAGCACGCCGCGCGCCGGCGGGCCCCTCCTCGGACCTCCCGCCGTCACGCGGCGTGCAGGCCCCGCTGTCCGATAACCCGGGGTTATCGCACCCGCCCCTGACCTGGTCCCCGAAGCTCGCCGCTTTGCGGTCTACGTGACCGGCGCTACCGGCACCGGTCACCCGGCGCCGGACCTCCGCGCGTAGCGGGGCACCCAGCACCGGCGCGCCAGCGTGCGCTTTCCCGCACGCCCGCGCGCTCCCGGGCAGGCCACACTCCCGCTAGGAGATGCGGAGAAGTGTCCGGCAGCCCCTACTACTCAGATAGAAGGCACGAGAAGCAAGAAGGTATAGGCGGGAGGAAGGGCCACTTGCGCTCAACCGGCCCCCACGATCAGAAGGGACGGAGTGTCCGGCGGGGCCCTCCTACAAAGGTGAGGACAAAAAGCGAGAAAGCATGGAAGACGTAGAAGCCGAGCCACCGGGGCTCACGCCCCTTGATAGAGCCCGTGCAGCGGCTGCCGCGGGCGACGCCGTCGCAACGATCAAGGCGCTGTACGAGGCCCCGGTTTTCGACGGCTTCGTGCGAAAGATGCGGGCGAAGTGGAGGTTCCTCGGCGGAGACGCAGACCTGGTGGTTTCCGATGCCGTGTACGCCCTGTACAACCAGATCCAGCGAGGGCACAGGGTCGATTCGCTCCCAGGGTTCCTCTGGAAGGTTGGGAACCGTATTGCCTCCCAGCGGTACGACGACCTGCAGATCCGCGAAGAAGCTGAGGGCGCCTACGCGCAACTGCGGGGTATACGTCCTCTCGCGAGAGGACAGCGTCGCGAGGATGCCGCGGAACTCATCGCCCAGCCGGACGATGGCGATGACGACGCTTACCGTGGGCGCCGGGACCGGAAGCGAGCAGAGGCCCTCCGGATCGCTCGGGCGGTCCTGACTCGGCTCGGTCACGTCAACGCGCAACGCGTGATCGCCTACGTCCTGGACGCCGTGGAGGCAGAACGCCCCGATGTCTCCTACCAAGAGATCGCCGACGCGCTCGGTCTGACAACGGAGGCCGTGCGCAAGGCCTGGGGGCGTGGCTTCTCTCGCTTGGAGCGCATCGTCCGAGACGAGGGGTTGGTGCCGACAGACTTCGTGGTTGCTAGCAAAGAGGGGCTGCTGGTTGAAGAGGCTGAGGACTAAGGATGACGAAGGAGGACGTAATGGAAGCCCAGGTGACAGACGAGATCCGCGCGGAGATCCAGGATCTGATCGACGAGGCCTACGCAATCTCGCGCGACGTTGGCCGCGAAGTTGAGGAACTCGTCCGTGAAGGAGTCGAGAACCCGCTGTCGCAGGAGGAAGCCGAAGAACTACTCAAGATTCTCGTGACGACGCTCCGCCAGCGCGCTGAAGCCCGCGGAGACCGTGCGACCGCCGCAGCGCTGAGTGCCGGCCTGGACCAGATCACGCACCGCATCATGCAGGCTCGGGCACGTATACGGAAAGTGAAGAACCGGGCGGCTGCACCTACCCCAGTGGTGCAACTCATCGAGCGGAATGGAGTACCCATCGCGCCAGTGAAGCCTGTCCCGTGGTTCCACGGCATCAAGGTTCCTCTCGACGCCGGTCACATCAAGACGGAAGACATCCAGCTGTGGGACAGGAACGACCGACTCGATATCCACCTCGGTCAGTTCCGCCGCGTCCACGGCCGAGGCCCGACTTCCGAGGAGCTGCTCGAGATCTTGCTGAACAAGGCCAACCTCCCCGGCCTTGAGACCGACAAGGATGAGTTCGAGATCGCCGAGTTGGCACGGAGCATCGCGAACAACGGCGTGCGGAAGGCCCCGATCATCGACCAAGACGGAACGCTTCTGGACGGAAACCGCCGCGTCGCCGCGTGTTTCTTGATCCTCAACAGCGACGACTTCACGGCTGAGGAGAAGAAACGTGTGGAGTATCTCCACGTCTGGCAGCTGACGAAGTACGCCACCGATGAGGAGCGTTACGCGGTCGTCGTGTCGTTGAATTTCGAGAACGACTGCAAACAGCAATGGCCGGAGTACGTCAAGGCCCGGAAGATCTATGAGGCGTGGCAAGCGGTGCTCGCTGCGGAACCCCGGAGCCCAGGCGTGGTCCGGGAGAGAGAACTGAAGCGTGACCTCTCACAGAAGTTCGCCCTCGGGAAAGAACTCGCGACCGTCAACCGGTACATCAAGATGGTCGAGATGGCTGATGACTTCGAGGAGTATCTCGTCAACGAGAAGCGCAAGGACGAGTACGAGGTCAAGCACCGGGCGAACGAGAAGTTCCAGTACTTCGACGAGCTCTCGAAGGGGACCAAGCCAGGAGGGGTCGCCTACACGCTGGAGCAGGATCCTTCCTATAAGAAGCTTGTGTTCGACCTCCTCTACGAGGACAAGTTCAGGAACTGGACGCTAATCCGCAAGCTGAAGTACTACGACGACGATGTCCGCGCGTTGCTGGACCGCGCACGCGAGGAGAAGGATCCCGATGAGGCCGAGGCCCTCATCGACCAGGCGCTCACGGACGCTTCCAACCGGCGGCGGGAGACGCGGGTAGTCGGAGCCAACGCCAGGATAGAGACGTTCGCGGAATGGCTGGAGGACCTGCCGATCACTGCCTTCCAAAAGGAAGTCTTGCCCGAGAACTTGAAACGGTTGATCAACGTCCTGCGGCTGGTCGAGGCACAAGCCACGGTGGTTAGCGGTGGATCCGCGTCCTAGGTGGATGGGAGAGAGTCAGTGTTCAACGCTGAGGTGAGAGCGGCCGAACTGCTCGACCGACTCGTGGTCGTCCCTCGTTCGCCCGGGGAGCGCAGAGCGTTAAGTGGCGCCCTCGTGGCCGCGCTACCGGGGGTGAAGCTGGGACGGTCAGCGGAGGGTATCTCGGTACCGGGGCACGACGCGGATCGTCTCCTCGACGTGGCGGACATCGAACTCCACTGGCGGCCGGAAGCGCGGCTCTTCGCTGAGAACCGCCGGCGTGTGAAGCGAGCCCTCCCTCATATCCGAGAAGATGTGGCACGCATCCGCGACGGTGGGCGCAAGGTGGCCGAGTCCTACCTACCTGACGCGGATGGCCTCAGCGTACTTGACGACCACCAGTGGGTCAACGTAGCGGCGATGACCCTCGCGGAAGGGTTTGGACTGTGCCTGTTCGACGAGCAGGGCGCTGGTAAGACGGTCACGTTGATCCACGCCTTCGATCTCCTAGTTGCCCGCGACCAAGTCGACGTGGTCTTGATCGTGGCGCCGAAGAGCATGGTCCCAGAGTGGGTGAGCGACTTCGCGCGCTTCAAGGGCGATCTGTACCGGGTCGAGATGCTTGTAGGTACGCGTAGGCAGAAGCGCAGCCAACTCAGGTCTACAGCCGACGTCTTGGTGACGAACTTCGAGACCGCCGTCACTCTCGAGGACGAGATCGGAGCCCTACTCCGCCGCCACCACGGCCGTGCGATGCTAGTCGTCGACGAGTCCTTCTTCATCAAGAACCTAGATGCGCGCAGGACTCGGGCTCTCAAGAGACTCCGCGAATACTGCTGTCGCGCCTTCGTCCTGTGTGGCACACCAGCACCCAATGCTCCGCAGGACCTCATCGAACAGTTCAGCATCGTTGACTTCGGCCAGACGTTCGGCGGGGTCAGCGTGCCCGATGAACGCGCGGCTGCTGGTCCGATCGTCCAACGGGCGGTTGAGGACCGGGGAGTCTTCATTCGGCACTTGAAGAGCAAGGCCCTTCCGGACTTGCCCGGGAAGCGTTTCACTCGGCTCCTGCTGCCCCTGGAACCGAAGCAGAGGAGGCTGTACAGCTCCGCACTCCAGGGCCTGATCCTCGACCTCCGTTCAACGACCGACGCGGTTTTCCAGCGGAACCTGCCTTCGTTCCTCGCGCGTCGCTCAACCTTATTGCAGATCTGCTCCCACCCGGCAGCTGTGGCCGACGGCTATCGAGAGACGCCCGCAAAGATGCTCGCGCTTGACGATTTCCTGGAAGAGGTGATCGGCGGCCGGCGAGAAAAGGTCGTGCTGTGGTCCTTCTACCGCGCCTCACTCGTTAGGCTCGTGGAGCGCTTCACGCGTTTTAACCCCGTCCGGTACGACGGGACGGTGTCAGAAGTTGCTGACCGACGGGAGGCTGTGCGCAAGTTCCAGGAAGACGACAAGACGATGCTGTTCATCGGGAACCCCGCTGCAGCCGGGGCGGGGCTCACACTGCATCGTGCCCGTGTGGCTGTCTACGAGTCCCTCTCGAACCAAGCAGCTCACTACCTCCAGAGCCTCGACAGGATCCACCGGCGGGGACAGTCGCGTGAGGTCGAGTACGTTGTGCTCCTCTGTGACGGGACTGTCGAGATAACGGAGTACGACCGACTCACTGCAAAGGAGCGATCCGCTCACCGCCTCCTCCGGGACGATGTGGTGACTGCTCCAACCCGGCAGATGATGCTCGGGGAGCTCCTGGCATCGCAGGAGATGCTCAAGGGTAGAAGTGAAGAGGGCTAGAAGTAACGCGGCAGCGCTGGCTCGCCACAACCGCCGCGCCGCCCTGCTCGACTCGCTGGCCCTCCTCTCAGGCTGCACAGCCACGGTTCCCGGTGGGTTCCCGGACGGTGGGCGGCCGGACGTCCTCCGCTTAGACCTGAGCCGGAGGTTGTTGTTCGTCGGCGACGCCAAGAACACCGAGCCACCAACCTGCCGTGAGACTCAAGCCCGCCTCATGGCCTACATTCGGTGGCTGAGCGCACACGTTCAGTTCACGAGAGGCCGCGCAGTCCTCGCGGTGTGTTTCGCGCGTCGTGGACACTCCGGCGGGTGGCGTCGAACGCTCTCACTTCTCGCCGAAGAGGCAGCCCTCATGGTCGAACAGGAGGGCGTCCGAGACCTCGCCGACGGCTGCTCGGTCGCCTGGGTCGTTCTTTCAGATGACCTACGAGGCCAGGAGGAGGGTGGTGGCTGAGCGCCCGGAAGGGCAGTTCCGGCGTAGCGGACAAGTCCCGCATCGCGGGTAGAGAGCGAGGCACGCAGCCCGGCCGTGCATGATCGCGTTTACGTGGAAAGAGTAGCGATCGGTCGGCGGCACTGCTTCCTCTAGGACATGCTGACCCCTGGCCTGTCCGAGTCTGCCGTCGACTAGCCCGAGCCGTGTTGCGACACGCCAGACGTGGGTGTCAACCGGGAGCACTGGGCGCTTCAAGGAGTACATGAGCACGCACTTCGCGGTCTTCGTGCCCACCCCGGGGAGTGTCTTCAGGTAGTCCTCAGCGTCCCGGTCCGACATTGCCTTGAGTTTCGCGAGGCTGGCGACCCCGAAGTCCTTCTTCACCTTCTTGACGATGGCCTTAATCCGGGGAGCTTTCTGCCCGCTGAGACCGGCGTCTTTGATGAGCGACTTCAGCCGCGCGGTCCGTATCCCACTCAATTTCTCCCACTTGCCGACAGAGCCTTTGAGCCTCTCGTAGACGCGGTTGAAGCTATGGTGCGTTGTCATCTGCGACAGGATGATAAAGACCAGTTCGTCCAGTGGATCAGCTTTGTTCCCGTGAGAGGGCGAGCCGTACAGGGCGTGGAGAGATAACGTCACCCGGTGAGCTTTCATCCTTTTTCGGCTCGCCATCGGTATGAGGCGTCTGAGAGCGCTCTCCGTAGTCACGTGACTCAGGATCGGATGCTGTGATCCCCGACTCTGCTTCGTCCAGGATCGCGCCTTGCGCAGGCCCTTCACCTTCCGCATGCTCGGGGGGTTCAGCACCGTGCAAGTGCGAGCGCGGAGCCGCCGGGCGAGCCCATCCGGGCAGACGACGAGACCGAGCAGCTCCACACGAGGGGGTCTTGAGAGAGCAGCTTCTAAGGCTTTACCTGCTGCGCTCCCAAGCGCAAGAGGCACTGCGTTTCCGATCTGCTCGTACTGCTGCCCAGTGCTACCGGAGAAAGTCCACCCGTCCGGGAACTGCTGCAAGCGGGCGTACTCCGCGATGCTCAGTGGCCGGGTCTTGCTGGGGTGGCAGAGCATCGTCGCCCTGCCGTCGGGTACCGTCGTCAAAGCAGGTGCGGGCTGATTCCAGCTGAGGCGCCGGTAAAAACCACACCTCCCGCCCCATGAGTCGAAGGCCGCGCCGAGCGCGCGCCTTCGGAGCCGCGTCGGGAGATCCCGCCAGTTGCCACCGGCGGGGATACGCATGAGCAGGTTCTTCTCCGAACTTGTGAACTCGGCGTGCGCAGATTTCCGGTTATCGACTCCCTGCAACCCCTCCCTCAGTGTCACCCAGGTACGTAGATCGCCCGAAGGCTCCCGAGAGTGTGTCGCCGAAGGAATCTGGACTGGTACACCGTCGCGGGAACCAATGAACAGAATCCGCTCACGCCTCTGGGGCGCGCCGTAGTCGGCCGCATTAACCAGATCGAAGACCACGTAGTAGCCAAGAGACTTGAGTTCTTGAAGCACCAAGCCGAAAGCAGAACCCAGCCGCTCCTCAGGTTCAAGTAATGGATAGCCAGGCCCTCGTTCGGCTAGCGAACGGTGCTTAATGGCTGCCGACAGGAGACCACGGACGTTCTCCATCACGAAAAACTCAGGCTTCGCCTCGTCGACGACGCGCAGGAACTCACGGAACAGGACGCCGCGTGGGTCGGCAACCGAACCACGCTGTCCGGCAGTGCTGAAGGACTGACAGGACGGCCCTGCGGTCACAACCGTTGCTTCTCCGACCCGGAGGCCAGCTCGATCGAGGATCTGTGAAGTAGGAACGCGTTCGAGCTTGTCCGCGATCAGCGGCAACCCCGGCCGGTTCGCGCGGATCGTCGCTGCCGCATGAGGGTTGCATTCGATGGCGACGCGTACTACGAATCCGGCGCGTTCCAGACCGAGATCTAGACCTAGCGCGCCTGAGAAAAGAGAGATGACGGTCCCCGATTTCGCAACGACTAACTTCCCGTGGTCGTCGGCTGGCCGCGGGTCCATCCTACACATTATTCCGGTTCGCACGCACGTAGTCCAGATAGAAGAAGCTTCAGGATGGGCTCAGCCCCGGGACAGGCAGTGTCCGACCCGATTTCTCGTCATCACTGCGTTCCCATTCGCGTGCCCGGCTTTCGATGGGGACACGTAACTTGGTGGAGCTGACCGGGATCGAACCGGCGACCTCCTGAGTGCGATTCAGGCGCTCTCCCAAACTGAGCTACAGCCCCACG
>Ga0137368_10009198_pt1 | contig 10108 bp, 7 predicted proteins | sample SagtaG_13_FD_104917 | JGI IMG/M metagenome (GOLD analysis project Ga0137368, IMG submission 104917) | Vadose zone soil microbial communities from Sagehorn Ranch, Mendocino, California, USA - Sage1_L_100_16 metaG | ecosystem: Environmental > Terrestrial > Soil > Vadose zone | place: USA...
ACTGGCAAACATACATCCGCTAGCGAACAGGAACGGCAGCCTTTAAACGGTTTGACGCGCGGGGTGTAGCCTCTGCTGAAATAATTGTGCATCTCATCAGACATATCTTTCACAAGTGTTCGCAACTCGCTAGTGAATTCGATCTCCACACGATGACGCGTCTCGCCATAATAGAGATAGCCCTTAGGGATTGCAACCGAAAGCATTTCCTCCAAACACATCGCTTGTGCACATAGCTGCGTTTCATCGCTGTGATCATGCTTCTCCTTGCCTCGTTTATATTCCACAGGTGCAGGCAGATACAAGCGGAGCACGCCGCGGAGCGGCAGTGTGGACAAACCGTCTCGATTGGGCAATTTCACGCCCTCTGGCGACTCTGTGAACTCGACCACATCGCACACGCCTGAAAGCCCAAGCCGGTACGAAGCCACAGGCACCGACCGCGCCGTGATGACTCCATTCCGTGTTTCGGTGAAGAAGGGATCATCGGCGCGCTTATGGATAATCCTGCCTTCGGCAGTCAGTGCATTCTCCTGCCATTGCCGTTCGACATGGATCAGCGCCCATTGCCTGCGGCAAAACAGAAAATGCTGTATGCCCGAGAGGGGCAGCAGGTCGTCGGAGGTGTATTCGGTCATGGTTACGTCATTTTGAAATGTGCTAGAATCCCGTTGGAGGCTGACATGGTATCTCAACAAGTGACAAAAGAATTCATTTTTCGCCAGTTGGATACACTATCCACAGATGCCTTGGTGGAAGTCGCCCAATTCATTGAGTTCCTTCAATTTCGTGGGCAATCGCTTCAACCTTTCGCTTCTGGCGAGCACACAGTCTTCGGCATTTGGGCAGATTATCCCGAAGCAAGTGACCCTGCCACGTTTGCCTTGAAACTTTGCCAGCAAATCGGCTCGCAACGGGGATAAATCCCCTGCTCAGTTCATGGAAGTCGGCTAAAAGCCGACTGGCGCAATGAGTCCACTTCAGTGAACTTCCACGCACTGAGGCAGGACTTTAGTCCGACGAATCACAGTTTCTCAATCAACTCTACGCCTTCAGGTACACCCACCTTATCAATGGTCACCTCGTAATCTGCAAAGCGGCGCGGGGGATTGGCACACTTTTCTACCCTAACCAACTCAAAGAGTTTGTGAGAGGGTGCATTGCCCAGTTCATCCTTATGTTTGAAAATAAAGAGCCTGCGCGCCGCCATTTTGCCACGCGCGGCAGAATGATCATGCTCAAACATATTGACTAGCGCGTCCCAGAAGAGTTCAAGGTCTTCTTCGGAAAAGCCTGTACCCTTGGCTTCAGCATTTGCCAGTTTTGCGTATATATACCCTTCAGCGCGATATAAGCCATAGGGGACAAGATGATTGCGTCCCATCGTGCGTTCCTTTTCGGCGTCTTCGATCTTGGTCACTGTCTGGCGTGTGATTGTTACTTCCTGCTGAACAATCGGATCAATACTGCGAGAGAAGTTGATTTGAATGGGTCCGCGCACCTGACCGCAGTTATCGCCGGTGCTCATCACTGCACCAAAAGTGCGGACATCGAAGAAGTTGGCACACATCCACTGCCGCGCTTCATTGACCTGAGCGGCACTTACTTTGTCTTTTGATTTGGCACCAATGGCAACGTAAGCTTCTGCGTGGTTCTGATTCAACGGGATACCTTCCTTGACATAAATCCTGTATCCTGTTGAATCGCCTTTCACCAATTCCGCATAATTGCGGATTTTGCGTTTGAGGCATACATCAGTCACAATACCATAGCCTGTTTCGGGGTCAATGCGTGGCATATTGCCTGCGTCGGGGTCTCCATTGGGATTGCCGTTTTCCACATCATAGAGCAGGACAAATTCATAGCGGTTTTTGATTGGGGTAGTCATTGTTTACTCTCCTTTGAGTTAGTTGGTTTCGGATTCGTTTGATTCGGCAGGTTTCTTGCCTTTGGATGTCCATAAGTCTTTCCGTTCATGGTAATAACCAAGCATGAAAACACCTTGTTCATCAAGAGAGAGATGGGATGGAATGGGGTTCTTCTCAATATCCAACAGGTTCAAGATTTTTTCAATGCGGTTATCTCTGGCATAGCCAAATTCTGCCTTTGAAATGTGGTGCTGTGAAAGCCTTAAGAGAGTTGGAAATACACTCTTAGGCGAAGCACAGGCAGATGTGAAATAGCGGTCTTTAATGCTGGCATTCACATCACCTATTGCTTCCTGCTGAACTTTCTCTAATACAGCAAATAAGCGTCCCAGCACATAGGCAGGAACAGTGGATTGTTCATTGAGCGACATAACAAGTACCTCCTTAATTGGGTGTTGGGGTTGGTTTCGATATTTGCGGATGAGATAGGCTTTGATAATCGCTGCCCGCGCATAACTGATTTTCTTGGTGAATTTTTCATCCTGATCCGCACGGACGCGGTTGATGATGGCGTTGTACAACGCAGCGGGATAGGGAGTATTTTCGAGAATGGAGCGGAACACCGAGCCAGCCAGCAAAGGAGACGCAGTTTGGTCGGAAGCCTTTGGAGAAACAGTTTCTTTCAAAATGTCTTGAATAGTCAGGTAGGTATGCTGGTCATCAAATTCCTTTATGATTTCCAAGTCATGATAGTGTTTCATGATCTTCTCAACGACCTTGTCAAATGGATCACTGTGAAAGAATCTCACGGAAACACGAGCCGCGTTAGGTGCAAGCCCAAGCACATAAAAGCGTGGATTTTCATCCAAACCTTCGAGCAATTTCTTGGCATCCAACGCCTGAACACGCCTGACCTTCTCCGCCACTTTTTTGAGGCGCTTCTCGGCTTTCTTATCTCTTACAGGTTTGTTTTCTTCTTCAGTAGGCGCTTCAACTTCGACAATTTCAGGCTCGCACAATCCCATAAAGGCCTTGGCATATTCCTTCTTTTCGCTCTCTGCCCAATAGACAACAGTCGTATCGCCAATGATAAATTTCTTGTTTTCATTGGTTGAGGAAAGCAAGTAGTTCAATGCTGTGGTGTATGCAAATGCAGCTTTTTCACTGACAGGGGAATTCATGCCTTGCTCATGGTTGTAAGACTCGTAAGCGCTGGCATTGAATCCAACAAGTGTTGCGCCTGTTGGATTTGCGTACCGTATTCCTTTCAGGCTTGGGTGCAAACGCGCAAGCGGGGCTGTTTCACCTGTCACTAGACATTGAATCAGAACAGCGTCACTATTTGCTTTGTAAATATCCCACACCCTTTTAATGACGTTGTCTTCGTGCACAAAACTACCATTGAACATGAATATCAGGTTGCCGCCTTTCAAAATTGTTTCCAGATGAGGAGAGATCTTGGGATGCTCCCTGCCTGTTTCGGGATTGTAGTCATCCAGAAAAGCGACTACTGCTTTTGCCGCTTTACAATCGGCTTTTGCAAGTAATTCCTTGTTAAAGCGAGCAAATTCTTCAAAACGTTTTTGAGAATATTCAGAATCGCCTTTGTCTGAAATTCCCAAAATATACGCACTATTCTCGCACAGGAAATTTGCGCTGACGCCCGATGTCTTTTTGACCTGTTCAGGCACAATCATACGGCGCGGTCTTTCTTCCATATTCTTGCCACGTTGTACCTGCTCAAATAATGGAAAAACATCCAGCAACTTTCCTTGCTCTGATATGTTGAGCGCAAAACTTACACCTGTGGAACTATATCCAGGAGGTGCAATATCGCTTTCTGATTCATTGGACAAAATATCGTAATAACGAGTTAAGGCTTGTAGGATCATTGCCTCACCTCCAAGTCAGTCAAGTCCAGTACACCGTTGTTCAGAGTGGCTTTGAAGAATTGTGGCTTGATGTCTTCTGAATCTGAAAAATCCAGATCGTACAACATCCAGCCCAACTCCAACTTCCCAAGTGTGCTCTGTGGGATTGGTGTACCATCTTCAATCGGTTCTACCTTTGCGCCAAATTCGCGGGTTCCCAAGCTGGGCGCATGGAAATGCTGCCCCTTGCGAAGGCGGCGTAGAACAATGTTGTAGTGCTTCTCAACAGTGTCTTCATCACCTGCTTTGTCCGTCATTTCAAAATGCGCTTCGATGATGTAATCAACGTTTTTCAGCACAAGCGCAGCCCGTTGTTGGCGATTGTCTGTTGCTGAAAGATACATCGGCTCGGTACTTGTGCCGTTCATCCTACGCCGCGCCTCACTGTCAGAAGCCTTTTCGCTCACCTCATTGCGCCGAATATTGGTGAACTCGATTTCTTTCAACACATGGATTTTGTCTATCACCCAGCGGATGGCGGGCTTCCAATACACCGCTTCGATGATCCCACGCGCCGCCGATGGGGTGATAATGTCATAACTAACACGTTCCACCTTCATTTCGGGGCGGGTGAACAGGGCGTAATCGCCGCTTACTCGAATCTTGATACCGTATCCCATAGAAGAACCTCCTTTTTATATAAACTCTCAAGACCTGACAGGTTTTCACAAAGCCATGATTAACCAAGACGAATCCGATTTGCAGAAGTCGAATTGACTCGCGTCACGATGAAACCTGTCAGGTCTGCATTAACCATCAAAGAACAACGCATCCCCGCCCGCGTCCGCAGGCAGGACGAGACCTGTATTCTCATCATAGAATTGTTTCATACTACTTTCAGTTAGCACTTCATAGGTTTCGTTATATGTTTCAATTACTCCTTTGCTTTGTAATTTGACAAATTCGTTTTCGTAAATATTGACTGTGTACATTTGCAATTCTCTGGCGAACTTATAGGGGAAGGGATGGTATCGTGCCTGTTCAAGTAATTTCTTTACCTCCTCGTTATAAGGAATGACAACGGCTACAGTGTTGTTGTCAATCAGCCTAAAATTCTCAGATGCCTTTTTGAAATCAAACTCCAATCCATTGTTGAAACAAGCAAGAATTCTTTTTACATCAAAGGCATTCTTGTCCTGAAGGTTATACAGAAAACTGAAATAACCCTCGATAGCCTGTTTCGAGTCAGGTTGGTCTTTGAAGTCACGCAGTATGCTTTCTGCAACTCTCGCGCCCTGTTCGATAAAGGCAGGTGTCTTTTTGATAAAAGGCGTGACAGGATCGAAGACATAAATGTCGCTGACATCTTGTTTCATTTCACGGTTTACCCGTCCCGCCGCCTGAATAATAGAATCTAACCCAGCCAGGGCGCGGAAGCCAACGGGGAAGTCTACGTCAATACCTGCCTCCATAACCTGAGTGGAAATCACGCGGCAGGGTTGCCCTGACTTCAGCCGCTCCCGAACTTCTGATAAAACTTCTTTGCGGTGAGTAGGGCACATTAGGGTCGAGAGATGATAACGTCCTTCATCTTTCAATTGATCAAATAAGCCTTTGGCATGTTTGCGTGTGTTGACAATACACAATCCCTGTGGGTAAGCCTGAATTTTCTTAATTAATTCTGCGTCAGGGGTCTTACCAATGTTTCTTATCTGCACTCGTTTATAAAAGTCGAACAAGGCTTGCGGGTTGGAGGCTAACTCTGTGAACGTCACATTCTCCAAAAAACGATCCAAAGATGGCTGTGTTGCTGTACAAAAAACCACGCTTGCGCTGTAGTTTTGCACCAATTCTTTTATCGCCAGCATACATGGCTGCATGTATTCGCGCGGTAACATCTGTGCTTCGTCAAAGATAATTACACTTTTGGCAAGATTATGTAACTTTCGACAACGCGAAGATTTATTCGCAAATAGTGACTCAAAGAATTGCACGTTCGTCGTAACAACGATTGGAATATCCCAATTCTCTGAAGCCAGTTTCAATTTATCCAGCGCGTCTTTGGTCTCATCATCAGCGGATTCGGAATCTGGCTTGTTTCCTTTTTTCCAATCAAAATTGGAATGATGCTCCAATACATTTTCTTCGCCCAAATAGTCTTTGAAGACAGCCGCATTTTGCTCAATAATGCTGGTGAAGGGGATAACATAAATTACCCGCTTCAAGCCATGCTTGACGGCGTGGTTCAGCGCAAACGCCATTGAAGCCAGAGTCTTCCCGCCGCCTGTAGGAATAGTAAGAGTGAAAAAGCCTTGTCCTGAATCTGCCTTTTCCACGCAGGCTTTCAAGATCTCCGTTCGTTTTTTGTTGATGTCATCTTGTGGGTTATCGAATTTCTGTATGGCAGCGTTGAACGTTTCGCAAAGTTCTTCAATACTAGCATGACCACGGCGGGGCTTTTCGCCTTTGTTTACATAGGTTTCCGTGTCTTGAAAGTCTGCATCCACTAGCGCAGAAAAGATCATGCGTGTCATAAACGCAAGAGAAAAACTTTGATTGGATGTCTTTATAGAACGAGATTTGACAACTAATGCCGCAGGATCAATTTCTGTTTTATACGCATTGAAATCTTCGAGCCTCTTCTTGTTCGGGTCAAGCCGAGCCAACAATGTGCCATCGCCATCTACATCAATGGAGCTGCCGTAATCTGGCAAACCTGTATGATGTCCCGCAATGCAGAAGGCAAGCATAGTGGCGAGCCATTTCTCAACGTCCGTTTTGTTAAATACCTCCATCACTGTTCGAGCGCCTGCTGTGGCATGATCTACTTTGCGCGATGAGCCATCCAACCGTTTTTGAAACGCGATGGAATATTTACCCAAATCATGCATAAAAGCTGCTGTACGTGCCAGTTCAGAAATTCCCGCATCTTCGCCAAACTTTTCAGCTAGACTTGCTGTGCTTGTCAGATGGTCAATCAGCAACTGCCAATTTGATTTATCTTCTCCTTTTCGGGAGTGGGCATAGTACACTATTTGTCTGGCTTGTGCTTCCATCACCCGATACAACTCCGCCAAAGCCTGCGCCTCGCGTATAAGTGCATTGCGCAACTCTTTCGGCTCCAGCACTTCCACATCTGCGCCCCAACCGCGCACCCAGGGGAGCATCTCTCGCCACTCGGCGATATCCACGCTCCAGATACAGCCGCCATCTTCGGTAGGTTGTATTTCTTCCAAAGGATGCCACTTACTCTCTTCTATACGCCGCGCCGCGTCTTTGTTGAAGCGCAATTTCACTGTGACAGGTTCTTTGTCACCATACCAGATCCCCCAGGCGTGTTTGAGCAATACTTGTTCATCAAAGTCTGCGGGAATTTCAAAAGGCTCGCCTGAAAGGAAAGCAGTCTTAATGCGCTCGATCTTGAATGGCACGATCTTGTCATTGAAATCGCTCAGTGCAACGGCATACACACTGTCGCTCCAAATAGATGGCTCGATGAGATAGATACTGATCGTATGCCGTGTCAATCCATCCATTCCTAAAGGCTGATATTCAATGCGGACTTTCTTCTGTTCCACCCAAGCCTGTGCAAGAGTTTCAATAATCTTGATCCGTTCAGGGTCTTTTTCCTGTTTCAATACCGTATCCGCTGCCTTGAGCAATTTCTCCGTCATGGGCTGGCGCAACGTTGCAGCCAGTTTCTCTACTGCATTGGCAGCGTGGGGATGATGAAAGCGTGTTTGCCGAGATGTTTTCCGTGCCGCAAGATATAAGGTCAACGCTTCATGCAGATTGACCTTGATCTCCGAAATGAGTTTTATCCGCGGGATGTGATACCGCCCCTCGCTATCTTTTTCAATCGGGTACTCGGCTGTCAGTTCAATTCGGTCACGAAACACCGTCTCACGCTTAACCCCCAGCCTTTTCGCCATATCAATATCTGAATATGCACGCTGGATGTAGAGGCGCTTCATTTCTTCCAATCGTTCTGCTTTGTTCATGCCGCTCATGTTTGCTCCCATGTTGAACGTCCCGAAGGCTTTCCCTGTGTAGTTGGAATATGCCTCATCCAATCCTTCGGGACGATGTTCATTTCTCTGTAACAGAATAGCATAGCACCCGCCTAAATTCTGCAACATTTTCATGATGGATTCAGACCCTAAGGGTTTTTTGCCTACCCAACCGGGAATTGATGACTTGTGGAACTTTTTTGTTTAATTCCACAGTCAGATCCAAAAGAAACCCTTAGGGTCTATCTTTTCATGTTTTGTCACTTGGATTTCTTGAAAGGCCACAAACCTCCCCTTTCGTCTTCGATAAGGAACAGCCCCTTATCTTCAAGAGCGGGTAATGAGCGGGTCACTTCACTGCGGTTGAGACCCAACAGGCGGGCGATCAGCCCTGCCTTTTTGCCTGGATGTTTTTCTATTGTACGATAGATCTGCTCCGCCCGGTTATGGTTCGCTAGTCGTGCCATATCTTGTGCCTCCATGTTGTAGTTTTCGCAGGTACTCCTGCGCACTGTACGAGAGGCATGTTGCAGGTACGGTAACACTGTAAGGTGAAATCACTTTATGAATCAAAAAATCACCTAAGATGAATTAAAAAAACATCTCAGGTGATTTGGTGAAAGGGCCGAGCTAAACTTACTATTCGGTGCAAAAGCCTTGCGAAGGTTGTAATAGCATTCTTGTGCTTACGGAAAATGTCGCCACGGCGCCACGGCGACGCCTTCGCAAGGCTAGTCTTGCATTTTTTGTACAGCGAACTAAAGGAATAAAGAATGGCTGACAGAAGAGAGCAGCATGATTCTTCGGTAAGTATGAATAAGTCTACGGAGCCTTATTCAGGCAGGTAAATTCTTCGAACGCAGAATAATATAGTTGGCATGTGACCAGAGCAGAGGTGAGGCGATCTCGCCCCAGCGTTCCACCCAGGTTGAATAATAGGAGGGAGCATTTAGGTTTTCAGGGACCTGTTCCGGTAAACAGAGATCATGCCCCGCCTGCGCCTCGATCCAATTTTTGCAGACCCGGATTTTATGTTGGAGATTGGGTGCTAGATCTGGGCGTTTGGCTGCTAACTCGGCGTAATACCAGCCCAGCCAGGCAGTCAACAAAATCCAGGCGCCGCCGCCAAAATAAGAATCTTCTGCGTAACGATGCAGTCCGCCGTTACGCAAAATCGTTGATTCCATGTACTCCACCGTCCTGAGCATGATCGGATCATCAGGAGGGAGCACGCTATAAGGGACAGTCAATCCCAGCAGGCTGGCATCCACAGCAGGAGAATCGGAAAATTTGACAAAGTGACCAAAGGGTTCCGCTCCGTCAAGCAACCTTTTCCGAATTGCATCGGTGACCCCATGGTGATCCTTGCCCGTCAATTCCGTATGCGCCTGGAGTCCACCGTAGATCGCAGCCAGGGTATGAGGATGAACATGATCTGGAAATTCCTCCCAGCAATCATAACAAGGCAGTGACCAGAGCTCACTCAAATAACCGGCGACAAGTTCAGAGGCATCCAGCAATTCGTTCGAGAGCTTCATGGCGGGATTTTGCTTTTGATGTTCGTTGAGGGCCCAAAGCCATGTGCCAAATCCATCCAGTTGGAAGTTCGGCCAATTGCCTGGTTCGCCATCCATTCCATCCAGATGATAGCGCGTATGCAGAATTTCAGCTTCAGTAAGTGTTTCGCCCGACTGCGCTTTAGCAAGTCCGTTCAGAACGAGAGCTTTGCGCTCGTTGACACGCTCCGCCACCCATTCATGAAAGCGGTGAGCGCTTTCATGCTGACCCCCTAGATCCATGGCATAGGCGATAAATGAACCATCCCGAAACCAGCAATAGTGATAGGTAGGGAAGTTGGGACTGGCGATATAACCGCCGCTGGATGATTGATTTTCAAGAATAATTTCAATGCTGCGTTGAACTAAGTCAGTCATGGATGAGGACCAATCCTATGAAATTGAGGTGTGGGATCTGAAATGTCAAACCTTCCCCGGAGTATTCAAACTCTAATGCTTGTGGGCCATCCGTCCGTTCCGGGCAATCCCAGAGGACCTGCGTGGGGCGTTGAGGGAATTGAATGGTTACGAAAACATTCCGGCAGGGAGTTGGAGCGGCATGAGCTTCATCCCAGCATTGGTGGACATCCAGTCCGTTGAAGTTCACCAGTTGAAGGATCAGGGATTTTGCATGCTTGCGCGCGACGGTCAGGATGGATTCATCTGTAGAGATAAAGTCCGGATTCAACTCCCCCTCCGCCCATGCTGTTTTCTCCGTCTCAGACAGAGTGTAGGGTCTCAACCATTCGCCGTCCCGGACAATGAAATCGGAAAGACTGCGCAACTCCGAATATAGAGAAGAT
>Ga0137368_10009206_pt1 | contig 10105 bp, 12 predicted proteins | sample SagtaG_13_FD_104917 | JGI IMG/M metagenome (GOLD analysis project Ga0137368, IMG submission 104917) | Vadose zone soil microbial communities from Sagehorn Ranch, Mendocino, California, USA - Sage1_L_100_16 metaG | ecosystem: Environmental > Terrestrial > Soil > Vadose zone | place: USA...
GTATTGGCTGGCCGGAGAGAGGACGCCGAACGTGTACCTGTAGCCCTTTTCGAAGATCTTGTCGTCGGCCCCTGCGCTGCTGACCATGACTTGCTGGTTGCGCTCGGTGACCGCCGAGGCCGCCTCCGTCGAAGACGAACCGTAGGGCCCCAGGATGAACTTGATGCCTTTGTCGTTCATCTGGTCGACGAGCTGTGCCGCCACGTCGGGTGTCGAACGGTCGTCCTGATACAGGATGTTCAGCTTGTACGACGTCCCTCCGAACTTGACACCACCCTTCTCGTTCACGACCTTCTTGCAATACTCGTAGCCCTCCTTGGTGAGGACGCCCTCTCGGCTGAGCTGACCGGTCAGGGAAAGAGCGGCCCCGAATCGGAGTGTGGTGCCCTGAACCCCAGCCTCCCCGCCGCTGCTCTTGCACGCGACGGCGAGGAGCAGGAAAGCACCGAGAACACCAAGAGCCCTTCGGGCCATGGCGAGCACCTCCCTCATGGCGTGCCGGCACGCCGTCATCACCCCAGCGGGCAAGGTGAAAGATCCTGGGGTGCTTGCTTCCCCTGCGGTATACCCGGCGCATCATTGGCGCATGCCTCGATCGAGCAGGTACGGCCCCCATATACTCACCCGAGCACCGCGCGTCGCGAGAGTGGCGGAATCCGGCAGACGCGCCGGACTTAGGATCCGGTGGCCGAAAGGCCGTGGGGGTTCAAATCCCCCCTCTCGCACCCCTGCGACCTGCAGAAACAGGAAGGCGGCCTTGACAACGGGATGAGGAGCACTGTGGCGAAGGCATGACACAGGTCATGGAGTCTGACCTGTCCGCAACCAGCTCTGGAGGCGATCCGGTTGACCGCGTGGAAGAAGCAGCCCGGATCGATGGGTCGTCCATCTTCTCGGTTGAACACACGAACTCTCTCCAACGCAAACCGAGCACTTCGCCGCGCCTGAGCCCGTTAGTCGCAGCGAGCGCAATCGGCCCATAAAAGAGTGTCCCCTCAGCCGCCTCGAGGATCTGGTGTAACGCCTCCGCGTTCCGGCACCGAGAGTCGCGGACGCTCAGATTCCGCCTTGGCGGACATTAGCGAGGCAGAGCCAAACCGGTAAATAGTTCGGCCCCATGGGCCGGTGCTGAAAGAGCGACCAGGCTAAGGGGCTGGGATGTGGACTCCAGTTTCGCGAAGGCGCCGCTCCTGTTAGACGCGACTCCTACCAAACAAGAAGTACACCAATGCGATGACGACAACGATAGCCAAGATCAAGCCGATCCATCCTAGACCAAACGCAGCGATCATTTTCGCCCTCCTTTCCTACCGATCGGGTCCCACCGATCGGGCGGGTCTCGGGCGCTGCCTAACTGTTCCCGATGCCAAGCGCTTCAAACTCGCCGAACTCGGCGGAGGAAGCTGGCGAAGACAAAAGCGGGCAATGAGCTTATGGGAATGAAGGGCAACGTCGTCATGGCGGGCCGGATGCGCCGGGCGCGCAAAGAACCGCTGGGCTGACCGGCAGCGCCCGGTCGGGGTGTCACCATCCAGAGGTTGGCCTGTTCGGAGGACGGACATCCAGGGTTCCTTCGTCGACGAGCCCGGGAAGTCTGTCCAGGCGGCTGACCAACTGGTCGCCGAGGTCATGCAGCGGCTGGCTGAGAGCTTCGCCTTGGAGCGCGCGGATCTCGAGCAGCAGTGGGACCGCGGTGAGGACGTGTCGACAGAGGACCTCCGGGTCGCCCTCCAGCGGTATCGATCGTTCTTCCAACGCCTGCTCGCGGCTTGACTGATCTCTCTCCGCAAGGGCTCCGAGAATGGGCTGGCTTCCCCCCTGATGGCAAAACGGCCCCGTTCGACGTACTGCTCTCTGACCCCGTTGCAAATAGATCCCGTCCGAACCGAGAACGGGTCGGGCGATGGAAGACGATCCTGGTCTTCGGGTTGAGGGGCGCCGTTTACGGGGCACGGAAAGAGTAATTGCGCGCTAGCTCCGAGCCCTTCGGGTTTCATCGACCAGTTTGGCCCCCCACCAGCTGGGGACACTGAGTAACCCAAAGGCGAATTCGTTTGCAGTCCATGCGCGCAGTGAGTCAAGGCGTCCGTCCTTCCGCTGCAATATCGAATTCGACCCAGATGCCGCCCTCCGTTATCCGGCCCCACTCATCCGCCAGTTGGTCAACGACATGCAGTCCCCACTTCGCCGAGCGCAGTTCCTCGTTGCTTTCGGGTGCGGGGTCGAAGATGCTTCGGTCCAGGACCTCCAGCCGCAGACGATCCGGTGAGTCCGCCACTGTGACCTCAATGGGCGCCCCCGGTGGGTTGCCGGCGTGCTTGTAGCTGTTCGAAACGATCTCAGAGAGGACCAGTCGAACGTCGACCATTAGCTCCTCGGGAATCCGCGACTCAAAGCGATCGAGAAGTCTCCTAGCCTGGGCGGGTGCCTCCGGACCGTTTGGGATTTCCTCGCGGGTCAGCAGCGGGCCTTCTCCTACTCGAGGGGCGTCCCTCTATCTGGATGTCCCCACATCGACAACTTCCACTCCTGGAATCCCTTGGGGGACAGCGACATCTAGTCTGCGCCGCACCGCCTTGGAGCAATTCAAGACTAAGATTATCGAGCCCCTGACGTGGCCTCTTCCCCGAGCTCGATCAACATGCGAATGCCCTGACTATCTATGAAGGCGAGTTCGGACGTGTCCAGGGTAAGGTGCTGATTATCCGTGAACTCTTCCTCCAGCCGAGCTTGGACGCGCTCGACATTGGAGATATCCAGCTCCCCCACGAGCCGCAGTGTGCCGGTCACCTCTGTCGGGACAATCTTTAGCAAATCCATTCAGAGGACTATCTCCCAGCCAAGGGAGAGCCACCAGCGCTTAAAGCGGATTGTCACTGAGCTGCTCGCATCGGAACATGGCCTCCGCTAGGTTGTGGCGAACGCTCTCTGAGCTTGCACAGATCGGTTTGGCGACGACCCACAAACCGACCGCCCCCTCAACAGCCGCAAGCGGGGCACGGCTCATTCCAGTCAGACATCCGAAGCCGGAGCTTCAGTCGAGGGCAAGCTCCTGCCACGAGGAGGTGACTCCAGCGCAAGTTCACCACGTCATCTCAGCAAGTGCCAGGCGACTCCATTTCACCGGCCAAGGTGCCGTGTAGTCGGTCCTCCACTCAGAAGAGCCTTTCTTGTAGGTCACATCGGCGGAGTCGTTTACCTCCGTGAGGTGCATGTACTCGGAGTGGCCGACCCCGCTGGACAGAAGGTATTTGGTCCTCCCGTAAGCGCCCATGTTCCGGAGAGCGCAGTTCGACGGCACCGTCAGGTCCGCCTGGGACCCAAGGAGGGTCCATTGGGTTCCACCAGCACCATCCGGATCCCACGCGCTGGCCCGGAGCCACTGGATGAACGCGCTGGCAGTGGACCCGTCGCACAGAACGTTCCCTCTCATCTGAACGCATTGCAGAGAGGAGCAGGCCCAGGCCCATGGCGTTCCCGCATGAGGCGTCCCTAGAGTGACGACATCCTCCACGCAGATGAAGGGAGGGAAGTCTGGATTGTCGTTTTCGACCTGGGCAATCGCGTATCGCACGATGAGCCCGCCCATGGAGTGGCCCACTGTCTCGATGCACTGACCCGACTTGCCGTAGTGGTCGTAGATCCACCAAGCCAGGTGAAAGCCGAGGTGCCTGATGTTGGTCCCCGTGGTGTGCCCCCCACCACTGTGGCCGGAGGCGTAATGGGCGGTGTGGCTGCCGTCCTGGTTGATTGAGCCCCCACATCCCGTGTCGTTCACGTAGTACGCCACATCGATCAGAGGACCCGTCCACCCTTGTGCCGCGAGTGCATCCTTCATGTCGTTCCAGACGACGTCACAGTTTGCCCCGCTGTCGTTCTCGTAGCCATGAACGAAGACAACGGGCTTGCTTTGGTCCGCGGCAGAAGCGCGCGAAGGTGACAGAACCAGGGAAACGACTGTCAGGGCTATAAGGGACGACGCCATGCGTTGGATGCGGCAGGCCTTCACCCTGCTTGTACCCTTTCCTCAACTCGGACTCGACTCTGGCACATGGACTATCCCCGATGAGGCTGGTCTCAACCCAACCCAGGCCGATAGGCACCTTGTGTGCTACCGATCCGCACCGTGAACCGTACGATCGTTGATCCGCGTAGTCTCTTCCAGCCAGTCGGATAGCCCCCGCCCGTTCAAGCGTAGGGTCTTCCTCTTGACTAGACGGAAGGGAAAGGTTGGTCCGTAGGTACGATCACGGAGCAGCCGCCGGAGGGGAATCCCTCCTTCATCCCGGATGAGCTGGATTCCCATTCCAGACACTCGCCCCCCTCACGTCGGGATACAAATGAAGAGCCGGCGGAATCCGCACGGTGCACAGCATGACTCGCTTTTTCCTTCCCCGGGTTCCACTTCTTGTCTATGCGCACCGACTCGGCCAAAACCGACCTAGCGGACCGCCCTTAGTGCCGTGCCCATGTATCCCCTTACTCCGCAACTACCTCCCGAGAGAGGGCCTCCCTCTCCAGGGACTTCTCGTGCCGTTCGCTGTGCTCGATAAGGCCACATTCTTTCAGGCTTAAGCCACGACTTCGTGTATGAAGCGGAAGCCCCGGGTACAAAGCACGCGAGTCGGCGCCCAACGTCAGTGGAGGAGTGAGCATGACGGGTCTCCTGGCAGCTGCCGGGTGTGCGGCCGGGGTGTCTACGATTCTTTGGATCCTCGCCGCGATCCTCGTGATCGCTGGAATCGTGACCATTGTACGAGGAGGTCTCGTGGCTGGAATCGTGCTCATCGTGGTCGGACTGCTCATTGGCCCAGGAGGGTTCAGCCTGTTCTGCTGAGTACCTCAGAAAGGAGGGAGCGAATGGGCCGAGGAAGTGCAGACAAGGCGGGAGGAAAGGTCGACCAGGCGAAGGGCCGGGTGAAAGCGGCCGCCGGTGAACTCGCCGGTGACCGGTCACTGAAAGCCAGGGGACGGAAGGACCAGGCCAAGGGCAAGGGCAAGGAGGCTGTCGGTCGGGCCAAGAACGCCGCTGACGAACTTACTCGCCGGCGGAAGAAGCCAGAAGGCTGATCGGCTCCAGCCATCGAGGCCGTCGGGCTGCAGGGATCGCCAGGGGTGGATTGTTTCGATCGCTAAAGACGGCCTGAAGTATGGACAGCTCCCGACCCGACTCGGCACCAGTACTCGATCTTCTGCGAGGGCAGGCGGCTCCCTTCGGTACGCGTCCCTGCAGCTGCGTATTGAACGGGGCCACGTCAAGGGATGGTGAGCTCGGTGAATCCTTGGATCTGGATCGTGATCCTGATCGTGATCCTGCTTGTAGGCGCCCTCGTGTTCGGGTTGGTCTGGAAGCGAAGGTCAGAGGAGCTCCGGCGCATCTTCGGCCCGGAGTATGACCGGGTGCTTGAATCGAGCGAGAGTCGATGGAGCGCGGAGCGAGAATTGCAGGCACGGATCCGAAGGCGACGACAATACAAGCTGCGTTCTGTGGGCCCGGAATCCAGGGATAGATATGTGTAGCTGTGGAGGGCAGCAGAGGCACTCTTCGTTGATTCGCCATCTGGCGCCATTGGGCAGGCCCTCGGCCTCTTGACCGACCTGATGCGGGAGGGCGGCTATCCGGAAGATTCGACTCCCCAACTTAGAGCTGATGACCTGTCGGTCAATTACCCTGACCTGGCCTTGCTGTACCGTGACGGCTACGCGGTAGGGCGGGCCAACGAGCAGGGAGAGTCGACCGAAGACGACGTCCGGCGCGCAATGGTCGACCTAAAAGCAGTGTTCCAGGTATTGCTGGAACGACCTTCGGTGCCCACGGAATAACTCTCCGCCCCCATCGCCAAAGAGAAGAACTTTGGGGGGCCCCCGCTCAAGGGTCGAGGTTGGCGTCGTCCGGCGGGACCAATGGCCAGGCGGTCTACGGCGAGGGCGTGAACGCCGGAGCAGATGTTGGCCGGCAACTGCTGCAGCATGGCGCGCACAGCGCGCAGCCAAGCCGGTCCATCATGTGCCTTGCTTCCTCGAGACGGCCGAAATCGTACAGGTCGGGCTTCGAACCGCAGCCAGCGATATCCATAGAGATCGGGCTCGAGCGTGGCCGCCCCCTCGTCTTCGTACCGGCGGCTGCCGAAGAGCTCTCGGGTTGCCCCGTACGCTCGCGCAGCCCGACCGAGCGCAATCCGGCGCCGGTCCGCGGCGAGATTATGGATCGCCATCACCGCGCCCCCACCCGAGACGTAGCGGAGCGCGAGGACAGTTGGATCCCTTGCCCCGATCACTTCCCACCTTCCCTTGCCGAACTCCGGGCATTCAGAGCGATTCCGGATGGCGCGCTCCTGTTCAGACAGTCGTCCCGGGTCGATCTCGTCGTTGCGGAGAAAGTTCGCCCACTGATCTGTGGCGGGAATCCCGGCGGTGCTCTCCAACGCAGTGGAGTGGCGTCTTCCCTGGCGATAGCGAGTCACAGGTGCTGGTTGGCACTGAAGTTGAACAGCATGTGCATGCCACCGACCTCGTAGTACTCCTCGACCGCATCTCGCTCCACATTCGCCTCTCCCAGGAGCACGGCGTCTCCGCGCCGCCATGACATGTAGTTGCGGTAATTGGGACTTCCAACAAGCCTCCACGTAGTTCCGACGCGATCGCATGCCGACCGTTAGTTCAGCCTGATGTAGTCCTTCGGGTTCTGGATAGCCTTCTTGCCCTCCTCGAGCCGGGTCCCGAGGTCCCTGAGCTGGGCCGGCTTCAGCGCCTCCTTCAGTTTCGGGAAGATCTCCCCCTCCTCCTGGTACACATGATCCCGGACGTTCTCGATCAGGACGGTGACCTTTGGGTTGAAGCGATCCTCGTCCGGAGCCATCTTGTCGAGCTGCTCGAGGAGGACTTTCACCAAGTCGTGCTCCTCAATGGCCTTGAGGACCAGGTCGTGCTCCCCGATGGCCTCCTGGACGGCCGGATAGAAGATGTGCTCTTCTACCTGGGCATGCAGCGACAGCTCCTTAATGATCTTTTTGACCAGCTTCTTCTTGATGAGCTTGGCCTTCGGGCCTGTCCGTTCGAACTCCTTGAACAGCTTTTCCGCGGTGCGATGGTCCCGGCGGAGCAGTTGGATCGCGTCCATCTCCAGTTCCCCATTGGCCACTGATACCAATGCCCCGACTAGCCTCGCCCAAACTAGCGAACCACGCGCGCATCTCAGGCGCCCAACTTCGTCACGATCATCAGCGGGACGGTCGCCAGCGAGACAACGATCAGTAGGCCCAGGTACCCGAACGCCAGGGCGTTGGCGAGTCGGGAGTTTGTCTTCGTGCCCATGTACTGAGCGTCGTTCGCCACCACCAGGATCGGGAAGTACGTGAGGGGGACGGCTGCCGCCGACAGCACGACAACGAACTCCGTCACCTTGATCGGATCGACCGTGGTCATCGCCGCGATCGTCGCCACCCCGATGGCAATCAGGACCGAAAGGTGAAAGCGCGGGGCCTCGTTCGGTTTCACGAACTTGCCCCACTGCCAGCCGAAGTACTGCGCCAGGCTGTAGCCGCTCGACAGCGCCGTCTCAAGAGCTGCACCGGACACAGCAGCGAACATCCCCACTAGCAGCACGGCCAGACCGATCCGCCCCAGAGCCACCGCGGTGGGCATGGCCGCTTGGCTTAGGTGATCGACGGTGATCCCGCGCGGAGCCAAGACAATGGTTCCCAACGCCATCAGCGCAAGTGCGAGCACCGTCCCCAGCGGAAAGCCGACATAGACGTTGCCCCGCTCGACGACCAGGTCCTTTCTCGTCCACCCCGCCTCTACGGCACCGGAGGAGAAGAAAAATACCTGGTACGGCATCATCACCGACCCGAGCTGTGCGATTGCGAAGTACAAGTAGGTCGGCACGTCTTCCTTCGCCGGGATCCGAGGATGGGCCGCCTGGTGCCAAAGCGCGCCCCAATCGGGGTGCAGTTTCCATACCGCCACGACAATCACAGCCATGGCCAGTCCCATCAGTCCGTACAGGCGCTCCATCGCCTGAAACCTGACCCGCCATACAACCAGCAAACGAGCAGCGCCAGCAGCGGAATCCACGCCAAGTAGTTGAACCCGACCCCAGTTCGAGAATCAGAGCGAGGCCGCCGATCTCGGCCATCAGTGTGAGGACAGTGAGCGATACCGAGGCGATCAGGTTCGCCAGAGCGACCCGCGGGCCGAGGCGCTCGGATGAGGTCGAATGCCGACCGGTGGGAGATGGGGCCACACGGCCCGACATCTCGGCGAATAGCATGATCCCGACCGCGCCAATCACGATGACCCACGCCAGCCCCATACCGAACCGCGCCCCGGCCTGCGGGTTCGCCACCAGGTTGCCGATGTCGATCATCCCGCCAACGGAGGTGAGGATCCCCAACGTGATTTCGAAGAGCTTCCTCACTGCCCCCCGTACCGATCACTGCCGGAGCGTTGGCACCGACGGGAGCTGGTCCGCCGGCACGCTCACCCTGATCACGCCCTTCTGGAGGCCGGCGACGACGGCCCAGTCGACGAACTTCGCATGGCCGTGCAACCATTGGAACAGCTTCTTGAGCGGCCACGGGCCCTTGACCTCTCCGCGGTCGTACCCGAGGCGGCTGCCCCACGATCCTCCTCCGACGATGAGCCCCTGCATGCGGTACGCGGGGCCGAAAGCACCCTGTTCCGGTCCATCACGAACCATCCGGGCGTCGTGGACCTCCCCCACCCAGCGGCCATCGCTGTCGAGGACCTCGCACCCGAACAGCTCACTGAGGCGCATGCCGGGCCCCCGGGATCTTCGAGATGATCGTGTCCCGGACCCAGTCCTCGAGGCGGGTCACATCGAGATCGTCTCGAGACACGATCAGCTGGATGTCGTTCTCGATCCGCTTGACCACACCGAACGAGATCCGGGCCGGCCCGGGCTGGTCCGAGAGCCGAGACTCGGCCGCTGCGATCCATTTGCCAAGACGGCCCCCAATCTGCGGGGCGAGGGCCCCCGGCCCGGACAGTATCGCACTCACGAACGGCGGATCCGACATTGAACCGTGCGGGAAGGTGAGCTCGAGGTCGTCCACCTTGCCGGCGAGCCTTCCGTCCTTGTCCACGATCTGTCGGTCGAGCAGGTGTAAGCCGGCGTCGATCACGCGTCTGGCCGACTCGTTGACGTTTCCGCCCGGCATCTGCGCCACCTCCTTCGCCGTGCCTATGCGCCAGCCTTCGTGATGATCATCAAGGGGATGGTGGCTAGCGAGACCACGATCAGTAGAGCCAGGTAGAGGAAGGCCACGGCGTTGCCAAACCGTGAGTTCGTCTTGGTGCCCATGTACTCGGGGTCGTTGGCCACCACGAGGATCGGGAAGTACGTGAGCGGCAGGGCCGCCGCGGCTAGGACGATCGAGTACTCCGTAACCTTGACCGGATCCACTGCGGTCAGGGCGAGCGCCGAGGCCAGCACGATCGTGAGCAACACGACGAGATGGAACCTCGGCGCGTCGGCCGGTTTCACGAATTTCCCCCACTGCCAGCCGAAATACTGGCTCGCGGCGTAGCCGGCCGATAGTCCCGTCTCCAGGGCGGCTCCGAAGATGGCCATGAACATCCCGAACAACAGGATCAACAGGCCTATCTTGCCCAGCACGAGGCTCACCGGGAGGCCGACCTGCGACAGATGGTCGACGGAGATGCCCCGGGGGGCCAGGAACAGCGCGGCCCCACCCATGATGGCCAGCGACAGGACGCCCCCCAGGGGGAAACCGACGTACACGTTCGCCCGGTTCACCATCAGGTCTGACGGTTTCCACCCCTCCTCGACCGCGCCCGAGGAAAAAAAGAACACCTCGTACGGCGTCATGGCCGCACCGAGGAGGGCGATGGCGAAATAGAAGTACGTAGGCCAGTCCTCTCCAGCAGCCGTGTGGAGATGGCGCGCCTGCACGAGCAGCTCGTGCACACGTCCTGAGCGCCACACGGCGATCACCGTCACGATTAGGGCCAGGCCCAAGAGCCCGTAGATCTTCTCCATCGCCGAGAACTTCACCCGCCAGATGACCATCCACACCATCAGGGCGACCAGCGGGATCCATGCCAGGTAGTTGACGTTCGA
>Ga0137368_10009214_pt1 | contig 10103 bp, 7 predicted proteins | sample SagtaG_13_FD_104917 | JGI IMG/M metagenome (GOLD analysis project Ga0137368, IMG submission 104917) | Vadose zone soil microbial communities from Sagehorn Ranch, Mendocino, California, USA - Sage1_L_100_16 metaG | ecosystem: Environmental > Terrestrial > Soil > Vadose zone | place: USA...
CCCGCGGCGGCACCGTCAACGGCGTCAGCTGGGTGCGGCCCGACCGTGTGCTCGCGCTCGTCAATACACCCGACGGCGTGCTCGTCGTCGCGGTCGATCCCATCTCGCGACAGGTCATCCGCAGGACCCAGCTGTCGCGGCCGTTCGGATTCGCACTCGGGCGGTTTCCGAACGGAATCGCGTTCCTCCTCGATTCGATCGGTCGGTTCGCGGCGGCGCAGGTCGCCGTGGTCGACGCGGACGGTCGCGTTCGCATCGCGACCATTCCCGGCGTGAGTCTCGGCACCGTCCAACGGCGCACGGGAAGCGATCTCGTCGTCCGCCGCCGTGGCGGCGGCCTCGCGGTCGATCCGAGCGGCCGGCGCGCCTACCTCGTCGGAGCGGGCGCGCGAGTCGCGGCGGTCGACCTCGACACGCTCGCCGTCTCCTACGGGGGCCCGCTCCGCGAGGTCGCGAAGGCGCTCGAGGGCTCCTTCCGCGTCGCCCGGTGGCTCGGCACCGGCCGGATCGCGGTCTCCGGCACCGATTACCGGACAGCCAACGGGCGGATGTCGCCTATGCCGTCATCGACCTTTCGAGCGGTGCCGTCCTCAGACGCGACGAGGCTCTTCACGCGCTCCGGTGTCCGGTGACGATCGACGGCGACTCGCTCTGGTAACGAGTGGGCGCGTTCGACGAGGTCTACCGGCGCTCGCTGGAGGATCCGGAGAGACTCTGGGCCGAGGCGGCCGAGGCGGTCGACTGGGTCGATCCCTGGGAGCGAGTGCTCGACGACTCGCGGGCGCCGTTCTACCGGTGGTTTGCCGGCGGCCGGCTGAACACGTGCCACAACGCCCTCGACCGGCACGTCGAGCGTGGTCGGGCCGATCAGCTCGCGCTGATCTACGACTCGCCCGTCACGGAGACGAAGGCTACGTTCACCTACCGGGAGCTCCGCGACGACGTCGCCAGGTTCGCCGGCGCGCTCGCCGCCCTCGGCGTCCGGCGCGGCGACCGGGTCATCGTCTACATGCCGATGGTGCCCGAGGCCGTGGTGGCGATGCTCGCGTGTGCTCGGCTCGGGGCGGTCCACTCGGTGGTGTTCGGCGGCTTCGCTGCGAACGAGCTCGCGAGCCGAATCGAGGACGCCAGGCCGAAGGTCGTCGTCTCCGCTTCCTGCGGGATCGAGCCGGGGCGCGTGGTCGCGTACAAGCCGTTGCTCGATGCCGCGATCGAGATGGTCAGGTCGAAGCCGGAGCGGTGCGTCGTCCTCCAGCGCCCGATGCTCGAGGCCGACCTCGAGCCCGGCCGCGACATCGGGTGGGAAGACGCGGTCTCGACGGCCGTGCCGGCCGCCTGTGTCCCCGTCGACGCGACGGACCCTCTCTACATCCTCTACACCTCGGGGACGACGGGGCAGCCGAAGGGAATCGTCCGGGACAACGGCGGGCACGCCGTCGCGCTCGAGTGGACGATGAAGCACGTCTACGACGTCGACCCGGGTGAGGTGTACTGGGCCGCTTCCGACATCGGCTGGGTCGTCGGCCACTCCTACATCGTCTACGCGCCCCTCTTTCACGGCTGCACGACGGTGCTCTACGAGGGTAAGCCGGTCGGCACGCCCGACGCCGGCGCGTACTGGCGCGTGATCTCGGAGCACGGCGTCTGCACGCTCTTCACCGCCCCGACTGCGTTCCGGGCGATCCGCCAGCAGGATCCCGACGGCGCCCTCATCGGCCGCCACGACCTGTCGCGCTTTCGCACGCTCTTCCTCGCGGGAGAGCGCTGCGATCCCGAGACGCTCGGCTGGGCCGAGGAAAAGCTCGGAGTGCCTGTCATCGACCACTGGTGGCAGACCGAGACCGGCTGGCCGATCGCCGCGAATTGCCTCGGGATCGAACGCCTGCCCGTCGTTCCGGGCTCGCCGACCCGCCCCGTGCCGGGGTGGGACCTCCGCGTGCTGGACAGCGGCGGCAACGAGCTTCCGAGCGGCGAGATCGGCGCGCTCGTGGTGAAGCTGCCGATGCCGCCGGGCTCCTCGCCGACGCTGTGGAACGCGGACGATCGGTTCCGCCAGGCGTACCTTTCCGCCTTCCCGGGCTACTACCAGACGGCAGACGCCGGCTACGTCGACGACGCCGGCTACGTCTTCGTGATGTCCCGTACGGACGACATCATCAACGTCGCCGGCCACCGGCTGTCGACGGGGGCGATGGAGGAGGTCCTCGCGTCGCACCCGAGCGTCGCGGAGTGTGCGGTGATCGGTGTCGCCGACGAGCTGAAGGGCCAGCAGCCGGTGGGCTTCCTCGTCCTGAAGTCAGGCGTGGAGCGCTCCCACGACGAGATCGTCGCGGAGGTCGTGCGCATGGTCAGGGAGCGGATCGGCCCCGTCGCATCGTTCAAGTCCGCCGTCGTCGTCGAGCGCCTCCCCAAGACCCGGTCGGGCAAGATCCTGCGCGGCACGATGCGCCGGATCGCCGACGGCGACGACTACACGACTCCCGCCACGATCGACGACCCGGCGATCCTCGGGGAGATGCGCGATGCGCTCGTCGAGATCGGCTACGCGCGCTCCTGACGCACTCGCTAGAGAGTTGCAGGGGCCTGCGCGGCGAGGTCGTCGAGATCCTCGAGTTGCGGGGCGTCTCGGATCGAGGTGCTCGCCGTCCCCCAAACGGCCAGGAGGAGGCCGAGCGCTGCGAAGAGGGCCGCGGTCGTCCGGGCTGACGCCGCCGCGAGCAGGAGGCCGGCGACGACGGGGCCGAGCGGCGCGACGAGCAGCGCAATCGTGCTGCGGACGCTCTCGACGCGCCCGAGAAGCCGGTCCGGCGTGACCGCGACGCGATAGCCGACGACGACTGAATCTGTGATCGGAGCCGCGAGGCCGAAGGGGACGATCAGCGCGACGAGCGCGTACACGTTCGGCCAGGCGACGAAGAGCCAGGCCGCCACCCACGTCCAGAGCTCGAGCAGCAGGATCGTCCTCGCCGGGAGGGCTCGCCGGACGAGCGGTGACACCAGCGACCCGACGAGGGTCGAGGCGCCGAGGACGGACAGCAGCGCGCCGATCTCCGCCCCCGACAGCCCCTGCCGCCGGCCGACCACGACGAGTACGAGCAGTACGCCGGGCATGAGGAAGTTCCCGAGCCCGTAGAGGAACGTCGTCGTGCGTAGGAACGGACGGCTCCACAGGAAACGGAAGCCCTCGACCAGGTCGGCGCGCACCCGCGCCGGCGCCGCCTCCCGAAGCTCCTGAAAGGGCGTACGGATCGCGAGCAACGACGCCGTCGACAAGACGTACGACACAGCGTCGACGACGAACGGGAGGGCGCGAGCGGCGCCGAACAGCGCCCCTCCGAGCGGCGGACCACCCAGACGCACAGCCGACCGCCGCGCCTCCTGGGCGCCCACGGCATCGGGGAGCCGCGTGAGGGGCACGATCGCGCGCAGGGCGCCGGGGTGGGCAGCGTTGAAAAACGTGGCGGCGCCTCCCTCGACGAACGCCACGAGGGCGATGCCCCAGAGCGGCACGTTCCCGAGCGCGACCGCCGTCGCGAGGACTCCGACGGCCGCCGCGCGAACCGCGTCGGCGGCGATCATCACGGCTCGGCGGCTGCGGCGATCCGCGGTGACGCCCGCCACGAGACCGAGCAGCCCGAAGGGGAGCAGGCGCGCGAACGACACGACGCCGGCCTGCGCGGGCGAGCCGGTTACGGCAAGGACGAGGAGCGGGTAGGCGATCGATGCCGACTGCGTCCCCGCATCGGACAGCAGCTGCCCGGCCTGAAGGAGAACGAACTCGCGGTTGCGCCGTAACGGGAGCGCCTCCGACACGACCCGCTGACACTAACGGCGCCGCCGCGCGAGGGACGACGGCGACGAGGACACCAGGATGGTTTTCGACGCCGGGGGCGCACGGGTTCACAGCTTGCTCGAGTCACCCGAGCGAAGCGCGCGCGAGAGCGATCTCATGATCGACGCGGCGCCGACGCCGAAGACCGCGAGCACTTCGTGCACGACCTCGAGACGCTGCCGTAGAATTCGTGCCGATGCGCACGATCGTGGGCGTCGCCGTTCTCGCCGCCGCGCTGGCCGTCGCGTTCGCGCCGGCCGGGGCCGGCGCCGACGCGCCGCTCCTCGGGATCGTGCTCGACGGCGGCCAGGGCCACCTCGGGCGTCTCGACCCCGAGACACTGCGTCCGCTCCAGACGAGCACCTTCCTCACGAACGGCTACGCGGTCGCGCCGGCACTCTCGCCGGACGCCGCGAAGGTGGCACTCGGCAGCACGTCGTTTCTCGGCGTACGCATCGTCGACGTCGCGAGCCTGACGGCCGACGCGGAGGTTCGCGTCCCGCTCTCAGGCGGACACGTCGCCGCCACCGCGTGGCCCGTTCCGACCCGCCTCGTTATCGGCGGCGTCCGCTGCTGTCCGTCGACGCTCGTTCTCGCGACAGTCGACACCGAGGCGAGGAAGGTCGTCGGCGTGAAGACGGTCGTGGGTACGCCGCTCGCCGCCGCACGCAGCGCGGACGGGCTCGCATTCCTGGTGGCGCCTGCGACCGGGATCGGGGCGGCACGACTCGTCGTCGCGGAGCCCGAACGCCTGCGCGTGGTGAAGCTCGCGGTGCGCGCCGGACGCGCGTGGCCGAGGGCGCGGCGGGGGCCGGTGATCGGAACACAGCGCATTCCGGGTCTCGCCGTGGATCCCGCGGCCGCGCGGGCGTACATCTTCGTCCCCGAGGGCCTCGTGGTCGAAGTCGCGCTCCGAACCGGACGCGTCTCCTCCCACACGCTCGTGCGCCGGACGATCTCCAAGGCGCTGACGGGGCCGAATCGCGACGCACGGTGGCTCGGAGACGGACTCGTTGCGCTCACCGGCGTCGACGAGCACGTGGAGATTCACGGAACGTCGGTGGAGAGGCGTGCAAACCCAGCCGGCCTCGCCCTCGTCGACGTCCGCACGTGGACCTCGCGGCTCGTCGACGGCGACGCCACGAGTGTCACCGTCGGCGACGGCCTTCTCTTCACCCGCGGCGACTGGCAGGCGGCGCGGAGGCCGGTCCGCGCCTACGACTTCACCGGACGGCTGCGGTTCGAGCTCGCGGACCTCGCACCCAGCGCCTGGCTCCAGACGGCGGGCGACCGGGCGTACGTCGCCGGCCGCGTTCTCGAGCTGCCGTCGGGCCGCGTTCTCCGCCGCCTTTCACCGGAGATACGCGTGACGATCCTGCCGACAGACGGGTCGCAGTTCCCGCTCTGACCGCGCTCTGAGGGTCAGCGGCTGCGCCAGGTGGCGGACGTTCGGCATCCTGACGTAGATGCCGAAGCCGTGGATCGTCGACGTCCATTCGCACCTCGTGCCGAGCGGGGACGACGGCGTACGGACGGTCGCGGACGCCGTCCGCCTGTGCCGCCAGGCGGCCGCACACGGAACTCGCGTGCTGTATGCCACCCCGCACGTGCAGGCCGCGGGGGGCGCCCACCCGCTGACCGCGGAACGGCTCGCGCAGTACGACCGCACGTTCCCCGTCGTGCGGCGCGCGTGCGCGGCGTTCGGGCTCGAGCTGCGGCGGGGCTTCGAGCTCTACCCCGGTGCGGTCCCGGAGTCCGCGGATCTCCGCGACTTCGGGCTCGCCGGGAGCGGCGGCTGCCTGATCGAGTTTCCCGGTGGGTGGACAGGCGAGCGCGAGCCGCTGCGGCGGACCTGGGAGGAGTCGGAGCGAGCGGAGCGAGCGGGGCTCGTGCCGGTGCTCGCGCACCCCGAGCGGTGCGCCGAGGTGATCGCGAACCCGGAGCGGCTCGCCCCGTTTGCCGGCCGCGGCTGGCTGCTCGCGCCGAACGCGCTCAGCCTCGACGGCCGCCACGGCGGCGCGGTGCGCGACGCGGTGTGGCGCCTCCTCGACGCCGCCCTCGCGGACCTCGTCGCGAGCGACGCCCACTCCGACAGCCGTCCGCCCCAGCTCGACTGGGCCTACGAGCTCGTGGCAGGCCGTTACGGGGCCGCGCGCGCACGGCCGCTCTTCGACGGCAGCGCACTCGACGCTCGCAGCCGCGACGAGGCGGCCGCCTAGACTTAGCGCACGCGTCGCGGGTCGCACGGCCGGTCGTGGAAGCACGTCTCGACCAGCCGCGCGAGAACGCGTTCGTCCCAGCCGTTGAAGAGGTCGGCGTGGCCCGAGAGCTGTCCGCCCGACGCGAGCTCGATGCCCGGCCCGCCGCTCGTCGGATACGTCACCATCAGGCGAATCAGCGGCACCTTGACCGGGTGCGAGCGCGGGCAGACGTAGTCGCGGCTGTAGGCCATGTGGCTCTTGTGGTCCGGGCTGTCGAGCCGTCTCCCGTCCCAACAGTCGGGGAAGTTGACGTGGAGCTCGAGGAAGGTCTTCACGCGTTGCTGAAGCATCGTGCGCACGGGCGTGCAGGCTGGGCAGGCTAGAACGGTGCCGTACTCGCGCGCCTGGTTGCGCGCGACCGCAGCCTCGAGCTGCTCGTCGGAAACGACACTCGTGAGCGCCGCTCGTTCGGCGACGCCGAAGAAGACGACGCAATCCCCGAGACACCCCTCCGAGATCCGACAGCACCTGTCCGCCCACAGGAGGTTGAAGTCGCGATTGCGCCCGATTGCGGGCGTCGCCTCAGTCGTCATCCGGCAGCGGGAACAGGAGTGCGGCCGCGCGAACCGCGCGGGCTCGAGCCGGCCTCTTCGACGGCTTCGCCGTGCGCTCGTGGTAGGGCGCGAAGAGGCGGGTGACGGCACGCGCGAGCTTCCGCAGCTCCGCCGGGGTGAGACACGGTCGAGTCGCGACTACCGTTCCGCGACGTGCACGACGAGCATTCGCCTGCGGTGCCGGCGGCGGAGACGGCGGTGGCGCGACGGCTCGGCGCGCTCGCGGAGCGCAACTTCCGTCTCGTCTTCACGAGCGCGACGATCTCGGCGCTCGGAGACGGCGTCTCGACGATTGCGCTCGCGTTCGCGGTCCTTCAGATCTCCAACTCGCCGAGCGCACTGGGAGCTGTGATCGCGGCCCGCCAGGTCGCGTCCGCCGGGATCACGGTCGCAGCGGGCGTCTGGTCAGACCGACTCCCACGGCACCTCGTGCTCGTCACCGCCGCAACCGTCCAGGGGGCGATGCAGGCGATCTCCGGCGCGCTCGTGCTGTCCGGACACGCGAGCGTCTCGGCCCTCGCCGGACTCGCGCTCGTGTTCGGGTTCGCCGACGGCTTCGTGATCCCGGCGTCGCAGGGCCTGATCCCGACGATCGTGAGCACGGCGCGGCTCCAGCAGGCCAACGCTCTGCTCGGGCTCAGCCGATCGATCCTGGGCGTCGCGGGCCCGGCGCTCGGAGGCGTGCTGGTCGCCCTCGGGAGCCCCGGCGCAGCACTGCTCGTCGACGCAGCCACGTTCGCGGTCGCGGCCGCCCTCCTCGTCCGGCTCTCGATCGCCCCGCGGAGCGATGTCGCCGAGCCACGGCCGTTCCTGCACGAGCTGCGCGAAGGATGGTCCGAGTTCCGCCGCCAGACGTGGATCTGGACGACGATCGTCTTCTTCGGGATCGGCAACTTCGCCGGCGCCTCCTACTACGTGCTTGGACCGCTCGTCGCGAAGCGCGAGCTCGGCGGCGCCCCGGCGTGGGCGACGATCGTCAGCGCGTTCGGCGTCGGGTCGATCCTCGGCGGGCTGCTCGCGCTCCGGCTGCGGCCGCGACGGCCGCTCCTCGCGTCCTGTGTCGCGGCGATTCCGTATGGGACGACGACGCTCGCGATCGGGCTCGGCCTTCCGCTCCCCGCCCTCGTCGCGGTGTCGACGATCGCCGGAATCGGAATTGCGATCCACCTCGCGCTCTGGTTCACCGTCTTTCAGCAGCAGGTGCCGGAGGCCGCGCGCTCGCGCGTCAGCTCCTACGACGCGCTGGGGTCGTTCGTGCTCATCCCGCTCGGTGCAGCGCTCGCGGGACCGGTTGCGTCTGTGATCGGAGTCTCGGCGACGTTGATCGCGTCCGGGGCGCTCAGCCTGATCTGCATCGCGATCGTGATCGCCCAGCCGAGCGTCTGGGCGATCGCGGATCAGACGCAGGCTGCGGTTGCCGAGCCGTGGCGGTGACGGGTGACTGTACCCTCCGCCGTCGTGGTGGAGGTTCGGGACGTCGCGCCCGGGTTGTGGCTCTGGCGGCAGCCACACCCGGACTGGCGCGAAGGGTTCGATTGGGAGCCGGAAGTTTCCTCGTTCTTCGTCGAGTCGCGCGGGGAGGCCGTTCTGCTCGATCCCCTGGCGCCGCCGCCGCGCGCGCACGAGGTGTGGGACCGTATCGACGCGGAACGGCCGACCGCGGCCGTCGTCCTGAAGCCCGACCACGTTCGCGACGTCGATCTCTTCATGCGGTGGTACGGCGTGCGCGCCTTCGGGCCGAACCTCTTCTTCCGCGGCGACGCGCCGAAGACGGAGCTCGAATCGGTGCAGCCCGGGGACGAGCTGCCCGGAGGCGTGCGCGTGCTCTACGACGGTCGCGGCAAGCTGGAGACGCCGCTCTACCTGCCCGAGCAGGGCGCACTCGTCTTCGCCGACGCGGTGACGGCACCGCGGGGAGTGCTCCGAGTGTGGGACACACCTTGGCACGAGGAGCGGGCGCTGCCGGCGCTGCGCGCCTTGCTCGCGCTGCCGTTCGAGCACGTCCTCGTCTCGCACGGCGAGCCGGTTCACGACCGAGCCGACTTCGAGGCTGCGCTCGACCGCGCGCCCTGGCGAGGCTGGGACACCTAGCGTGGCGTCCGAAGTGTCCGCCGCCCCCGCGGCGGCATATGCTCCGGACCTAACCTAGGGGAGGTCTTCCTACACTGGAGCGATGGCGAACCCGACAGGCCGTCGGCTCGTCGCGGGTGCGCTCTCGATGGCCGTGCCGGGCGCCGGTCAGCTGTACGCGGGAATCACCCGGCGCGGGGCGGCGCTCGTCGCCCTCACCGCGGCTCTCGCGGCGCTCGCGATCGCCGTCGTCGCCTTCGCTCCGCACGACCGGCTCCCGACGCTCGACCGGCGCCTGGCCGCGACGGTGCTGGCCGTCGATCTGGCCCTGCTCGCGTTTCGTCTGTTCGCGGTCGTCGACGCCTGGCGGGCCGTCCGCGGCCGGGCCACGACGGCGGCGACGGTCGGCTTGACGGCACTTGCGGCGCTGACCGCAGCGCCGCATGTCGGCGCGGCCTATGTCACCGTTCGTAGCTACGGCGTTCTGGAGCACGTCTTCGCCGCCGAGCCCCCGCGAGACGTCCTTCCGTCGCGGGGGCTCTTCATCGCTCCTCCGCAGACGCGTATCGTCGATCGTCCGCCCGTCCAGACGGCTGACCGGCCACCGCCCGCAAAACCGCTCGCGGCGTCACCCGCCGTCCTTACTCGAGAGCCAGCGACCGCGCGCCCGTGGACGACGATCCTGCTCCTCGGCACCGACGAGGGGCCGGGCAACTGGGGCGCGAGGACCGACACGATCATCCTCGCCGCGCTCGAGCACGGCACCGGCCGCGCCGCGCTGTTCGGCGTCCCGCGCAACCTCACCGAGCTCGCGCTCGCCGGGAGGGCGGCGCGCGAGGTGAAGCGCTTCGACGAGCCGGTCAACGAGCTCTACGGCTTCGCGCGCTCGCGCCCCGACCTGTTTCCCGGCAGCCGCAACCCGGGCGCGACGGCCCTCAAGCAGGCGGTGTCGCTCCTCCTCGGCGTGCGCGTCGACTACTACGGTCTCGTCAACCTGCGCGGCTTCGCCGATCTCGTCGACGCCCTCGGAGGCGTCCGCGTCCGGGTCAAGGAGCGGCTCGTCGACGAGGTGACGCGACCCGCGTGGGGTGAGCCGAAGCCGAGCATCGACGTTCTCCCCGGCCGCACGTACTTCATGGACGGCCGCGAGGCGCTCGCCTACGTCCGTTCGCGCAAGGACTCCGACGACTACACGCGGATGGCGCGACAGCGCTGCTTCATCAGCGCGGTCGCCGAGCAGCTCGACGTCTTCCACGCGCTCCGGCATTTCGGTCAGCTCACGCGAGCGATCGAGGACAACGTCGAGACGGATGTGCCGTTGAACCGTGTGGCCGCGCTCCTGCGACTCGTGGCCGAGGTCGACCCGCGCAAGACACTGACGCAGAC
>Ga0137368_10009215_pt1 | contig 10103 bp, 7 predicted proteins | sample SagtaG_13_FD_104917 | JGI IMG/M metagenome (GOLD analysis project Ga0137368, IMG submission 104917) | Vadose zone soil microbial communities from Sagehorn Ranch, Mendocino, California, USA - Sage1_L_100_16 metaG | ecosystem: Environmental > Terrestrial > Soil > Vadose zone | place: USA...
CAGCAACCCCGCCGGCAACGCGCAGTGGACCTGGGTAGACGCAGGCTTCAATACCGACGCCGGCAACAACGACGAGTTTGTCGCCAGCATGTTGCCCGAGACGATTGGGATATACGACTACGTATACCGCTACACGACGACGAATGGCCGCGACTGGCTCTACGCGGACCTGGACGGCCCAGTCGCGAACGGTCAGGCGCCGAACAATCCGGGTAAGCTGACGGTGAGCCCGAGCTCCGACACCATACGCCCAGCCGTGCCAACCGGCCTGCGTGTGGTCTCGGCCTCGCCGGCCGGAATCAACCTGGCCTGGGATGCCCTGAGCGGCGACGCGACGCTGTACGGCTACGAGGTGCTGCGCCAGGGGCCAGGCGACAACGACTATGTCAAGATCGCGCTTGTCATCGGAACGACCGAGTACGAGGATATCAACGTGACCGAGGGCGCAACCTACTACTACGTCGTGCGCTCGGTCGACAAATCATTCAACCGCTCGGAGAACTCGAGCGAGGTGCAGGCGACGGCCGAGCTGCGAACCGTTACGCTGGTATTCAACGTGACCGTGCCCGCCACCACCGACGGCACTGGCCGGGCGGTCCACATCGCCGGCTTCCTCGACCGGCTCGACGGCGGCTACCCGCAGTGGGACCCCGGCGCAACGCCGCTGACGCGGGTGGACGCGACGCATTGGACGATCACATTCACCGGCAAGGAGAGCACGGCGCTCGAGTACAAGTACACGCTCGGCGACTGGGATCATGTCGAGAAGGACGCGAGCTGCGGGGAGATCGGCAATCGCACGCTGACGCTGACCTATGGCGGCAGCGGCACGCAGACCATCAACGACACAGTCGAGAACTGGCGCAACGTGGCGCCTTGCGGTAACTAACAAGCATCGGCGATTGCCGGGCAAGCCGCGAGCCTGCCCGGCACTACAGCGGCGATCGAGTGATGAGCTCGGTCGCCGCTGTAGTGCCGGGTACTCCCGCTCTTTCTACACACTGCACCATTCGCAACATTTGGCCATCCTCGACCGTCGTAAGAGCTGAAGATGAGCCACAAAAGGATGGGAGTATGAACAGCATACTTACACGCAGCGCCAGCGACCGCATGATCGGCGGTGTATGCGGCGGCCTGGCCAGCTACTTTGGAATCGACAGCGCGATCGTACGATTGATTTTCGTGCTGGCCGTGCTGAGCGGCGTGAGCCCGCTGGTCTATCTGGTGCTGTGGATTATTCTGCCCGCCGATCAAACCCAGCCGACGACCGGCACACCAGCGATTGCCGAGCACCCGCGCCCGGCTGAGCAGTGGAAGTACGATCCTTACACCGGCGAGAAGATCGAGCGGTAACAATATATGACCGATCCAATGCTCTTCACAATGCCGGAGATTGCGGCGGTCTTCTCGGCCGAGGCGCATGTGCGGCAGATGCTGGCATTCGAGGCGGCGCTCGCTCAGGCCGAAGCGGATGTTGGGCTCATTCCACTGGCGGCGGCGCATGCTATCGCCGCGCAGTGTCGTGTCGAGCTGTTCGATGTCGCCCAGATCTACCGCGATGCGGGAGCCGCCAGCACCCCAGCCATTCCGCTGGTGCGCATGCTGACCGAGCGCGTCGATGCGGATGCGCGCAAGTTCGTGCATTGGGGGGCAACCAGCCAAGATGCGATCGATACCGCTCTGGCGCTACAAATGCGTACTGGCCTCGATCTTGTGATCACTGAGCTGCTTGGGCTGTGCGCGGGCTGTGCGGATTTGGCGCTGCAGCATCGCCGGACGCTGATGGCGGGTCGGACGCTGCTCCAGCAAGCGTTGCCAATCACATTCGGCCTGAAGGCGGCGCGTTGGCTCGCGCTGGTGGCCCGGCAGGTCCGCGAGTTACGCGAGCGCCGGGATCGCTCAGTAGCGGTTCAGCTCGGCGGGGCGGCCGGCACGCTCGCCGCGCTCGGCGACGCAGGGCTGCGCGTCGCCGAGCGTGTCGCCGCCGAGCTGGGGCTGGCGATGCCCGATCTGCCGTGGCACGCCGAGCGCGACCGCGTCGCCGCAATCGCCGCGACCCTCGGCATCACCGCCAGCGCGATGGCCAAGATCGCCGGCGATATTGCACTACTGGCGCAGACCGAGGTTGGCGAGGTGGCCGAGGCCGCCGCGCCCGGCAAGGGCGGCTCGTCGGCCATGCCGCAAAAGCATAATCCGGTCGACGCAATCGGGGCGCTGGCAGCCGCGCGCCTAGCACTGGGACTGGTGCCGGTGATCATGTCTGCGGCGCCCCAAGAGCATGAACGAGCCGTTGGCGGATGGCAAGCGGAGTGGGCGGCGATCCCCGATCTGTTCCGATCGACGTTCAGCGCGGTTGCGCACGCCCGGCGCGCAGTACACGGGTTACAGATCGATCCCAAACGGATGCGTGCTAATCTCGATCTTGGCGGCGGGTTAGTGATGGCCGAGGCGCTGACCATGGCACTCGCGCCGCAGGTGGGCCGGCCGGAGGCCCAGCGGATCGTCCAGGCCGTGTGCGCCCGCGCGGTGGCGGCAGGGCTCAGCTTGCGCCAGGCCGCGCTGGACGACGCGCACATCCGCGCCATGCTGGCCCCAGATGCCCTAGAGCGCGCGATCGACCCAGCCGCCTACCTGGGCAGCACCGATGCGCTGATTGACCGCGCGCTGGAGACCTACCGCGCTATTCAACCTGCGGATCAGGCATGATGCTCACTCTCAAGCCGATGGCAGTGTCGCTGGTAGCGGCAAAAATCATCCACAGATTGCGCAGATTACCTATTCCAAATCTGTGTAATCTGCGCAATCTGTGGATTGATATCGGACTTTGACATGGCCCTGGCGCACTGTTTTCATTGACCGCAGATTGTGGTAAGCTGTCCTTGTTCGAAGGGGTCAGTACTAATGTGCTGTTCCGCGCATCGCGTGGCGGCTTGATCGTTCGCATGCTAAGATTTGATGACTTCTTTCACCTGCCAGAGCTCGATCAACTGATCGCGCAGGTGATCGCCGCGCCCCAAGGCCTGATCGTCGTCGCGGGCCTCGACCCACGCCCGCTGGTGTCGTCGACCGAAGGCGGCCTGTTGCCCAGCGGGCGTGGAGCCGTTTTTCGCGCGCTCGTCGGCGAGATGCTGGCGTCCGAATCGCAGACTGCGATCGTTGTTGCTGAGCGCCGCGACGCCATCCGCGTGCCGCGATCGCTCCAGCGCCGCGTGAAAGTGCTGGAGGTTCAGGCGCCGCGAACCTATGCCCAGCAAATCAGCGCAGCGCTGAGCCGCCACCCAGATCTCCTTGTGATCGACCGCCTGGATGATACGAGCGCGCCAGCCGCCTTCGCAGCCACACGCGAAGGGATCCGCGTCGTCGCGCAGCTTGATACGGTCTGCCATGGCGCCGACGTCGCCCGGCAGCTGCACGATCTCGGCGTACCGCCCGACGATCTCGGACACCTCAGCTGGGTGGTCAGCGTCGAGCGCATGGCTAGGCTCTGCCCGCACTGCGTGCAGCCCACGACGCCAGACTCGGATCGGCTGGCACGGTTACACCAGGCGTTGCACCACTACAACTACCCGCAGCCGGCGGCGCACGGGCACGATGACTCCGATGCGACAGCGATCGCCACTTTTGATTCACACGGCTGCGAGCACTGCGGATGGAGCGGGCGCCTGGGCGACGTAGCAATATTCGATGTCTACAACGCCGGCGCCGGCACGAATGGCGCAATGGCGCTCCCGCTTGAATATTATATGTGGCAGCTGGTGCAGCAGGGCATGCTGGCGTTGGACGACCTGCTCGATCACGACGCCGAGCGGCTGTACCGCACCTATCGCCTGCTGTCGGTCAGCGCGCACACGCTGACCGAGACCAACGCCACGCTCCAACGCAAACTGGTCGAGCTCAAAACCGCCAACCAGGTACTCCAGCAGCGCACGGCGGCCCTAGGCTCGCTTCAGGATGTTGGGCAGGCGCTGATCCGTTCGACCAGCCTTTCCGATCTGGCCAACCGGGTGTGCCGGAATGCCCGCGACCTCTGCGGCGCTGACCGGGCGATTTTGTATCTTGCGCAGTCCAACGGCGCGGCACAGATTCTAGCCGTCAACGGCTGGGACTCCGACCTGGTTCATTTGCAACTCGATCCGCCGCTCATGGACTCGAATGCCAAGCGAGCGCCGGCTCCCTTCACCGACTGGCCGCCCGGCATACCCTCGCAGCACGCCGATGTCGCCGGATTCACCATACGTGCGGGCCTTCGCGTGCCGCTGCTGGCTAACGACCGGCCAGTTGGGCTGATGATCGTTCAGAGCACGCAGAAGGCGCGCTTCACGCCCGCCGAGATCGCGCTGTTGCAGGCGTTCGCCGATCAGGCAGCGCTGGCGATTCAACGCGCCGAGCTGATCGATGCGCGCGTCCAGCAGGAGCGCCTGGAGCACGAGTTGGATCTGGCGCGCCAGGTGCAGCAGAGCGTCCTGCCACAGCGGTTCCCAGAAGTGAGCGGTTATACATTTGGATCCTGCAACCAGCCTGCCCGGCAGGTCGGCGGCGATCTTTACGATGTCTTTATGCTCGACGATCAGCATATCGGGGTCGTTATCGCGGATGTTTCAGGCAAGGGCATGCCGGCAGCGCTCTACATGGCGCTCACCCGTAGCCTGCTACTGGCCGAGGCCCGGCGCGAGCGCTCGCCTCGGTCCGTGCTGCTCAGCGTCAACCGGCTGCTGCGCGAAATCGGCGACCCGCACCTGTTCGTGACCGTGTTTTATGGGGTGATCGCTACAACAACCCATCACCTGACGTATGCGCGTGCCGGCCACGACTACCCGCTGTTGCTGCGCGACGGCGATGTGAGTGCGCTGGGAGGAAAGGGGATTGTGCTTGGTTTCTTCGACAGCAATGAGATACTGCTCTCGGAAGAGCAACTCGTATTGCAGGCCGACGATCGCCTGGTGCTGTACACCGATGGCTTAACGGATGTGGTGAGGCCGGATGGCGAGCGCTTTGATTTGGAGCGTCTGAAAAAGATCTTCCAGTCCCATGCGCAACTCGACCCTCAGGCGCTGTGTACGGCAACATTTGCCGATCTGACAGCGTATCAGGGCAGCGCCGAGCAATTCGACGATATGACGCTGCTTGTGATTGGAGTCAGCTAAGAGAGGGCGTGCTGAAATCGGCCACGGATTTGACGGATACTACGGATTTTCGCGGATTTCTGTTTAATAATATCCGTGTGAATCCGTCCAATCTGTTCCATCCGTGGTCTATTCCCCCAAAGGCATATGGAAATGGGCCACGGATTTGACGGATAGTACGGATCTCCACGGATTTCTATCAAACAATATCCGCGCGAATCCGTCCAGATCAGTTCGATCCGTGGTCTATTCCCCAATGGTTAGCGGCTCACCCCTTGACTGCCCCGGCCAGCAGCCCGCGCATGAACAGCCGGCCGAGTGCCAGGTAGACGACGATCGTGGGCAGGGCGGCGATCAAGGCGCCGGCCATCTGCACGTTCCACTCGACCGTGAAGCTGCCCGCCAGATTCTGCACGGCAACATTCACCGGCGCACGTGTTGGGTTGCTCAGCACGATCACGCCGATAATGAAGTCGTTCCAGATCGTTGTGAACTGCCAGAGCAGCACCACCGCGAACGCCGGTAAGGCGATTGGGAGCAAGATCCAGCGGTAGATCCCGAAGAACCCGCAGCCGTCGATCCGCGCCGCCTCCATGAGTTCACCAGGCACGCCCGCGAAGTAGCCGCGGAACATGAGCGCAGTGATCGGGATGCCGAAGATGCAGTGGACCACGATCACCCCGGCTAGTGTGCCGTAGAGCCGAAACACTTGCAGTGTTTGGACCAGCGGGATCAGGATACCCTGATATGGCAGGAACATGCCGACGAGAAACAGAAGGAACAGCGTATCGGCGCCGCGAAAGCGCCACTTGGCGAAAATGTAGCCGTTAATCGAGCCGATCAGCGACGAGATGATCGCCGCCGGCACGGTGATGATCACGCTGTTCCAGAAATTCGGCGCTACCATGCCCCAGGCCGCCGCGAAGCTGCCGAAGTATAGGCCGCGCGGCAGCTCCCACATCCGCGTCACGTTCACATCAGTATAGGGCTTCAGGCTGGTGATCATCAGTACGTAGATCGGCATCAAGAAATACGCGGCGGCGCAGGCCAGCGCCAGGTAGATCAACCCGCGGCTCCATACCCGCTGCAGCTGTAGAGTCATCGCTCCACCTCGTGGCGAATGCTTCGTAAGTAGGGTACTACCAGGAATGCCGACAGGATGATCATAAAGGCGGCCAGCGCGGCGCCGAGCGCGAAGCGGTTGGCCTGGAACGTCATCTGGAACATATTGAACGCCAGTGTATCCGTCGCATATGCCGCGCCGCTGCCGCCCATACCCGCGACCAGATCGAACACCCGAATCGAGTTCATACCTGTCAGTACTACGGCGGTGAACGTGACCGGCGCCACCAGTGGGATGATCACGTGGCGGTAGAGCGCGAACGTGCCGCAGCCATCGAGCTGCGCGGCTTCGCGCACCTCGAGCGGGATGCCGCGCAGGCTGGCCAGATACAGCGCCATGATGTAGCCACTCATTTGCCAGGCAGCCGGAATCGAGACCGCAAACATGCCGTAGTCCAGGCTGGCGTACCACTGCGATTTCAAGAACCCCAGGCCGACCGCGTCGAACAGCAAATTGATGCCGGTCTCCGGCTGCATCAGCCAGCGCCAGGCTACGCCGGTCACGATGCCCGAGACGGCGAAGGGAAAGATGAAGATTGTGCGGAACAGCGCCTCGCCTTTGATGTGCTGGTCGAGCAATGCGGCCAGCAGGAACCCGCCGATGATGCACTGCGCCATGAACGGCACGGCGAAGAAGACCAGGTTGCGCAGGTCGATCTGGAAGCGCTCATCGCGCACCAGCCGCAGCCAGTTGCGCAGCCCGACAAAGGTGTAATCGGGCAGGATGTCGTTCCAGTTGACCATCGAGATGTAGAACGTCCAGCCGATGAAGCTGTAGATGAACAGCGCCACGGCGATGATCGACGGGCTCAGTACCAGCACGGCAAGGACCATGTCGCCGTGAATGCGTCGCGCGCGCCTGCGCAGGGCAGGAGGAGCGACGGCTGGCGCCCGCTCCTCCTCCGCCGCCGATTTAGGCTGCAAAGTTTGCATCTGTCGCCGCCTGCACTAGTTTGGTCTGAACTTCGTCCGGGTTCTTCTTGGCGGCCATGATGTTCAGCACGTTGGCGTAGTCGGTCATGAAGCTCTCCTTGGCCGCCGCGCCGTGGACGACGCTCGGGGTGATCTGGTTCGACTTGAAGTCGGCGATCGCGCCCTTCTGATAGTCGTCATATTTGCTCAGGTCGGCGTCGGTGCGGCCGGGGATCGAGCCTTTGAGCGGGTTGAAGGCGTCCTGGCCATCCTTCGAGCCACAGATCTTGAGCCAGTTGATCACGTTGTCGCGGTCCTTGGCGCCCTTGGGCAGGCCGAACGAGTCCGACAGAGCCATGAACACGCCCGAGGTGCCCGGCGCGGGCGCCCAGCCGTAGTCGTTGAACTTCTTCGACTTCAACAGACCGTTGGTCCAGTCGCCCATGATCATCATTGCCACCTTGCCAGCCACGATCAGGTCGTTCACATCGCCCCAACTCACGCTCAAGTAGTTGGGGTTGGCGTAGTCGAGGGCCTTCTTCAACGTGTTCAAGGCCTCGGTCACCTTGGGATCGTCCCACTTGGTTGTACCGTTGTACAGGCCCCGGTAGCCGTCGGGGCCGAGGGTGGCCAACAGGATATTCTCGAAGACGTGGCCGGTGAAGCCGGGATCCTTCTCGGCGATCGCTAGGGCCGGGATGTTCTTGGCCTTGAGCTTGTCGGCCGCGGCGAAGAACTCATCCCAGGTGGCCGGCGGCTTGTCGACGCCCGCCTGGCTGAACAGGCCCTTGTGGTACCACAGCACGTTGGAGCGGTGAATGTTGACCGGCACCGAGTAGGGCTTGCCCTGGTAGGAGGCGATCTCGATCAGCTGCTTGGGGAAGACATCGTTCCATTTCTCGGAGCCGTAGAGCTCGTCGAGCGGCTCCATGCGGCCGGGGGTCACATGCGAGTCGATCAGCTCGTGGCCGAGGTGCACTTGGAAGGAGTCGGGCGGATCGTTCCCCAGCATGCGGGTCTTGAGCACCGCCTTCATGTTGCCGCCCGCACCGGCGCCGCCGGCCAGCGCCGCGTTGACGATCTCTACGCTGGGGTACTTCTTCTTGTAGATGTCGTACAGCGCGTTGAGCGCCTCGACCTCGCCGCCCGAGGTCCACCATGAGAAGATCTCGAGCTTGCCGCTGCCCCCGCCGCTCGCGGCCGGCTGGCCACCCGCGGCTGGCTGCGCTTGCTGAGCCGGTGCGCCACCGCAAGCCGCCAGCACGGCCGCCTGGGCTGTACCCAACCCAAGAAGTTTGAGGATCTGCCTTCGACTGAGCGCCCGTTTGGATTCCATGGCTGTCTCCTCCTTAAGACTATGCCTGTGCCGATCGAAGCCGATGCGGCATGGTTCCCCTACAGCTATTCAGTCACGAAGTTGGCTTTCCGGCGCGCTGGCACGACCACCTGCTGCGAGAGCATTCCCGGGAGCTGCTTGAGCGCCGTGAAACCATATTGAGTGATACTGCTGGCAAACTCAGATTGAGCGATTTTCGCCCCACCTGCGCGTTCTACCAGGGGCAAGATAGCGGCAATCGCCCCACTTTGAGGCTGTAGATCACGATGTGCCGTGAGCACTTCCCCACCGAAGGTAGTTTGCCAGCAGTATCATTGAGTATGTATCTGGGAAATAAAGTGTAAAGAATATACGTCTGTCCTGAACAAGCCGAGGACAGAACGGATCGAAAACGATATTAGACTATTATCAGAAGCGGCTCTATCCTAGCATAGGTCGCGTATTTGTCAAGATCTTACACAAACCGCTCGAAGACCTGGTTGCCAAGCATCCGGCCACGCGCGGTCAGCCGCACGCCGGTGTCGTCGCGCTCGAGCAGGCCCAACCGCGCCAGATCGGAGAGTTCGGCGGCGTAGAGATCATCCATGTTGGCGCCACAGCGATCGCTAAAATGCGCAAAGCTGACTCCGGCATTCAGTCGCAGCCCCATAAACATGGTCTCGGCCGCCAGATCGCACGGGTTCAACGTGGTCAGCTCGGCGATCGGCGAACGGCCGGCGCGAACTCGCGCGATATACTCGTCGATTCCTAGCACATCGAAGTAGCGCCGCGGGTAGATGTGGCCATGCGCGCCGGCCCCGCAGGCCAGGTAGTCGGCATTGAGCCAGTAGGCTAGGTTGTGGTGGCACGCATACGAAGGAACAGAGAACAAAGAACAGAGAACAGATTCGTCGCTTTGTTCTTTGTCCTTTGTGCTTTGTGCTTTGTTCTCGTTTCTGGCCCAGTTGCTAATTTCGTACTGGACATACCCCGCTGAACCCAGCCAATCGATCGCGCGCTCATACATCTCGCCGGTGGCGTCCTCGTCGGGCACGCTCAGTCGCCCGCCGATCACCTGCGCATAGAGCGGCGTCCGTTCCTCGAGGATCAGTGAGTACAGCGAGAAATGATCGGTGTCCCAGGTGGCGATCTCGCGCAGGGTCGCATCCCACTGCTCGACCGTCTGACCCGGCAGGCCGAAGATAAAGTCGAGATTGATGTTGTCGAATCCGGCCCGCCGCGCGTCGACGTAGCTGGCGCGCGCCTCGGCCGCGGTGTGAATGCGCCCGAGCACGCGCAGGGTTGGGTCATGCAGGCTCTGCACGCCCATGCTCAGCCGGTTGACGCCCAGCCGACGCAGCTCGCGCAGATAATCGCGCCCCAGCACCGTGCCGGGGTTCGCCTCGACCGTCACCTCGGCCTGATCGAGCGGCACGATCGCATCCGCCGCCCCGAGCACGCGCTCGATTAGCGGGAGCGGCAGCATGCTTGGCGTGCCGCCGCCCAGGAAGATGGTTGGGCGCAGGGCGGCACGGGTCAGAGATTGGAGATTGGAGATTGGAGATTGTAAAGGTGGATCTCCAATCTCTAATCTCCAATCTCTGATCTCTTTACACAGCGAATCCACATAC
>Ga0137368_10009218_pt1 | contig 10102 bp, 7 predicted proteins | sample SagtaG_13_FD_104917 | JGI IMG/M metagenome (GOLD analysis project Ga0137368, IMG submission 104917) | Vadose zone soil microbial communities from Sagehorn Ranch, Mendocino, California, USA - Sage1_L_100_16 metaG | ecosystem: Environmental > Terrestrial > Soil > Vadose zone | place: USA...
GCGGAAGCCCATCTGGACGGTGCCGAACCCGATGGTGCGCCTGCTGGCCGGAGCCGGGCGGTTCGGCGTGCCGCTGCCGTTCGATCCGGCGGTGATCCCCTACGCGACGCTCTACTGGTTCATGGACAGCCGTAAGGCGCGGGAGGAACTGGGCGTCAGCTTCCGATCGGCGCGCGACACTCTTGCTCCGACGCTCGACTGGCTCCGGGCGGCGGGCCATGTGTAGGCCGCGGCCCGACGGCTCCTAGATGCCATGGCGGGACGAGACCTGGGTGTGGCAGATCCCCCTGACAATCCCGGGGCGGCTCGCACAGCATGCGGAGGGGCGGTGCTTCCCGACCGTCGGTTGGACTGAGCCCTCGGCGCAGACGCTTCGGAACGGAACTCCCACGGAGACACGAGGATGGATATCCTGACCACCCTGGGCACAAAGTCGGTCTACTCCATGCCCAGGCTGCAGATCATTCTCGGCGCATGGGTACTGAGCACGCTGATCGAACGAAGAAAGAGAATCTCGACCAGCAACGGACATGTGTCGGAGGAAGACTACGACAAGCGGTCGATCTACTCCCTTCTCTATTCGTTGTACCGCTCGGTTGGGGTCGTGCGAAGCGAGACCGGTGAGCCGTATGAATTCACGTTCAACACGTGGGGCTACGTATGGCCCCTGCAATGGGGGCAAAGCCCGACGAGGTCTACCGACCCCCAGCGGTTCGGTAAGAACGCCTACACGGGACTGTTCGAGTTTGCGCCCGTCAAGGAGTATGTGCGCAAGCACGACGGCCGCGTGCACGTCCTCGAGATGGGCTGCGGCACGGGCGCCGGGGCGCACCATGTTTGCGAAAACGTGTTGCCCCGGTGCACGTACGAAGCCGTCGACATGCAACTTGCCGCAATCCACACGTGTATGCGGATGTTCGTGCCGCGACTGGCGGGGCGTTTGGCCGCAAGACACGCAGACTGCGCGCAGATGTCCGTCCAGGAAGGCGCCGCCGACCTCGTCGCCGTCTGCGAGATGCACGTTACCGAGATTCCCGGCCGCGTGACCGAGGAAGACGAGCGGTGCTTTCGAGCGGCGCATCGTGCCTTGAAGAACGGGGGGTTCATAGTCTGGGGAAACGCCATCCCGGACAGCACGTGGCAGCCTTGCTTCGACTATCTCGAATCGATCGGCATGCGATTGATCGAGGTGCGCGATGTCACCCCGTTCGCCATCGCCGCCCGCGATGAGGATAGGGGACGGGTGGAAGCCTTCGTGAGCCAGAGCATCGACAGGTTTCTGGCGTTTCGCATTCCCCTTCTTGGACGCAAGAAGGGACTCGAGGCACGACTCGCGCTGGAGAATTTCTATCGGAATCCAGGAACCAACCTCTACGAGAACATGAACGACGGAACCGACACGTATCGGGTCGTCCTCTTGCAAAAGGTGTGAAGACGGAGCCGTCCGTCATGTACGAGAACGGAGCCCGGTCTTGATGGTCCCGAATCCGGTGGTCCGCATACTGGCCGGCGCGGGGCGGCTGGGGGTGCCACTGCCGTTCGAGCCCGCGATCATCCCCTACGCGACGCTCTACTGGTTCATGGACAGCCGGAAGGCGCGGGAGGAGCTGGGCGTCACCTTCCGGTCGGCGCGAGACACTCTCGCTCCGACCCTCGACTGGCACCGCGCGGCGGGCCATGTCTAGGCTGCGGCCCGACGGCTCCCAGATGCCAGGGCGGGACGAGATCTGGGTGTGGCAGATCCCCCTGCGCCGCGCCGCGCGCGAGCTGCTCGCGCTGACGGACGCGGAACGCCGAGTCGCCGCGGGCTTCGTGAGCGCACGGGCCCGTGCGCGCTTCATCGCGGGCCGGACCCTTCTCCGTGAATACCTCGGGAGGTTGCTGGGGTGCGACCCACTCGCCGTCGATCTCGTTGACGGTGCCGACGGGAAACCTGCCCTCAAAGAGCCGGTGCTCTCCTTCAACGTCTCGCACGCCGGCGACCTGGTCCTGATCGCCGTTTCCGGCCCCCGGCGGCTCGGCGTGGATGTCGAGGAGATCCGCCCCGGCCTCGATATTCGCGCCGTAACCGACGAAGTGCTCTGCGCCGCCGACCGGGAGGCGGTCACGCGCGCGGTAGAGAGGGAGGGTGTGCGGGCGTTCTTCCGGTACTGGACGCAGTACGAGGCCGTGGTCAAGGCGCGTGGTGACGGTCTGCGCCTGCCCCTTACGGACCTGACGCAGGTGGCCACTGGCTTCGACATCCGCGAGCTCGACGTCCCGATGGGGTACGTCGGTGCCGTGGCCGCCGACGGAGGCTCATGGGAGGCCGTGCGATGCGCGTGAGGCGTCCCGGCCCGATCCTCGACCGTGTCGACCGACATGCCGTCGGCCTCGTCAACGATCCGCGAGATCTGCCTCTTGTCCGCCTCATCCTGAGCGCGAGCCTGATCATCCCGGCCGCGTTGTACCTCTACTTGCCCGGGCGCTTCGACTGGCGGCTCGCCCTCGCCTACTGGTTGGTCTGGGCTCTCGTCTTTCTGGACCGGGTGACGCTGATGCTCCACTGCACATCGCACCGGAAGCTGTTCACCCGGCGGGTGCACTGGATGAACGCCTACGTCCCCTGGATTCTCGCGACCTTCTACGGCCAGACTCCGACCACCTACTTCGCGCACCATGTCGCGATGCATCACGTCGAGGACAACCTCCTGGAGGACCTCAGCTCGACGCTGCCCTATCGGCGCGACCGGTTCTTCGACTGGCTGCGCTACTTCGGCCGCTTTCTCGCCCTCACGATCGTGCTCCTGCCAGCCTACTTGTACCGGAAGGGCCGGCACGGGCTTGCGTGGCGAGCGGTCATGGGCGAGCTGGTCTTCTGGACGGTGGCCGCGGGCCTCGCGCTCCTGAGCGTCCAAGCCACCGTGGTCGTGTTCGTGGTGCCGGTCCTGGTCGTCCGCGCGCTGATGATGGCCGGGAACTGGGCCCAGCACGCCTTCGTCGATCCCCAGGACCCCGCGAACGACTACCGCAACAGCGTCACCTGCATCAACTGCCGATACAACACGCGGTGCTTCAACGACGGGTACCACATCGCTCACCACCTACGACCGCAACAGCACTGGACGGAGCTTCCGGCCGAGTTTGAGACCCGGCGTGAGGCGTACGGCAAGCAGGACGCGGTGGTCTTCGAGGGCATCGACTTTTTCACCGTCTGGCTGTACCTGATGCTCCGCCGCTGGAACGCTCTGGCCAGGGCGTTCGTCCGGCTTCCGGGCGCGCCGGCGCGAAACGACCACCAGGTCGTTACGCTGCTCCGGGAGAGGCTGGAGCCCATCGGAGGGACCGACGCGCCGCGGGGACGGGGCAGCCGATGGGCGGCAGCCGCATTCGCGGTGACGATCGCGCTGGCGTCGGGGACCTCGTGGGCCGAGTCCGCCGTCGAGATCATGCAGAAGCAGCGCACGCTGCACCAGACCAGGGACGAGGAGGAGATCCTCCTGATGAAACTCCTGAGCAAGACGGGGGCGGTGAAGGAGCGCCGGCTCGTCCGCTACACGCTCACGGGTCCCGACCACTTCAGCAAGCTCCTGATCCGGTTCCTGGCGCCGCGGAGCGTCGAGAACACCGGGCTCCTCACGTGGGAGGCCCAGAGCGGGGACGACGACCAGTGGCTCTACCTGCCGGCGACGAAGAAGGTCAAGCGGATCGCCGCCACCGGCAAGAGCCACCGCTTCATGGGGACCGACTTCGCTTTCGAGGACATGCAACCGGAAAGCGTCCGGCTGCACCGCTACGAGCTACTCGCCTCCGAGACCGTCGACGGCCAGGACTGCCACGTCATCGAGGCGGTGCCGGCCACCGAGCGCCATGCCGCCGAGAGCGGTTACAGCAAGCGGAAACTCTGGGTGCGGAAGGACAACTACTTCACGGTCAAGCGCGAATACCACGACAGAAGAGGCAAGCTGGAGAAGGTCGGGACGGAGCGCAAACTGGTCCAGGTCAAGGGGACCGTCTGGCGTGCGACCGAGTTGGAGATGCACGACCTGGAGGCCGGTACGCGAACGATTCTCGTGGTCGAGAGCCGCGCTGTTGACAAGGGGCTCAGGGAGAGCCTGCTGACCGAGGCCGGGCTCACGCAGGGCTTTTGAGCGCTCGTCGCCCCGGTCATGAGGCGCCCCCTTCTCTGGGTCGTTGATCACCCGTTCCTGGCGAGCGGGCTCCTCGCCCTTCTCACGCTCGCGCTCGGCCTCTACATTCCGCGGATCGAGTTCGACACGTCGGCCGAAGGCCTCATGGTTGAGAAGGATCCGGCGCGCCGCTATTACGAGCAGGTGAAGAACCGATTCGGCAGTGACACGCTCACCGTGGTGCTCGTGAAAGCCGAGAACGTCTTCACCGCGCCGGGCCTCGACACGATCCGGCGCATCTCCGATCGGCTTGATCGACTGGAGGGGGTGACGCGGGTCGAGAGTCTCACGACCGTCGAGAACATCAAAGGCGTGGGCGCCACGCTCAACGTCGAGCCCTTGGTCGGCGCGACGATCCCGACCGCGTCCGCCGACCTGGAGCGCATCCGTCGCGACGCCCTCGGGAATCGGGTGTTCACGGGCAACATCGTCTCGCCCGACGGCGCGGCGGGCGCGATCATCGTCTACACGGACGCGAAGTCGGGGGACAAGCAGTTCAACAAGCGCTTTTCGGATGGCGTCGAGGCCATTCTCGCGCAAGAGTCCGTGCCGGGGCTCACCGTCTCCCAGATCGGCACGCCGCTCACCAAGGTCGTCTTCGGCGAGTACACGCGGCGGGACCTCGTCGGGCTGATCCCGATCTCGATGGCCGTCATGTTCGCCATCCTCTTCCTGGCCTTCAGGACCCTGCAGGGGGTGGTGATCCCGACCGTGACCGGGCTCATCAGCATCGTGTGGGCGCTCGGGTTGATGGCCGTCCTCGGCATCCCGGTCAACGTCATCACCGCCATCGTTCCCTCGTTGCTGATCACGATCGGCTTCGCCGAAGACGTCCACATGCTCACGGAATACCATCACCTGCTCGAGCAGGGCCGGGACAAGCTCGTCGCGATCCGCGAGATGACTGAGCAGACGAGCCTTCCGGTGCTCGTCACCACACTCACCACGGTGCTGGGCTTCGGGTCGCTGATCACCACCGACATCACCATGCTCATCCAGTTCGGCTACGCCGCCTCGCTGGGTCTCATCGCCAACTTCGTCGTGACGGTCGTCGCCCTCCCGATCATGCTGCGCGCGTGGCCCGTCCCGAGGCGCCTGCGCCGGAGCGCGTTCGCCGAGGGAACGACGCACGACCCCCTCCCCGGGTGGATCGAGTGGCTGGCCGCCTTCAACCTGAAGTACCGCGTTCCGATCCTCGTGGGAGCCGGGCTGTCCGTCGTGGGGTCGCTCGTCGGCTGGTTCAACTTGCGCGTGAACACCGACTTCGTCAGCTACTTCCCCGAGCACTCGGTGATCCGGCAGCGCGCCGAGGATTTGCACCGATCGATGGCCGGCGCATTCAACTTCTACCTGGTGGTCGAGACGCGACGGGAGAACGGCATCGTCGAGCCGGAGGTTCTCCGGAGGATCGCGGGCCTGCAGCGATTCCTGAAAGGGACCGGCGAGGTCGACCAGACCATCTCGATCACGGACTATGTCCGCACGGTGCACCGCGAGATGAATTCGGGGGACGAGGCCTTCGACGCCATCCCCGAAACGGCCGAGGCGGTCAGTCAGTACCTCCTGCTCCTGGACGCGAAGGAGATCGGGAAGTACATCGACTTCAACGGGTCGACGGCGAACATCGTCGTGCGGCACAACATCACGAGCTCCTGGCAGCTCTCCCGACTGCTCAAGCGCCTCGAGGTATATGTGGCGGACCAGTTCCCGGAAGACGTCAAGGTCCGGTACACGGGCGAGGGAATTCTCATCAACAACGCCGCCGATTACATGGCGGTCAACGAGATCACGAGCTTCTCGTCCACGTTCGTGATCATCGGGCTGATCCACGCGCTGCTCTTCATGTCCGTCCGGGCCGGCATCCTCTCCCTGATCCCGAACGTGATTCCGGTCCTGATGAACTTCGGTGTCATGGGCCTGGTGGGGATCCCGCTCAACACAGGGACCGCGCTGGTCGCGACGGTCGCCATCGGGATCGCCGTGGACGACACGGTCCACCACATGATCACGTACGCTCGGCAGCTCAACCGGCATCACGACCAGCGAATCGCGATGATCGAGACCCTGCGCATCCAGGGACGACCGATCGTCTACGTCTCGCTGGCGCTGGCCGGCGGGTTTCTGATCCTGATGTTCTCCAACTTCGTGCCGACGAGGTCCTTCGGGGTGTTGTCCGCCTTCGTCATGGTGGTGGCGATGGTTGCGGAGCTGGTGCTGACGCCGATCCTGATGTACTCGACCCGGCTGGTCACGCTGTGGGACATGGTGCTGCTCAAGCTGAAGCGCGACCTGAGCACGACCGTTCCCCTGTTCCGGGGACTGTCGCAGTGGGAGGCGCGCAAGGTCGTGCTGCTCGGCCTGCTGGAGTCGTTCGGGGCCGGCGAGCGCCTCGTCCATAAGGGGGAAGCAGGCAGCGGCATGTACGTCGTGCTCTCCGGACGCGTGCGCGTGTTCGACATCGGGCCCGATGGGGTAGAACGGACGCTCACGGTGCTCGATGTCGGAGCCGTCTTCGGCGAAGTCGCATTGTTCACGGGTGGCGTTCGCACGGCTTCCGTCGTCGCCGTCGAGCCAGTCGAGCTGTTCCGGCTGGACTTCGCGGCGGTGGAGCGCCTGCGGAAACGCTTCCCGTTCACGGGGGTCAAGCTGTTCCGGAACCTCGCCGGGATCCTGAGCGAGCGGCTGCAGGAGAGAACGACGGCGCTCGTCCAGTTCCCGTCCCCCGGGGGCCCTCCGGGCGCTCCCGGCGTCCGCGGTGGTTGAGCGGCGGCTTGGCGTGGTACCCCGGCGGTGCTAGGGTATCCGGGGGAGGAGCCGTGGTGCCGCGCTCGTACGCAAGCGTGCGGGTCTTCGACAATCGCATCCTGGAATCGCTGACGCATGTGCACCCGCTGACGCCGCTCCTACAGTGGGGACCGCTGGTCCTCTGGTTGATCTGGCACTCGTTCGCCGTCCATCATCTACCGGTCGTGACCGTCGCCGGCGTCGCGATCCTGGGGCTGCTGACCTGGTCCCTGATCGAGTACGTGCTCCACCGATATCTGTTTCACCTCCGACCCGCCGGACCGTTCCGCGCACGCCTGCAGTTCGTGATCCACGGGCTCCACCACGCCGACCCCGCCGATCCCACGCGGCTCGTCATCCCCCCGGTCCCAAGCACCATCGGGGCCGTGCTGTTCTATGCGGCGTTCCGGCTCGCGCTCGGCCCGTCGTTCGTGGAACCCTTCTTCGCGTTCTTCGCCGTGGGTTACCTGCTCTACGACTACGTCCACTATGCGTCGCATCGCTTCGTCCCCCGCACTCGTGTCGGCAGATTCCTCAAGCGTCACCACATGCTGCACCACTACGTGACGCCTGATGCGCGTTGGGGGGTGAGCTCACCCCTCTGGGATCATGTCTTCGGGACGACCGGAGCGTCGAGCCGCAGAGGCTTTTCGTACATCCGATACCTCTTGTAGATTCTCGCTCCGAGGACCTCGAGATAGCGCTGCATCCCTTTGTTGTCTTCAACGATCCAGGATTGCTCGAGGCTCGTGAAGCCGCGCTCCAATGCCCAGCGAAGCGACCGCACCAGCATGACCGTCTCGATCCCGCGCGCCCGATATTCCCGCTTCACTCCGAGGAGCACCGTGCGCCCCGACCGGATCGTTCTCACGCCCAGCCGGAACCTCAGCCATCCGAGCGGCCACAGCCGCCCCTTTACCGGCTTCAGGGCCTGATTGTAGTCGGGCAAGCTGAGCATGAGCCCGATCGGTTCCCCGGACCTCTCGGCCATCAGGGCGAGGTCCTCGACGATCAGCGGAGCGAGCCGTGCGGCCTTGAAGGCGAACTCCGCGTCCGTGAGCGGCACAAAGCCCCAGTTGTCGTCCCAGGATGCGTTGTAGATCTCCTTCATCCTGGCCACCTCACCCGCGAAGTCCCGCTTCCGGATCGGCCGCACCATCAGGCCCGGAATGCGCTGCCGCACGCGATCGGCCAACGGGCCCAGACGCGTCAGGTGCCCGTCGGTGGGCTGGAGGTGGTACGCCGACAGGTCTTTCGCCTTGCCGAGCCCCTGCGCCTCGAACAGGTCCACGTAGTAGCGGGGGTTGTGCGTCGTCATGAAGACCGGCGGCGAATCGAAGCCCTCGATCAAGAGGCCGCATTCCTCGTTCATCGACGGGTTCATGGGCCCGCGCAGTAAACTCATGCCGCGTCGAGCCGCCCAGCGCTCCACCGCGGCGAACAGTGCCTGCGACGTGGCCGGGTCCTGTTCGCACTCGAAGAACCCAAACGACGCGGTTCGTTCGTCCAGGCGCGCGTTGTGGCGCCGATCGATGATCGCGGCGACGCGCCCGACGTCGCGGCCCGCGCGGGAGGCTATGAAGAGCTGGGTCTCGGCATGGTCGAAGAAGGGATTCTCATCGGACAAGACCCTTCGGAGCTCGCTGCGCAGGGGGGCGACCCAGAGCGGATCGTCACGGTAGATGGCGTCGGGGACACGGAGAAACCGGCCGAGGCCGGCGCCGTCGCGGGACACGGACTCGACCACCATCCCGGCAATCACCGCGAGTGATACTGCTCCGGCGCCACGCTTCGGTCAAGGCACGATCACGACGGCGCCAGGTGGCGGCGCCGCGCGCGCCCCACCTTGACGCCGTCCGGCCGAGCGGGTAGAAGAGGCCGATGTCCGGCTCTCGCGCGGTCTGCGCGATGTTCCTTCTCTGGACGCTCGTCCCCGCTTCCGGCGCTGCCGAGCCACCGAGTTTGTCCGCGGTTGGCATCACGGGCGAGGTGACGTTCAAGAACTTTTCCCACTTCCGGGAGACCGCCAACGACGACCAGAACTTCCGCGACGAGGGCATCCTCGAGATCGGGTGGCGCCGCCGCTGGGAGCAATGGGGCAGCCTCTCGCTCGTGCTCCAGGCACGCGGCGACGACGCCGGCTTCGCCGAGGGCATCCGGTTCCAGATTCCGGACACGAGCGAGCACCGCAGCATTCTCGCGGTGAAGGAGGCGGTGGCGACGCTTCGCCGGGGGTCCTTTGAACTCTCGCTCGGCAAGCAGATGTTCGCGTGGGGTACGGCCGATGCCTTCAACCCGACCGACCGGATCAACCCATACGATTACCTGGACGTGCTCGACAGCGAGAAGCTGGGCGTGTACTCGGCGGCGGCCCGTTTCGACGCCGGACCAGCCAGCCTCACCCTCGTCGTCGTCCCGTTCTTCACTCCGAGCCGCCTGCCGCTCTCGGACAGCCGCTGGGCACCGGTGCCGCCGCCGGGCTTCATCGCGGTCGTGGACGACCGCGAACTGCCCGGCCGCGACATCGCGAACATGCAATACGCGGCGCGGCTCCGGGCCACCGTGCGCGGCTGGGATTTCTCCGTGAGCTACTACGAAGGCTTCGAGGACATCCCGGCCTTCCGGCGCTCGACCGCCTCGGTGGCCCCGGGCGTCGTCGTGCCGCGTTTCACGCCTGTTTACACGCGCATCCGGGTTGGGGGCGCGGACTTCTCGACCACGTGGCGCGGCTTCGAGTTCCACGGCGAGGGCGCCTTCACCTTCGTCCAGTCCAACGGCCGGCGTGACGATTTCCAGGGCATCGCCGGGTTCAACCGCACCTGGGACGGGCTGGGTCTCCGGTGGCTCGAGCGGGTAACCTTCATCTTAGAATATGCGCGCGAGGTCGCGCTCGGCAGCGTCCGCGACCCCACGATCGTGGAAGCTGGCGGTGCGTTCCAGGTCGGCGATCTCCTCGCCGACAACGCCTTCCGCGACACCGTGGTGGGGCGCCTCAAGCTCGACATCAGCGACGACACGCAGGTCCAGCTGACCGGGCTGCTGGACCTCACGCGGAGCCCGAGCTACTACACCAAGCTCAATGTGAGTCACCGCCTGGGCGCCGCGTGGCACGTGGAGGCGGGCCTGGACTTGATGGGCGGCGCCCGCGA
>Ga0137368_10009220_pt1 | contig 10101 bp, 9 predicted proteins | sample SagtaG_13_FD_104917 | JGI IMG/M metagenome (GOLD analysis project Ga0137368, IMG submission 104917) | Vadose zone soil microbial communities from Sagehorn Ranch, Mendocino, California, USA - Sage1_L_100_16 metaG | ecosystem: Environmental > Terrestrial > Soil > Vadose zone | place: USA...
CGTCTCGGCCTAGAAGCGCCCCGCCGCGCGCTCGGCCAGTTCTTCGGGACTGATGTCGACCGCGGCTTCCCAGTGCAGACGCTCGAGCCACGTCGCGTCGAAGCGATAGAGAGGCTCGAGGTTCGAGCAGCACAGCAGCCGCGGGTTCAGCGGATACCCGCTTACTTCCGGACGCCCGCCGTAGATCGCCATGTTGAAGCTCTGGAAGCCGAGGTCGTCGTGGAGCCGAAGCGCCGACGAAATGCCCTCGCCGAACTCGGCGACGAGGTCCTCGTCGAGCTCGGTCGGCGATCCGACCCCGAAGGCAAATGCACGCAGCTCGGCGGGGCCGAGCGGCGCAAAGCTCGTGAGCCACTCGACATTCCCCGTGGTGCCGACGTAGCGGTGGCCCTGGCGCTTCTCCTCGTCGACGTGGTCTCGAAATCGCTCGAGCGGCGTGTCGGCGAGAGCGAGCGCTGGAACGTCGTCCGAAACGGGTTGAGGCTCCCCTGGAGATGCAGATGAGGAACATCGGCGCTAGGAAGCACCACCGCAGGGGTCCGCTCCTGCCGCAAACAGCTCCTGGACGACTGGGGCGCACGGCTGAGCGAGGTGCGCTCTGAGCTGGCCAAGTTCACCGGAAGCGGGACTACCGGTACGCGAGCGAGCCGACGGGAACGAAGCAACGATCGTGGACGGAGGTGATCCACCGTTCCATCGCCGGACGGGCGGGGCCCGTCCACTCAACGGTAGTCGCCGCGCCCGCCACGGCCGCCTTGAGAGTGTGCCCGCGCGACCTTACGTACCTGTGCCGGAGCGGACGATGAGAGCTCGAGAAGCATCTCGCGCAAGGTGTCTCTTCCCTCGATCTCGATCAAGCTCTCCAGAGCCTGCGCCGCCAGATACGGGTCGGGGGCGGTCAAGGCGATGGCGCGCAGGGGTTCAACCGCGGCACGCTCGCGTCGCCGGCCGAGGACCTTGGCGGCGATCATCTGCCGCTCGGCGAGCGGGTGGTCGAGCGCCCACAGGAGCCTCTCGACGTACGTCGCTTGGGCCGGCGCCTCGACTCGTCCGCCGCAGCGCCGACAGCTGCCGCTGGGCGCGTCCGCTTCGGCGTAGCACTGCCAGCAGTAGTAGACCATCGTCCTAGCGAGGTGGACGCTCAGACGGCTCTCGTCGTGGACGAAACGATCCGACCCGCGGCGAGTGACCCTATGAGCTCGTCACCATCGTCCGAGAGCTCGGCGCTGAGCTCTGCGAGGCGCCTCTCACGCAGTGCGAGCTCCTCGAGTCGGGCGGAGACGTGCGCGCGACCGCTGCGCTGCTCGTGGCGCGACCGCTCGACGGCGGCCTCCACCGATGCGACCGCCTCTCGCACGACGAAGGCGAGCTCCCGCTCGTAATCACGGACGCTCGTTTGGATGCGCTCGGCCAGGTCGGAGCGCAGGCGCCCGGCGTGGCGGTCGAGCATCATCCGCAGCCGCTCCTGAGCCTGGTGCAGGACGAGCCGGCGGCCGAGCGCCCCGGGCGCGGAGGCGGCGGCGAGGGAGGCAAGTTGGTCGAGCGGCTCGCGTTCGTCGTGCAACTTGAACGTGAACTGCGAGGGTCGACGCAACTGCACCTCCGGCGCCGGCGCGGGCGCCAAAGACCTCTGCCGCCGCTCGGTCGAGCTCGGTCAGAATTCGATCGACGCGCCGCGCGTAACGCTCGTGGAGCTCGGCCAGCTCGTGCGCGATGCGTTCTTGGAACTCGTGGGCGAGCCGCTCGAAACGCTCGTGGATGGTCCGATCGATCCAGGCCTCGAGTCGCTCGGCGAGCGCACGAGGAGCGATCTTGCCGCTCTCGGCAGCGGCCGTTCGTAGCGCCTCCGCCAGATCCGGCCCCTCGCGGGCGGCGAGCGAGAGCAGCGATTCGTTCACCGTCTCGGCAATCAGGCGACGCGTGGACTGAAAGAGCAGCTCCGCCGCTTCCTCGCGCGTGCGCTCCAGCAGGGCCGATTGCTGCTGAAACTCGCTCAGCTTCCGCTCGAGCTCGACCAGCGGCAGCTCGACCGTGTGCGCCTCGAACCGGATTGCCTGCACGGCCTCGGCGGCAAAGGCGGCCGCGAGCGAGCGGATGGAGCGGGCGAGCACGGCCTTCCGCTCCCGGACAGCGAACTTCTCCAGGTGCCGACGTAGTGCGCCCAGTCCCTCGCCGCTGCGGGCGCTGAGCGGAAACAGCTCCGGTTTGGCCGCGAGCAAGGCGCGCAGACGCTCGCGGACGAACTCGACCGTCTCCTGCCGCTCGCTCGGTGCCAGGTGGTCGAGCTTGTTCAGCGCGAAGAAGATCCGCGGGATCCGCGCGGCCGCTTCCCGGATCAACGCCTCCTCCGCGCCGGACAGCGCCTGGTCGGCGGCGAGGGTGAACAGAGCGGCGTCGACCTGCCCGAGGAATGCGAGCGCCGCCTCGGTGTTGTGTTCGTAGACCGAGCCGATCCCGGGCGTGTCGACGAGTTGGATGCCGAGCGCCAATAGCGGCGCCGGCAGCTCGACCGTCAGCTGCCGCACTCCTCGGCGGTTGCGTGGGTTGCCCACCTCGGTGGCGAACTCGGCGATCTGCTCGAGCGAAACCTCCTGCCTCCCGCCGTCCGCGAAGGAGACGAGCAGCCTCGGCCGGTCCCCGTGCCGCAGGATCGTCACGGCCGCCGTCACCGGCAGCACACCGGTCGGCACGGCGTCGGCGTCCACGAGCGCGTTGACGAGCGTGCTCTTGCCCCGCTTGAACTCTCCGAGCACCACCAGGTTGATCCGCTCCTCGACCAGCCGCCGGCGCCCCTCCTCGAGATCCCAGCGAGCGCTCGCCGGCACGATTCCGTTCACCAGCTCGAGCAGCTCGCCGACCGTCTCGCCCAGCCGCTCCTGGCCGACGTGGTCGGCGGTCATCGGCTTTCTCCTCGTCGAGCAGCGACGTTCGCGGCGATGGCCGGATCCGCACTGGTTGGGGATGTGCGCGTGTCGATAGCGGTGGCCACTGCAGTGCTCCGTTCTGCAGGAGCCATCAGCCGATCGGCGCTTTCCGGCACGAGGGCCGCGGCGGGATCCTTCGCCGGGCGGCACGAACCGCCGCTCGACAGGATACCCGGCGGCGAGGAGCGGCAAAACGCGCGGACGTGCCAGACGCCCCGGGCGGATACGAGCTACGCCGCCGTTTTCTCCAGCCGGGTGATGGTCTCGGGTGTCGTTCGCGAGGGGAGCAACACGATGCGAACGCCGTAGTCGCGCAGACCGGCGGCGACCTGGAGCGCTTTGTGCGGCTCCTGCTTCGGCGTCAGTCGGTTGGGGACGTAGATCTGCTCCGGATAGGCGTGTTCTGCGCGCCACCCACGCTCGCACTCGATCACCTTCCCCCAGAGCCGGACCCGTCCGAGAACACGCTCGACCGCCGAGCGGCCGGGATACGGACTGTCGAGATAGGGAGCCAAGGTGTCCGGTTCCCCTGGCGCCGTAGACGCCGCACTCGCATTCGTCGGCTGGGGCACGGTGAATCGGTGTTGCTGCAACCTCCGCCGGGTCGCAGAAGTAGCACCGGCGATGGGGAATGCAGACGGCGTCGAACAATCGCCGCGGCGACCACCGGACGGCGTAGAGCACACTCTCGAGCCAGAGATAGCCGCCATCACCGACGACGATCCATAACCGCCAGCCCACGACGGGTTCGGCGAAGTCCGGCGCGCTCGCGAATGCCGCGGCCGGAAGCCGCCCAGATTCCGTTTCGTCGGGTGGAGCGATCAGCGCCTCACTTCTGCGGCTGGCTCCGGTGCGGCGTCGGGAGCGGTACCGAAGATGCGCCGGTAGGAGTCTTCGCCGTAGCTGGTCGGCAGCGGCTCGCCTTCGAGGAGTCGGAACGTGCGCCGGCCGTCCGGGCGCCGCTCGGCCCGGAGAAAGAGCGCGTGGTCCGCGGCTTCGACGTAGAGGCTATGCGCCAGGTCGAACATGTGCGTGACGAAGAAGACCTTGATCCCCGCCTCCATCAGTGGGCGGACGATTTGCCGCGCGATTTCCGAGCCTTCCCGCTCGTTCGTGGACGCGAACGATTCGTTGCAGAGCACGATGCCGTGCGGCGTGATTGCGTCGGCGATGTCGCTCATCCTGCTCAGCTCCTCATCGAGCTTGCCGCTCTCCATCGTGACGTCTTCTTCGCGCTTGTAGTGAGTGAAGACGCCGTTGCAGACGTTGGCGGTGAACGACTCGGCCGGCACGAACATCCCGCACTGCATCATCAGCTGCGCCAGGCCAACGCCGCGCAGGAACGTGGACTTCCCGCCCTGGTTGGCGCCGCTGATCATCACGAGCACTTTCTCGTCGGCGTTCACGTCGTTCCCGACGGCTCTCGCGTCGAGATGCAAGCTCAGGCAGACGTCGTAGAGACCCTGGGCCGAGAACGCGAGCTCGTCCGGAGCCAGCGGGACGGGAACGGAGGTTGGCTCGCCCTTCTCGGCAAGCTGCTCGTGCAGGTTCAGGCAGCCGACGTAGAAGGCGAGCTCTGTCCGCACCATGCTGAAGAAGCCGAGGATGTGGTCGGTCGATTGTGCGAGCGCGTTGGCGACGACGTTGATCCCCTTGCCGCGGAGCTCCTCGAGAGCCTTGAAGCCGTTCTCGTCGCGATCGGGGATCGTGAAGCTGTAGCTGCGCGGAGTCTTCAGAGAGAGCCGCTCCTTCCAGCTCTGCTCGAGCGGTTTCCGCAGGACGTGGCGGATGCCTTTGTTGCCCTTGCCGAGCTCGGCGCTGATCAGCGCGCCCCGGCGAAACCGGAGCCGCCTGAGGTGGTCTTCAATCGTCTCGAAGTACGCGTCATCGAGTTCCTGCGCGAGCATCGCGAAGAACCGTACGAACCCCTCTGACCGGAACTTCCCCGCATGCTCGTCGCCGATCTGCCGTAGCCTCTTGAGAATGCCGACGAAGAACTCCAGGACGTTGACGGATCCGTTCAAGATCATGTCGGGCGAATCCCGGAAGAAAAATCCGTAGGCCTTCTTCTTCCCCTCGATCGCCTCGACGGCAAGGTCGTAGATCTCTCTGACGATCGCGGGCTGCTCGAGGCAGTCGGCGAGCACTCGCTGGCGGTACACCATCGCGTCGGGATCGGCCAAGCTCAACAGCACAGCTCGCTTTGCCACCTCGAGCAGGAATTTGTCGCCTGTAGCCATCGCGTTGAAGAGCGTGTCGAGCTCGAGGTCCTGCGTCAGGTCCTGCTCGTTTGCCGGCAGCTCTCGTTCGAGGTCGAAGTCCTGATCTCGGTGCATGAGGAAGGCCTTCACGAAGCCACCCGCTGCTTCAGTCGCTCGTACGTGAGGCCGTACTTCTCCGCGATCGCCCAGGCGTAGGCGAGCCCGTCGGCGGGTTTGCGCACGAGCTTGTAGGTTCGCTCTGCCGGGTTCTCGGGGACGATCGTGCTGACCATGCTCACCGTCGACTCGCTGAGCGAGGCCAGCTCGTCGACGAAGGTCACATATACGCCCAGCGGGTCCAGCTCGAGGATTCGTTTCATCACCTCGGTCCCGAGGAAGAGCGAATCGTTCAGCGTGGTGGAGGTGAAGCTTTCGTTCATGACGATCACGCTGTTGCTCGTCGCCTGCTCGAGGATCTCGTGCACGCGGACGAGCTCGTCGTCGAGCTTCCCCCGCAGCGTCTCGATGTCCTCCTCCTTCTCGAAGTGCGTGAACAGGCGGTCGGGCAAGAAGAGCCGCGCGCCCCTGCCAGGGACCAGCAAGCCGAGGCTGGCGAGGTAGTGCAGCTGGCCGAACATCCGCGCGAAGGTCGTCTTGCCGCCGTTGTTTGGGCCGGTGACGACGAAAACCCTCTCCGGCTCCTCGAGGTAGAAGCCGTTGCACACGACCTCTCCGCCCTCAGGCACGAGCTTGTTCGCCAGCGCGAGGTCGAACGCGTCCTCGGCGGAGACCTCCTTCGATCGGGCGGAGACGTGCGGGTAGCAGAACGGCAAGCTCGCTGACTTGAACCGCTCGATGTATTCGAGATAGGCGAGGTAGAACTGCACCTCTCGGTCAAAGGTGCCGATCGTGCTGTCGAGGTAGTCGCGGCGGCGGGCGCAGTACTCGTCGAGCGTCCGGAAGACGTCCGGATACATCCGCGCGACCCCGTCCAGGACGCGGGCTTCGACGTGGTTCATCTCCACCCAGTCGGGGAGCTTGACCCGGTAGTCGTTCACCGCTCCCTGCTTGAACTTCGCGAACGTTTCCTCCACCTCGGCGCTGTAGTCGGCCTCAGCTTCGTACCTGGTGACCCGGACCCGGCTCCCCCTGATGTGGACGCAATACTTCACCTCTGCGAGAGCGTCCTTGAGCTCGCGCGTCTCGGCCGCAAGCGACGTAAAGCCATCAGACGCAACATGTTCCGTCAGGTACTCGCGGAACGCGCGGAAGCCGTGCGATGTCACGTCTAGGGAGGGGAGCTCCTCCGCCAGAGATGTGACGGCAGCGCAGTAGATCTCGACGGCGTCCAGGAACCAGCGTTCCTTTTGGTACTTGTAGTGGAGCTTCTCCGCCCACGCGAGATGCTCGCGCATCTTCTGCATCTTCTGGGCGAACTCTTCGAGGGCTTCGAATACCTCCTTCTTCTCGAGGTCGCGCAGGACCTCGTGGCGATAACGCACCGCCGAGACGTCATGCAGCGGCGCATAGAAGAAGGGCTTGAGGTCGTACTCCTCGCGGCCGGACGTCATCGACTCCAGTACCTGATCGAGGTTCAGGTCCGCGAAGAAGTCGGGCTCTTTCGACCCGTCGACAGCGACGCTGCTCGCCGGCTGGTCGAAGAGGATGCCGTGGAATCGCACGGTAGAAACTCAGCTCCAAGGAGGACGAGTCGGGGCCACGACGGCGGACCAGTCCCCACCGCACCTATCGGAAAGGCGAATCCAGCTCGAGTGATCGCGGCGCGTCATCATCAGCTTCCACCGTTCGGTAGAAGCCATCAGCCGCTGGGGCGGTTCAGGCGGGCTTCATCGCCTTACGCAGATGCTACCGGGCCGACTCGCCCCGTCGACGGGTGCCAGACTCGTCCCAGACGTTGCCGAGCCACCGCGGCGTCTCGCTCCAGCCGCGTTCGAGGTCGCGCATGATCTCCTCGACAACGGGCGGTAGTAGCAGCGGGGGATCGTGATCGGCGAGGTCGACGAACGTCAGATCAACGGACTCGAGATCGCCGGTCGGCTCGGCCAGGAAGATCAGGTTCAGATCGGCCCTGCCTTCAAGCCATAGGAGGTAACGGTGAGTGATGTTGCTCTTGCAGGGGTGGAGGCGACGGCGGTGATGACCCCGCAGGTGGCGGCGAACGGGTCGCAGGATCTGAACGGGCTGCGCGAGTCGTTCCGGACTTTCCGCCGTGGAATCGCGGGACACCGCCCCTTGCAAGTCTCGCAAGCCTGAAAGAGATCCTCGAAGCAGGGCGGTAGCACCTGGGTCCCTCCTACGCACGGCGAGAGATTCGTGCGGGTGGTCACGCGCGTTTGGGCGCTCAGATCTTGGCGGTGTCCTGGTCCGCCCGGTTCGAGGGACTACACTTGCCGTAGCTTGACCAGCAGGCGATGAGGCCCGCCATGACCCGTGGCTCTCAGCCGCTGATGGCCTCTACCGAGTCCAAGCGTCAAGTCCAAGTCCCTTGGTTGACATTTTCAATTACGACCTCGTCGAGGCGCTGAGACGGCCCGGTTGCCCGCTGTGCCGCGCGCTCTTCCTTGACGAACGGCGGTGGGTTGATTCGTTCTGGCGAGAGGGGAAGCAGGACTCCGGTACACGCAAGCGTTTCTTCGAAGCGGGTGGCTTTTGCCGCCGCCATGCCTGGTTTCTCCACGGCCTAGTGGCCGCCGAAGGGAGTGGGGCGGCAATCGCCGACGTGTACGGATGGCTCGCCGGCTATGACCTCCGCTGGCTCGAAGAGATCAGGCGGAGCCTCGACGATCGGAAGCGCCCTCGAAAGGCTTCGGTATTGAAGCGGCGCCGGCGTTGCCCGGCGTGCGTGGCCGCGGCAGAGGCGAACGAGCGCAAAGTGCATTTCTTCGTCGAGGCCCTCGCCGAGCAGCCGGTGCGCGACGCCTACAGGCGATCCCAGGGCTTGTGCTTCTTGCACCTGGCTGCATCGGTCGAGCACTCACTCGCAACTGAAGGTTCCGAGTTGGCGCGCTTTCTGCTGGACGACTGGCGCGCGCGGCTGACGGAGGTGCGCTCCGAGCTGGCCGAGTACGACCGCAGGCGCGACTACCGCTACGCGGCCGAGCCGAAAGGAAGCGAGCAGCGGGCGTGGACGGAGGTGATCCGCCGCTACGTGGGCGAGGACTTCAGCTAGGCGACGGGCTCAGGCGAACGCCGAGCGATCTCTTGAAGCGGGTTGCGGCGACACCCGGGTCGCATTGTTGCATCGGGAGCTCGAGGAACCCGCGCTAAAGCAAGCTGGCCGTACAGGCACGAGCTCAAGGGGCCGGAGATGACAGCCCGGCTATGTCCGCCCGCGCTGATCGACGGCCGCGTCTTCGCGGCGGCCCAGCCAGGCGGCTGCACCAGTCGCGCTCAGCGGTGGCGCCCGCGGGTCCGACGCGCCTCCCGCTGGCGGAGATATGCCTGCGGAACGGCGGTGATCCCGAAGAAGAGGAGCACCGCCCAGATGATCAGTGCGCTGGGCGCGAGCGCATACCCGATGATCGCCCCCGGCGATGAACATCGCGGCGGCCCACAGGATCGTGCCCGTCTCGCGCTGCGCGTTCGATCGCTCCGACATCAGCGGGGGAACCTCGTGATTCGCGCTCCCCCGCCCGCTGCCGTCGGGCAGGGACGAAGCGAACGACTGGCGCCAAGAGCACTGCCAACACCGACGAGTTCCCCAATCCCAGCAGGACGATCCAGAGCGTGTCGAGTGCGGGCGCGAGCAAGAGTCCGAAGACGGCGATGGTGGCGCTGATCAGGCCGGTCCATACGACCTTCGCTTCCGCTCCGCTTGCCGCACGAGCCGGCCGCTCCTGCCGCCGCTCGAGCTCAGTCGCGCGAGCAGAAGGGCCCGTTCCTGCTCGCCCTCGAGCGGGTCGAAGCCTCTGAGTCTGAACGGTGGCCACGACAAGCATGGCCACCAGGACGATGAGAAGCGTGTCGTGCACGGAACCTCCTTGACGGTCTCGACTGGATAGAGGCCATCAGCCCCGAAGGAGCGGTTCCGCGCGGAGCCTCATCGCGCTGAAGCGTGAGTCTAAACCGCACTGCCGCTCAATTGCACGGCGTCCTCGACGTTCGCTGTGGGTAGTGATCCAGCTTGCCGCCGGATCGAGCCGCAACGCGCCGCCAACGCGATCCTTTCGCGCCGCTCGGTCAGACTAGGCTGGCGGCTGCCAGATGTTGCCGAGCCAGCGTGGGACCGTCGGCCAGCCGTCCGCCGCGTCGCGAGCGATCTGATCGAGCAGCGGAGGCAGGACGCCCTCGGCCGCGGCGGGATCGACGAGTCCGACACGGCGCCCTTCCAGCCGCTCCTTGATGGAGGCGAGGAAGATCAGGTTGAGATCCTGCAGCTTGTAGGGGGCGACAACCTCTGCGACGTACAGCAACCGCTCCGGCTCGACGAGGAGGCCGGTCTCCTCTCGGACTTCGCGAACGAGTCCGTCATGGACGTTTTCCCATCGCTTCAGGCCACCGCCGGGAAGGGCCACGTGTGGCGATCCTCGCCGACGCTCCTCGGTGACGACGAGCCGGTCGTCGATGAACATGACTGCGCGGACCTCGACTCTCACCGGCGCTAGTACTCCATGAGAAGCCTTAGCCCGCTCGGATGAGCGCTTGCTCCCCGAAGCGCCGGCGCGCCTCGTCGATCTCCTGCTCGGCGGTCGCCCGGTCGGCCCAGCCCTCGATGGCCGTGACCGTGTCAGGCTCGAGCTCCTTGTAGACGGCGAAGAAGTGGGCGATCTCGTCGCGCATCCGGGCCGAGAGATCGTCCAGCTCGTTGACCTCGCGCCACTCGGGATCGTGGAGGGGAACGCATAGCACCTTGTCGTCGATCCCGGCCTCGTCGCGCATCTGGAAGAGTCCGATCGGCCGCACGTCGATCCGGCACCCGGGAAAGGTCGGCTCGCTGACCAGGACGAGTGCGTCCA
>Ga0137368_10009228_pt1 | contig 10097 bp, 7 predicted proteins | sample SagtaG_13_FD_104917 | JGI IMG/M metagenome (GOLD analysis project Ga0137368, IMG submission 104917) | Vadose zone soil microbial communities from Sagehorn Ranch, Mendocino, California, USA - Sage1_L_100_16 metaG | ecosystem: Environmental > Terrestrial > Soil > Vadose zone | place: USA...
GGACAAGCCCGAGAACAAGATCGCCTGGAAAGATGCGTGCGCCGCCCTGGGTGCCATGCCGCTCACCAAGCGCGGCGTCAATACGCGGAACGACGGGAAGGCCAAAGGCTTCACCAACGAGGGTGTCGGCGGCGTGCAGATGGCCGCCGTCTCGGTGGACATCGAAACCGGCGTCGTGAGGCTCGACGAAATGGTCGCCGTCCAGGACTGCGGACTCATCATTAATCTCAAGACGGCCGAGAGCCAGGTTTACGGCGGCCTGATCATGGGCATCACCTACGCGCTCTTCGAGGAAGCCGTGTACGATCCCAAGGCAGGACGAATGCTGAATGCCGACATGGAGTTTTATCGGCTGGCCGGGATCAAGGACGTCGGCAAACTCAAAGTCCACATGATGACCGGCAAGGGCTACGATGAGCGTGGCGTCATTGGCCTCGGCGAGCCGCTGGTCATATCGCCCGGGGCAGCGCTTGGAAACGCGGTCGCTAACGCCATCCGCGTGCGAGTGCCGAATCTGCCCTTGACGCCGGACCGCGTGATCACGGCCTTGCAGAAAGGAGGTGTTGCCGCATGAAATCGTTTGAATACGCCGCGCCGAAAACCTTGAAAGAAGTCAGCGCGCTCCTGAGCGAGAAGTGGGGTGAGACCGATATCCTCGCGGGTGGCACGGATCTGGTGACGTCGCTCAAGCAACATCTCACCTCCCCGAACCGGGTCGTCAGCCTGCGAAACATTTCCGAACTCAAGGGCATTGAGATCGAGCGGAAAACACTCCGCCTTGGCGCCATGACGACCCTGGGCGAGCTGGCCGAGAACAAAGCCGTCCGGGAAAACTTCTCGGCGCTGGTCAGCGCCGCTCAAGGCGTGGGCAGTCCGCAATTGATGTCCGTTGGCACGGTGGGGGGCGACCTCTGCCAGCGCCCGCGCTGTTGGTACTTCCGGAACGGGTTCGGCTTGTTTGGCAAAGAGGGCAGCACGTCATTGGTCCGCGAAGGGGACAACCGATACCACGCCATTTTCGGAACCGAGGGCCCGGCCTTGTTTGTCAGCCCGTCGAGTCTCGGCCCGGCCCTGCTCGCTCTGGAAGCCACCCTGATTGCCGTCGGGCCGAAGGAAAGGCGGCGAAAGATTCCGGCCGCGGAATTCTTCCGGGCACCGAAAAACGAAAATGAACGCGAGACGGCACTCGCGCCGAACGAAATCCTGGTCGAGATCGAGATTCCCCTGCGGGGTCTGAGAAACGGCACCTACGAGGTCCGGCATCGACACGGTTTGGACTGGCCTTACGTAACCGCGTCGGTTGCCTACGAATCGAAAAGCGGAGTCGCCTCGGGCGCCCGCGTGGTGCTCGGCCATGTTGCGCCGGTTCCGTGGTCGGCCGGAGCCGCGGCAAAAGCATTGAACGGTTCGAAGGCGGACGCCACCGCGGCCGCCCGCTGTGGCGAGGCGGCCACACAAGGCGCAAAGCCGTTGAGCGAAAACGGTTACAAAGTTCAACTCGTGAAGGCGGCCGTGAAGCGGGCCGTGCTCGCCGCCGCCGCGGCCTAGGCCGGATCGACCATGGATCCTTCCAGCACCGCTGCGAAGTTGCAAATTCCCTGCCGCCATCTGCGCAGCAAGGAAATGTACTATCAATCGCCCGGCCGGGCGGAGGACGAGTTTTCCGGCGGCGTCTATTGGTGCGGAAAGACGCATGAGAACTTCGGGCCTGACGCCCAGCCGGTGACCAAATCCGAGTGTTGCGCCGGGCGTCTCTGTTATGTAGGTTAGATCCGATTTTGCGGTAACCAACAAATGATAAGCTTATGAAAATAAAGTTCAGTCTCGCGGTTCTCACGCTGGCAGCATTGACCACGTCGATGGCCAGGCGGTCCGAGCCCACTATTTCCGGCGATTACCTGGAAGTGCGGTCGTGCGATGTTTACACCGGGTCCTGTTTTGCCAATGCCGAAATGAACCTGGCCGGCAGAGAAGGCATCCTGGTCTGGTCTGTCCGTGAGGGCAGTTGGAAGGGAACCTCATTGGACGGCCTGAGCGTCATTGCGGTGGTCCGCACCGACGGCACGCTGGGCGACCTTCAGTACCAGCCACGCACCGGGAAGGCGGTCCTGATCATCGATGAGAAGGCGGACACGAAGCAACGCGAGGCACTCACCGATTTCGCCCGGTCGGTGGCAGGCAAGCTGGTCGAGCAAGTCGTTGATGTGCGGACGGCGCCTATTCACGCAAACATTGGCACTTGCACGAAAGCCGGCTGCGCGTCCGTAGTGGCGGGCCGGCTCGTGGAAATCAACACGCGTTGTCTCGGCGGCAACGATCACTTCTGCGGCAACGAGGAGACGTACTACCCGCCGCTGACAAGCGTGGAACACGCCCAACCGGCGTTTACGGAACTGGCGACATTCAAAGGGGCCGGGCTCAATCTTACCTGGCAATCAACGGGCCAACGGAGCGCTTTCCTGGCAAGTTTCTCCCGGTAGTCAAAGCCACGCCCTTCACCGAATCTCTGCTGCCCGACGCCCGCGGCGCGGCGGACGAATCTAGGCCGACGCTTCACAGTGGCGGCTGCCGGGTTCCTGGAGAGGGAACACCTCCAACATTTTGGCGTGAGTTGAGACTATAACGAAAAAAACGAACGCCGAACATCGAACTTCGAAGTCCCGCCCGCCCCACACTGTTCGGCGTTCGGCGTTCGGTGTTCCGTGTTCGGCGTTTCTGCTTCAGGCGCAGCCGCCACGGTCTTCCGAGCGCGCCTTGGACCAGGAACCGGTTTGTCGTCTCCTCGACATCGAAGCCACGCCGCCCAATCGAGGACGACGACGAGGACGAAATGGCAGTTCACGGAATCCCGGTCTGGCGATTGACATCGGAAGCTCCGCCACTAGATTCGGCCCACCATGTTGAGACCGTCCGCCAATTCAGCCATTCGCCTCCGCGGCGTCCGGCATAACAACCTGAAGAATTTCGACCTCGACCTGCCGTTCAACCGACTCATCGTCATTACCGGCCTGAGCGGTTCGGGCAAGAGTTCGCTCGCGTTCGACACGCTTTTTGCCGAAGGCCAGCGCCGGTACATCGAAACGTTCTCACCGTACGCCCGGCAATTCTTCGAGCGGATGGACAAGCCAAAGGTGGACAGCATCGAGGGCATCCCGCCCGCCATTGCGATCGAACAGCGCAACGCCGTCCGGACCACACGCTCGACGGTCGGCACGATCACGGAGATATGCGATTACATGAAGCTGCTTTGGGAGCACATCGCACAGCTCTACTGCCGCCAGTGCGGCCAGGCGGTACGCAAGGACTCGCCGCAGCAGATCTGGGACGTACTCTGGAGCTCCGGACTCCAAACTCCCGATTCCGAAGCCTTGATCGCCTTCGACCTGCCGCTCGCCGGGACGCTCTCGGTCGAAGAGTGCCTCGGACTGATCACTCGACAAGGCTACCAACGGTTGCTGCTCCGGACTCCCGGAACAGGGTCTCGATCCATCGTTGAGCCGCGTTTTGAATTGAACGAAGCGATCACTCCTTTTGGAAGGCAGCCGTCGTTGACCGCCCCGTTCGAAATTGTCCGGATCGACGAGGCGGTTCCCCGCCTGAAGCAACTGAGGCCGGAGACGCTCACCGTCATTCAGGATCGCATCAAACTCGCGCACGAAAATCGCGCCCGCTTTGTCGAGGCCTGCGAACAGGCCTACCACTTCGGCAAAGGCAAACTCGCCGTCCACGCGCTGAGCGGTTCATTGGAAATTCCCCGTTCGGAGTTCCGCCCTGCCCATTACTTTTCCAACCGCCTCCACTGCGCGTCGTGCGACATCGAATATCGCGAGCCGTCCTCCGCCCTGTTCAGCTTCAACCATCCTCTCGGCGCCTGCCCAACCTGTCGCGGCTTCGGACGCGTCATCAGCATCGATTACGAGCTTGCGGTGCCGGATCGTTCGAAGACTTTGGCGGAAGGCGTTGTTCGACCGTGGCTGACCGGTCATGGGCTCGAATGTCAGGACGACCTGATCAAGTACTGCCGAATTCGCAAGGTCCCGATGGACGTTCCGTTCGAGAGGCTGCCGAAGAAATGGCAGGACTGGGTCATTAACGGCGACCCCGGTTACGGTCAAGACGAAGACCACGAATGGCCGCGGGCGTGGTATGGAGTCAAGGGCTACTTCCGCTGGCTCGAATCGAAGGCCTACAAAATGCACGTCCGCGTCCTGCTCTCGCGCTATCGTTCGTACGCGCCCTGTCCGGATTGTCGCGGGCAGCGATTCCAGCCGGAGGCCTTGCTTTACAAGGTGCGGAACGTGGAGGTTGGAATCCGGAATGAACCGAACGCTCGATTGCGTGCGGAACCTTCCGCATCCCGAACCCCGAATTCCGAACTAAGCCTCGCCGACTTCTATCAGCTTCCCATCCGCGACGCGTCGGCCTTCCTTGAACAAATTGCCGCGAAGTACCGACCCCAACCCGCCGATCCCATTGGCCTGGTTTTGAACGAAGTCCGCTCCCGCCTGGGGTACCTCCGGGAGGTCGGGCTCGGTTATCTCACGCTGGATCGTCCAACTCGCACACTTTCGGGCGGCGAAACCGAGCGGGTCAACCTCACGACCTGTCTCGGCACGCGCCTGGTGAATACACTGTACGTCCTCGATGAGCCCAGTGTCGGGCTGCATCCGCGCGACACGGGACGCCTCATCCGAATTCTCGAACAACTGCGGGACCTTGGGAACACCGTGCTGGTCGTCGAACACGAGGCCAGCGTCATTCGTGCCGCGGATCAAATCGTTGATCTGGGCCCCGGTCACGGCGAAGGCGGAGGCCACGTCGTCTTCCACGGGAGCTATTCCGAGATCCTCCAGTCCAAAGAGTCGCTGACCGGCCAGTACCTGACGGGCCGAAAGCGGGTTGTAATACCCAGGCGGCGTCCGGTGCCGCGTCCTGCCAACGACTCGGCACCCGAGCCGGTCAGGAATCCAGAAGATGCCGCAAGCACATTCAGACTCCCGTGCCTCATCCTCCGCGGTGCATCCTTGCACAATTTGAGAAATCTCACGGTGCCAATCCCATTACGCCGCCTGGTCTGCATCACCGGTGTCAGCGGGTCCGGCAAGACGACACTGGTGCGCGAAGTGCTGCTTCCAGCTCTGCAAGCCACGCTCAAATCCCAGGCCGCAGACCGCGTAGCATCGGACCGATTCGAGGACGAGAATGAGGACGATTCGCCCGCCGCCATTAAGCGACAACCCTCCAGCACGCTCAGCGGCTGCGAACATCTGCGCGCTGTCGTTCTCGTTGACCAGTCGCCACTGGGCAAAACCCCGCGTTCCAATCCCGCCGTTTACATCGGCGCCTTCGACGACATTCGCGACTTCTTCGCCCAAACCGACGCCGCAAAACAGCGCGGCCTCAACGCCAGCGCGTTCAGCTTCAACTCTGCTCAGGGCCAGTGCGAACGTTGCCGTGGTGCCGGCTTCGAGAAAATCGAGATGCAATTTCTCAGTGACGTCTTCATCCGGTGTCCCGCCTGCGACGGCCGCCGTTATCGCCCGCACATTCTCGAGGTGAAGCTCGCTGACAGCCGGCGCAAGAAGGCGTCCGCACCACACCCGGCACGTCGCGCGCGCAAGGCAGATCCGAATACATCTGGCCTCCTCAGGCCGGCGGCCAAGGACTGGAGTATCGCCGATCTCCTCGAAGCGACCGTGGATGAAGTCATGGATTTTTTCGCGGGGTTCGCCGACTCGCGGCCGGCACAACGCGCGGTCGCGCGACTGCGCCTCCTGGAGGAGGTGGGCCTGGGTTACCTCCGCCTCGGCCAGCCCGTCAACACGCTCTCGGGCGGCGAAAGCCAGCGGCTCAAGCTGGTCAGCCATCTGGCGGAAACCAGCGCTGTCAATGCCGACCGATGGGCATCGCCTGTTCCTCTTACGGGTCAGCCGGAGAGCGGGAGTGACGCGACCCGCCCTCTCCCTCACGTACCTGACCCGCACCGCGGCCGACCGGATGAACCGACCCCGACGCTCTTCCTCTTCGACGAACCAACCACCGGACTCCACTTCGACGACGTGCGCGTGCTACTCAAGGTGTTTCAGCGCCTCGTGGACGCCGGCCATTCGGTGCTCGTCATCGAGCACAACCTCGAGGTCGTCAAATGCGCCGATTGGGTCATCGATCTCGGCCCCGAAGCGGGAGACGAAGGTGGCGAGATTGTGGCACAAGGAACGCCGGAAGACGTCGCCGCGTGCGAAAAAAGCCATACCGGCGCGGCCTTGCGCGAGGTTCTGGGTCTGACGACCAGGCGGACGCCAACTCCCCCTGTCGCCTCCGTGGACGCGGCGTCATAAGCGAATTCGCATGGCAGGGCACAGCGCGTGGTCCGGTGGAGCGTTTCGTTTGATTTCGCTTTTCCGTTGCTTGCGCGGTCCCGCATCGATTTAATCCCCCGCATGATTCACTGGCTACGCCCTTTGGTGGTCTATTTCCGACATCTGCTTCAACGGCGTTCGTTGGAACTGGATCACTCCCGCCTGGTCGGGATGTATTTGAACCGAACCAACAGCCGGGAACCGGGCGTTCCGACTTCCGACAAAAGCCGGGAGCGGAAGGACGGGAAGTTCGCGCAGAATCGGCAGCGTCATTGAGTCGTGAATGCCCGGATCAGCGTCGCCGTTTGACTTAAGCCTCCTTCTCCCCTTACTGCCTAAGCAGGAAGTAACGATGCGCCGACGGCAGGCCGTCTGGAACGAGTCGGCCTTAGACCTTAACCTTTGAACCTGCTTGCTGCTTACCCACCGAAAACGTCGGGGAACCGCGATGGGCGTATCGTTCGGCGCAGGATCGGTAGATGATGAAGGAGATGGCGCAGCCCAACAGGGCGACGAGCCAGGCACCAAAAATAGGCAGACACAGAATGCTGTAAAGCACCTCGTGCCAGATTTCCTCGTGGGGCATCAAATCATAGGCCAGCAATGCCGTCAGGGGTGGCACAAAAAGCGCGCCGAGCCAGAGATATCGGGCGTTGCGGGAAAGGATCGTTACTGGATTCCGGTCGTTCACAAAACATCGATCGGCTGGCGCGCCGGTTTTTAATATACACCAGAAATTCGCCACCGCTACCCTAGTCGCTTACCGGGTTTGGAGATGCCGCCGGAACCCGCCGGGAAGAACACCTGCAGCACGGAAAACAGATCCTGCCCGACTCATTTTTTCGAGCCTCCGGCTTTGCCGGCGGTCGCCGACGGCGGCACCGTGTTCCGAACTTTTGTCGGCCCGGGACCGGCGACGGAGTTTTTCCGGGCGACTTCTGCAATCGCGGCCAGGGAGAACTCCGTGATGTGTTCGGCGAGCTTCTCGATTTGCTCCCGATCGAAAGTCAGATCGGGAAAAAGCCGGCGAATGGCCGGCCGGCAGTGATGGTAGAAGACGACCTGGCTGACGACGCTCATTCCACATCGGCGAACCAGGTCTTGGGCGGCGGCGCGGCCGAGCAATTCGCGCATGATCGCCATCAGCGCGTCGGCCAGTTGGCGCAGTTCCGTGTGGACGAGTTCGTCGAGAGCGCGGGTCGGCTCAATCATCTCGCGCAGCATCAACCGGCCGTGACGCGCCTCGGGACCGCCGGAAAAAATCCGCAACAGGAACGACCGCACAAACGCCTTGAGGCGCACCGCAGGCGTGGCAATGGGCGTCAGGCCGAGGTCGGGCGGATACTTCCTCATCGCCAGGCGGAACGACTCCTTGAGCACCGCCGCGTAGAGGGACTCCTTGTCGCCGAAATGGTAGTTTACGGCGGCGATATTCGCGCCCGCTCGCTGAGAGATTTCACGCACCGTCGCCTTGTGAAAGCCGACGGCGGCAAACACTTCACCTGCAACTTCGAGCAACTGCTCGCGCGTGCCGGACCGGACCGGCGGTGCCCCGACGGCAGGCGGCTTTGGGCGCATGGTTTAAATGTCTATTTAAAACGAATGTTTGACAAGCCAATTGCTTCGTATTATCTGCTCCTGACGCGCAAACAACCGAAAGGAAAAATCGTGGCATTCAATCGAGTACCGATCCGGGACGCGATCCTGCTGGCCGCGATCCTGGCGACCGGCTGCTCGTCGAAGCAGAACGGCTTGTTTCAAGGCTATCTCGAAGGCGAGTTTGTTTACGTTGCTTCGCCGCTGGGGGGTTTGCTGACAAATCTGGTGGTCGCGCGTGGCGCCGAGGTAACGAAGGGACAACTCCTCTTTGAACTTGAACGCGACGCGGAATCCGCCGCCGTGCTGGAAGCGGCCCAGAAATTGTCGCAGGCGAAGGCGCGGCTGGAGGACCTGACCAAAGGCAAACGCCCGACCGAGATCGCCGCGCTGGAGGCGCAGCTCGAGCGGGCGAAGGCGAACCTGCGACTGTCCGAGCTCGAACTGAGTCGCAGTATCAAGCTGCGGGACGACAACGTCATTTCACCCGACGAACTGGACCGCGCCAAGGCGCGCCGCGACGCCGATCAGGCGCAGGTGGCGAGCCTGGTGGCTGAACTGGAGACGGCCCGCCTCGGGGCACGCGAGGGCGAAATCGAAGCGGCCAAAGCCGAAGTGCAGGCGCTCGCGGCGGCACTTGCCAAAGCGGAATGGTCGCTGAACCAGAAGAAGCAGTTCGCGCCGGCCGACGCGCGGGTGCACGACACGTTATACCGCGTCGGCGAGTGGGTCGCGCCCGGCAATCCCGTCGTATCGCTCCTGCCGCCCACGAACACCAAGGTGCGCTTTTTCGTTCCCCAGACCGAGCTGGCTTCGGTCAAGATCGGACAGAGGGTGAGCGTCACGTGGGATGGCGCGGCGACGCCCTATGGCGCAACAATCAACTACATCTCGACGCAAGCCGAGTTCACGCCGCCCGTCATTTACAGCCAGGAGAACCGGGCGAAGCTGGTTTTTATGGTTGAAGGGATCTTCCCGCCCGCGCAGGCAAACGAGCTGCGCGTCGGCCAGCCGGTGGACGTCCGGCCGGAGCGGGCGGCCAGGTAACGGACATGAACGCGGGCGACTTCGTCATTGACGTGCAGGGCGTCACCAAGCGATTTGGTGGCCGCGCGGTCGTCAACAACATCGCCATGCAGGTAAGGCGCGGCGAGATTTACGGGTTTCTGGGCCCGAACGGCAGCGGCAAGACGACCTTTCTGCGGATGCTTTGCGGCCTGCTGACGCCCGACGCCGGCAGTGGCCGTTGCCTCGGCTTCGACATTTGCAAGGAATCCGGCGAGATCAAAAAGCACGTCGGCTACATGACGCAACGCTTCAGCTTTTACGAAGACCTGAGCATCGAGGAGAACCTGGATTTCATCGCCTGCATCTACGGCGTGCGGGACCGTGCGGCGGCCGTTGAGCAAGGTCTGGAACGCCTCGGGCTGGCGCCCCGCCGGAGGCAACTGGCGGGCGAACTGTCCGGCGGTTGGAAGCAACGCCTCGCGCTGACCGCCTGTCTGATCCACGAGCCGCAACTGCTGCTGCTCGACGAGCCGACTGCAGGGGTGGACCCCAAGGCCCGCCGCGATTTCTGGGACGAAATTCACCGGCTCGCTGCGGGCGGGCTCACCGTCCTGATCACAACTCATTATATGGACGAAGCCGAGCGTTGTCATCGGCTCGCGTACATCGCTTACGGAAATCTTCTCGCGCGCGGAACCGTGGATGAAGTCCTCAAAGGCGCCGGCCTGACGACCTGGGCGGTGACGGGTCCGAATTTGCAGCAGCTCGCCAACGCCATCCGTGGGCTGGCCGGCGTGGAGCAAGTCGTCGCCTTCGGCACCACGCTGCACGTGAGCGGTCGCAACGGGGCGCAACTCCGCGAGAGTGTCCGTCCCTGGATGAGCGGTGAGTATCGCTGGCAACAGATCGAACCCGGCCTGGAAGACGTGTTCATTGGCCTGATGGAAACAGCCCAGGACAACTTCTCATGACATTCCTTGGGTTCAGCCTGCGCCGCTTCGGGGCGGTCGTCGCCAAGGAATTCATCCAGATGCGGCGCGACCGGCTAACCTTCGGAATGATGGTTGGCATTCCGCTGATCCAACTCGTTCTCTTCGGCTTCGCCATCAACGCCGACCCGAAACATCTGCCGAC
>Ga0137368_10009229_pt1 | contig 10096 bp, 13 predicted proteins | sample SagtaG_13_FD_104917 | JGI IMG/M metagenome (GOLD analysis project Ga0137368, IMG submission 104917) | Vadose zone soil microbial communities from Sagehorn Ranch, Mendocino, California, USA - Sage1_L_100_16 metaG | ecosystem: Environmental > Terrestrial > Soil > Vadose zone | place: USA...
GATTTTACGAAGGCCACGGATTCGGACGGGCGAAAGCGTATCTGAAATGGCTCGGTCAGAGCTAACGTAGCTCGTCGCCAAGCCCTAGGCCCGACCGCTAAGCTGCGGCGGCTGTCTGGAACGCCTTGATCGGCTCCCCGAAGCATTCCGGCCGGATCACCTGCGCGTGCATCAGAGGCGGCACCTCGCCGACAGGCGGAATCTCGCCGACCTCGTAGACCTCTTTGAGGCTGACCATGGGTGTCTCCTTCGGACATGTAGCTGAGGCTTTCAAGCCGCAGAGAGCGACTGCGCCGATTACGCTATCACGCCGTAGAAGCTGTCAGCAATGAGTGCACAACGCGCACCCAGGATGATGCGGTCGGCTTAGAGCCTGAGGTATCTTGACTACAGGAGATGTCGCAGTTTGAGTAAGGCCGTCATCTCGATCTGACGTATCCATTCGCCGCTTAGATTCAAAGTGGCACCTACTGCACGGAGTGAGCGGATGACGCCATCATCAAGTCCATAGCGCAAACGGATCACCTTCGCTTCGCGAGCTGACAAGCTGCTGATGGCTTCGTGCATTGCCTTACGCAAATCTTCCTGCTCAAGACCGACAGCATTTGGTGAGACTCGAAATACCGCCAGAAACAGGCGGCCTTCTCCAGCAAGCTTCGAGGCGGCGCGATTTACCACCACGCTACCCTGGTCGTTAGTCCCTCGGTAGCCCGAGTCCTCTCGTCGCGATGATGTTGCGCTGGACTTCGCTCGTTCCGCCCGCGATCGTCGCCGAGACGGTCTGGAGGTAGCCGCGGATGAAGCGGCCGCGGTTCGGCGCGTAGCGGTTCGCCGCCGAGTCTTTCTCGCCTGAAGCGCGGTCGAGCTGGCCGTAGAGGCCCGCCATCTTGACACCGGTCGCCGCCACTCGCTGGCTCAGCTCAGCAGCGTACAGCTTGACGGCGCTCGACTCCTGGTTCGGCACGAGGCCCCGGTTCTGGAGGGTGATCACGCGGTAAGAGAGCAGGCGCGCGGTCTCCGCCTCGATGCGCCGCTCCGCCAGTTCGTAAGCGATTGGCGATCGGTGATCGGAAATCGGAAATCGCGAACCTCCGTCGGCAGAGTACCGGTTGCCGATTTCCCTCGCGTGGCGAATGAGGTCCTCCACCGCCTGTCCTTGCGCAATCGAGGTGCCGATGCTGGAGCGCTCGATGTCGAGCGTGGTGGTCGCGACGTACCAGCCGCGGTTCTCTTCGCCCAGGAGGTCCTTGCGCGGGATGCGGACGTTATCAAAGAAGACCTCGCTGAAGCCGGGGATGTTGGCCATCGTGATCAGCGGCCGCACTGTGACGCCGGGAGACTTCATGTCGAGCAGGAAGTAAGAGATGCCTTTGTGCTTCGGTGCACTCGGGTCCGTTCGTGCGAGCAGGATCATGCGCTGGGCGAACTGGGCGCCGGATGTCCAGATCTTCTGGCCGTTGACGATGTAGTCATCGCCGTCCTTCTCCGCGCGCGTCTGGAGGGACGCCAGGTCCGAGCCCGAGCCTGGCTCGGAGAAGCCCTGGCACCAGACGGCGTCACCCGAGAGGATGGCAGGCAAGTGCTCCCGCTTCTGGTCTTCGTTGCCATAGGCGATGATGGTGGGCCCAGCGAAGCCGATGCCGATGCCGCCGGGCCGCGGCGCGCGCGCCTTCGCCATCTCCTCGTTGAAGACGAACTGCTGCATGACGGTCATGCCTGCGCCGCCGTACTCCGCCGGCCAGGCGGGCGCTGTCCACCGCTTCGCCGCGAGCTTTTTCATCCACCCCTTGTAAAGCTCGGCGGCGGCCGGGCCTTCCCGCGCCGCGATCTGCGCTGCCCCGCGCCCCTCGCCATCGCTGCCGTAGTCCGCCCGATACTCGGCGGCGAGGAACTCGCGCACCTCCTGACGGAAGGCGGCGTCTTCGGGTGAGTCACGAAAATCCATCGTCTCGCTCCGATCGTGTGCTGCAGGCAGCGTCTATTCTAACGCTAACGTGAAGGTCGCGGCTACCAGATGACCTCGACATCGTAGCGGGCGATGTTCGGGTCGGAGGTGAGGATCGGCAAACCCTCAATTTGCGCCTGTGCGATCAGTAGTCGATCGAACGGATCTCGGTGAATAGGCGGCAGCGCGCCAGCGCGAAGGGCATGGCTCAGCTCAATGCTTAGGGTCTGCAGGCTGTCCAGCGCGATTCGCGAAGGCACCCAGTCACCGGGCTCCGCGTCCTCCAGCATTAGGCGGCCCTTCGCATACTTGATGCCGATCTCCCAGGCACTGGCTACACTGACGTAGACGTCGTTGGCTTCGTGACCAATCAGGTCGAACGCGCGCCTGGATAGCTTCGGAACGTCGAGGTTCCACCAAAGGAAGACCTGTGTGTCAAGAAGCGCCCTCACATATATTCTTCGAACTCAGGCAGTGGGTCATCGAAGTGCGGGCTAATCCAACCTTTGCCCGCATCGCGACCTGGCACTCGTCTGGTCGGCCGGGGTGTCACCGGCCCCAACTCCGCTACGGGTTTTCCCGCGTTCGCGATGATAATGCGTTCGCCAGCTTGCACTCTTCGCAAAAGGCGCGAGAGGTGCGTTTTCGCTTCGTGGATATTAACCGTCGTAGTCATCACACGTACTTTTCGAATTCAGGGATCGGGTCATCCCAATCAGGACCAACGAGGACGAGACCCTTGTCGATTCCCAAAGGCCTTCGCTTGGGCCGCTCAGCATGAGGAACGAGGTCGGCGACCGGCTTTCCCGCCCTCGCTATAACGATCCGCTCCCCTGCCTCCACCCGCGCTACGAGCTTCGAGAGGTGGGTTTTGGCTTCGTGCACGTTCACTGTAGTCATCGTGTAAACATAGTAGACTAAGCAGTGGACTAAGTCAACGCCTCTCTGTGGTAAGTTACACCGGAGACAGATCCGGCCGCCCTGCCAGGGTTGAGCCTGGCTCGACCTCAGTTGACGCTGAAGGTGGGGGCGAAGGGATCAACGATGGCTTCGTGTGCGGCCTCGAAGAAGGCGATGAGCAGCTCAAATTTTGCGGCCTCGGCGCCGTGGCCGTCGTGGCGGCGCTCTTCGGCCACCTGCCGCAGGTCTGCGATGAGGTCGGGGATTTCGGCGGCAATCTCGGCCCGCTCTTGCTCGTACCAGTGATGGGGACAGGACATTCGATTACCCTCCGTTACGAGGGTAGCGGATCGGCACGCGAACTCTAAGGGGTAAATGGCACTCCGTATATCGTGGGCCGATTGGACCGTTTTCCTTCAGCCGAGCGCCTACTCTCTCGGCAGCCCCAAACCCCGCTGCGCCACGATGTTGCGCTGCACCTCGCTCGTCCCGCCTTCGATAGTGTTGGCCACGTTGCGGATGTAGGAGTACTCCATGCGGCCTTTCATGGCGGCCCACTTGCTGCTACGTGTGAGCTGTCCGTACATCCCCATCAGCCGCACGCCCGTGTTGGCGATGCGCTGGTTCAGCTCCATCGAGTAGAGCTTCACCGCTGACGCCTCGTAGTTCGGGATCATCCCCTTCGACTGCATCGAGACGACGCGCGAGGAGAGGCTCATCGCGACTTCCGTCTCCAGGTAGCGCTCCGCCAGCTCCGTCCGAAGCGCGGGGTCCGACTTGATGCGGACGACGCCGTCGCTCTGGTTCTCGCGCGCGAACCTGACAAGGTCCTCGACGTTCTGCTGCTGGCCGACGGCGGAGCCGATGTTCGAGCGCTCGATGTCGAGCGTCGTGACGGCCTGGTACCAGCCGCGGTTCTCCTCGCCGACGAGGTTCTGGGCGGGGATGCGAACGTTATCGAAGAACACCTCGTTGAACTCGTGCGTGCCGGCCATGTTCATCAGCGGCCGCACCGTGACCCCGGGCGAGTTCATCGGCACGATGAAGTAGGAGAGCCCCTTGTGCTTGGGTACATCGGGGTCAGTGCGGGCGAGCAGAAGCATGTACTGCGAAAGATGGGCGAGGGTCGTCCAGATCTTCTGGCCGTTGATAACGTAGTCGTCGCCGTCCTTCACTGCCCGCGTCTGGAGCGATGCCAGGTCGGAGCCGGAACCGGGCTCGGAGAAGCCCTGGCACCACATCTCTTCGCCGGCGAGGATCTTCGGGATATGCTTCTTCTTCTGCTCCTCGCTGCCATAGATGATGATTGTGGGCCCGATGACGGCCACGGCCAGAGCCCCGATGAAGATCGGCGCGGGTGCCCGCATGCGCGCGGTCTCCATGCTGTAGATGAACTGCTCCATGATGGACATGCCCGCGCCGCCGTATTCCTTGGGCCAGGCGGGCGCCACCCACCCCTTCTGGGCCACCTTCCTGCGCCAGGTGAAGAGGTGTCCGGCCTGCTCGAAGAAGCTCACGTCGCCGCCGCGCAGCTCTTTCGGGCATTCGTTCTCGATGAATTCGTGGACTTCCTTGCGGAAGGCTTCTTCCTCAGGTGTGAATCGAAAGTCCATGGCGGCTCCCTTCGGTCGCAGTCTGTCGGTTTTTAGCTATCGGTCGGGCATTCCGGATGTGAACCCCCTACGGCCAAGGTGATGATACGGGGACTCTAACGTGCGCGTCAAGGTTGATAACCGCTGTAGGGGCTGAGCAACTGCGATGTTTCGGTCGGCGAAAGGTTCCCAACTCGTTCGTGGCCGGCTGCCGGGTAGGGCAGTTGCTCAGCCCCTACGTCCCGCCTTCCAGGGTACCGGCGTTCTCTTCCTCGCGCTCCGCTGCCAGTAGCAGCGCGTCCTTCATCGCCAGGTCGGGCTCGGTGGCGGCCCAGGCGCGATACAGGCTTGCGCCCGCGCGCTCCAGCGTCGCAAGCAGCGCCTTCTGCTCGCTCTCCGGCTGCTCCGCGAAGAGGGCGGCGAGGACCTCCTGCGGCGTCTGGCGCGGAGGCAGCACGATCTGCGTCTGCGTCACCAACGCGACGAGCCGGTCCTCGACCGTCACGCGGGTCTGCCAGACCAGCGTCTGCTTCCCGCGATGCAGCGGGACGCACTCGCCGGCGATCGTCTGACCCGTCCGCGCCGCGGCGAGGAAGTTCGTCTTCGACTCGATCGTGGTCGTGCCGGCGCGGGGTGGGAGGTTGAGCGAGGTGGCGACGCCGCCGAGGGTGTCGGCGAACGCCATGATGGCGCCGCCGTGCATGATCCCGGGCACCGTGCACAGCTCCTCGCCCACATCGAGCTCGGCTCGCACGCGCTCCGGTGTGACCTCCAGAAAGCGAATGCCGAGCGTGTCGGCGAAGAGACCCTTCAGCCGCTCCTGCATCGCGCTCGCAGCGTTTGTTCTCGTGCCATCCGTCATCGCTGGTAATCCCGCCAGTCCCGTTTTGTCCCGTTTGTCCCGTTTTGCTCCGTTTGTTCCTACGCCCCGGCGATGTCGCGGGCGTGCTGGTCCACGTGGGCGATCGCAATCATCGTGACGACGTCGGCCAGCGGGCCGGTCACGCCTCCGGCAGACTTGATCGGCTGGCTGAGCAGTGAGTCGTCCGCTTGCTCGAAAGCCGCGATCGTAGTCGCCCGGTTCTGTTCGAACTCCGCGATCAGCTCGTCTACGGTCATCTGGGCGCGCTTCTCGACCTGGCGCTCGTTGTAGTCGTCGATCCCGCCGCGCACGGGGCGCGTGGCAGGCTCGGCGGATGCCTCGTTCGGCGCCTCCGCCGGCTTTGGCGACTGCGCCTCGCGCGCGACATCGACGAGGCGGGGGTACGTCCACTCGATGGAGGCGATGTGGGCGAGGATCTGGCGGCCGTTCCAACCGCTTTCGTAACGCCCACGCTCGAACGACTCAGGTGGCATTGCGCGCAGCTTCGAAACGATTTCGTCGCGGCTGGTGCGGAGCTTCGTTAGCAGCTCTGCTTTGGACACGGTCATGGGCAACCTCCTTCACCTACGCGAGGCCCGAGGTTCCCTCCAACGCCAGAGCATACCAACCTTCACGTAAAAGTCAAGTCGTTTTTACGCAAAAGGTAAAGTTCCCCGAATTTTTGGGCTTGACAAACTATGCGCCCTCGAATTTGATTAGCGAGAACCTCTCTTTAATAAAAACTATGGCCCCCAGAGCCTACCGTCTGCAGAAACGAGCCGAGGCTGTCGACAGCACTCGCCGCCGCATCGTTGATGCTGTCGTCGACCTGCACGGCGAGAAGGGCGTCCTGGCCACGAGCTGGGAGGAGATCGCACGCCGGGCCGACGTCGCACCGGCGACCGTCTACAGACACTTCCCCACGCTCGACGAGCTCGTCCCGGCCTGCGGCGGGCGAATCATGCAGATCACGGCGCCGCCCACGCCGGCGATCTTCACGGGACTGGAGACACTGCAAGAGCGCTTGGCTGCCCTTGTCCACGGCCTGTTCGATTTTTACGAGCGCGCGGACCGCTTCTTGGCGATGGCGCGCTGCGAGGCTGATAAGGTGCCGGCGCTCGCGGCCGGCCTGCGTGAGCAGGACGACGCGCATCTTGGTCTGGTGCGAGAGGCGTTAGGCTCTCCGGCGGGCGACGGCGAGGCGGTACAAATCGCGCGGGCCCTGACGGACTTCTTTACCTGGAAGGCGTTCTCGTCCACCGGGATGGCGAGCGGGGCGGCGGGTATTGTGTCCGATCTACTTCTGTCGCGGCTAACAAACAACCATTCGGATCAGGCTCAATAGTCAGGTCTAGTTCACAAGGAGGTCATCATGTCCGAAGTGCACGAAATTGCAGACGGCATCTACCGGATTTCGCACTGGGATGCTAATCTCGCGCCCGTGGAGTTCAGTCAGTTCCTGATAACCGGCGAGAAGCCGCTCCTGTTCCATACCGGCTCTAAAGGGCTCTTCCCGCAGACGTTGGAAGCCGTGAAGCAGGTGATCGATCCGTCGTCGCTCGCATACATCAGTTGGTCGCACCTGGAGTCTGACGAGTGCGGAGCGGTGAACGAATTTCTGAGCGCGGCACCGGACGCGGAGCTCGTGCACGGCCAGATCGGCGTCATGCTCAGCATCGACGACTTCTTCAGCCGCTCAGTCCGCGGCCTCGGCGACGACGAGGTCCTCGATCTCGGCGAGAAGAAGCTGCGGTTCCTGGTCACGCCGCACGTGCCGCACGCATGGGACGCGATCCTGGTGTTCGAGGAAACGACGCAGACGCTATTCTGTAGCGATCTGTTCACGGTATTCGGAAAGCCGCCCGCGATCACGGAGAGCGACGTCATCGAGCAGTCGATGGCGGCGCTGAAGCAGCTGCCCGGGTACCTGCCGATCGGCCCGCACACGGGAGCAGTGTTTGACCGGCTGATTGCGCTAAAGCCGAAGGTGCTCGCCGGGCACCACGCCTCCGCGTATGCAGGCGACGCGGTGCAGGCGCTGCGGGATCTAAAGGGTGAGCTGTTCAAGTTCGCGGGCGTGACGGCGTAGCGTTCGCCGTGCTTCGCCGCCTTCGGGCAGCGAGGTCTTCCCTCCTCCCGCCCCCCGTTCGTGCTGAGCCCGTCGAAGCATCCGACCCACGCCAGCGCAGGCTGAGTGCACGAAGCCGGAGCGCAAGCGACACAAAATGTCCCCTGCGCCAATATACTTCAGGCGGGGACTTCGCCTCGGAACTATCCCTACGGCTCTTCCCCCTCCCGACGCCTCCGCTCCGCCTCCCGCGCCTCTTCTTCTTCGCGGCGCTCACGCTCCTCCTGCGATTCGGCCAGCTCGATGGCGCCTTCTTCGCTGGTGCGCAGCTCGGCCGTGAGGCGCTCGCCGAGGACCGCATAGCGATCGATGCCAAGGTAATGCAGCGGGCGGAAGTCAGGCTCCTGCAATAGCCACGTCTCATCGAACGCATCCGCTTCCGCCTGCACGACCAGGACGCGGCCGACGAAGAGCGTGTGGTCGCCAATGCGAATCGCGTCCTCGAGCGAGCACTCCACGTGAGCGAGGCAGTGCTCGATCAGGGGCGCGCTGATCTTGGAGGCCCTGAGGGTGGAGAGCTTTGCCAGCTCCAGCTTGCCGACATCACCACCCGAGACAGCGCCGAAGTAGTGGGTGTGGTTCAGCAGGTCGCGGCCGGGAAAGTTGAGTGCGAACTCCTCGGCGAAGCGGAGCATGTCGTGTGTGTGTCGCGACGGGTTGACGGCGACGCCGATGAGGGGTGGGCGACGGGAGAGCAGCGCGGTCCAGATGGCCGGCATGACGTTCGTCTCGTTGTGGAAGCGCGTGGTGACCAGAACGACGGGGCCGCCGTTGAGAAGGCGGAGGGCGTCGTGCGGCTCGATCATGCGGCGCATCGTGAGTTGTCAGTCGTCAGTTATCGGTTATCAGTTATCAGCTATCGGTGATGAGATTATGCCATGAGGATTGCGGCAGCCGCCGGAAGTAAAGCCGTTAGCTCGAGCCGTCAGTAGCACCCGACTCCAACTGTGACTGCACGGCGGCCATAAGCCCGACCATCAGCTCCTCAAACGGAGCGTCTTCCGGACCGGTGAACGAGCGGCCGAGTCGGGAGCCGGCGATTGTCTGTAAGAGCAGCATGAATTCGGAGCACTCCGAGAGGTAGTCCATCGCGGACTCCGGGTCCGTCCTTACTTCGGCCAGCGCACAAGCCGAGATTAGCACTGACGCTAAGTCCATAACCGCGTCCAGCGCCCGTGTGGATGCGGGGCCGAACAGCCTAGAAGCCGCCCCATACCCGCCCAGCCCCGCCTCCGGCTGACCCCGGACCGGCGAGAGGCTCACGTCTCGAAGTTATAGGCAACTTAGGCCGTTGTAAAGGAAGTTATGGCAAAAAGTAGCGGTTATCAACAAAGTTCGGCCTCGCGTGAAGCATCCTTCCTCCGGGCGCACCCGTGCCGGGCGCCACCCGCGTGAGGCACACATCCCGCTCCCGAAGTGCGCTCTAGTAGGTGTTGCAGTGCGTGTACAATCGCCTGGTGGCGACTTTAATCGGCCGGGCAGAGACCGTTCTCATTCCGGCAGGCGCGTTCACGTTGGGCGACGACAACGGCCGCCCGGATGAACGCCCGGCGCATCGCGTAACGTTGTCGGCGTTCCACATGGCCGTGGTTCCCGTAGCGAACGGCGAGTACGCCGACTTCCTCGCCGCCACCGGTCACGAGCCGCCGCGCTTCTGGGATGATCCCGCGTTCAACCATCCACGCCAGCCCGTCGTCGGCGTGAGCTGGTTCGACGCCGTCGCCTACTGCGATTGGCTCAGCGGCGTCCTCGGGCTGCGCTTCCGTCTCCCGACCGAAGCCGAGTGGGAGAAGGCGGCGCGTGGCGGTGCTGAGGGCGCAAAGTACCCGTGGGGCGACGCGCCGTTCGACGGGTCCGACGGCCGCTTCCGGCAGGACGCGACTTGGCAGGTCGGCGCCGCGCCACCGAACGGGTACGGGCTCATCGACATCGGCTTCAACGTCCACGAGTGGTGCTCCGACTGGTACGACCCTGGCTACTACGCCGTCTCGCCGGAGAACGACCCGCAGGGACCGCCGCGCGGCGCGCCGGCAGCGCCGCATCTGCCCGAGCGCAAGTCGTCGCGAGGGGGGGCCTGGCGCCACGCCGTCAAAGTCAGCCGCTGCGCCGCCCGCAGCAGCATTCCGCCGGACTACCGCTACAACGACTACGGTTTCCGCCTCGTCCTCGCCGTCGAACCTTCCGCATAGAGGCGCCCCAAAGGCGCGTCTCCGCTCGCGAGCGCTCAACCCCCGCATGTAGCTGCAGACCTTCAGGTCTGCTCGCGAGCCTTCAGGCGAGAAGTCACCGGAGGCGCGCGTTGCCGGTCACGTGTTCGATTTCGCCTCTGCCTGGGGGTAAGACCAACAGGGGAAGTGGTAACTTAAGAGTGATGGAGGTTAGCCCATGCTGTTCAAACGAGACACAAAGACGATTGCACCCGAGAAGGCGCTCGCCGGCCGCGACCGCCCCGCCTTCGCGGTCCCCGAACGCCACGCCGTGCTGGGCACGCCGCTTCAGCCGCCGTTTCCGGAGGGGATCGAGACGGCAGTGTTCGCGCTCGGCTGCTTCTGGGGCGCCGAGCGGCTGTTCTGGCGGATGCCCGGCGTCTACACGACCGCGGCCGGCTACGCCGGCGGATTCACGCCGAACCCGACGTACGAGGAGGTGTGCTCGGGGCGCACCGGGCA
>Ga0137368_10009236_pt1 | contig 10088 bp, 11 predicted proteins | sample SagtaG_13_FD_104917 | JGI IMG/M metagenome (GOLD analysis project Ga0137368, IMG submission 104917) | Vadose zone soil microbial communities from Sagehorn Ranch, Mendocino, California, USA - Sage1_L_100_16 metaG | ecosystem: Environmental > Terrestrial > Soil > Vadose zone | place: USA...
CCGAAGGAGCTCTGCTAACGGGAACGTGGCGTCGATGACGACGAAACGGTCGGGCTCTTCCTTCGCCAACTGCAGAAAGCCTTCGCGAACCCGCTTGTGAAACTCGAGATGCTCGCGTCCCGTCACATCGAACTGGTCTCCCTCCCGTGATAGGCCAATCTCCGGCGCCACGTCCAGCAGCAACGTCAGGTCTGGCTTGAGACCACCCGTTGCTACGTCGTTCAGCGTGCGAATTAAGGCGAGATCAATCCCGCGACCGAACCCCTGATAGGCCAGCGAAGAATCAGTGAAGCGATCACAGATGACCATGTCGCCGCGGGCAAGGGCGGGTCGGATAATTTCATTCACATGCTGGGCGCGGTCTGCTTCGAACAGGAAGAGTTCGGCAAGCGGTGCAAGGGGGGCGGCTTCGCCCTCAGGTTGTGAGAGCAATGACCGCACGGTGCGCCCTACCCACGTCCTACTCGGCTCCTTCGTAACGCAAATAACGAAGCGCCGCTTCCGTAGCTGTTTCGCAACTGCTTGAGCCTGGGTGCTCTTGCCGGCTCCTTCTCCGCCCTCAAGGGTAATGAAGAGACCGCGGTCCGCCGGCGCCATCTACTCCGGCTCGCCGGGCATGATCCGGACGTAGCGATAGGGCTCCTTGCCGAGGCTGCGCGAGGCGAGATTGTAACGCTGGGCGAGCATGTGCTGGAGGCGGCGGACGTACGCGTTCTGCGGGTTGAGGTCGACGGCGTCTTCCGCGTTCATCACCTGACCGATCGCCTCTTCCGCCTCTTTGAGGGCGGCCATCACGGGGTCACCGGCCCTGTCGCCACGCATTGTGAGCAGCGATTGCTCCAGCTGGAGGACAGTGTTGCTCTTTACCACGTAGATGGGGATACCGCGCGCTTCGGCGTCGTGAAGTGTCTGGGGCTTGCGCCGGTAAAACGGGCGGAGCGTAATGACGACGTCCGCGTCGTCCAACTGATCCACGATCTGACCGGGAAAGCGCGTCTCACGGAGGGCCTGAGCGAGTCGCTGCCGCGACACGCCGAAAGGATAGATGTGGCGCTCGCGCGTGCCGGCCGCCGGCGTCTCCGCGTCAACGCCGCCGCGAACGTTTCGCGAACTGGCGGCTGTGTGCGACACCGCTGCGCCGAGTCGTACTTCGCCCGTGGCGTCGAGTTCTCGGATCTCCGGTGGCACCGAGTAACCTCTGAGGATGGCGTCTACAACTTCGGCGACGTCCGGATGGACAGCGACTTTGTTGAATGACTGGATCTCGACAAGAACGTCGAACGTGGGCGGAGCGCGCCGTTCGAGGATCGCTTTCTGGGTGCCGCGCCGCCGCGCTTCTTCGTCGCTGAGGGTGACCGACTGGATGCCGCCGACGAGGTCTGAAAGTGTGGGGTTCATGATGATGTTCTCGAGGCTATTGCCGTGCGCCGTCGCGATCAGCTGTACACCCCGCTCGGCGATAGTCCTCGCTGCGGCCGCCTCGAGGTCCGTGCCGATCTCGTCGATGATGATGACCTCCGGCATGTGGTTCTCGACGGCCTCGATCATGACCCGGTGCTGTAGCTCCGGGGCGGGGACCTGCATGCGCCGGGCGCTGCCGATGCCAGGGTGCGGGATATCCCCATCGCCGGCGATCTCGTTCGAGGTATCGACGACCACGACGCGCTTGTTCAGCTCATCGGCGAGGAACCGCGCCACCTCGCGCAGCATCGTAGTCTTACCCACGCCCGGACGGCCGAGCAGAAGAACGCTTTTTCCGGTGCGGACCAGGTCCTCGATGATGCGAATCGTCCCGAAGACGGCCCTCCCGACGCGGCACGTCAGTCCCACAATTCGGCCCTTGCGGTTGCGTATGCAGGAGATTCGGTGAAGCGTGCGCTCGATGCCGGCGCGATTATCGGCAGTGAACTCACCGATGCGGGAGACGAGGGCGTCGATGTCTTCCTGGGACACCTCGGCTTCGCTCAGGATGACTTCCTCACCGGGATAGCGGGCTTCGGGCGGGCGGCCGAGGTCCAGAACGATCTCGAGCAGCTCGAAGTTGTTGGCTCGCCTGCGTACAGTGGTCGCGATATGGGCAGGAAGAACATCGATGAGGGCGTCCAGGTCGTCGGTGATGTTCAGCATGGACTAATTAACGGGGACCGCCTGGCTTGCGTGCTCCTGCGCCATCTCTTCCACGGGCTTGACGAGACGGCGGGCGTGCGGCGTGTAGCATGCGATAGCTTCGAAGCCGAGTCGCTCAAGGCACCCGGCGAGCCCTACGTTATAGTCAGGCACGAGGCACAGTACGTGCTGGCTCTGGTGGAGACGGGAGAGCCCGACTTGAACGGCCTCTTCAATGTTGAACCGCTCGCTCTGCGTGATGAGGGAGAAGCGGCCGGTGTTGCCCGTCATGACGCGAAGCCAAGCGCTGATGATGCCGTCTTCCTCGAGGAGGAGATCGCTCGCGCGGCCGCCCCACGACTCCTGCGCTGCCTGCCACTCACGGAAGGTAGCGCCCTCTATGGCCCGTACGTTGGCCGGCACTGTGCGGTTGTATAACTGGAACATGCCCATCAGATCGCTGCGGGTTCGCGGACGGAAGGGATCCTCCGTTCGCTTCGGTGCGGGCTGCGACTCCAGCCGGTAGAGCGTCTCCCTGGCGTAAGGGAAGAAGCCGGACTTGCGTGCTGCGTCGCCGACGTGGCTATCGGCGTCCAGCCGCAGGAAGACTCGCTCGGCGCGCTGCTTGACGATTCCAGCGATCATGCGGCTGAAGAGCGAAAGGGCAACCCCTTCGTCCTCGTCGACGTCGATCAGCGCGTCTACCTCCCAGGCGGACTGCTTGGCGCGACGTCGCGCGGCGATGAGGCCGCGGATCGTAGTGCCGCGGACGCTCACCGAGGTGTGCTTACCGGTGGCGAATGCGAACCATTGCTCGAGCGCTGAATCCAGCGGATGGGCGCGCTCGTCGAGGCCCATACGGTCGAGCGGTTTTGCCTCGTTCGAATGTACACGCCCGTCAAACGAGACAAGGGCGACGAGGTCGGTTGGCAGCGGGCGCCGCGCGGAACTCATTTGGAGCCGGAGCTTCTCCCGGTCGACTTCACGATATCGAGGAAGTAACTATGGAACCGCGTATCCTTCGTAAGCTCGGGATGGAAGGAGGTCGCCATGAATGCGCTCTGGCGGAGCGCTACCGGCGCCTCTCGAAAATCGGGTTCGTTCTGCAGCGTTGCCAGCACCTCGACGTTCGGCCCCACGCTGGCGACAACAGGAGCGCGTATGAAGACGGCGTGGAACGGCTCGCCGCCGAGCGCGGCGACTTCGAGGTCAGCCTCAAAGCTGTCGACCTGGCGGCCGTAGGCGTTGCGGAGTACCTCGATGTCCATCGCCTCGAGCGTTGGGAATTCGAGGTCCGAAGCGTTGCTGGCGAGGACGATCATGCCTGCGCAGGTGCCCCAGACCGGAGCGCCGGTCGTGAGGAAGGCGCGCAGCGGCGCGTAGAGGCCGAAGTCAGTCATGAGGCGGCAGAACGTGGTGCTCTCGCCACCGGGGATGATGAGGCCCTCGAGGCCGCGAAGGTCCTCAGATAATCGCACTTGCCGCGTGTTGGCGCCGAGGCGTTGGAGCATCACTTCGTGCTCTGCAAAATCGCCCTGGAGGGCAAGGATTCCGATGGTGGTCACGATTCTATTTTAGCAGTCAGCGCCCGGCTGTCAGCAGACGCTCACCACTCCTAGTGGGTGCCAAAATCGTTGTAAGGGGTCCGCAAAGCCACCGCGACGTATATTTCCAGTAGAGCCTGCCGCAGCGGATCCCGTTCCTCAATGAACCGAATATTCATATCACGCACTCGCCGTTTTGCAGCCATGAAGGCGTCGGCGAACTGCGGATCGCCTTCAAGGTCCCGACGGGACCCGTTCTTTTTATACGAGGCGATCGTTCTTCCAGTTTTTTCGCGCGCAAGCAGAAACGCAAATGGAGCGCTGTCGTGGCGCGAGCTCGGGCGGCCGTGCTCAAGCAATCGCTCACGAAGCCGGTTCGTGCGGCCGACGTAGAGATGTTGGTCCCCTTCGGAAAACAAGTACACCCCTGGCGCCCCTCGCGCCGGTATCCCACGCGGTAGGGGGAGCGCTTTCAGTGCGGCCATCGCGATGAGACGTCTGAAGGACGGATCCAGCGCCTCTACGGCAGTGCAAAAGCTGTCATCCATACGATTGTGGACTACTCAGATATCAGCAGTCCTGCGCCCTGAATCCTGAGTCTTGAGTCCCCGCCGCTACCACCCCCGCGGCGCCAGCCGCTCGCCTTCCGCCATCGCGTTCACCGCGATGCCGACCATCGGCTCGCCGAGGCCGCGCGAGACCTCCGCTAGGATTGCGGGATTGTTGTAGTTCGTCACGGCCTTGACGATCGCGTGGCCGCGGGCGGCGGGATCGCCTGACTTGAAGATGCCCGAGCCAACGAACACACCATCTGCGCCAAGCTGCATCATGAGCGCGGCGTCCGCGGGCGTGGCGACGCCACCGGCCGCGAAGTTGACGACCGGCAACCGGCCCAGCTCTCGTGTCTCTTTCACGAGATCGTAGGGCGCGTTGAGGGCCTTGGCTTCTGCCATCAGCTCATCTTCCGGCATCGACTGGAGGCGGCGGACGGCGGACATGACGGCGCGCATGTGGCGTACAGCTTCAACTACGTCGCCGGTGCCGGCCTCGCCCTTGGTGCGGATCATCGCTGCGCCTTCGCCGATGCGGCGGAGGGCCTCGCCGAGGTCGCGGCAGCCGCAGACGAATGGGATTTTGAAGACGTGCTTCTCGATGTGATGGGCCTCGTCCGCAGGGGTCAGCACTTCGGACTCGTCGATGTAGTCCACGCCGAGCGCCTCCAGGATCTGCGCCTCGACGAAGTGGCCGATGCGGACCTTGGCCATGACAGGGATCGAGACGGCCTCCATGATGCGCACGATGATCTCGGGATCGGACATGCGGGCGACGCCGCCGGCGGCTCGGATATCGGCGGGTACACGCTCGAGCGCCATCACGGCGCAGGCGCCCGCCTCTTCCGCGATACGTGCGTGCTCGGGCGTGACGACGTCCATAATGACGCCGCCCTTGAGCATCTGCGCGAGGCCGCGCTTGACGGTGTCGGTTCCGGTTTCGATAGCCATTGGGGTCACCTTCCTTCTGGGATGACTCCAGTATAGCGTAGGAGGTCATAGGAGATAGTGAATCGCGCTGAGTGCAGATCCTGGTAACTCGTACCTCACAACTAACACCTAACACCTCGTACCATTACCTCATGGGCGCCGCGGAAGACGGAGGAACAACGCAGGTCACCATCACCGATGGAATGATCGGCGGCTTCCGCGTGGAGCCCGGCGTGAACGTGAGGCTCGACCGCTGGGCCACGAAGTGGACGATCCCCGCCGGCCTCGAGGAGCTGAACAAGGACCAACTCAAGCGCGAGGCCGGCGAGTTCGTCACGCGACAGGTCAGGGACCTGGCCGAGTTGCAGGATGAGTTCTGGGCCGATGGCCGCTATTCGCTTCTCCTCATCTTCCAGGGCCTGGACAGCTCCGGCAAAGACAGCACCATCAAGCACGTGATCTCCGGCATGAACCCCGCGGGCGTGGGCGTAATCAGCTTCAAAGAGCCGACGCGCGAGGAATTGAGGCACAACTACCTCTGGCGCTACGTGCGGGCGCTCCCGCCACAGGGCCACATCGGCGTTTACAACCGCTCGTATTACGAAGAGACCACAGTTGTGCGGGTAAACCCTGACTTGCTGCGGGCCCGCTCAATGCCCGACCGAGCGATCGACGATGACTTCTGGCGAGAGCGTTTCGAAGATATCAACGCCCTTGAGCGCCAGATCACGCGCAATGGCACTGTCGTGCTCAAGTTCTTCCTCCACATCTCGAAGGACCAACAGAAGAAACGCCTGCTCGAGCGGCTGAGAGACCCGCGGAAGCAATGGAAGTTCTCCCCGGACGATATCGCCAATCGTGCGAGGTGGCACGAGTACCAGCGCGCTTACGAAGCCGTGCTCACCCAAACATCCACCTCTTACTCCCCATGGTGGATCATGCCGGCCGATCGTAAGTGGGCGATGCGAGCCCTCGTCGCGCACGTCATCTGGAAGACGATGAAGGCGCTCCCGCTGCGCTACCCGCCCATCGACGGTGAGAAACAGAAGCTCATCGAGCTTGCGATCAAGGACCTGAGCACCGAAAAATAGGGAGAGCAGTCAGCGCTCAGCACTGACCTCTTACCTCTTACCTCGTCTTCGGCCTCTCGCGCTATCATGGAACCGCCATGCGCATCGGCCTCATCTCGGACACGCACATACCAACGGCGGCGGCGGAGCTCTGGCCGCAGGTGTACGACGCGTTTCGCGGCGTCGATCTCATCATGCACGCCGGCGACCTGATGGTGCCGGAAGTGATCGACTGGCTGGACGAGGTGGCGCCCGTCGTCGCCGTCTGGGGAAACGGCGACTGGCGCGGCTGGCAACGGACGGTGCCGCCGGAGGACGCGAGGCTGTCCGAATCGAAGGTGCTTTCCATCGACGGGCTCAAGATCGGTCTGGTACATGACCTTCAGCTTCCGGAGGCGCCACCGCTGCGGACGCTGGAGGGACAGATGTCCCATTACTTCGGGGGACCGGTCGACGTGATCGTGCGAGGCAGCACCCACGCCGCGGAGATCATCACGGTGAAGGGCGTCCTCATCGTGAACCCCGGCAGCCCGACGTTCCCAAACCACCAGAACACACGACTCGGGACGATAGGCTTCCTCGATATTGAAGGCGGCCATGTCACGCCGTCGATCGTGCAACTCCAGTAACTTCGCATCCGTTTATCCGCTTCCCCAATCCGCTGTGCAGATCCTTCCGCATTCTCTTATTCGCTCCTGATTCGCTGACGATTTGGAACTTTCGCCAGGTTTTTCTCGTTTAGTGAGGTAGATGACAGATTACCGGAGGTGTACAGGCTATGGGTAGCAAATGGACGGCATGGCGAAAGGTGGGTGCGGTCGTTATCGCAGGCGGCGCGCTGCTGGTGGCAGCCTGCGGCGACGACCTAAGTAATGGGAGAGAATCAGGGGGCGAACCCAACCAGGAAGAGCAGGCCGCGCCGGCAGCGGGCGGCACGGCGCAGAGCGCGGCCGAAGCCGGCGACGATGCTCTACCCCAGCCAAAGGTGCAGGATCGCAAAATCGTGCGCAACGCCACGCTGGAGCTGCAGGTGGAAAACGTTGTAGCCGGCGTTCAGCAGATCGACGATGCGGCGACCGCCGCGGGCGGGTTCGTTTCGTCGTCGAACGTGTTCGTCGATACGCAAGACGATGGCGGCGATAAAATCCAGCGCACGCAGACTGCGACGGTGACGATACGGGTGCCCGCGGATGCTTATTCGACAGTGATGAGCAAGCTGCGCGGCATCGCGAAAGAGACGGTGTCGGAGACGAGCGATGCGTCCGAGGTAACCGAAGAATACACCGACCTTCAGGCTCGCCTGCGGAACGTGGAGGCGACAGAGCAGCAGTACCTGGAGCTCCTGAACAAGGCGGCCACGATAGACGAGATCCTGACCGTGCAGGACAGGTTGAACCAGGTGAGGCTGGAGATCGAGCAGGTCACGGGCCGCATCAACGTCCTGAACAACCTGACCGACTTCGCGACGATAACGGTGCAGCTGAGCCTGCCGCCCGTGATCGCCCAATCGGATGACCAGAACTGGGCCGAGGAGGCATGGGACGCCTCGTGGGAGACATCGAAGGATGCGATGGTGGCGCTGGGCACGGTAGCCATCGTCGGTGGAGTCTTCCTGGCCTGGCTGGCGGTGCCGATGACAGCCTTGCTTGTCATCTGGCGGCTCTTCGGCCGGCGCATCGTCGAGTTCGCGCGGAAGTTCGATCAGCCGTAGTCAGCGGATCAGCAGCTGAAGGGCGAACCGCTTCCTTCCCGCTCGTCCTGAGGCCTGTCCTGAGCCTGGTCGAAGGGCTCTCGAAGGAACGAGCGGAGCGACCACGCTCCGCCCGCTCGGGAATCCGATTGTCCACTCCTCAAATCGGTTGTGGGATTAGCTTGTCTGGTTGGGTTGATTGGTCTATAGGGCGCGCATATAATACCTTGATTGGTAATCTAGACAGAGACGTCCTTGGACTACGACTCACTTCGGATCAAGAACGTGCTGGTGCCGGTTGATGGCTCAAGGGCCGGGTTCGACGCCCTGGCGCTTGCTTGTCACCTCTCCAAGCGAAATAAGGGGACTGTGTACGCTGTGTATGTTATCGAAGTGGAGCGCAACCTACCCCTGGACGCGGAGATGTCCAACGAGGCGCACTCAGGAGAGGACGTATTGACGGAGGCCGAGCGAGTAGCGAGCGCTGTGGACTACAAGTTATCGGGAGAACTCCTGCAGGCGCGCGACAGGGGGCACGCGATTGTCGATGAGGCGACGGACCGCGGAGTGGACGCAATCGTCATGGGCATCGGCCTGGAGCGAACGCTTGGCGAGTTTCAGATGGCCTCCGCGGCCCAATACGTCGTGAAGCACGCGCCCTGTCAGGTGATACTGTTCAGGGAGCCGGTGCGTGAATAGAGAAAGCGGATGAAGATAGTGATAATGGGGTGCGGTCGCGTAGGCGCCGCGCTCGCGAAGATGCTGGACGCCGATGGCCACGACGTCACGGTGCTGGATATACGCCCGGACGCGTTTAAGCGCCTGCCGGTGGACTTCAAGGGCGTAAAGCACGTCGGAAACGGCATCGACCAGGACGTGTTGGCGCGTGTGGGACTCGCCGATGCCGATGCGTTCGTGGCAGTTACTCAGGGCGACAACAGAAACGTCATGGCGACGCAGATGGCGAAGCACCTGTTCGGCGTGCGGCGCACGCTCTGCCGCATCTACGACCCGATCCGGGAGGAGATATACGGCGACCTCGGCCTCGAGACGATCAGCCCGACGCTCATCGGCGCGATGATGCTGAAGGGGATGCTGGACAGTGAACCCGCTCCCAAAGTGGAGGCCGAAGCGGAGGCCTAGATGTACATCATCGTCGTCGGCGCCGGGAAGGTTGGATACTACCTGGCGAAGGAGTTGCTGGAGGCGCCCGAGGGCCACGAAGTCCTGGTCATCGAACAGGATGCCGCCAAATGCGAGCGTGTCACGCAGGAACTGGGGGACATCGCTCTGCGCGGAGACGGCTGCGAGGCGGCGACGATGGAGAAGGCGGGGTTCGGGCGTGCGGACATGGTGATCGCGGTGACGGGCGACGATGAGGATAACCTGGTAGTGTGCCAGGTGGCGAAGGCCAGGTTCAGCGTGCCGCGGACGGTGGCGCGGATCAACAACCCTAAGAACGAATCGATCTTCAAGCGACTGGGGATCGACACCACCGTGAGCGCGACGGCCGCCATTCTGGCCCAGATCGAGCAGGAGCTGCCGACCCACCCTCTCATCCACCTGCTACAGCTCAAGGGCGGTGGCCTGGAGATCGTCGAGGTCAAGGTGCCAAAGAGCGCCTCCGTCGTCGGGCAGCGGATAGGCGAGCTTCTTCTACCGCAGCAATCCCTGATCACGCTAATCGTCGATTCCGACGGCACGCCAAGGGTCCCCGGCAACGACACCGTGATCCGGGCGGAGGACCAGGTAGTGGCTGTGACGCGCACCGAGAGCGGAGATGCCCTCCGCGGGGTGCTGACGAACTCTGCGTCGGCAGGCGCGTACGGCCGGCGGCAGTGAGCCTGTCGAAGGGAGATCGAGCGCGATCACCATGGCGCCTCTTCCCGCTCGTCCTGAGGAGCCCCGGAGCCCTTCGCGAGAAGGACGAAGGGGCGTCTCGAAGGATCGAGCGGGGCCACCACGTCCCGCCCGCCTTCAGCCCCACCCCTGCGCTTCGTCGCGTTCATCCTGAGCCTGGTCGAAGGGCTCTCGAAGGATGAACGCCAGGCCGGCGACCCGCCTCGCCTTCCTCGGCCCGGCCGGGACGTTCAGCGAAGAAGCGACGCTCAAGTATGACCCCGATGCGGAGCCAGTCCCGATGGCGAGCATCACCGCAGTCGCCAGCGCGGTCGAATCTGGGATGGCGGACCTCGGC